>Ga0334901_1000238_pt1 | contig 86814 bp, 84 predicted proteins | sample GraSluR3_MG_3_FD_207216 | JGI IMG/M metagenome (GOLD analysis project Ga0334901, IMG submission 207216) | Sludge microbial communities from methane-producing bioreactor in Wageningen University, Netherlands - Granular Sludge_15_08-R3 | ecosystem: Engineered > Bioreactor > Anaerobic >...
CGCATTTGTCAAACTCATAACGTACAATAAAATCATTTAACTGAGCAAATACATACTTACCTTGATTCATAACCTGAAAGATTAAAAACCTCAAAGGTCATTGAATTCAAATCAAAAAATCAAAGAACGCTTGTAACTTATTAATTGATAGTTTTTTATATTAATCATCTAAAAGTTAACGCAACAGTAGTGAACCCTTTTCTATAAATCTTGCTCCCAATAAGTCAATTGTCCAGTTCAAATAATACTGCTGCTTTTACCTAACCATCAACCAAAAAAAAATTTTGATTTGCATAAGTTGATTATTTTTTACACCCATTTTTCTACAAAAGTCGCTTCTGTTTCCTGCTTTCCTGTATTGCTTTTTCCAAACGGGATTGGCGGGTTTTTCCCTGCACAGCACTCATTATCCAACGAATTATTGCCCGCTGATAGGAAGGTGCTTGATTGGTGAAAAAATCCCATGCAATCTTGTCCTTTCTAAAATGTTTCTCGTAATTTGAATCAAGAGAAATTACATCATTTTCGTAAGAATAAATTCTTGATCTGTCTTGCTTTCTTGATTTAAATGCTTTTATACCAGCATCTTTCATCAACCCTGCTTTGGTTAACTTTTCAACTTTTTTGATGTTGATCGCACTCCAGATACTTGTGCTTCTTCGCGGTGTAAAACGAATGCTATAACTCTCCTTATCGATTGATTTTCGAATTCCATCTATCCAGCCAAAACAAAGTGCCTGATCAACCGATTGCGACCAGTTCATGGAGGGTTTTCCGCTTCCCACCTTATAAAAACCAACAATTAGTTCTGTCTCTTTTTTATGGTGAATCTCCAGCCATTTTCTAAATTCCTCCTGAGTTTCAAAAAAAGTCGCGGTCTTCTTTGCCTGAATTGATCTTTGGTTATCCGTTTTATTTTCATTCATCTGTCAGTAAGGATTTTAATGGCATCTGTAATTGAAAGGGCAAAGTTAATCTGTCTGCCTTTGTTACTTTCATAAATAAAATCGTTTAAGCTTTATATTGGGTGAAGTCGCCCACAATAGCTAATCGAACGCGATACATAGAAACCTTTTGGAGTATCTCTCCTGCAATTCCGGTTTTAAGATCAAAAAAGTGAGGTGTAATGCTTTTTTCGAAGATTATAATCTTGTTAAACCCCTGATAAAACAAATTTCCCAGGAGGTTTAAACTGTCGTCGGTTTGATTGATGCTGTTGTTGTTCGAAGCGACTTCAGCAATTTCTGTCTCGGCAATATGATGTGTTTTAAATTCCATTTTTAGTTTTTTTGAACAGCGGTAGGCAATAAAAAAACCTGACATCTCCAGGCTCCATCCTAATAAGTTACCATGCAGTTGCCTAAGAAATATCGTTCAAAAATAAAGCTTTCTGTCTTAGGTCTTTATTGTGTGATAAGTTGTTGTTTAGTCTTATTCAACAATAATCTTCCCTTTTCCAATCAATCTTCCTGATCCCATGATTTTGTAAAAGTTAAGTCCTTTACTTAAGAATTTTGAATCAAGCTGGATAGTATTCTCCACCATTTTTCTTTTCATGACAATTCGGACTTTGCTGTCAAAAATTTCGATGACTTTTTCTTTTGGAGAATTTCCTTGTATCTCAATTGTTATTTTGTCTTTGGATGGATTAGGAAACACCTTACTATCGTTTGAAACTATATTGTTGTTGCCCATTTCAATTTTCGTTATTATTTTAAACCCTATCAAAATAATAAATATTTACTTGAAAAGCAACTATTTATCCAAAATTCTTTGACTGCTTATGAGCCAGCAAATTAACCTACGCTTTGAACCGATAAATCAAGCAAAATCCTATCATTAATCAAAAACTTCTTCAAATAAAATAACCCACTCAACAACAAATAGTTAAGTGGGTTTTTGTAGCCCCACCAGGACTCGAACCTGGATCTAAAGTTTAGGAAACTTCCATTCTATCCCTTGAACTATGGGGCCAAAAATTGAAGCTGCAAAATTAGCTAAAAAATTAGTTCTGACAAAGACTGCCTTTCACTTCACAAACCCAAGTAAAATGCGCACTAAAATGTATTTCGGTGTAAATAAACAGAATAGTCTTTTACTATTGGTTTATAATCCGGATCGGCAAACAAAGCCGAGGTGATTAAAAAATCTGCTGTTGACCGGTTACTTGCCGTTGGCACATTATAGAGCACACTCAATCGTAAAAGTGCTTTCACATCCACATCATGCGGCTGACTGGTCATAGGGTCCCAGAAAAAGATCAGGTAATCAATTCTGCCTTCTGCAATGAGTGCTCCTAATTGCTGATCGCCTCCCAAAGGTCCTGATTTTAAACGGCTCACATCATCCAATACAGTGGCAATAAGTTTTCCGGTGGTGCCGGTCGCAAAAAACCGATGATCTTTAAGCTTTTCCCTGTTATGCTCTACCCAATCGAGCAAGTCTTTTTTACGGTTGTCGTGGGCTACAAGTGCAATAGTCTTTTTCATAAGTGTCGGTTTTGAAAAAGCAAAGTTTAAAAAAAAGACGTTACAATTTTATGCAACGTCTTTCAGATTATTATTTAACTCATTTAATTAATGGCTATCCGGGCCTATCATTTTGAGCTTATCACCTGTTTCATCCACCACTTTTCTTAAAAACTGCTCGCTATATCCTGGAAATTCAACATGTGGATTTTGATGTCCGGGATTACGGGTTTTCACATTGCCATCCATAAATTTCATAAACAGTTCCTGATAAAGGTGTTTGTAGGAATTAAAGGTACGGGTCACCTGATCGGTGCTGTAATCTGTGAGATAAGCAACCGCTTTGGAAGGATCTTCCTTATACATTTTTAAAGCGGCATCATCAGTAGCCGCTGTACGTTCGATAAACATGGCTTCGAGGCCATCGCGCACTTTGTTCACATCGGGCTGAATCATATTGTAGCGGGTGTAAGCCAGATTAGAAACCATATTGGTAATCCAGAAAAGCGAGGTTTCTGACCATTCCATCATCGCGCCATTTCCTCTTTCGATATGGTGAGGATTCTCAGTCAAACTGGCGTATAATGGCATATAAACAGCAGCATTGGCATCATCCACACCCCACCAGATGATTCCACCAATTTCGTCGGGAAGCCAGCTACGCGATTGTGTTACAAACGAAAAGCCAGTTTGCTGGGTAGCTGTGGCACGTTCGTTCACATAGGTGATGCCATCCACTTTCCAGGTAAGCGGACGCCAGCGATAAGGCAATCCGTGCGGGCCGGCACCAAAGTCAGCACTCATATCAAGTTCGGTATCTTGCAGGTAATCGCGCATAAACATCATCATGTCATGAACCGAAACTTTCTTTTCGGGTTTCACCCACAAAGGCATACGGTTAGTAGCATAATTGTTGGGATTGGGGCGTCCGTCCTTAAACTGTTCAGCATGTTCGATATTGCCTTTCACATATTCCCAATAATCATCCATACCATCCGAAACCCTGTTGAACATCGTCCAAACGCGCATATCGCAAAAACGGGCTCCGCCAAAATCAACCGGAGCATAGGTGTCAGAAAAACTGAAATGTTCGTCTTTACCCTCGTACCAGCCTTTGTCGCGAGCAAAAGTGATAACGTCTTCTGCATAAACCACTTCCACCTCAGGATTCATGATCTTATCGATATCTTTGGATGTTATTGATTGTTTTCCGTTGGCCAAAGGGAAATTCATGATACGCGCCTGATTGGCATGTCCGCTAACATAACCATCCGGAATACGCAGTGCAACCCAAAGAATTCCTTTGTTGACATTTACCATTTCTCCGGATTTTTTATCCTTTTGCATCTTAGTGCCTTTCCCAATCAGCTCCATAATCCAAACTTCATCCTTATCAGCAATACTAAAGGACTCGCCAGAGCTGTAATAACCATATTCGCTGGTAAGTTGGTGAATAATACGGACGGCATCGCGGGCTGATGTTGCCCTTTGCAAAGTGGTATAAATCAGGCTGCCATAATCCATGATTCCGGTAGTGTCCTGCAATTCCGGACGGCCTCCATAGGTGGTTTCGCCAATGGCAACCTGATGCTCATTCATATTTCCAACCACATTATAGGTGCGTGCAGCCTGAGCAATTTGCCCCAGGAATTTGCCAGTATCCCATTCATAGATATCCATCATCGTTCCTTCGGGATATTCGGCTGCCGGCCAGTGATACAATTCGCCATACAACACATGCGAATCAGCAGCATAAGTAATCATTGTGGATCCGTCCACAGAAGCTCCTTTTGTAACAAGATAATTGGTACAAGCCATGGCCTGATTAAGGTTCAGGACAGCCATTGCGGCTATCAGCCACGAAAACAAAAATTTCTTCATAAGTAGGAATTTAATTTACTATTTTGAAACAAAAATAAGCTTTTTTTCGAACTTTCTGGTCTGGCGTTATGCAGGATGAAAGTCAAAAAAAAAAGCAGACCCTGAAGCCCGCTTTTCAAAATAAAAAGTAGTATTAAACTCTTATTCTTTTATCAGCTCGAGGTTTATCTGGATATCAACTTCTTTGCCAATCAAGAAGCCACCAGCTTCGAGGGCCGAATTGTAAGTGAGGCCGTAATCTTCCCGATTTAAACTTCCGCTAACCTTGAAACCAGCGCGTGTGTTTCCCCAGGGGTCTTTAATTTGTCCGTTGTAACGCACATCCAGTTCAACTTCTTTGGTAACTCCATGCATGGTCAGGTCGCCAACAAGGGTGTATTTGTTACCACTTTTCTGACTTAAACTTTTACCTTTAAAATCAATTGTGGGATAGGTTTCAACTTCAAAAAAATCAGTGTCGCGCAGGTGATTGTCGCGTTTTTCGTTGTTGGTATTCACCGAAGCTGCCTGAATGGTAAAACTTATCGAGGCATCAGAGAAGTCCTCTTTATCTGCTTTGATGGTTCCTTCAAATTCCTGGAATTTTCCGGTGACTGTTGAAACAACCATATGTGCCACTTCAAAGGTAACATTTGAATGGGCATGATCAATATTCCAATTGGTTGTCTGGCTCATAGCAAAAGTGCTTGCAAATACAAATACCAGAGATAAAAATGCATTTTTCATAAATGAAAAGTTTTAAGTTTGTTTACTTTTGTTTTCGAATAGTTTGTTTAACGATTTTCTCGTTTGAATACTGGAAGCTTAAACAAAACATTTTTCACATTGTTCAAAACATGCTGTTAAATATATGGCCGGAATCTATCTGCATATACCCTTCTGTAAGCAAAAATGTCATTATTGTAACTTCTTTTCAATCGCATCGCTGAAGCAAAAACCTGATTTTCTGGCTGCGCTCAAACGCGAAATAGCCGTTCAAAAAAAATATCTGAAAGATGAAAGTGTGCAAACAATTTATTTTGGAGGCGGAACACCAAGTATGCTTGAACGAGACGAACTGACCGGTATTATTGACGGACTACTCGAACACTATAACATCCATCCACAAGCCGAAATCACCCTGGAAGGCAATCCGGACGATTTGAGTAAAGAAAAACTCAAAATGCTGTCGCAAACCGCTGTGAACAGACTGAGTATTGGCATTCAAAGCTTCTTTGATGATGACCTTACTTACTTAAACCGGGTACATTCGGCAGGTCATGCCAAGGCTGTTATAAACAATGCTTTAGATGCTGGTTTCGAAAAACTTACGATAGATCTCATTTATGGCATACCCACACTCACAGATGAAAAATGGCATCAAAACATTAACTTTTTCTTCCAAACCGGCCTTAAACATCTGTCGGCATACGCTTTAACTGTTGAGCCCCGAACGGCACTGGCGCATTTGATCGGCAAAGGAAAGCTTCGGGCTGTGGACGAACAACAATCTGCCAGGCAATTCGAAATTTTAATGCAACGAATGGAAGATGAGGGATTTATTCATTACGAAATATCCAATTTTGCCAGAGCAAATCATTACAGCAAACATAACAGCTTATATTGGTTGGGAGGAAACTATCTGGGTTTTGGGCCTTCGGCACATTCGTTTAACGGCCATTCGCGGCAATGGAATGTATCGCATCTCACCAAATATATCAATGAAGCCGGACAGGCCGAAAGTGTTTCCGAGAAGGAAGAACTCACACTTGATCAACGCTATGATGAATATGTGATGACTTCATTAAGAACCAGCTGGGGCTGCGATCTGGAACATATCCAGAATGCTTTTGGGGAGCGATACAGCCATTATTGCCTGAGTCAGGCACAGTCTTTCATTGGGGAAGCAAAAATTGAGCAACGCGACAATCGTCTTTTTCTCACACAAAAAGGCAAGTTGTTTGCTGACGGGATTGCCGCGGATTTGTTTATTTAGTCAGCAAAAATAAATCCTTTAAAATGCAATTTGTTTCATACCTAATGTTGATATAGTCAGAACTCAAACAAATTTTCTGAAAAACTCATCTTGACTTGACGTATAATTTTATTATCTTTGTACGTAAATCTTTAATACTATGGAAACCAAATTGACCTTAAGACTTAACGGCAAGGTAATTGAAAGAGCAAAAATTTATGCAAGCAATCAAAAGATTAGTCTCTCAAAATTGATTGAGGCTTATCTTGACAATTTAACCAGAGAAACAACAGATATTGACAAAATACCAATTACACCCCTCGTGAAGGATTTAGGCGGAGTAATTAATTTACCAGCTGATTACGATTATAAAAATGAATACAGTGATTTCCTTAACGAGAAATACAAATGAAACGACTTTTTATCGATACCAACATTGTTGTAGATCTTTTATCGCGCAGAGAGCCATTTTATAAAGAATCAGCCATTCTTTTTTCATTAGCAGACCGAAAAATTGTTGAACTCAACTTATCTGCACTTACTATTGCCAACACGAATTATATCTTATTGCGACAGCTAAATCCAGGACAAGCCAAAGAGATTTTACGAAAGCTAAGGTTGATCGTAAATATCCTCCCTCTTGACGACAAAATAGTTGGATTAGCATTAAATGACCATTCATTCTCTGATTTTGAGGACGGCCTTCAATATTATACAGCAATCGAAAATAATCAAGATCTTATTATCACAAGAAATTTAAAAGACTTTAAAGCCTCTGAATTACCAGTAATGACTGCACACCAGTTTATTAAATCTCTGCAATGAGTTAGCTTTCCTCCATAACCTTCTCGCCAACCTGATAGAATTCGTTCTGCTAAAAAGAAAGTCCCATAATAATTTAGATCCGATCAAGAATTTCAAGTGAAGGTTTTAATTATACCTGCTTGATTTTATAAAAAACACCCCTTTCCTGCTTTACCTGACTAATTTTATCTTCGGCTTCCAAAACAGAAAGGTATTTATTCAATTCGTTGATATGCAGCCCCATAATCTGAGTAAGATCCTGCACTGTACAAGGTCTTCGGGCAATGGTTTCCAAGATGGCAGATGACATATCATTGCGATAGGCTTTTTGATTTTTGCGGGTTACGGCAGCAGCAATAATCTGCACATTGGGCAGCTTCCAGAAGTCGATAACAGCTTTAAGCTGTTCGTAAGTTGCCGGTTTTAAATCTTCCATAGTTCCCGGCCTGTCGAGGGTATTCAATTGGACCAGATCGGGTTCAATTTTCAAGATTGCATTCTTTAAAGCTGTCAACTCGGTTTCCTGATCATTATACCCCGGCAGAATAAAAATCTCGAGCCAGATCTTCCCTTTAAAAACCTTTCTGAAAGCAGCAATGCCATGAATAATTTGTGCTATATCAAGTGCTTCGTGAGGCCGGTTAATCTTTTGAAACCCTTCGGCTGTAGCAGCATCGAGCGATGGAAGCACCACGTCTGCCTTCATCAGTTCGGCATGAATTTTTTCGTCAGCCAAAAGCGTTCCGTTGGTTAAAACAGCTATTGGTAAATCAGGCTTCCGAATTTTCAAATACTCAATCAATTCGCCTATCGCGCTGTTGAGCGTTGGCTCGCCATAACCCGAAAAGGTAATGAAATCAGGTGCTGGATTATGCTCAAAATAATGATCCAGCTCCGAAATGATTTTTTTGGCAGGAATGTATGCTTTACGATCGAGGGTAAGTTTTGTCGTTTTTCCAACCTCGCAATAAACACAATCGAGTGAGCAAACTTTACGAGGCACCATATCAACACCCAGCGACATGCCCAAACGCCGGGAGGGAACTGGACCGAAGATGAATTTGTACATTTTATGAAGGCTAATAATTCACCCTCAAAATTAGTAAATCTGCGAGGAGGATGCGCTTTTTAATGGAAGATTTTTTTGCAATGCGTGTTGTGAATTAAAAATCGGGTGGTTTAAAAGAATCTGTCACTCCTCTGATATTCTTCCTTATGGGGTCTGATGTAAAAAGTTTAATCCAGCACAACTAAATGATCCCATAATTGGTTTCGTTATATAGAAACATTTTGTATTTCTTGATGAGGCCTTCGAAATTATCAGTCATCTGGTTAAATAACATTCTGAAAAAATTCTTTTTTAACATTCGTAAGGTAAAAATCAGCCAGGATTCTAAATCATTCGAAAAACTTAAAGCTGAATCTCCTCCGAGAAAGCTATCTTTAAATATTTCCCGCAGATTACGCAGATTAGGGCATATCTGATTTTCTCATTACCAGTTTTATTAATCTGCGAATATCAGCGTAATCTGCGGGAGATACTTGTCAGAGCGGACTCAAAGATGAGATTTGGGAGTTCAAAACAAGTTATTTATTAATCTGCGAATATCAGCGTAATCTGCGGGAGATACTTGTCAGAGCGGACTCAAAGATGAGATTTGGGAGTTCAGAACAAATTATTTATTAATCTGCGAATATCAGCGTAATCTGCGGGAAATACTTGTCAGAGCGCACTCAAAGATGAGATTTGGGAGTTCAGAACACTTTATCAAGGGAATCAATACCGGCTATTTGCTTTTTGGGACAAGTCAGATTCATCGGAAACTCTGGTTATCTCAACTCATGGTATAGTTAAGAAAACTGACAAAATACCTGAAAAACAAATCCAACAGGCAAAACAAATAAAAAATCAAAGGCGTGAGAACACATACATTAGAAGAAGTTCAAGACAAACTTATCGGTAAAATTGGTACTCCTGCCCGAGACCGATTTGAGTACGAATTACAAAAGGATTTAATTGGGCAAACCATCAAACAAACGCATCAGAAAAGAGGGTTAGCGCAAGAAAAATTAGGGAAACTAATTGGGGTACAAAAGGCACAAACCTCACGAATTGAAAACAATACAAGTAATGTTACGATTGAAACCTTGATGAGAGTTTCTAATACCTTTCAAGCTAAAGTAATGCTTCAAATTGAATTGCCTATTATCAAGATTAGCGTAGGTCAATAACTTCCAGGCTAAAAAAAACACGAATTTAATAACAGAAAGTGTATGAATCTTTAAGTTGTATATACAGAATTAAACAAAACATAATCTGTCGTTAAGTCGGTTCCCCAGGCAGTAGCCGTCTTTTTTCCCTCCTTCATATCCATTTCGATAACAAGATGCGGTTCGCGCAGCATTTGTTTCATTTGTCGCTTATCGTATTCAAGCGGTTGACCATTATCAAGCACTTCCACAACTTTTTCCTCGGTGCCGATCGAAAGTTTTATTTTACTGTAATCGAATGGAACTCCTGCATTTCCGGCTGCCGAAACGATACGTCCCCAATTGGGATCGCGCCCGTACATTGCTGTTTTCACAAGTGATGAAGTCGATATTGCCCGAGCTATGGTGCGTGCCTGTTTTTCGTTTTTCGCATGAATCACTTTATAGGTGATAAATTTGGAAGCGCCTTCGCCATCCGAAACAATCAGTTTGGACAAATGCCCCATCAATTCTTCCAGTTTTTGCTTGAACATCGTGAAGTTGGGATCTTTTTTATCTTTGATCATACTATTTTTGGCCTTGCCATTGGCCAACACAAAAACAGTGTCGTTGGTTGAGGTATCACCATCAACGGTAATCATATTGAAAGTTCTGTCAACAACCTCATGCAGTGCATTTTGAAGCAGTTCAGGCGTGATCGCAGCATCTGTTGCAATAAAGGCCAACATTGTCCCCATATTGGGATGAATCATACCTGAGCCCTTGGCAATTCCGCCCATATTGATTTCACAATCGTCCAGTTCGAATTCCAGAAACCCTTCCTTTGCAAAGGTGTCGGTGGTTAAAATTGCATTGGCAGCAAAAGAACCGGCACTGGATTTATTGCTCAATTTTGGTACTACTTCTTTGATGCCGGCCAACACATCATCGGTAGGGAAAGTTTCGCCAATTATTCCTGTTGAAGCTACCAAAACATGTTCATTTTTCAATTTGAGTGCTTCGGCAGTGGTAGCTACCATAGCTTCGGCAGCCAAGCGACCTTGCTCGCCCGTGCAGGCATTGGCATTACCGGCATTGATGATGATCGCCTGCGCAATTCCTTTGGAGCTTTTGATGTTTCTTTTTGAAACCTTTACGGGTTCAGCCACTACCTGATTGCGGGTAAAAACCCCAGCAGCACTGGCCGGAACAGTTGAATAAATCAAAGCTAAATCGCGGCGAAGCGACTTCACACCGGTATGCGCTCCCCAGCATTCAATTCCTCTTACGTTTGTGATATTTTTAATCATTTTGGTGTTGTTATTTCGATTTCAATTCTTGATTCGGATTTATTATGTGGAGCTTGCTTATGGATGGATTGGAATATGAGATAATCCTTGCCTTTCGTCGAAGCCAAACATGATATTCATATTTTGAACTGCCTGACCAGCAGCACCTTTCACTAAATTATCAATCACACTGATTAAAATAATATTGTTTGTAAGCGGATCGTAATCCACAAAAATATCACAATAATTGCTTGCACACACATCTTTGACGGCAGGCGGGTTTTCGCAGAGGCGAACAAAGGGTTTATTACCATAAAAATTCTGGTAAAGCTGCCTCAGCGGTGCCAGTTCTATGTTGGATTTTGGTTGTACGTAAATAGTTGACAAAATACCACGATCAACAGGCAACAGATGTGGCGTGAATTGCAAGCTGTTTCCCTCATCGGAAAAGCGATCCAAAATCTGCTTCATTTCAATGGTGTGACGATGCTTTTTTAATCCGTAGGCTTTAAAATTGTCATTCACATTTGAGAAAAGATTTGCTTCTTTTGGTTTTATGCCAGCACCAGAAACAGCAGTTTTTGAATCGATTATAATTCCTTTTGAATCAATTAAGCCGGCTGAAACCAAAGGTGCCAACGGCAAAATAGCAGAAGTGGGAAAACACCCCGGATTAGCCACCAATTGCGCATTTTTTATTTGATCGGCAAACAGTTCGGGCAAACCGTAAACGGCACCCTCAAAAGCTTCAGTAAAGCTGTGTTTTTTACCATACCATTGTTCGTACGTTTCCGGATCGTTCAGCCTATAATCGCCGGAGAGGTCAATGATCCGGAAAGATTCGTGTTCAAATTTTTGCACATATTCCATCGAAACGCCGTGCGGAAGAGCCAGAAAAACCAGATCGAGTTCCATGCCTGATATTTCGTCGGCTGTTATCAATTTTTGATCTACAATGCCTCGAAAAAAGGGATGCAAGTCCGAAAAAGCTTTTCCGCTGTGACTTTCAGAAGTAATTGCGCAGATTTCTACCTGCGGATGTTGTGCTAATATGCGTGTAAGTTCTGAACCGGTGTAGCCTGAAGCACCAACAATTCCTACTCTTTTTAATTTCATTTTAATAGTTTTTGAGTGTTTCTTTAATAATAGCGAAGGCTTCTTCTAATTCAGCCTTGGAGATAATTAATGGGGGAACGATCCTGAGCACATTTCCAGCAGTGCTGTTGGCCATTACGCCCTTTTCGAGCAGCTCGGCAACCAGTGCTTTGGTATCAAATTGGAATTCAATGCCAATCATTAATCCCAGCCCCCTGATACTCTTAATTTTTGGATGCTTAAGTGCTTCGAATTGTTGCATCAGCCATTTTCCGTTTTCAGCCACAGATTGCATTATATTTTCCGATTCAATAGTTTCGAGCACTGTAAGCGCGGCTTTTGAGGCCAGCGGGTTACCGCCAAAAGTTGTTCCATGGCCGCCATAATGCATGGCATCGTTCACTTTTTTATTGCACAAAATCGCACCAATCGGGAATCCCCCTCCCAAACCTTTGGCTAGCGTCATGATATCGGGCTGAACGTCAAAATAATCTTTCGCAAACCAGTGGCCGGTGCGGCCAAGGCCTGTTTGTATTTCATCCAGAATCAAGAGTATATCTTTTTCGTCACACAGCTGGCGAATGCCCTTTAAAAATGATTTTTCCGCCATATTAATCCCGCCTTCACCCTGAACGGGCTCCAAAATAATGGCAATTGTCTCGTCATCAAGATTTGCCTTTAAGTCTTCAAGATCATTGAAAGGCGTTTCTACAAATCCCTCCGGGACAGGCGCATAGCCTTCCTGATAATTTGGACTTCCCATAGCAAGCGTTGCTAAGGTGCGCCCGTGAAAGGATCCGCTCATATAAATGATTTTGGCTCCCCGCTTTTTGCTGTGCGCATATTTTCGGGCCAGTTTAATGGCGCCTTCTATGGATTCAGCACCGCTGTTTGAGAGAAAAACACGTTCCAGTCCGGAGATTTCAGCTAGTTTTTTGCTAAACTGTGCCTGCGGTTTGCTAAGAAAAAAATTGGACACATGCATCAGCTCTGCCGCTTGTTCGCTGATGGCTTTCACCAGCTTTGGATGGGCATGACCCAGACTGTTTACCGCAATTCCGGCCAGCAGATCGATATAGGTTTTTCCTTCGGTGTCCCACACTTTTGCCCCTTTACCTTTTTCCAGCACAAGGGGATAGCGTTTAAAAACCTGCAAATAATGATCGGCATCTGTTTCCAGATACTGTTTTGTATTGTTAAAATTCATTGAATATTAAAGTTTTATGCTTGTGCCGATTGTAAAATCTTTGCTAAGTTTTGCAATCAAATCGGGTTTTGTTCCATTGATAATTTTGGCTGATTGCGCGCCTTTAGAAAGTGCTTTTGAGCAGGATTCGAGCTTGGGCAACATCCCGCCTTGAATTATTTTTTGATCGATAAGCGATTTTATTTCAGGCAGATGCAATTCGCTGATGATAGTTTCAGGATCATCCTTATCACGAAACAATCCATCCACATCGGTGAGAATGATGTAATCCTGCACCTTGAGTGCTCCGGCCAGTTCACCGGCAAACATATCCGCATTGATATTGTAGTCATTTCCTTCCTTATCCATTGCCAGACATGTAATTACGGGAATGTAATCATTTTGAAGCAAGAGTTCGATCAGGCCGGAATCGATTTCCAGTACATCACCCACCTGACCCAGATCAATCGTTTCTGTTTTATCGGCCAGCTGAGGTTGATATTGTCTTTTTATGGCAGTTACGAAACGCCCGTCCTTGCCAGATAATCCAACAGCTTTATGGCCAAGCTTGTTGATAATACTTACCAAACTTCCATTTACCTGGCCTTTGAGTGCCATTTCGATATGTTGTAAAGCTTCGGTAGTGGTTTTGCGGTGCCCGTCAATAAATTCGGAAACGATTTTGGCCTTGGAAAGTGCTTTTTCGATGAAAGGGCCTCCGCCATGCACAATTACAATCTGAAATCCATCCGATTTTAGTTTTGTGATTGCAGTGAGAACCTCAAGTTTTAGTTTTTCGTTTGTCATGGCGTTTCCGCCATATTTAAAGAGAATTGTAGGTTTTATATTTTTAATCATACTAAACTTAATACGGCCTCGAATATCTATGGTAAATGAAAACCATATAGTCCGGCAATTCACTTTTCGATTTGCCCATCAACAGATTAGGTTTTTTTAATGTTGATACAGATATCAATTGAGCAATAAAAAATGACGTATTTCCACAAATATACGAAAAATAAATTAAATCAGAGAAGGTTGGGACGGTTTACTGTATATATAACTTCCTCTATTAATGCTAATTATAGGATATTTATTATATTTTATATCACCCCATAACGTAAAAATATGCTGCAAAAACCAAGAGTTTAACCTGCGATTATTAACGCAAAAGCCATCCCCAGAATTGGAGATGGCTTTGCCAACCAATAAATATGAAAGCTGACTTGTTTGTTGTTAGTTACCGATCTGCATCGGATAAATAAGGTTATTATTGCGATAGCCGGTATTATTCTGATACCAGTCAGGGTAGTTAATTCCGCCACTCTGGGCCCATTCAGCAAATACATGATAGGCACCCGTAATATCCTGAAATTCAATTACCCAATCAAAAGGCTCTGCAATATTAATTGCCCAGGGAAGATTATTTTCTGTAACAAAGTATTTTCCTTGCGCCGGATCTGAAGCATCTTCCATCTGACCAAAATAGCTTGTGTCGAATAAATCAGATGGTTCGTAATTCGGTAAATGCACTTCAAGGCCACGATCACCAGGAACACCATTGATTTCGGTATTTACAATAAGGAAAGGATTAAAGGCTCCAATATTGAGTTCGCTGTAGGTAATAGCATTGGAGGCAAAAATAATCTCCAGACTTATTGTTACCGGCTCTATATAGTCGTATCCAAGTTGGGTGTTCACGCCAATACCACCAGTAGTTTGAGGCATCACACGGCGGGCATCATCAAATACGATGATAGTTGCTTTGCTTTGACCGTTTTCGAGGCCATTGCCTGCGATATCAAACACAGCAGTGTTTATCACATCATAGCCGCTTACCGAAACTATATCTGCAGGGCTAAGGGTTGGGAATGTGAATCCAAACCCATTGTGATAAGAGGCACCGAAAGCTTTTACGACAAATGTGGCGGTGATAGATTGTACAACTTCCTGATTGTTTTTTACAATATCGAACTCATAATCAATCACGAGATCGTTGAAATCGTAATCACCTTTTCCTGGCCAGAGGTCTTCATAAGCCAATGTGCCGCCCAGCTGTTCGGTAGTTTCTTCTTCTTCCTCTTCTTCCTCTGCACCACAACCAGTGAGTGTTTCTTCAAGCGTTTCATTCTGAGGTGTTTCAACAGTAATTTCAAAAACATCAGTGTTAAAACCTGAAGCCATGATTACAAAAGATTCGTTTACATCCAGCTGGTAAGTAAAGTTTTCTATTTCATTGCTGTTCTTGTAAAGTGAACCTGAAAATGCAGAAGTCATTGCGCCATCACCAGTATTGGTAAGCGTGAAAACCACATCGCCATCAATGCAGGATGCCGTGAGCTCAACAAAAGGATCTTCGAGCACAGGATCGGCAGGACAGGTAAGGATTCCGTGGTTATTGCCTTCGTGGAAGCTGTTAATAATATTTTCAGCTGTACTGGCATAGTCGTTCACACTAAAACCATTTAATCCACCGCCACCGAGTGCAATTTCGGCCATTGCTAAAAAGTCATTGACGCTTACATTAGCAAAGGGACCATCAATGAAGACCAGTTCGCCCAGCTCATAGGCAGGGTTCACGCCAAGGAAACCAGCAGCATTGTAATCACGATTCAATCGGGCAGCGATGATCTGATCGGCCATATTACCCAATTTATCCTTTTTCCCGGGATTCATCCAGCTTCGATTCAAAACTTCCGGACCACCACCACCAGGCAAATACTCTTCTACATCACTTGCATTATCAAAAGTAATGGTGTAATTATCAGGATCGCCAATTACAAGACCGTCAGAATAAACCTGATCAAAATACTGATCGCGAAGAACGCCCACATTATTTCCGGCAGCCTTTTGTCCCCAGCCACCTTTTGAATAGGTGGTGAAATTGCTGAGATCACAACCAACAACAGTCAAGGATTTTTGGCTGGAAGCAAAGTCGTAATACATTTCGCCATTGCTGATGAAGGCCATATTGGGTCCGTTAGTCCCGCTGTAGATCAGCCTCAACTCGTATTCATAAGCCGGCAATGTGATCTTGGTTCTCAGGGTTCTGGAACCATCTTCAGGGAAACCGCGGAAATAACGCTTTGAACCATCACGATTGGTAATCAAAAGCGGCTTTAGCTCACCGGTTTGCGGAAGACTTACAACCACATCGATGGTTTGCTGTGTCTTCCAGTCGAAATCAGGAGGAACAATTAAATCATTTACTGATTCGATCACCGGATCTTCACCTGGATCATTGATATCATTGTTTCTATTACAGGCAGCAAACACCAGTGTGCTGAGTAATACAAATGTAAAAATTTTTAAAGCTTTCATATTTTATAATATTGATTGTAATCCTAAAATCAAGTGTTATGCCAATTATTTAATTAGCTGTTTATTAATGTGTTAAAATTTTTGTGAAATTTATAATTATCCAATTTATAGACCATCTTCCAACATTGGGAATTACTTTCAGGATTGAACTAATTGAATAAGAATTACTACCAGTTGATTGCAATTCATTTTTTTTCAAAACAAAATAAATTTCGATTGACTAACAAAGTTTTCAAACGATTGAATACCAACATTTTATCAGGAATGTCCGCCGACTACGATTCTTAAAATCTTTATGTTAAGCACCAAGAACCGTAACAATTGCCAGGGTACAAATTTACGCCAAAACATCGTTCCTTTGGTAGGCACAGGTGGATAAAACTCTTCGCTATAAGGTATTACAGGTCGATTTTTCATGATAATTGATTTTTTTGATAATAATTTCACTCAGGAAGCAAATACCAAAAAGGATAGCCTTTGGCTTTGTGCAAAAACATATAATGCATAAACCATTTAAGCCAGTGTCCGGCTAATCCGGCTTCGCCCATGGTATAGCTGATATCGCGGCCATAATCCGGAAATTTTTCAAAATCAGGCACAATCGGGAAAACCGTCATGGTAGCCGCGGCACCTTTCGTCATGCCATATCCGGCAGATATAATGCAGGCAGCACCCATCCTTCCCATACTGGCGCGGTGCTTAAGTTCATGCTCACCTTTTTTGATCAGGTTAATAATGTTCAGTGCAGTAATCTTTCCCATAACACCCGAAGGCATTCCGGTGCGCGGCGGAGTGGGAAAAATATTTGTGCCATTTTTGCTTACCATTGGTTTTGAAATCCCGTGTGGAGGCGCAAAGGCAATACCAGGCGCAAAAATATTTGGATAATCTTTATTGCGATAAGTTTCGGGCCAGTCATTCACGCTCCACTCCTCATAAGGCCTTGCGGTGTAGTCTGCATCCACTTTCATCAGGCCGTTGGGCGCAAAAAGCGTTGAACTGATATCGGCTCCGTTTTTATCAAAAGCCTTTATGCCAACACCTGCAAATCCAGGGATAAGCATAGAAAAATCAAATTCCAGGCTATGATTTTCGCCATCAAGTGTTTCGTAATGAATCAGTCCGGGATCCACTTTTTTTACACCAGCACGCTTGATCCAGTGGATATTATTTTCGCGCAAAAAACTTTCAGCAAAAACACGCGTAGAAGTGATATAACCACCTCTTTTAATATGAGCACCACCCATGCCAAAATCGCCTAATTCGTACTCATTTGTAAGCCAGGTGAGATCGGCCATATGTGATAGTTTACGTTTCCTTATCTCATAAGCCACATTCAGGATGTATTCAAAAGCTGCGCCCTGACATGTTGCCATCGGATGTCCTGTGCCAATCACAAAGCGTTGCTTATGACCATTTTCCATTTTTGTTAAAGCTTCCTGCAACTTCTCCCAGGCATGAGCTGCATGATCAAAAGAGCAAACCGAAACCGTGTTTTTTCCTGGCCCCAAACCTTCTGTAGCTTCAAAATTAAGTTTTGGTCCAGTAGCATTCACAAGATAGTCATACTCCAGTTTGATTTCTTCTCCATTGCGCTCAGCCTGTGTATAAACAGCCTTTACAAAGGCTTGCGAAGATGTTGATTCGCCTTCGGGGTGAATACTTACCGCAAGTGCCTGATGAAATTCGATTCCAACGCGTTTGTAACGTGGAGCCAGCTTAAACCGAACCTGATCTACTGTCATCCGTCCTACCCCCACCCAAATATTAGACGGAATCCATTGGTAATAACTGGCCGGTGAAACAACAATGACCTGATGCTTTTTGGAGAGTTTCTTGCGCAAGAACGCAGCTGCTGTGTGACCTGAAATACCGGCTCCCAACACTAAAACCTTTGCCATTTTATTAAAATTTGGTTTTTGATCATGAAAATACCACCCTGATAATCCCCACAAATATAACATTCAACACGGCTATAAGCAACAGATTTTCAGTTTTATTAATGCTGCGAGCCAAACAAAAATTAATTTGAAATTAAAATTAGCTGGAGAATTAAAAATAAAACCCATGAATTAACCTTTGATGCACTAAATTTTAGCTTAAGGCGCATCTCTTTGATTGAAAGTAATATATGCTCAAATGCTGTTTGGTCAGCAATGAAAATTGCCTGTGTCAGATTTCGGCCATAAATCTAAAGCAGTCATCCAATTCGTGCTACTTCAAGAATATCTGAAGCTTTTTACACAAAAATCTAAAATAAAACTACACTGATGGATTTATTGTACAGAAATATTTAACTACTCATCTTTGACACAGCGTACAGACATCCCGTTATTAAATGACTGACTCGCACCGTTTAAGCCTCCTGTATTATTTCCTAAGCTCCAAAAGAAGGCTGAACCTGGAACATCCAAAGAGCTCCACCATGTACCTCTTATCTCTTTTTGCTCGAACGATCCATTAGCGTAGCGACGGCCACCCGGATGCCCTGTAAACCCAGTTTCGTTTGTGGCATCTGTGTTTGGAGCTTCCCATAAGCCTGTTCCTTCCTCAATAGTACCGGTACTTTTTAACTTTCCCCCTGCAACACCAGTTCCACCTAGATTATTAGCAAGTTCGAGCCATTCTGATTCAACGGGAACATGCCATCCAGCCGGACAAAGTTTTCCGCTATTTACGGCATACCAGTTATACAGCTTCCCATAAGGAATTTCATGAGTAGCCGAATCATTATTGTACCAGCTGTATGCACCTGTTGATAGATTATTCCATTCCGCATTTTCAATAACCAGAGGAATAGGCGTGTTGTCCTTGTAGTGGCTGGTGCGTAAGTTTTCGGCAAACCACGTCTGTGAGCCTATTTCAACGATGGTGTAAATATTTCCATCTACATCGGCCACTGTGTTCTGTTCTGCCAGGGAAAAAGTAATGCTGTCAATGTCAGACACAGCACGCTCAAACACGAGATTTCCTGACTTGTAAATATAAAGCGTATCTTGAGCTGATACGACTGAATTGAACAAAAACAATGCGAATAAAATTGAAAGTGTACTTTTCATTTTCTTGTAATTTAGTTTTTTATGAATTTAATGGTTTCAGCAATTCTTTGATTCTGAATATGCAATAAGTATATCCCTTCCTTCAGTTGGGAAAGTGATAGAGCTGCATAATTCAATCCCTTTTTGCTGACAAGGTTTTGCTGTATTATGACTTTCCCTTGCAGATTAATTACCGATAGCTGAACATTTCCGCTTTTCTCTGATCTGAAAGTCAAGTGTAAAAGCTTTGTTGCCGGATTTGGATAAAATTGAATGTTGGCATTTTTGTTACCAGCCAAATCAAAAACTGAGGTATAATCACTAAAGCTGAGGTATTGAACATCGGCAAGAGGGTATGTGCTTGTACTGCCGTCATTGATACGGATTGCGATATTACTTTGTGGAAATGTAATTGATTGGATGTGGTCTATATCAAAACCTATATGTGCTCCGGTGTTTAACTTGACATACAAGGGTTGTGCCTGTATTCCTGCAAGACCCGTTACAAACATAAACAACAAGCTAAATATCAACTTGTAAGGGAAGTTTTTAAATACAGTTTGTTTGATTTCGTTAAGAAAAAAGACTGTGGTTCTGATCAAATAACCGTGATGAATCCTATTATTCTTTTGCATTTTAACCTGTTTTTAGTTTAGATTACATTGTTTTTCATTTTCCATAGTTGCCAAATGCAGATATTCCATTACCAAAAACAAATGCTATACCTACATTATTGGACAAAAATAAAGGGTCGGGAAATAAAAAAATTGTAATAATTCGTCAAATTTGTGGATACAAAACGAGTATCATTTACCTGAAAAAAAATCAGAAACACGAAATTCTGATAAAAAGAACCTGCGTGGGGTTTCGCCGGTATATCTTGAAAAATCCCTGATAAAACTGGCCTGATCGTAATATCCGCATTTATAAATTATATCCTGCCACTTATTGGAACCGTAGTGTTTTATAAGTTTAAACACATGATTAAAACGCAGGATGTTAGCATAAGATTTGGGTAATAAACCAACCTGTTGATGAAAATGCCTTTCCAGACTAGAAATTGACATGCAGGACTGCTGGGCAAGCTGATGAATCTTGATTTGCCCATTGGATGCCATAAGCAGTTTTTGTGCTGTTTCGATACTTTTAGTGTGTAATAATCCGTCAAAATCAAAACGATAGAGTAAAAATTTTTCTACTAAATTCAGTTTTTCATTATCATCTTTTGTATTAGTGATTTGGTCAAACAGCCTATCCATTTCAGGACCAACTACATCGCTACTATTAAGGGTTGCATTGGTAATTTCGGAAACCGAAGATTTTAGAAAATGATAAAGTCCGGTGGGATAAAAATTAACTGCAATTGTTCCGATGGAACCTTCTCCGTTAAAAGTTACAGACTGGTCGGTTAGCCCAGCAATAAAACTGCGGGGAAGTGAAAATTTTCTGCAAATGTTGTCAGTTTTTGAACAGGATCCTTTATAAGTGAAAAATAAACCGCTATAACCATATGGGACAATTTTTTGATTGTTTAATCTTTCTCCCTTATTCATATCGGTTAGCTGAATGGAATGAACATAAGGCTTTGATGCATCATTAGGTTCAATAACTTTATAAATCATAACAAACAAGGTTTTGATTTGACTTGTTATTTCGGGCTCGATTCTGTCTTACACATTAAGGTAGCATCCCAACAGGAAAAGATCATTATCAGGATCTTTGTTTTGTTTTTATAGTTAGTTTTTCATTATAATTCACAAATATATCGTTAACTATATTGATTACCAACAGATTTTAGCTTTTTTTTATTTTGTGATATGCATCTTACTGTTTTACTGTTTACGAATTAGCCGGACATAGCGGTAAACAGATTCAACTGTAATTCATTTTTCATAAAAGATTTTTCCTGTTCGGGATGCATTTTTTCTCATTCAGCAAGATAAGCCGCGCAGGAATAATAATATGCTTTATTTTCGCCAACAAAGTTTTAAAAACAATATTTTTGTGAAGAACTCAAAACATATTTGGCTCTTTGTGTTGGTTGTATCGCTTTTTACCCTTTCGTGCAAACACGAACCCGACGACACCGCCAATCCCGAACCTCCGGCTGATGAATGTGACACTACCTTGGTTACCTATAACGCTTCAGTAATACCCATACTTCAGAATAATTGCTATTCCTGTCATTCGGGCACGGTGCCTTCTGCCGGACTTGATTTAAGCAATTATGATCAGCTTGCTTTTGTGGCACAAAACGGAAGTCTGATGGGAGCTATCAAACATGAACCAGGGTTTACGCCAATGCCTGATGGTCTTCCCAAACTAAGCGATTGCGACATCAATACCCTGGCCAAATGGATCAGTGATACCACTTTCACCGATCCGGATATTGGCCAGGAATGCGATCCGGATACGGTATATTTTCAGAATGAGATATTGCCTTTGCTAGTGAGTTCGTGTGGGGTAGCAGGATGTCACGATCCCGAAACCGCCGAAGATGGCGTAATTCTGACCGATTACACTTCCATCATGCAAACGGCAGATGTAAGGCCTGGCAATCCCGAAGGCAGTGATCTATATGAAATGATAACCGAATCGGATCCCGACGATCGCATGCCACCTCCACCAAACCAGCCACTTAATGCGGAGCAAATTGCCAGGATAGAACGTTGGATTTTACAGGGAGCGCTTGACAACAGCTGCGAGAACAACCAATGCGATACCCTGAATATCACCTTTGGCGAACACATCTTTCCGGTAATTCAAAATACTTGCCTGGGTTGTCATTCAGGCTCGGTTCAATCAGGAGGAATACTTTTGACTAATCACAGCCAAATTGCTGAAATTGCGGCATCGGGCCGGCTATTGGGTGCAATCAAACACCAAAACGGCTATAGTCCTATGCCTCAGAACGGAGCACGGCTTAATCAATGTATCATCACACAATTTGAAAAATGGATATCAGATGGAACACCAAATAATTAATTCTACCAGAATACCCTTATGGATGTTTTTCCTGCTTGTTTTCGGGCTTACTTCCTGCTACAAAGACAACGAAGAAGATTTATATCCGGAAGCAGGAAACACCTGCCAAACAGAAAACATCAGTTTTAGCGAGGATATTTTTCCTATTGTCAACAACAATTGTATGAGTTGTCATACAGGTGCGGGAGCATCCGGTGGTTTGCTCCTGGAGAATTACACCCATATTTCGGATGCAGCCGTCAATGGCCGCTTATTGGGAGCCATAAAGCATGAACCGGGCTTTCCGGCCATGCCACAGAGCGGCAATAAACTAACTGACTGCCAGATAAAACAATTTGAAGCCTGGGTTCAACAAGGTGCTTTAGATAATTAACCTCAAAAACAAATGAAAATCCTATACATAATCTCAATGATCCTGTTACTGAGCATTCCGATTCAGGCGCAGGATGAACTCTTTGATCTGTTTGCAACCGATGAACCAACAACAACGTATGCTTATGCCAGCTTTAAGGCGGGCAGGGTGGTTTATGGTCAATCAGTCGAAAATCCGGCATCAGGTAATCTGATCTTTATGATTCAGCACAATTTTGGCGCACTCAATCTTGGGGCATATGAGCTGTTTGGATTGGATCAGGCAACCATCAGATTAGGCCTGGAATACGGAATCAACGACTGGCTGGCTATTGGAATAGGCCGTAGCAGCTGGCAAAAGACCTATGATGGTTTTGCAAAAGCCAAACTTTTAAGACAAAGCACAGGAGCTAAAAATATGCCTGTCAGCGTTTCGTATGTTGGCGCATTGGCTTTAAACAGTCTCAGGTGGCAGTTTCCGGAACGGAAAAACTATTTTAGTTCGAGAATGTCGTTTGTAAATCAGCTTTTGATTGCACGCAAATTCAGCAGTGTACTTACTTTGCAGTTGACTCCCACAATGATTCACAAGAATCTGGTTCCCACTAAAACTGACAAAAACACCTCTTTTGCACTTGGAATGGGCGGCAGGGTGAAGCTTAGCCAGCGCGTTTCGTTTAATGCCGAATATTTTTATTATCCCGATGATCAAACCTCTCTGGATCGCACCAATGCACTTTCATTTGGCTTTGATATTGAAACCGGAGGACATGTTTTTCAATTACACTTCTCGAATGCCCAGGCGATGTTCGAGCGGGCTTATATCACTGAAACTGCCGGCGAATGGGGAAAAGGCGATATCTTTTTTGGTTTTAACATTTCCAGAACCTTTGTGTTGAAAAAACCAGAAGGATTTCGGTAAAATTCGGATTACCTCGCCAGCCAAATTGCCGGATCAACAATTTGACGGCCTTTCCAAAGCTCGAAATGTACCATAGTTTTTCCGGAGTTCTTGTCGGTGTGGATGCGGCCTATCAGGTCTTTGGTTTTCACTTTGTCGCCGCGCTTAACAAATACTTCATCCAGATTAGTATAAACAGTAAAATAGTCACCATGCCTGATAATCACGGCTATATTGCTGGCAGTTATGGTATTGGTGCTCACAACAACTCCATCAAAAACTGCCCGTGCCTGAGCTCCTTTTTGGGTAGCAATATCAATGCCGTTATTTTTGATTGTCACCTTTTTGAGCACCGGATGCGCATGTGTGCCATAGCGCGAAGCAATAATGCCACGCTCGGTGGGCCAAGGCAGCTTGCCTTTGTTGCCAGCAAAAGCATTGGATAAAGTAAGTTCTTCGGGAGTGAGCTCCATCAGGCGGTCTTCGCGCGGAACCTTTTCGGTTTTCGATTCGCTGGCGCGGCGAACTTCTTCGGCAATGATACGCTCGATGGTGCGCTGCAACTGTTGTGCTTCTTTTTCTTTCTGCTGAATGGTTTTGCGTAATTGTTTTTCCTTTTGGGCGAGCGTTTTTACGCTTTTATCCACATTCTGCTGCTCTGTTTGCAAAACAATTTGTTCGCGCCGTTCTTCATCCAGCAGTGCTTTCTGTTTTTTTTGTTCCTGATCAAGAAGTTTTAGCTCTGCTTTGATTTTTTCGTTGGCTTCTTCAATCTTCTTGATCTGATTCCTCCTGAAAGCAGCGTATTGTTGCAGGTATTTCAAGCGTTGAAAGGCCTGGTTGAAGTCTTCGGCCGAGAATAAAAAAATCAGCTTATTGTAGCTTCCGCGGTTTTGATAGGCAATTTCTATCATGCGGGCATATTCTTTACGAAGGGCTTTACGTTCTTTTTCGAGTCGCTCGATTTCGCGCGAGCTTCGGCTAATCTGCGATTCAACCTGCAAAAGCTGTTTTTGAATGGTTGCCAGCAAATTGGCACGCTTGCTGATTCTGGAACGCAACACCAGCAATTGTTCAAAAGTAAGTTCTTTGTTTTGGGTGGTTTCTTCGAGCAGCTTGTTGGTGTAAGCAATTTCCTGCTCAATCCGTTTTTTATCAGCTTCGAGTTCTTTTACATTTTGCTGTGCAAACAAAAAACCGCCACTGAATCCGCTAATATTCAGCAAAAAAAACAAAAACAAACACCTGAAAGAGGCTTTCATAGCGGATAAAATTAAGGCATTTTAGTGTATTTGGAAGGGATGCTGAAAGGAAACTTCAAAGCTTCGTCTGTTGAAATGTTATTGTATTGCAATTTGATCTGCAGCTTTCGGTCGGCTTGAAGCAGCATTTCGAGCAAGCCTGGCACCAGCTGATCCTGCACGGCTCCAAACCTGCTATACTTCACCTCGAGCTGTTTGTTTTCTTCCCCAAACTCTTTCAGATTTACTTTTGTAATCTTATAATGATCCGGATTGAGCCAGATATTCTGAACTAAAATATTGGGTACTTCTTCCTCCTGAAGCATTTTTTTCTTTTTCGACCTTTGCGTAGCCGACAGTCTGTAATCCATCGCATCAATACCGGCTCTGAAATTATCATCCTCATAATGAGTCATATCATTACCCAAAAGCAGTGCCTGAAGTATATCGAAATCAATAGTGGTTTGAAAAAAACTGTTGATAAAATCGTAGTCTCCTTTGAAGTAATTTTTCTCGATTCGATTGATAAACCAAATTGAATCCTGGGTAATCATCAGGCGTGCCACCTCGATGCCCAATGCCGGTGAAAGCGACATCCAGATAACACTGTCTTTTTGAATGCGCAGCTGTCCGCGAAAATCCGTTTTTGTCTTTTTATCAGAAATCACCGAAACAGCACAACGCGCACTAAACCAGTCGAAATTCAATTCGCTTGCGGCCATTTTCTCTAACAAAAAAGACTCACCTTTCTCTTTGAGGGGTTTTTTGATCATCGCCCTCTTAGTTTTACATCCCTGCAATGCAAAAAGTGAAACCACCAAAATTATACTCAGAAATACCGGAAATCTAAATCTACTCATACAGTTGTTTCTTCTCAATTTTCAGCTCAATCTGCTCACTTGCTCTGCCAGTTTCTTTGGCTTTTTGCCATTGTTTTACGGCTTTTTCTGTTTCTCCCATTTTGAATAATATGTCACCATAATGTTCTAACACCTCTCCGCTGGGCTTTTCATCCTGTTTCAGCGTTTTTTTAATCCAATAAAGCGCATCTTCATATTCACCCATTTTAAAGAAAACCCAGGCATACGTATCAAGGTTTGAAGCATTTGCAGGATCGAGATTAACAGCTTTTGAAGCCATCTTCAAGGCCTTGTCGAGTTGCTCATTACGAACCGCCAGATGATAGGCATAATTATTCAATGCAACTGAATTTTCGGGATTGATTTCGAGGGTTTTATCATAATATTTAAAAGACTCTTGATCATTACCAAGTTCATGATATGCTTCGGCAAGATAATTGTAAAACTCGGCCAGCAAGGCATCATTGCCAAAAACCAGCTTACGTCCTGTTTCGAGTAGTTGCCTGGCTATTTCATAATTCTTTTGATCGAAATAACCAAAAGCCGCAAACAGATAGGGTAAAGGCTGCTCCGGGAAGAGTTGCAACGCCTTTTCGGCTGTTTGTATCAATTGCGGGAAGTTTTTCATATTGAGCTGTGCGAACATCAATCCTTCCCATGGCCTGTAAAATCCCGAATCGATCGCCAGACTATTGCGATAGTTCGCAGCAGCATTTTGATAGTCTTCCTTATCCTGATATACTTCGGCCAGCAAAAGATAGCCATAGCCTTCGTCAGGATGAGTTTCCGCCAGGGTTTGGCCAATCTGAAAGGCTTGATTAAGCAAAGTTTCCGAAGGCAAATCCAAACGACCCCAATAAGGAACAATCTGCATCTTGGTTTTTATGTCGAGCGATGGATTTCCAAGAGCGAGCAAAAGTTCTTCAAAGGCCTGATCGTAATTTTTTTCTTCGAGATGAAACTCAAAAAGTGAGACATGCACATAGGGATCGTCAGGGTCAAGTTTTTTTATTTTTTCGTATGTCTCAAGGGCTTTTTTACGGTCTTTATTTTTGAGATACAACTCAGCCAACATAGCCTGATAACGCACCTCAAAAGGGTAAGCTGCAGCCAGCTTTTCTATCTCTTCAATGGCTTTTCTGTTTTTTCCCTGCAACAGATAAATTTGTTGCTTCTGCATACTAAGCACTTCATTTACACCTATTTGTCTCTCAATCTGATCAAATACCGTAAGGGCATCATCATAACGCTCGAGCAATAATAAAGCAGACGAAAGCTCGCCATAATAATCGGTATTATTGGGATCCATTTTCAGCAGCTCACGATAAATATTGGCATTAGCCTCATAATCGCCCAATACCTTATAAATCTGTGCTAACCTCATTTTGTACCAGTTATTCTGCTCGTCAAGATTCACAGCTTTTTCCATCAAGTGGAGGGCACTTTCGTAGTTTGATTCGCGGGCATAAATCTCACTGAGCTCGTACATGCTGGCATGGTCAGTTGAATCAGCCTGAAGTGCTTGCTCAAATAAGCCATGTGCTTTTTGATAATCGCCTGCTAATCTGGCCTTTAAACCATCGGCAAATAATATGGCGTTCTTTCGTTCTGATACCATACCTGCCAGCGAATCGGAGCTTATTTCCTGTGCAAACAAAGGTGTTCCGGCAAGCCAAACAAGACTGAAAAATATAACAATAAGGCGATTTTGTAATGACATATTTAATCGGTTTAATCTTCAATTTGATTGTAATCGCCAACACTCAAATTCCTTGCCAATGCTTTAAGGCTGGTATGACTGCCAATCATGCTGTTTTCGATGATTTGATTTTCGATATAGCTGTGCTGCTGAATTATACTGTTCCGGATCACAGAATTTTTAATAACAGTATGTGCCCCCACGGAAACATGAGGCCCTACAACGGCATCTTGAATCACAGCACCCTCGCCAATAAAACAGGGTTCGATGATGATGGCTTCATCCAGATCAGCATTATCATGGATGAGTTTTTCGCTTCCGGCCACCAACTCAAGCACCCGCTGATTGGTTGTCACCGTTGCATCCTTGTTGCCACAGTCGAGCCATTCAGTAACTGTTTCGGTATGAAAAGCTATACCTGCTTTCATCATGTTTTGGAGCCCATCGGTTATGCCGTATTCTCCTCCGGTTGTGATTTTTTGATCGAGTAAAAACTGGAGTTGCTCAAGCAAATAAGCACCATCTTTAAAATAATAAATGCCGATAATTGCCAGATCAGAAACAAATTCGGCAGGCTTTTCATAAAAACCTTCGATACTTTGATCTGGATTTAATTTTACTACGCCAAACTGTTTAGGATTTTCAACCCGATACACCCAGATGATGCCGTCTTTGTTGCTATCCAGCTTAAAATCAGCTTTAAAAAGCGTATCCGCATAGGCTACAACCACCTTGCCCTGAAGTGCTTCGCTGGCGCACAAAATAGCATGTGCAGTGCCCAGTGCCTCCAATTGATAATGGATGCTTCCTTTTGCTCCAACCGATTCGGCTATTTTGACCAATTCTGATTCTGTTTTCTTACCAAAATCACCGATTACAAATGCAATTTGTTCAATTTTTTCATCTACCACACGTGCAATATCTTCAACAAGACGCTGAACGATGGGCTTTCCGGCAATCGGAATCATGGGCTTAGGAATTGTGAGAGTATGCGGCCTCATGCGTTTTCCCATGCCGGCCATTGGGATGATAATATTCATAATTACTCTGGTTGTTTGTGTGGGTATTATTTTCCTGTATGTCCGAAACCGCCGGCTCCCCGACTGGTCTCATTGAGTTTATCAACCACTTTCCATTGCGCAGTTTCGTGTTGTGCGATCACCATTTGTGCAATGCGTTCGCCATCGTTGATCATAAATGGCTGATCGGAAAGGTTGACTAAAATAACTTTTATCTCGCCGCGATAATCTGCATCGATCGTTCCGGGAGTGTTTAATAAGGTAAGGCCATGCTTAATAGCCAAGCCGCTTCGGGGCCTGATTTGAGCTTCAAAACCAACTGGCAATTCAATGAATAATCCAGTCGGTATCAGGGCTCGCTGCAGAGAAGCCAATGTAACAGGCTCATCCAGATTGGCTCTTAAGTCCATTCCGGCAGAGGCTTCGGTTTCGTATGCCGGCAAAGGATGTTTGGAGTGATTTACAATTGGTATTTCCATAAAACTGTTAAGCTTTTGTTGGGCAGCCGCAAAAATAAGGATTATTCAGGCGACGGCTTCCGTTAAAAAAGTAAAAATCAGGAAATTCTCTGCGCAGCGCGAAAGCCTTTATACTCAGATAAAACAGCCACTGCCACGAAAACCGCCAGGAGCAGCGCGTTGAACAACAAACGAATAAGCAATTTGTCGGGATGTATAGCAACGGAGATAAAATAAAGCCCAAGTGCTAAAATGAGGTACAACAGGAATCGTTTCACTTTGTATGGAACCGGATAAACCCTTTTGCCCCAGAAATAAGAAATGATCATCATGGCAGCATAACATGCCAGATGCGCCCAGGCAGCTCCTGTATAGCCCATAACCGGAATCAGAAGAATATTGGCAAACAAGGTGATGGAAGCTCCGATAAGTGCTATTACTGCACCATTCCGTGTACGATCGGTGAGTTTGTACCAGACCGACAGATTGAAAAACACCCCATAAAACAGGTTGGCAATCAAAACGATAGGAACAATATTTAGTCCGGCCCTGAACTCTGGACCCAGAAAATATTGAAACACATCAATAAACAGGGTGATACCCAGGAAAATCAATAATCCACTAATGACGAAATAGTTAAGTACGCGAGCAAACAATTCGGGACTGTCTTTTTTTTCTGCCTCTGCAAAAAAGAAAGGCTCTGCTGCAAAACGAAACATCTGGATAAAGAGGGTCATCAATACGCCCAGCTTGTAGTTGGCACCATAAATACCCAACTGTGCCATAGCCGTTTCCCGATCGGGCAACAAATATTTCAGCAGGATTTTATCAATCACTTCATTCACCATCCCCGCCAAACCAACAATCAATACGGGCAAAGCATAGCTAAGCATGGGTTTGAGTAAGCTGCTGTCCCAACTAAACGAAAACCGCTTCAGCTGAGGCCACAACAGCACCAAGCTCAAAAGACTGGCAATCAAATTTGCCACAAAAACCCAAAGCAATAAACTGGCATTATTTCCAAAAATCTCTGTTGCAAACTTCATGGCCCAATTGGGTATAAGCACTATAAAAAGCACATTCAATCCGATATTCAAACTCACATTCAAAATACGGATGGTGGCAAAGCGACGGGCTTTATTCTGCTTACGAAGCAAGGCAAAAGGAATAGCCGTAATCGCATCAAGCGCAACGATCAGTCCAACAAATACGATGTATTCCGAATTACCGGCATATTGAATCAAACCGGCTACTGGTTCATAAAAGAAAAACAGCAACGCAATAAAAATAGCTGAAGTAGTGAGTATGGCCGACAAAGCCGCATTAAAAACCCTATTGGTATCAACTTTTTGGGCAAATCTGAAAAAGGCAGTTTCCATGCCATAGGTAAGCAAAACCAGAAAAAAAGCAACATAAGCATATAGTTCTGTCATCTGTCCGTAATGCTCATCAGAGAGGACGCGGGTATAAAATGGAACCAACATATAATTGAGCAAGCGTGGGATGATCGTTCCCATACCATACACTGCCGTTTGCCCTGCCAGGCTCTTTATTGGGTTTGTTGCCATTATGAGAAGCAAAGTTAGCTTATCTGGTCATGCAAGCAAATATTTTAAACTTGAGAAATTGTAGCAGCAGATTACAATAATTTATAAGTGGTTTAGCATCATTGACGCTAAATAAATTTTAACAGCATCTCAAATCAAGAATCTTAAGGCTATTAAAACTTTTGGTCAATCTTTTTGGTTTTAAGCTGCTAAAGATAATTCCCAAAAATTCTCAAATACAATTCTTCTTTTTAAATTTAAAACCAATTTGATATATTTGGCCGGAAAAACGAAAAACTGTAAAAAAACCGAATTAATAGGCGTTGTGAATAGGTTCATTTGATTAAAAAAAAACTCAATTCTTAACACTATGAACAAGGAAATTAGAGCCTACAACGATTCACAAACCAAAAACGATAAAGCCATTTGCGATTTATTGTATGAATTGATCTCACAAAATTTGCCTGAAGCCGTAAACAAAATTTGGCACGCTCATCCGGTTTGGTTTCTGGATGGAAATCCCATTGTAGGATACAGCAAATTAAAAGATTGCATACGAATGTTATTTTGGAGTGGTGCAAGTTTTGATGAAAAAGACCTAAAACCAGGCACAGGAAAATTCAAAGATGCCTCAATTCGCTATACAAGTGTCGATCAAATCAAGATCGATGACATAAATCGCTGGATCGAAAAAGCAAAGACCATTCAATGGGATTATAAAAACCTTATCAAAAGAAAAGGGGAACTTATTCGCCTCAAATGAAATGTAGCTTCGGCTTGTATTCTCACAATTAAAATTGCTGAAATATCCAGGATAGACCTTTCCAATCAATATAATCATTGATTTTGGAAGTTTGCTCATCCTGATGCCTTACACTTCGAATAAATTCCGAATTCTTGAGAAGCTATAACGACTATAAAGGCGACTTAAAAACCCCTTTATGCATTATGATTTGGGGCATACCAAAGCGGGAAAAACATAGTGAAACTGGTGCCTCTGCCAATATGTGATTCAAAACTGATGCGCCCGCCAGCCGAAACTACAATCTGGTTTACGATCGAAAGTCCAAGCCCCATTCCACTTGACTTGGTTGTGAAATTAGGTGTAAAAAGCTTGTTCTGTTCTTCAGTTGTCATACCCTTGCCATTATCCTGCACAATCACTTTTACATCGCTTTCATTGGCCGAAATTTCAATGCTGATTTTGCCATCAACTTTAGTTCCGATGGCCTGAACTGCATTTTTGAATAAATTTCCGAAAGCGCGACCAATATTTTTTTTGTCTGCATTAATCACAAAAACAGAGCCTTCTTTGGTTTGGATATCAATATCAACATTTGATTTACCACTATATAGCAATGCTGTCCGCTTAATAAGATCGGTCAGATCAAAAGGCTCAGGTTTGTTAACTGGCATTCGCGCAAAATCAGAAAATGCCGTGGCGATGGACGACAAAGTATCAATCTGCTCAATTAATGTTTTGGTGGTACGTTCGATTTTTTGTTCAATCTCCGGATCATTATCGTCCCACGAACGTTTCAGGTGTTGTACACTCAGACGCATAGGGGTGAGTGGATTTTTTATTTCGTGAGCAACCTGTCGGGCCATTTCGCGCCAGGCAGTTTCACGTTCGGATCGCGCCAATAATTCAACACTTTTCTCAAGTTCAACAATCAGCTGATTGTATTGGTTTACAAGCTGCCCTATCTCATCGCGACTCTTCCATTCGATAGGTTCATTTTTTTGGTCGAAACGAATCGCTTTCATCTTGGATTGCAACATCAACAAGGGTTTAGTAAGTCTTCCTGAAAGATACAACACCACGAAAGCTGAGATGCCACTAAGCAAGATAAAGATATTCATATAAGTGAGCACAAAAGTGGAAATTTCGGTTCGCAGCTCCGATTCGCGAGCAAAATAGGGCAAATTGACAAAAGCTGCTGTCTCGCCTGAGGCATCCTGAAAAGACACATAAGAGGAATAATAGGAACCGCTTCCTATTTGCTCCTGATGCAGAAACAAAAATGATTTTCCACTTTCCAACGCAGCGAAGGCATCGGGATTCATCTTTTCGGAAATTAACTTTCGCTGAAAAATTTCAGGCCGTGAACTTGCCAACAAATCACCATCAAGGTTATACAAGTTAATATCTGAAAAAAACACCTGAGAAAATTTACTCAAAATCTGATGTAAATAATCGCTGAGATGTGCTGCATTAATATCCTCCTGTTGGAGCTTATGTTCCAGCTCAATCAATATAGATTGGGTTCTTTCTGAAAGAAAATCATCCGACTTCTGTTGATAGATATCACGAATATAATAAGATGATATAAAACCAATAATGAGAAATGAAAAAATTAAAGCACTCAAATTAAAGATTTGAAGTTTACTTCTGAAATTCAAAGTTCTAAAATAGAAAAGCGGGTGCTCAAGAAGCTTTCTATTATGGAACAAACTCAACAAACTAAGTACAATAATAAAATAAGAAAAGGGCGCAATAATATCAATCAGTCGTTTTTCAGATTTACTTACAACGAGACCGGAACCATTTGCCATTTCCAGAAAATAATGCCTAAAACCATGATCACTGGTAAAGCTTGAATGTTTAACCGAAAGTTGTTCCATCTCTAATGGATACAAATACTTCCCAAATTTATAGGCTAGTTTTCCATTAGAATAGGTGGCAAAAGAATAAGAAGAAAACAAAGAAGCCAAACTATTATTTTTCTCTACCAACAACTCAGGATAACCTAATCCCTCAGGGAAATATTTAAAATAAAATTCCAGGAAGATATGATAAACCTGGCCATATTGGTTATGAAATATGGGCACTCTGGCCAAATAATAAGCACCAATAAGATTATCCTTGATATAATACAGATGTGGATTTTGATCAGAAACAAAACCACTCTGCTCAATCAATTCCGAAAAATAAGTATTACAATTTGTAACATAATCCCCAGGTTGTATCAACAATTCGTCCCAGTCATCGCACAAAGTAACACTTATGTTATACTTCGAAAAATAATCATGCGTATAATGATTAAGTATATATTGATAAACGGAATCCGCCTCAAGCTCTTCAAAATCATGTCTGTATATCAATTCTTTTACAATAGTATCGTTGGAAATTTTTTTAAAAACACTATTAAAAACAAACTCAAACATTGGATCAGATTCCACATTTAATTGCATCGCAACCAATTCCTGCTCATTCTTCGATTTACGAAGATTTTCTGCGTAAAATAACCAGGTAAGAATTATGGACAACAAAACAAAGACAACAAGCCTGAAATTATTCCTGTCCTCAAATTCAAATTGCCTGTTAACCAAAAGAACAATAAAAAAAAGTAGGGCAAAACCATCAGCAATCAAGCTCATATTTCCGTTTTCCGGAACAAGAATCTGTTTGACGGCAAGAAAAATCATAACAAGCAAAATAGCAATCCAATACCGTTCATATTGAAAAATGCTGTAAGAAACCAAATTCATCAGCACCGAAAACACAAGCATTGCCAGTATGCTGATCATTAGAAGCAACAGATAACTTTGAATGTTCAGCTCATAAAACTCGTGAAATGAAAGTGGAATTTTGGATTGAAATATTAACTGACTTACCAGAAAATAGAAGGCATAAAAAACAAAGATATAAAACGTTACAAGTATAATCAATCTTAACAAAAACGGAGATTTAGTCAGCCGCAATGGGAAATAATTCTTCAAAACCCAGCTAAACAATAACAACTGAATAATCCAGAAAACGGCTTCACCAAGACTGATTTCAGAAGAATAAATATTAAGATTTTTTAAACTATAAATTGAGCTTTCGGCCAATGAACTAACAGACAAAACGAATTGAAAAAACCAAAATCCAATATATAATAATAAAACAGCAATCACAAACTGTAAACCAGTTCTATGCGTAATCTTCCTAAGAAGCTTGCTTGAAAATAAATAATTAAACAACAATAAATATATACACAGAAACAAAACGAATAGTATAATCGCCTGGGTAGTGCTTATCGCAAATAACTTGTCAATCCGATAAACCAGATTTTCAACAGAAAAATTAGTACTAATTTCCTCCTGAAGGAAAAGTGAAATTGAAACATTATCAGCAAAAATATTTCCTGCAACATGCGGTTGTAAAAACTGATTATGAATTGAATACTCCTTATAAACTGGCACCAGGAGAACAAACCATCTGCTCGTACTATCCTGCGTCAAAACCGGAAATGTCAAATACTGATATATACCATCCGAGAGCCTGGCAAAACCCAATTTATGTTCTCCGTTGAATGTGATTCTAATTAGCTTGGGTTGAGATAAATTGGTGGACCAATATAAAAGGCTTGTATCCTGATAAATAAATAATTCGAGCTCATCGAGTTCCCCTATCCTCTGATTTAAACAATCAAAACACAGTTCTGTATTCTGGATTTCATTCCAGCTTACAATTCTATCCTTTCCATTGAGCAAATTGTACTCATTCTGTTTAAGTTTTGTTAGCAAACGATCAGTCAGAACCTGCTCTTTATTCATCTGCTTGAATAACAAATCAAGTCCGATAAAAGAGACAAGAAGGAAAAAAATCAAAGCGATGAACAAAAAAGATTTTCTCATACAGATTTAACTATTCGTTCGATGTTACAAAAACAGCACCAAAAGCTAAATTACAGAAAAAACCGACCTTTTAAACGCATTTTTAAAAGACTTTCTCATTAAAGTTGAACCCTTGTTCATTCCACTCAAAAGTACGCTCTAAAGCTTTCAATTAGCCCCCAATGAAAGTCTTTTATGAAAACCAAGTAAGCGCTTGATTTATTTAATTGATTTACAGACAATTAATCTTTAAAATGAATGAAAATAAATCATAGTATTCTGATTTTTAATTATTTAGGCTATTTTTGAAAACATAAACCAAACTCGAATACTGTGAGTTAAAAAGTGCTTTAAAATTTGATAAAAGACCAATAACAAATGCCTGAAGCAAAGCTAAACTACTTTTTTTGTATTGCTCGCTCAAAAGAGAAACATAAAATGCATCCCACCACATTGGGTATTGATGAAGTTTTTGCAATTGAAAATTCTGGCCAAGCAATGAGATGCTTTCAGGATTGAAATGCCATAAATGACGGGGCACATCCCAGCCTGCCCAATACTGCTTGTAGTAATGGGCATCAAATGAATCTTTATTGGGAAGAGCGATTACAAGTCTGCCATTGGGTTTCAGGATACGTACCAATTCGGGCAGTAATTTATTAAATGAATAAACATGCTCTAATACATGAAAAAGTGTGATTAGATCAAAATACGCATCAGGAAAATTCTTAAGCTGATTAACATCAAAAACCTGCGTGTTTAACTTCTGCGAAGCTATTTCTCTGGCACTCGAATTTGGCTCAACACCATCGACCACCCATCCATTTTGCTTGGCATAAACCAGAAAATCACCAATACCACATCCATAGTCCAACAACTTTCCTGGCTTCAATGCTTTCGTAACCTGATGGTACTTTGTACTGATATTAATGTTTTTGATTTGTCGGTACAAAAATGGAATCAGGCCTCTTTTGCCGTCATCATGACTTAAGTACTTTTCAGAAGCATAATATCTACCCAATTCTGTTTCTGCCGGAAAAGGATGTGTAAAAGAAATTTTACAATCATTGCATGTATATACGCTGAATTCTTCCTGACTTAAAAAATAGTCCTTTAACGCAAGTTCAAACTTGATATCTGAGGAATTACAATTCGGACAAATGATTGACATATAAAAATTTGTTTCACGTGAAACAAAACCCTATCTACCTAGAAAAATGGCAAGTACAGATATATCTGCTGGTGATACACCACTAATTCGGCTTGCCTGCCCAAGTGTTTCAGGTTTTATCAAGTTTAGTTTTTCCCTGGCTTCGTAAGAAAGTGATTTAAGCTGATGATAATCAAAGTCGGATTTTAAGCTAAGGTGTTCCAGGCGCATTAATTTATCAGCCAATTCTTTTTCCTTTTCAATATAACCCTTGTATTTGACTAAAACCTCCACTGCTTCAATATCTTCGATTGTGTAGTCGTTTCGGTTTAAAATCTCCTTAAATAAGTCTTTATTATTAGTAATCATGTCTTGCAATCCAAGTTGAGGCCTTAACAATACATTTGAAAGCTTAATTTGTTGTGATAGCGGGCTTGTACCCTTTTGCTCAAGTAAAGCATTAATCTGATCTGGTGCAACACCAGTTTTTTCCAAAAAACCAATTAACTCAGCAATTTTATGTTCTTTCTCCTTAAAACGTTCATAACGATCGGCCGAGGCAAGACCCATCTTGTAACTTCTCTCTGTTAATCTGGCATCAGCATTGTCCTGCCTGAGTAATATTCTGTATTCAGCACGGCTTGTAAACATGCGATAAGGCTCATCAACACCCTTTGTAATTAAATCATCAATCAACACCCCAATATATGCCTCAGAACGTTTCAAAATCAACGGTTCACTATCAATGGCTCTATTATGGGCATTAATTCCTGCAATAATCCCTTGCGCTGCAGCCTCTTCGTAGCCAGTAGTTCCATTGATTTGTCCGGCAAAATACAATCCTTTAACAAGCTTTGTTTCCAGTGAATGTTGAAGCTGCTCGGGAGGAAAAAAATCATACTCTATCGCATAGCCGGGTCTGAAAATCTTAGCCTTTTCAAAACCTTCAATCTCTCTCAAAGCTTTAAACTGTACCTCTTCGGGCAAGGACGAACTAAATCCGTTAATGTAATATTCAACCGTATTCCAACCTTCTGGTTCAACAAACAGCTGATGTGCATCCTTATCAGAAAACCGTTCCACTTTATCTTCAATACTGGGACAATAGCGTGGACCAATTCCCTCAATACGTCCATTAAACATGGGTGAAAACTCAAAACCTGTTCGTAAAGTATCATGAACTTTCTTACTGGTATAAGCCATATAACAAGAACGCTGTCTGGCCAAATCAACCTCCTCGAGATAAGAAAAACCCGTTACTACTTCATCACCCTTTTGTTCTGATAACTTAGTAAAATCAATTGTACGTCCATCCACTCTGACCGGAGTTCCGGTTTTCATCCGATCGGCCCTAAATCCAAGCTCAACCAATTGCTCTGTTAATCCCTGACTTGCCCGATCGCCCATTCGACCACCTCCAAAAGATTTTTCGCCAATGTGAATCTTTCCATTAAGGAAAGTGCCGTTTGTTAAAATAACATTTCGTGCTTCAATAATATGTCCCATTGAGGTTTTAACGCCTCCTATTCGATTATCCTTTACTACTAACCCAACAACCATATCTTGCCAAAAATCGAGATTGGGGGTTTGCTCAAGCATACGTCTCCATTCCATTGAAAACAACATCCTGTCGCTTTGGGCACGTGGGCTCCACATGGCCGGACCTTTTGATTTGTTGAGCATCCTGAATTGAATCATTGTACGATCTGTAATCAGGCCCGAATACCCACCCAACGCATCAATTTCTCTCACAATCTGCCCTTTGGCTATTCCACCCATTGCAGGATTGCAAGACATTTGAGCGATGGTTTGCATATTCATTGTAACAAGCAAAACTTTGCTGCCCATATTTGCAGCTGCAGCAGCAGCTTCTGAGCCGGCATGACCTGCACCCACAACAATCACATCATATTTTTCAAAAAGCATACTTTAGTCAATTAGCAGTATGTTTCACGTGAAACATTCAGATAAGTCATTATTATTTAAGTATTAAGGCGCAAATTTAAGCATTTCTGTTCCAGTATTCTCATTTGTTGTTTTTGTTCTGAACTTGCATCGTTAAAACCGATCAGATGCAACATACCATGAATAATTACCCGATGAAGCTCCTGAACATAACTTTCCTCAAGAATACCCGCATTCTCCATCACCCTTTCAACACTTATATAGCACTCACCAGAAATAATATCAACATTCAGGCTTTTGTTAAAAGTTATGATATCCGTGTAAAAATCGTGATCCAGAAACTGCTTATTAATTCTGAGAAGAGATTCGTCGGAACAGAACAAAAAGCTGATCAACCCGGTTCTCTTATGAAATACGCTCAAAACTTCCTCAATCCATCTTTTCGTGTCGGAATTAAGAAAAACAGGAACCTCATAATCATACTTTTCAAACTGAATCATGAAGATTATGTACAGTTATAGTGTTTGTTTTCAAATATTTACGTAATGCATGAACCCTGTCAGTACTCAATTGCTTGTTCAGGCTTTTCGTATCAAAATAACAGCAAAATATAAGATTCTTCTGATCCAAAAGGAAGTTGTCGCAAAAATACTCAAGCTTGCTCCTGAAATACCCTGCTTCGGCAATGGCGGTTTGAATCAAAGCAAAAGTTTCTTCATCAAAACGAAAAGTTAGCTCAGTGCCTATATCACCAATTTCAATATCAACTGCTAATAAAGCAGGGCTTCTTTCTTCAAAAGAGTATTTAATAACCTCATATCCAATTACTTGGCATGTAGGTTCCAATTTATCATCGGCAAGGTTCACAATTTTCCTGTTTACAAAAATATCGTAGGTGCGAATGGCCGCATAAAAATCCATCGACATAAGTGAAATACCTTTATCAGGGCTGTTCTCTTTTCTTAAAGAAATATTCATTGCTTTTCTTTTTATAAAATGGTTTAAGCTCGATTGACTGCAGTCTCATTAATTCCAGCTGCTCTTTCAACACTCTTTTATACGTCAGTTCTTCAATAAAGTTGCTAAAATTTTCATTTTTAAACTCATTCGATTCACGTTTTTCCTCTTTCTCCCTTTTTTCTTCACTTTTCTCTGATTCCAACATTCGACTCACGATTTCTCTTTGTCTTTCAATTATTCTCCTATCCAATTGTTTATTAACAAGTTGTTCTTCAAGTTTTTCCATCTCCTCAATCATCTCATTAACACCTTCCTCGTCCAGTCGTCCTTCAGATTTTAAGCCATTCAAATAATCTTGCATTTGCCTGCGTATGGCCTCTTGTTCGGCAGCCATTCTGGCGAGTTTTTCACTCATACTCTGTTTTTGTTCGCCTTGTCCGCCTTCCTGCTGTTTCCCTTGTTGTTGCTTTCTCATCTCTTCCAAAGCCTTACCAAGTGCCTCCTGCATCTGTCGCATTTGTTGCATTTGCTGTTTTCCGGAAGACTGCTCTCCAGGTTTTGGCTGACCCTGTGCATTCATCGGACTGGGCATCCCCATGCTATTTTGCATGTTTTCGAGAGATTCGGCAAGCATCAATGCCAAATTATTCATGGCCATAAAGGCATATTGTTGTTCGCTAACACCTGCACTAATTCGGCCATTCGTAAGTAAATTCAAAGCTTCTTCTATTCTGAATTGAACACTTTTCAATTCATCAAAAATAAAAGTTTCTATCATTGGCTGTCGCATGGCAAGGGCTTTTAATGAATCCTCTACAACGCTAAAATTGGCCGTTAATTCATTTTGCTTGCGGATAAGTGTTGAGCGTGAAGGATCATCAATTTTCAACTCATTAAAGCGTTTCATCAAATCTTCCTGATCCAAAGAACTTTTCACAACGTTCTCGAGCAAAATACGCATGGTATGTGCATCCTCCATTTGCTGCTGCATCATACCAGCCTGCATCGACAGCTGTAGCATATTGGCCATTTCCTTCATTTTTTCACCAGCCGACTTTTGTTTCTGCCTGCTTAGATCCATTTGCTGTTGTTGTTCCTGTTCAATACTTTCGTTCAGATCCTGCTCAATCTCTTCTTCAATATGCTCTGTATCTTCAATTTGTAAAGGCTTCTCAAGCTTTTGATTCATCTCCTGAATCGAATCCAATTCTTGCTGTAGCTTTTCGAAACGTTCTTTTGACTGCTTGGCAGAATCTATCCCGGTTAAATCCTCAGTATTATTATTTTCTGACAATTCCTCACCAAGCTTTTCCAACGACTCAATCAAATCCTTCATTTCCTTCTCCACCTTTAATTGCTGCAAAAGATTCAGATTCCTGTCGAGCAGATCTTCCATTTTTTGGCTGTCATTCATCAAATCCTGAATCATCTTTTGCATCTGATCTTTGTTGAGCTCCTCCATCAACTTCTGAATTTCTTCCATCAAGGCTTTCATCTCATCATTAAAAACCTCATCAAACAGCTTTTGAATATCTTCCTGCTTCTTCAGCAGTTTTTCATCCGATAATTCATTCTCCTTCTCAAATTTCAATTGGTCTTTCTGCGCTTCCTGCAGCTCCGTAAACCTTTCTTCCAACTGTTTCTGCCTTTCGAACAAGTCTTCCAGCTTTTGCTTATCCGACCAATCGGGTTGTTGTTTGGTGGCCAAATCCCGAAGTAATTTATCCAATTCTTCCCTTATCTGCTCCGATTCGGCAATGGTTTTGTCCATCTCATCTAAAATATTCTTCTCACGGCTGTCTGCTATCGAATCAAGCACTTCAGCACCAGGAATCTGTAGGTTGAAAGTAGTTGTTTTTCTTGATTTCGAACCGTTTACAGCGTCATTATCCCAAACCTGAAAATAAGCTTCAACAAGATCACCAGCAGCCAGATTAAAACTATCTGCCTCGAACAAATAATAAAAATCCTGACGGGAATTTCGTTGAAGTGGCAAATCAATAAAAAACCGTTTCGATTCCTCCTGACTTTGTTTATCGATGATCTTATAAACCATGGCAAGCCGGCTAAAACCATAATCATCAGCAATAGCCCCAGAAAAATAAAACTGCCTGCCCATCTCGCCTTCAATCATCTCGCACACAATATCAGGATAGGCATCAGGAATCATTTGAATTTTTAGTGGAAAACGATCTCCATTGCTCGCAAATGCATTGGATGATCTTACGGTTAAATTATAAGATTTATTCATACTAAAATGATAATCCCATTGATTACCTTCAATTTCAACCGTACTAAACAAAGTATCCGAATCAATTATATACAAACTGTCAGTGTTGCGAGTTAAGAAATTTAAAAATACCTCACTGCCCTCCGGCACAAAAAAATCTGTTTTCTCACTTACGCTAAAATCGGTAAGCCCTGTATATTTCGGTGGCTCAATCCTGGCTTCATACGAAAGAATCACTGGTTTTGGATGCACCTTCAACTCAAGCAGTTGACTTTGATATTCGCCTCCAGCAACACTAAACTGAACATTTTGGCCAGGTTTCTTAAAAAGAAATAAAAAACGGTTTGTACCAGTTTTTTTCATCAACTGCCTACCACCCGAAATCTCAATAAAAAATTCATCCGGAACTTCATCGCCCAACACTTGAACTTCCAATTCATAATCTTCATTCTGAAGGGTCATTATATCGGCATTATCCGGAAGCAAAACCTCAAAAGGTAATGGTTTCACAAAGGTTTGGTTATACCTTACGATTCGTGTTCCTGATTCGTTCAATACCTGTGGGTTCCAGAGCAAAATACCTAAAAAAAGCAACAACAAACTAATGCTGCTTACCAGAATACCCCTCGAAGGTTTTAAAGATACCGCACTACCAAAGTGGTAAACCCCCAAACTTCTTGTACGTTGTTCGATTGCAGCTTCAAGCAAGGGATCGCCTCCATACGATAAGGCTTTTTGCTGAAGCTGAAGTGTGTTTAGCAAACGGTCTTCTATTTCCGAAAAATGTTTCCCAATCAAGCGTGCAGCTTCGGCCTCCGACATTTGACTACGGTAGGTAAATAAGCGATATAGCGGTAGTAAAATGTAATAAATCGCAACAAAACCAACCCCAATAAGATATATCCAAAAAAGTAATTTTCGGCCACCCGATGGCAACCAAAGCAAAAATTCAATCCCATGCACGGCAATAATAAGCATTACTAGCAAACCTACTGCAAGCAATATCCCTTTTATCATACGATTCAAATAAAACCGTCTGACAAAATCCTGAATTTTAGCAATCAAAGTGTCGCTTGCAACTGGCATATTTATAATTATTTAAGCCGCAAATAATTTTTATTGCAAATGATGTGTAATTTAGTCGGCAAATATACACATAACCAATCGGTACGTATTAACCACAAATGGCGTTCTATTATGAAACACTTTTTCTTTACAAGCATCATCCTAATGGCGTTCTTGCTATCAAACGCCCAAAACAATGAACTCCACCAACACGACAGATATTGTCGTCATTATCCTCAAATGCAGGAAACTCCTGCCTATGCCTATCGTAACGACTGGCAAAGCGAACTTGTTCACGATTACGATGTGAATTTTTACTTTCTGGATTTGTCGGTTTCAAGCACTTCCATTCAGGTTGGCGGAACGGTTGAAATTCACGCAACTGTCGTAGCCAGCGAAATGAACATTTTCGCTTTTGAATTAAATGCGGAATTATCGCTCGAAGAAGTGGTTTTTAATGGTATTGCGGCCGAAAACATCAGCTGGGAAGGTGATAATGTGTTGGTTGAAATTCCTACACTACAGCAAGGAGATACCTTTGTTGCCACAATAGCTTATGGTGGCACACCACCCACCGGAGGTTTTTTTGCCGGTATTACCAATGCCTATTCGAGCACCTGGCAAAAAAATGTTACCTGGACACTTTCAGAACCTTTTGCAGCCAAAGATTGGTGGCCTAACAAACAAGTTTTAACAGACAAAGCTGATTCTGTTTGGGTTTACCTTACCACCACTTCCAACGAAATGGCCGGCTCACAAGGCTTACTTACAAATGTTACCGATTTGGGTAACAATCAGTTGCGATACGAATGGAAATCAAAGTATCCAATTGCTTATTATCTTATTTCCTTTGCCGTTTCTGACTATCAGGAGTATAACATTTATGCAAAACCGGAAGCACTCGAAAACGATAGTATATTGGTGCAAAACTTCGTTTACAATCACCCAAATTACCTACCAAGTCAGCAATCCAATATTGATGCTGTGGCTCCGATGATCGAACTCTTTTCTGATTTGTATATCCTCTATCCTTTCCATGAAGAAAAATATGGTCATTGTATCACCCAGCTTGGCGGTGGCATGGAGCACCAAACCATGACTACGATAGGAAGTTTTTCATTCGATCTGGTTGCCCACGAACTGGGACACATGTGGTTTGGCGATAACGTAACATGCGCCACCTGGAGCGATGTATGGATCAACGAAGGATTCGCTACCTATAGCAATTATCTGGCACAGGAGATGCTCAACGGATGGACAGCCGGGCAAAACTTTATGATTGGCACCCAAAACAATGTGATGTCATCGCCCGGCGGAAGCGTGTATATTCCACCTTCAGAAATTACACCTGACAACATTTGGCGTATCTTCAACGGGCGACTGTCATACGACAAAGGAGCGGCTATCATTCATGTGCTGCGACACGAAATCAATGATGATGAAAAGTTTTTTGAAATCATGCATAGCTTTCAAATTGCCTTTAAAGACAGCACTGCAACCGGCGAAGATTTTCGGATGGTTGCCGAAGAAGTGACCGGAATGGATCTGGAACAGTTTTTTGCTCAATGGTACTATGGCGAAGGCTATCCCAAATACGATATCGAATGGTATATGTTTAACGATATGTTCAATATGTATGTTACGCAATCCGGTTCCTCCTCTACTTCACTTTTTCAAATGATTATGGACTATAAACTCACTTTTTCTGATGGCAGCGATACTACCATCAGGCTTTATCAGGAAAATAATCTGGAGCAATACGCCATCGATTTTGGTAAACAGGTTGTTAACATACAGGTAGATCCGGACAATTGGACGTTCGAACGCGTGAATACCCTTATTGTCGGAAGCCCTGAAAAATCAATTCACAATTACTTTAGTATGTATCCTAATCCCGCTACAGATCAGGTAAATTTGGCTTTCGGTAAGGATCAACTACGCGAAATCAAAATCTCAGACGCATCTGGTAAATTGCTTGTTTCAAGTAAAGTAAGTGGCTTGAACCACCAATTGGATATTTCCGGTTTGCCGGCAGGTATTTATTTTATTTCGGTTAGCAGCAACTCAGGAAGTATGGTTAAAAAACTGATTAAATAAACATATAATCACTGTTTTTAATCAGCTATCTAACAGTAAAATCATCTGGCAAATCTTCAACATCCGTTCTTAAATTTCAGTACATAATCAAACAAAATCAAACACTTGATTTTTGGTATCTTTGCAGCCCAAAATTCAATTGATTATGCCAGAAAATATCAGGGTGCGCTTTGCTCCCAGTCCCACAGGTCCGCTACATATGGGAGGTGTTCGCACCGCCTTGTACAACTATCTTTTTGCTAAAAAAAATGGAGGCAAAATGATTCTGCGTATCGAAGATACCGATCAAACCCGTTTTGTCCCAGGTGCCGAGCAGTACATCATGGAATCGCTGGCCTGGTGCGATATTCAATTCGATGAAGGAGTGGTTGAAGGTGGTTCGTTTGGGCCCTATCGCCAAAGCGAACGTAAAAGCATTTATGCTGCTTACTCCGATCAGTTGATCCAATCCGGTAATGCCTATTATGCCTTTGATACAGCCGGCGAACTTGAAGAATTAAGAAAACAGGCTGGGGCCGACAAGAAAACCTTTATCTATAATGCCGAAACGCGTAAAACATTGCGCAACAGCCTCAATATGACTGAAGATGAAGTACAAAACCATCTTGCAACAGGAACACCTTATGTCGTTCGTTTTTTGATTCCCGAAAATACCAGCATCAGCATGAACGACCTGATCCGTGGCACAGTGACGGTTAAATCAGAAACCCTCGATGATAAGGTTCTTTTCAAATCAGATGGGATGCCTACCTATCACCTGGCTAATATAGTGGATGATCATCTGATGAAAATAAGCCATGTGATCCGTGGAGAGGAATGGCTGCCTTCGCTCCCGCTGCATGTACTTTTATACGAAGCATTTGGTTGGGATAAACCGCAATTTGCACATCTGCCGCTCCTGCTAAAACCCGATGGCAATGGCAAACTGAGCAAGCGCGATGGCGATCGGCTTGGATTTCCCGTTTTCCCTTTGCAATGGAAAGATCCCAAAAATGACGAAATATCATCCGGCTATCGCGAAAATGGCTATTATCCTGAGGCTTTTGTAAATATGCTTGCTCTGCTGGGCTGGAACCCCGGAAGTGATCAGGAATTGTTTAGCATGAATGAGCTGATTGAAGCATTTTCGCTGGATCGTGTTGGTAAATCAGGTTCAAAATTCGATCCCGAAAAAACCAAATGGTTTAATCATCAATACCTTATGCGTCAAGCTGATGAAGCCCTGGCTCAGGAATGGTTGAAATGGCTTAAAGCAGAGAAAAATCTGGAACCAGAGAAAAAGATAGTAGTAAAAATTGTTTCGCTGGTCAAAGAACGGGTCAACTTTGTTCAGGAACTTTGGGACGAAGCCTATTTCTTTTTCGAGACACCAGAAAGCTACGACGAAAAAGTGGTTAAAAAACGCTGGAAAACAGATAGCCCACAGCAAATGGAAATCCTGGCTTCATTACTGGACAATTTGGAAGATTTTTCTGCTGACAAGATTGATGAAAAAATCAAAAACTGGATCATCGAAAACGAACTTTCGATGGGTGGAATTATGAATGCGCTGCGTTTGCTGCTTGTCGGGGCTGCCAAAGGCCCTCACCTGGGCGATATCATGGAAGTACTCGGAAAAGCCGAAAGTATCAAACGTATTAGAAGTGGAATAAAAGCTTTATCAAACTAAAAACCATACAAATGGCTGTGATTTCAATTGAAGGAATGGAGTTCTTTGCCTATCATGGCTGCTTCACCGAAGAACAATTAATAGGTACCTGGTTTGTAGTTGATCTTTTCCTCGAAGTAGATACTACTTCGGCAGAAGCTTCTGATAAGCTGGAAGAAACAGTGAATTATCTTTCTGTTTATCAGGTAGTGAAACGCGAAATGATGATCAACTCCAATTTGCTCGAACATGTGGGGCGCAGGATTTTAAAAGCAGTACGGAATGAATTTTCAACTGTTGAAAAAGCCAGTATCAAAGTACGCAAGATGAATCCGCCACTAGGTGGAAAGATGGATTTTGTAAGCCTTACATTGGAAGGATGAAACCTAAAATGCAACTTATTGAACCGGAGATTTGTCCGCGCTGTGGCAAGAGTTTTGAATGTGGCAAATCGGGCAAATGCTGGTGCTATGAAATCGATACAAAGCCTTTTATGTTGGAGCTTATCAATAAAAAATACGAGAGTTGTCTCTGTCGCTCCTGCCTGGAGGAAGTAAACAGGCTCGAAAAAGTTTGATCTTGCCCAAAAAAGAAATAATCGTATCTTTGCAATCCCAAAAATAATGGTCTCGTGGCCGAGTGGCTAGGCAGCGGTCTGCAAAACCGTGTACAGCGGTTCGAATCCGCTCGAGACCTCGAATTGCATCTTATTTAATTGATTTACAAGGCTCTATATGAGCCTTTTTTTGTGGACTTATTACTAAAAAAAACCTATTTTTGTAAATGCAAATGTCATAGGTGTCTCATCAGGACAAACTAGCTAATTTATTGCTCAATTGGATCATATGGAAATAGCTCTAAATAAATTAATCCTTGGTGATTGTCTCGAAGAGATGAGAAAACTTCCATCCGGTAGTTTTGATTTGGTCGTCACTTCTCCGCCATATAATCTCAAAAATTCAACCGGTAATGGGATGAAAGACGGGCGAGGAGGTAAATGGAAAAATGCAGAACTGGTAAACGGGTATTCTAATCATCACGATTGTATGCCACATGATGAATATTCTAAATGGCAAAGAAACTGTTTACTGGAAATGTTAAGAGTTTTGTCAGAAAATGGAGCAATTTTTTACAATCACAAATGGCGAGTACAAAATGGACTACTTCAAGATAGACAAGACATTGTTAAAGGCCTTCCTATTAGGCAGATAATAATCTGGAAAAGAAAGGGTGGCATAAATTTTAATCAAGGTTATTTTTTACCTACTTATGAGGTAATTTATTTAATTGCAAAAAAAAACTTTAAATTAGCTCCAAAAGCAAATGCCTTTGGTGATGTATGGGAGTTCAAACAAGAGATGAAAAATCCGCACCCGGCACCTTATCCGGTAGCATTAATCAATCGCATAATTTCTTCAACCAACGCTCAAAGAATACTTGATCCCTTTATTGGCTCCGGAACGACTGCAATTGCATCAATTATGAATGGCAGAGAATATTTAGGCATTGATATTTCACCTGAATATATCGAAATGGCTGAAAACAGAATTAAGGAGTTTAAAAAACAAGGAGTTATAAGTTTCTAAATAAACATCCTCAAAAGTGAAAGCAAACGTATTTATCAATAATATTCAAAATAAATGGCATAATGTTTATTGGTTTTCAAGAATGCTAATAAGCAATGATAAATACGTTGCAATTGGTAAAGAACCAAAGTTGCTTTCTTTGTTGGCTAGTAGTTTAAAGGTAATTTCCAATGAAAAACTCACAACAGACATTTTAAAACTGCAAAAACAAACTTTAAAAAATATCATCCAAGAACGCTATAAAAAAACAAGCACAAGAAAGATCAGAGTGGAAAGGTTATTGACTGACTTGGATGAAATGATTAAGACTGCAGAAGATGTTGAAGTTTTTATCATGACCTGCGAAAATATTTTACTCCCTTTGCAACAAGCAATATCAAATATCCCCAATGATGATAAAGAATTCACTTTAAATATTGCTAAATCCTATCTTGAAATTCAAGGTGAAAAAGGTCTGGCTACAGTTATAAATCTATGGGATGATTTAGGAGTAAAAGGATGTCTTACAGCAGAACGAACCGAAATTGTGCGGGCCTTTGCCACTTTGAGAGTATTACTTTCAAAAACTAATCAAATCACGGAGGATGATAAAGATATAGTTTTAACAGCCTTTACCCAGGAATTTGAAAGAAGGGCTGGCCAAAAACGCAAGAAAAGAGCTGGTGGCAGCCTTGAGGATGTAACAGATTTTATTTTAAACTTTTATAGGATCAAACGTGCTAGTTCACCAGAACATTTTCAAGCTGATATTGAAATAGATAATTGGGTAAAAACCAAAGACGGCTGGTTAATTGGAATTTCATGTAAACGAACACTTCGCGAAAGGTGGAAACAAGTTTCGTCCGCTGAATCTACTATTTTAAGTAAATACAAGATTAAATACATCTATCACATTTTAACTTATGACGAAGACTTATCTGATGAAAAACTGACTTCTTTAGGAGGTCATCGTCATATTTTTTACCTACCAGATGAAAGCAGGAGGTTGAAGTATGCTGAATCACATGTTGGTTTAAAAGATTATGTAAGACCAATTTCTGAGCTTATAAATGACTTACAAAAACAATTATAAAACTATTAGAGCCTTCCACGGGACTCGAACCCGCGACCTGCTCATTACGAGTGAGCTGCTCTACCAGCTGAGCTAAGAAGGCTGATAAAGCTGCAAAATTACATTTTTCTTTTCCTGCTTTTGCGCTGCTGCACATTTTTATTGCTGGTTCAGTACATCTTCCTATTTTTGTAAAACTTAACCCATAAATCTATGAATATCCTCTTTGTCTGCCTGGGCAATATCTGCCGCTCTCCCGCTGCCGAGTGCATTTTCAAACATAAAGCTCATAAAGCCGGTTTAGCCGTCACTGTTGATTCAGCAGGCACTTCGGCCTGGCATGCCGGCGAAAAAGCCGATAGAAGGATGCAACAAACAGCCAAAAACAGAGGATATGAACTAACAAGCATCTCCCGCCCGGTAACATCTTCAGATTTTGATAAATTCGACTACCTCATCGCCATGGACGACCATAACTATGACGATCTACGTCAAAAAGCAGGAAACGCAGCACAAATGGATAAAGTTTTGCGTATGCGCGATTTCTTTTCTGATAAACTCTACGATCATGTACCTGACCCCTATTATGGTGGTGATCAGGGATTCGAAACTGTGATCAATTTACTTGAAGATGCTTCTGACAACCTGATCAAATTCATTCAAAAACAATAAGTTGGAATTAGTTCTCCAATATCTTACCATTGCCTTTCTGGCCAGTGTGCGTTTGCTCATGACGCCTCCCGTAGCATTTCTAACCGGAATGTCGCTCACCGAAACACTTATCACTGTAAATACCGGAGGATTCACAGGTTTTTTGGTCTTTTATTATGCCTCAGATTGGATTAGCTGGAAAAACCCACACAAACAGCCCGGGCATCCCGGAAAGCGCATCAAGCGGCTGCGCAAGATTTTACGCTATCGCAACAAGGTAGGTCCCTGGCCCTTTATACTTACATCGCCATTTCTTTCGGTACCTGTAAGTGCTTTTGTAATCCGAAAACTCTACCGCAGATCGGTATGGATTCTACTAATTTCCATACTTACGATACTTTTCTGGGGAACCCTGTCCTGTCTGGTTTTTTCGCCCGTAGGTTTGATCTGATTTTCTCATTTGATTGAGTAATTGACGCGAGCGTGCCCAAACGCCCCCTTTGGCATGTTGATGTATCTTTTCGAATAGTGGCAATAATTCATGCCAAAGCTCAGGCTCAATGGCTGCCAAATCGGCCAGGAATTGCATGGCATTGCAACGAACGGCAATGGTATAGTGCTCTGAATCGGCCCAACCAAAACATTTCACGTACAATTTTCCAACCAGCTCAGATTGCGTAACAAATTCCTGGCTCAGGTAGGCCGAAAACAGTGGAAGCAAGTTTCTGCGAACACTTTCCGAATCAGTCTCCAAAACCCAACAAAACAGTTCGTCACGAAAAGGTGTGAGCATCAAAGGCTTCGCATCAAAAAGCTTACGCATCACCCAGGCTGCATGGTTCTCGGCACGACCTGCATGGCTACTACGTCCAACCTGAATCATACCTGCAATCAAATCTGCATCACCAGCTATGCGGTTAGCCAGACGCGAGATATGTTGCTGCGAAGGATGCTGCAGCAAAAGTTCCAGAAGTTCGTCAAACGGCATGACAACAGGGTTCATAAAGGAGGGTTTTAAACAGTTTATCCTACGAAACTACATATTTCGAAGCAAAATGAAAGCTGCTCACGTTTAAAAAAGCTTATTTTTGAAAACAAAATATAAAACAAATGACATCAAATCAATTTCTTCTCAACATAAAAGTCCGTGATTACGAATGTGATATGCAGGGTGTTGTAAACAATGCCAACTATCAGCATTATCTGGAACATGCCCGACATGAATTTTTAAAAACCATTGGACTTGATTTTGCAAAACTCAATGAAGAAGGCATCTTACTGGTGGTGAAACGCATTGAAATGGATTATCATTTCCCCCTCAGAAGTGGAGACGAATGTGAAGTGAGCTGCCAACTGGAACGAATTTCGCCATTGCGTTTTGGCTTTGTGCAACAAATCATCCGGACGAGCGATCAAAAGCCAATTATTTCGGCACGCATTATCGGAACTTCTATCAACCGCCAGGGAAGGCCTTTCCTGCCTGAAGTATTGGACAAACATTTTTAATTAGCAAATGACTGTGGACCATGAAGTTACCCAAACAGCTGTATGTATTTATGTCACTGTTGTTTATGGCCTTCACTCCATTTTATTCCTACACACAAACCTCAATTAACTGGCTTCCAAAATCCAGTCTGTTTCCTGATAAACTTCTCGACTACCGTGAAGCACAATTCAGTGGTTCTCTTTATGTGTTACGTCTTCCAAAAGCATGGCCAAATCGCATGTTTGCCAATTACTCAGCTGGTATAAATCGCAGCATATTGAGATGGGAAAAAACTTCAAAACCTAGAGAAATTGGCATTGAGATAGCCACCTTTACTCAGTTCATTTTTGAAGATCCACTGGGGTTATTTCAGGTGAATCACTTCAATACCGAATATAAAGTTGGAATCCATTACAATTGGAAAACTTCTGAAAACTGGTCGCTCAGGCTAAGACTTTATCATATCTCAGCACATCTGGGCGATGATTTTATTTATCGATTCCACATCAACTCCTATCTCGACAATCTGCGTATTTATGAAGTCCTGGATTTTAGTGCAGCTTATACCAACGAAAACTGGAAAGTATATGGAACCATTGGCTTTATCCCACACAGCGCCTACAAAAGGAAACGAATTCTTGGTGATGCCGGTGCAAAATGGCAGAAGTCTGTCAACTCAAAAGACTGGTTACGCTGGATGGGTGCCGTGCATATACAGTTTGAACAAGAAACAAACTTTTATCCCGGAACCCGCATTGCTGCAGGCATTGAATTAGGAAAAGAGGGAAAGGCACCATTTACAATAATGCTGGATGTTTTTCATGGCTACATTCCTTACAGCCTCTACGACAAAGCCCGCATCAGCTGGATTGGCGGAAGCATGAGTTTTCAGCCTTTCAATTGATTATTCCTGAATCTCGAACTTTCCCTTAAACTTGAGATAATTATTTAAGGTATCAACCTGAGCATCCAACTCAAATTCGCCCGAAAAGTAATACTCCGAAACAGAATCAACAATAATATATCCAGCATAGCCCCTATATCTTACCAGACTATCCCTAAGAATCTCTGCACTAAAATAAGCGGTTTCATATTGATCAAACCGGAACAAGCCGGGGCCGTCAAGCACCGGACGTTGGAAATTGCCGATACGAATGCTGAAAATCTGAGAGGGATCAACCTCATCATTTTTCCATACTGCGTATGCATAACCATCAGATAGTTGATAATACAATAGTTGTGCCTGATAATCGCCAAAATAATCCAAATTCATGCGATAGGCGTTTGCGCAAAAAGACTCTCCACAATCAGGAACCTCCATCTTTGGTTGATCATCCTGCTTGCAGGAAACAATTGTGAGGGTTAATAAAAACAGCAAAAACACCTGAAACTTCATTGCTTTAAACTTTTAATTGCTTTTATTTAAAACTCCTAGCCTGATCAGTATCTATCAACACAAAATCCATTTGCTTCTTTAACAAATCAACTTTTTTTACCTTGATTTTCACCGAATCGCCCAGGCGGAAAATTTTACCAAACTCCTGCCCTATCACTCTGAAGTTTTCTTCATCCAGGTAATAAAAGTCGCCGGGCATTTCGTTGTATCGCACCAAACCTTCGCATTTACTGGTTTTTAGCTCAACAAAAAGTCCCCATTTGCTCACGCCCGAAATCTGGCCATCAAACACTTTTCCTATTTTATCCGAAAGGAATTCGGCCTGTTTGTATTTCACCGAATCGCGCTCCATCTCAGCAGCCTTGCGTTCCATCTCGCTGGCATGCTGACACATTGGTTCATATGTTTCGGGGCTTACTGAAGGCTTGTTTTCAATCAAATAACGCTCTAACAACCTGTGCACCAACAAATCAGGATAGCGCCGGATAGGGGAGGTGAAGTGAGTATAAAAAGGAAAAGCCAAACCATAATGGCCAATATTTTCGGTGCTGTATTCGGCTTTGGCCATGGTGCGGATGGCAACCGTTTCGATCAGGGTTTTTTCGCCTTTACCTTCAACCGCTTCGAAGAGACTGTTATAGGATTTCACCAGTTTTTGCCGGCTGCTGATATCCATTTTGTAGCCCAGGCGCGAAACCATTTGGGTAAAGGTGTTGAGCTTTTCAGGGTTAGGCTCATCATGAATGCGATATACAAAAGTTTTGGCTTTGACCCGGCCTTTTACCTTGCCAATCTTTTCCGCCACACGCCTGTTGGCCAGCAACATAAAGTCTTCGATCAGCATATGGCTTTCCTGCTGCACTTTTACATAGGTATCAATCGGCTTGGCATTTTCGTCGAGAATAAACTTCACCTCTTCGGAATGGAAATTGATAGAACCGTTGGCCATTCTTTTCGCCCTTAGCTTTTCGGCCAGCCGGTGCAGGAGCATGATTTCTGTTTTGTATTCGCCTTCACCACCTTCAATCATAGCCTGAACATCTTCATAAGCATAACGTTTATCGGAGTTGATCAAAGTTTTGCCGATCCATTCTTCCAAAATTTCGGCCTGTTCGTTCATCTCAAAAACAGCTGAAAAACATCGCTTGTCCTCATTGGGCCGCAACGAACACACCCCATTAGAAAGCTTTTCGGGCAGCATGGGAATCACCCGATCGACCAGATAAACAGAGGTTCCCCTTTCTTTAGCTTCCTCGTCCAATGCTGTTCCCGGCGTCACATAATGGGATACATCAGCAATGTGCACACCCACTTCCCAATTGCCATTATCCAGTTTACGCAATGACAGTGCATCATCAAAATCTTTGGCATCGGCAGGATCAATGGTAATTGTAAATACTTTGCGAAAGTCTTTTCGGCCAGCCATTTCAGCTGAAGTCACCTTCTCTGATATTTTTGCTGCTTCCTTTTCAACAGCAGCAGGAAACTGCAATGGATAATGATGCTCGGCCAGAATCGACTGCATTTCCACATTGTTTTCGCCGGGACGACCCAACACATGAATCACCTCACCAAAAGGATTCTTCGATTGCTCAGGCCATTCGCCAATGCGAACAACCACTTTGTCGCCATTTTTGGCCTTATTCAGTGCCGATTTAGGGATAAAAATATCCATAGGCATATGCTGACTGTCGGGCACCACAAAACCAAAATCGCGGCTGATCGTAAGCACTCCTACAAAATCGGTTTTGGTCCGCGTAACAACCTCCACAATTTGTCCTTCTGTCTTGCGATTTTTGCGCTTCGGGAACAATGCTACCTTCACCACATCTTCATGCAAAGCCTGTGCGGTATTATTGGCAGCAATAAAAATATCTTCACCGCCGTCATCAGGAGTTACATAGGCCTTGCCGGTGCTTTTCATATCCACCTTACCAACTATTACCTTACTTTTACCGCCAATCTGCGAAAGCATGTCCTTGCTGAGGACGTATCGGAAAGGCCTTTCCTCGCGGAGCTTTCCCTCTTGTAGCAACTCACGCAAAATCTTGTCAATAAAGTCTTTACCGGTTTTATCCTTTACCCCCAGTAGTTTTGCTATTTGCTTGTAATTAAGCGGTTTAAACGGTTGCTCGCCGAAAATACTCAAAATAGTATTCGTAAAAGTGCTCTTGGTTCCTGTAGTAGATTTCTTTTTGGCCATGCGATATGTATTAATATTTAAATGCTTTATGGCTCTTTAACCAAAAAACATTACCTACGAAATTACAATAAATTTGAAGCGCACACCATTAAAAACTCAAGTAATTGTCCGATAACAACTAGTCCACATAGGTAGCTTTGATGAGTTGTTTAAGCATCAGGATTTCTTTTTGATTAAGTTTTCCGGTCACGTTAAGCACGCGTGATTTATCAATAGTCCTGATTTGATCAACCACAATCATACCCATTTTCCCATGATGCAGCACACTAACGCGTGTTGGATAAGGCTTTAGATTTGTTGTCATTGGAGCCACAACTATTGTATATAGATGTCGGTTCATCTCATCCGGTGAAATAACAACACAAGGGCGTGTTTTCCTTATTTCACTGCCTATTGTTGGATCCAGGTTAACCAGAACAATGTCGTATTGTCTCATGTCCATTCCTCTGGTAACTCATCTTCAAAAATGTCAGGAATCAATAAGCTGTCGTCCTGATTTTCTCGCATCTCTTGAAATGCTTTATCCCATCCTTGCCGAATATCAGATGCAGGGCGAATAATGATTTGATCCTCTTGTAAAATCAGCTCAACCTTATCTTTTATCTGATAACGCTCCAGCAGATTTTTCGCCAGCCTTAAACCTTTTGAATTGCCAATTTTTATAACAGGTATTTCCATTTTTGTATTCATTTGTAATTACAAAGTTAATACAAAAAACTCTAAAAAAACTAAATGTGAGGAAACTTTTCTTTGGATAACAATCGCTATTAAAACACCTACATCTTCTTAACAATCCAAATATCCTGAGGTACAACTTTGGTATTACCCATCGGAAACTCCACATGCTCAAGCACTTTCATTTGGTTAAACAAAGCCTCCATAAATGATTTAGGCTGAAAGGCCGAAAAAGTGCGATGGCCTTCTTTTACTTTGCCCCTCACAACAAGCTTCCCGGATTGAAATCGCTTTTTTTCTGTCTGATTAAGTTTCACCAGAAAATTAGCACCCTGAGTGGTTAAAAACAATATTCCACCTGTTTTTAGGATTCTGTAAAGCTCATTAAACCAATTATAATGCATGGACTCCGAAAGATGAGTAAAAATAGAAATGCCATAAATCACATCAAAAAAGTCGTTTTCATAAGGCAGTTTGGCCTCCAGTTGATTGGTGTTGAAATGTACTTCGTGAATATGCTTACTGCACCAGGCAATAGATTGTTCGTTGTAATCTGTTCCATAAAACGAACAGCCGTTATTAATCACTGAGGGCAAATGCCTGATAATACGTCCGGGGCCACAGCCCCAGTCCAAAATTCGCTTGTTTTGTAAATTGACATATTTCTCGAAGTATTCTTTCAGCCAAATTGCCGTTTGACGGCTGTCTTCGTAATACTTCTTATAATCCAGCTGAAAAGACTCGTACATGAGGTAGTCGGGAGGCAGTATTAAGTGAGGGTTTCGTTTTAAAAAGTCTTTATTTGACTTACTGTTTCTCCAGCTAAGATAATAGTATCTTAGTTTATCTGCGCTATAGATTACCCCCCCCGTCTTAACAATCTAGATATGAGATATTTAGTTTTATTCATTTGATTATTTTTCACAAAAATACTAATTAAATAATCAACTATGTAAGCCTAGCTTTAATATATCCAGTCAACCAACCATCGGTATAGCCCCTATAAGTGATTTAGTATATTCCGATTGTGGTTGCTGAAAAAGTATATCAGCTTCGGCCAGTTCTTCCATATGGCCGTCTTTCATCACTAAAATTCGATCCGACATAAACCTGACCACGCTCAGATCGTGTGAAATAAAAATATAAGTCAACCCTCTGTCAGCTTTGAGTCGGTTGAGCAAATTGAGCACCTGCGCCTGCACCGAAACATCGAGTGCCGATACTGACTCGTCGCAAATAATCAGCTCCGGCTCCACAGCCAAAGCACGGGCAATGCTGATGCGCTGCCGCTGTCCGCCCGAAAACTCATGAGGATAGCGATCATAATGTTCGGGCAGCAAACCCACCTCTTCAAGCAATTGATTCACTTTTTGCTGTGCTTCGCGTGCTGAGCGTGCCAAACCATGCACTCGCATGGGTTCTGCAAGCGCATTTCCTATACTCATACGTGGGTTAAGTGATGAATATGGATCCTGAAAAATTATTTGAATCTGCTTGCGCATATTTCGCATGGTGCTCTCACTGAGTCCGGTAATGGGTTTTCCTTTGAACAGTATCGTACCCGAAGTGGGCTCCTGAAGCCGGAGAAGCGTTCGTCCTAAAGTAGTTTTTCCACAACCCGATTCGCCTACCAAACCAAGCGTTTCGCCCGGATACACCTCAAAACTTACCTGATCAACGGCTTTCACCTGATCATAGGTTCTGTTTAAAATGCCTTTACGCAAAGGAAACCAAGTGTTGATATTTTTCGCTTCCAGTATAAAATTCCGCTGATAAAGCAATTCATGATTCTGCTTCCTAAATGTTTCTGGTATCAGCAGTTCTGCTTTGATCTGATCTGCTCCTCCGGGCCATTTTCCCAGGAGAAATTCACTGATTACTGGAATGCGCTCCAAACGGTAATCCAGCGGCGGGCGACAGGCCAAAAGTCCTTTGGTATAAGGATGTTGCGGGTTATGAAGAATGGTCTGAACAGCTCCGTTTTCTACAATTTTTCCCTGATACATCACGGCAAGTTCATCCGCTATATTAGCTATCACACCCAAATCGTGGGTGATAAAAATCATGCCCATGCCGTATTGTTGCTGTAAATCCTTTAATAAAACCAAAATTTCCTGCTGAACAGTCACATCCAGTGCTGTGGTAGGTTCGTCAGCGATCAGCAAATCAGGATGGCAGCTCAGTGCCATGGCAATCATCACGCGCTGCTTTTGTCCGCCCGAAAGCTGATGAGGATAAGCACGATACATGGCTTCGGGACGCGGAAGCTTCACTTGCTCAAATAATGCAAGCACACGCTTTTTGGCTTCAGTTTTACTCATTCTCTGGTGAATGCGTAAAGCTTCTTCCACCTGCCTGCCACAACGCTGAACCGGATTGAGTGAACTCATTGGTTCCTGAAAAATCATAGCCATCCGTTTGCCCCGTAGCGGATGTAAATCAGACTCGGAAAAACCAGCCAAATCAAGTTCCTTAAAGGAATATGCTGAGGCAGAGACCTTTGAATTCCTTTCATCGAGCAAGCCCATCAAAGCCAGCAAACTCACCGACTTACCACTACCCGATTCTCCAACGATTCCTAGTGTTTTGCCGCGAAATACTTCAAAATCAATTCCATGAACAACAGCTTTCCAGTCCTTTTCCGAACGAAACTTAACGGTTAGGTTTCTAACGCTGAGTAATGGAATTTCTGAATTGTTAGCTTGCAAGTAGTTTATTTTTTTTGTGTTTGTACAAAAGTACAGGAAGTACAGGAATTTTTGGCTACCATTCGGCTTTAAAAATAGGCCACCTAGTCATAATACGAATAACGCTGTTATCACTTATTGATACTTTTTGTTTTTAAAACAAGTTGGCTATGGAGTAAATTCCTAAATCATGTTAATAAAACAAGAACTAAATCTCTTTTGTAAGAAAGTAATATTTTGTGTTATCAAAACTTGTAATATTTGCAAGTTTTGATAATTTAATTTGTACTTTTGATACATGAAGCAATATATTAATCGCAAAGAATATATAGACAATTTATTGGCATACAAGGATAAAGACCTTATAAAAGTTATAAGTGGTTTTCGCAGGTCTGGGAAAAGTACTTTGTTAGAAATCTACAAAAAGGAATTAGTCCAACAAGGAATAAACGATCAACAGATACAGTTTTACAATTTTGAGCTACCCGAAAATTATCTGAACAAAAGTTGGAACGATATATACTATAGCATTAAACAAAAAATGGTCAGTAATACGATCAACTACATTTTTTTGGATGAGGTTCAAAACATCCCTCTTTTTGAAAAATTAGTCGATGGCCTTTATGTCACCGAAAATACAGATTTATATATAACTGGTTCAAATGCGTTTTTACTTAGTAGTGAGTTAGCTACCTTATTAAGCGGCCGTTATGTTGAGATTTCAATATTGCCCTTTTCTTTTAGAGAATATCTGGTAGCTCGACAAATAGACACCAGCAACAAATACCTGAATTTTGAAACCTTATTTTTTGACTACGTAAATGAAACATCTCTTCCAAAAGGTGTAGCACTTCGTCAAATCGGTTTTGATAAGATCTATGATTATCTGAAAGCCATTTACAATACAATAATTGAAAAAGACATTACCCAACGGCATCAAATTCAAGATAAACGTGCCTTCACGAATATTGTAAAGTTTATGGCTTCACATATTGGGAGTCCACTTTCTCCATCTAATATTTCAAAAACATTGTTGCAAGACGGGCAAAAAATCCATCATGCCACAGTAGAAAAATACCTGGACTATCTTGTTACAAGTTTCGTGTTTTATAAAATAAACCGCTTCGATCTTAAAGGCAAAAAACAACTGGCAACACAGGAAAAATTCTATCTGATAGATCTTGGATTACTAAATGTTTTAGTTGGTAAGGATCGATTAACTGATAGAGGTCATATGCTGGAAAACATTGTTTATCTGGAACTTATTCGCAGAAATAATAAAGTATGGACTGGCACAGCACGTAATACAGAAGTTGATTTTGTTTGTAAAAATACTTCTGGTGAACTATCCTATTATCAAGTTGCCTGGCAATTGTCTAATGAAAACACAAAAACCAGTGAGTTTGGAGCACTGGAAAAAATTAAAGACAACTACCCAAAATTTTTACTAACAACTGACTCTTTCACTCAAGACAAAAATGGCATTAGGCATATCAATGTTTTTGCATGGCTTCTTGATATAGACAAAAAATAAAAATATTTACTAAAACTGCAAATGTAGGTTTTTCTATGTAACTGCTTGTCTGTTTTATACGCTCTAATGTGATAAAATTTTTTTTGTGTTTGCACAAAAGTACAGGAATTTTTGGCTATTTTTATGCATCCCAATTAGAGGCAACTAACGATTGATCGTGTCATGAAAATAGCATCCTTTTTTGACGGTTTTCTGTCGCTCTTCTATCCGGAAGTCTGTGCTGCCTGTGGAACAGGCCTGATGCGCCACGAAAAAACGGTTTGTTTAACCTGCTTACATACCCTGCCAAAAACCGGTTATGAGCAAATTGCCGATAATCCGCTGGCACGTATTTTTTGGGGAAGAATTCCTTTTGAGGCTGTGTCAGCCACTTTTTTCTTCAGCAAACAAGGTAAGGTGCAGCACCTGATTCATGAGTTGAAGTACAAAAGTAACAAAGAAGCCGGTTACTTTCTGGGCGAGCAAATGGGAGAAAGTCTGCGTGAGGCACCTCTTTTCCAATCGGTTGACTACCTGATTCCCGTTCCGCTTCATCCCAAAAGACAGCACCAGCGCGGCTATAACCAAAGTGAAGTGATTGCTCAAGGAATAAACCGAACATTTCAGGTACCGCTTTCAGCTGATGTATTGTACAGAACGGTGGCTACCAGCACACAAACCAGAAAATCACGGCAGGCTCGCTGGGAAAATGTGAAACAAATCTTTGCCCTGAAAAACTCAGAAAAACTGGAAGGAAAACACGTGTTACTCCTTGATGACGTGATAACGACAGGCAGCACTTTGGAAGCCTGTGGAGCAGTGTTGCATACTATCCCGGGTATCAAAATCAGTGTGGCAACGGCAGCTTGTGCGGTGAGCTAAATATTAATTTTTCTGGCTGATAACTCCTTTCAAAAAAACTGAAATAAATTGCACATTCTTAATTAAGTACTTATTTTTGTACTGAATTAATAACTTTTTTAAACTTAAAAATATGATAGCGGCAAATTTCACAGAATTCAGAAGCGAGCTCAAAAAGTATCTTGATGAAGTTGAAAACAATAACGAAACCCTTATAATCAAAAGAAAAACAGGAAAAGGAACAGTATTGATTTCTTTGGATGAATATAACTCCATCATGGAAACCATACACTTGTTACGCTCCAAAGCGAATGCTGACAGACTTTTTGAATCGATCAGACAAATGAGGAGCAATCAAACAGTGAAACATGAATTAATTGAAGAATAAAGCACGGTTTAAAATTCTACTTTTGATGAGAATCACTTTTTCGAAAAACTCCTGGGAAGACTATATTTCGTGGCAAAAAGAAGACAAAAACATATTAAAGAAAATCAATCAATTGATTAAAGAAATACGACGAACTCCTTATCAGGGACTTGGAAACCCAGAGCCATTAAAATACGAATTAACAGGTTTTTGGTCGCGTCGTATTGATCACGAACACAGGCTTGTTTATCAGGTTTTTGAAAACGAATTGCTCATATACAGCTGTAAATATCATTACGACAAATGATTACAAAATGAAAGATACCATTTAAAAGCACTTGAACGTGCCGCTGAAAAAGAATAAATGTGAAAATATAATAGTTAATACAAACCTAAATATACATGAATACCCTTCACTTTCAAATACTTGGAACTATTATTTTGTTCCTTTTATTGTTTCTTGGAAATATGATTTTCCGCGCTGTATTAAAGCGCATCGATAAACGGGTTCATTTTGCCCTCGAACGCAAAAAGATCATTTACAAGATCGTTCACCTTTTCATTTTTATATTGGCAATAGTTGGTTTGATAGCCATTTGGGGTGTTGATCCGCAACAATTATTTCTGTTTCTTACTTCAACACTCACCTTGCTGGCGGTGGGTTTTATTGCCCAATGGTCTATCCTGTCCAATATCACTGCCAGCCTGATTCTGTTTTTTAATCATCCGATTCATATTGGCGGTTGGATAAAAATCGTTGACAAAGACTTGCCGATAGAAGGAATTGTTGAAAACATTACGTTGTTTTTTATGTACATCAGAACTGCCGAAGGAGAGCTGCTTTCTGTTCCCTGTAATCAGGTATTGCAAAAAACCATCGCGGCAAACCCAAAGAAAATAGAACTAAATCAGCCAGGCAACGAAAACTAATCTCTCCGATGCTCCGGAATTTCAGGAATCGTATCCTGAATGCGTCCTTCACGAATCAACTGCTCATTATAGGCCTTGCGATTGCGCTCCAACCGGCGCTGAAGTCTTGCCATATGGTTAAATAAATCATACAAGGCCTGAATAGGTCCTTTTATGGTGAGCGGAGCAGGCTTAACTCCGACCAAACTGCTTTCAAGCTCTGCAGTAAAATCTTCTATTTCAAAAGCTTTTACAGGTTCCATATGCACAAACAAATATTTAAAAGTTGGCCAGTCGTAAAATGCCCTCACCACCACTTCTTGCATCTGCACCGTATCGCGTTCCAACAAAATATACAGGCCGCCCGGTTGATTGATCAAACTGTCATGTGTCCCGACAATTTTCCTTGAAAATCCAACAGAGGTTAATAACAATGTATCTTCTCCATAGCCCCTGAAAGCAAATTCACCGTATTTGTCTGTGATTGTTCCTCTTCGAGCTAACTTGCTAATTATATGCACATTGGAAACTGGTTTCAGACTGTCGGCCGAAAGCACCTTACCGTGCACAAGCATGCTTTGCTGGGCTGTGCCTGTTGGGACAAAAGCAATAAAAAACAAAGCAAAAATTAAACCCTTTAAAAACCATTTCATATGCAGCAACGAAAGTAAAGCCTTCCGGCCAATAAGCAGATATCCCCTCCCATAAAAAATGTTAAGCCAACACCTTTACAGCGCTGATTTAGATAAAATTGTATTTTCGCCCTTCCAACAATAGATGATCAAGCTATCTGGATGAAAAACAATAACCTCATGAAGAAGATTTTTAGATCACTTGCTTTCTTGCTTGTGATACTGATAATCGTTTTAGGCGTATTTTTACTTTTCATTCAAATGAATGATTTTAATCCGCCGGCACAAATGAAAATCACCACCGAAGGACAGGCAATAATGCGTCATACCGGAAGCGAATCCCTGCGTTTTGTCAGCTGGAATATCGGTTACGGAGGTCTTGGAAAAGAAATGGATTTCTTCTACGATGGAGGCACAAAAGTTAGAGCTACAAAAGAACAAAGCCAGGAATGGATGCATCAGATTTCGCGCTGGATTGCGCAGCATTCCAAAGCTGATTTTCTCCTGTTGCAAGAAGTGGATTTTAATGCTAAAAGAACTTATTTCACAGATCAATCACAACAACTGGCACCTTTGCTTCCCGATCATGAAATGATTCGAGCTGTGAACTACAAAATACCCTTTGTTCCTGTTCCGGTGTATGAACCCATGGGAAAAGTTGAAGCTGGAATGCTAAGCTTCTCGGCATACAAATCAATTGATAATGTGCGTTTTGCTTACCCTCAGATTGCTGGTTGGCCCGATCGGATGTTTTTGCTGGATCGTTGTTTTATCAAAAGCCGGTTTGCCACCAGCCTCGGAAACGAACTGGTGATTTTTAACACGCACAACTCAGCCTTTATTGATGATCCGCAAAAAATGCAACACGAACTACAAGCCATTCGCGATCAGATGCTGTTGGAATACCAGCTTGGAAATTTTGTGATTGCAGGTGGCGACTGGAATATGAATCCGCCAGAGATGCAAAGGCTTACCTACAATTCAGGTCACCTTTTTACCCATGCACCGGTTCATTTTCCTGATCATTTTTTTCCGGATGACTGGAAATTTGCCTACGACACAAAAGTGCCTTCCAACAGGCAAATGCACGAAGCCTATCGCAAAGGAATTACCGGAACAACCACAATCGACTTTTTTATTTTGTCGCCCAATGTCGAACTGCTCTACCTGAAAACATTCGACCTTGATTTCGCAATAAGCGATCATAATCCTGTGATGATTGAAGTAAATTTAAAACCACCAACAGAATGAAATACTTGCTCACTTTTTTCATTTCATTTTTTGTGCTGAGCAGTTTCGGACAAAAATCTTCTGTGTTCACAACTGAAAGCGGGAGGATAGATTTTGAATCCAATGCTCCACTCGAACTTATTAAAGCTGGCTCATCGCATTTAAAAGGAGCCCTCGACACCACCAATAATGCTGTGCTGTTCATACTCGAAAACCGCACTTTTGAGGGTTTTAACAGTCCATTACAACAAGAGCATTTTCACGAAAATTATATGGAATCCAAAAAGTATCCGCGTTCTACTTTTCAAGCTAAAATTATAGAGCGATTAAATTGGATATCAGGAACTACACAGCAAATTCGCGCTAAAGGAATTCTGGATATTCATGGTATCAAACAGGAGCGCATCATCAATGTTTGGCTGCAATATGAGAAAAATCAGGTGAATGTGAATGCTGATTTTGAAATTGCCCTCGAAGACCACAAAATCCGTATTCCAAAAGTGGTTTCCAAAAAAATTGCTCCCGTGATAGCAATTAAAATTGAAGCAAAGTTGAAACACCAAACCCAACAATAAAGCCAAAATCTATTCATGTTGTCCTTCAAAAAAATACTCGGTTTTTTATATTTACTGGTTTTTTGGTCGGGCCTTTTGCAAGCCGAAACAATTTACACCAAAACGTATTTTCCTGGACAATCAATGGACAACAAATCAATCGTTTGTCTGGTTGAAAACGAGAAAGGCCTGCTACATATTGGCTCTACAGGAGGTGTATATAAATTTGATGGTATCAATTACAGTTTTATTGCCCTGCCCGACAGCTTGCAACATACTGATGTAAAGCAAATTCTATTTTCTAACTCAGGATTTTTTGTTGGTTTAAACACAGGAAATGTACTATTATGGCACAGAACAAACGGATTTGAACACCTGCTAAAGCTGAGTGCAGCAGTATCAACGCTTACTTTTGACAAAGATTCTACACTCTGGATTGGAACTTATGGCGATGGAATTGTCCGTTTATCAAGGGACAAGCAACTTAGCCGAATCACACACGAAAATCATTCCATGAATGAGTATATCTACCGCTTGCAATTCAATGATGATGCCATTTGGGCCGCTACCGATGCAGGCATTTTTCGTATTGATAATCAAGCTGATTCATTGCTTATTAAGCAGTTTACAAATCTTCCCGACCTTATCGTAACAGCCATGACGCCAGATCCTGAAAAGGGACTTTGGTTGGGATTTCAACAAGGTGGTTTTTGCTATTTTGATCCTCAAACAGGGCAGGTTGCTAACTTTCAACATACCGATAAACGCGTTGAAATGCTGAAGTTTGCCGAAGGCCGGCTTTGGATAAGCCAGGCAGGCAAAAAACTACTTTCCTATTCAACCAGTGACAACAAAACTGAAATTTATGATTTTCCTGAATCTGATCTGCCAGGGACTTTGCACTGCGTTTTACCTTCAAAAATTGGAGGATTATGGGTTGGGACAGAAAAAACTTTAGGCTGGACAGCAGCACAATTGATTCGCTTCAAATCGGGATTTACTGAAATACAGGCAGTTTTAAATGATCACGAAAATAAATTATGGATAGCCAGTGCCGAAGGTTTACATCGAATTGAAAAGGGTACAACTGAAAAAGTCAATTTTCCCCTTCAGGGAACAGCTTTCGAAAATGCCTTTATCACTTGCTTGCACCAAACGAAAGACCATCGCATTTGGATCGGTACTTTTGATCAGGGATTGTTGTGTTGTCATCCAAAAAATAAAGCGATAAAGCAATATACTGAATCCTCCGGGCTGATCAATAACAATATTCTCTCGCTCGAAAGCCATGGTGATACCTTGTGGATTGCCAGTCTGGGAGGCGTTTCAAGAGGCATTCAATCAAACGATCAGCTGCGCTTCCAATCCTTTGACCAAACCAATGACCCGGGAGCCAATTATGTGTACCACCTTTTCAAGGATTCCAAAAATCGCATCTGGCTGGGAACTGATGGACAGGGCTTGCTCTATTTTGAGAACGGCCATTTCAAAAGACCATTTCCGGATACACTGGCCGTTAATTCTATTTATTCCATTACAGAAGCTGATGGTGGTATCTGGTTTGCGGCATCCGATAATGGAATTTATCGCTTCCAGAACAATCAATTAAAGCATATCACTAAAACCGATGGCCTCAGCTCGATGACGGTAACCTCACTCCAAAAAGCCGGAGATCAATTCCTTATCGCCGTTACAGCTGGCGGAATAGATTTGATTCACACCGAAAACGGTGCGGTTTATCCACTGAGTAATGCTTACGCACTGGGCAGTTTTCAGCCCGACCTGAATGTGATTTGTCAGGATCAAAACAAGACAATTTACATTGGAACACCTTATGGTCTGCAAATCCTGAGTCAGGTGGAGGAATTAGGTTACAGAAAAGCAGCTTTATTTTTGAACGAATTACAAAGTTTTGGAGAAAAACTGTCAGAAAAAGCACTGATAAAACTCACTTCCAGACAAAATCAATTAAGTGCAAGCTATACTGCTTTGTGGTATCCACAACCCGAAAGGTTGCAATTTGCATCCAAACTGGCTGGATATGATCAGGAATACCGCTTGACGCGCGAACGCCAAATACATTATAATGCTCTTGAACCCGGAAATTATACGTTGAAAATTAAACTTTCAGGTCTGCCGTCTTATTTACCTCAGCCGGAAATAAGTCAGCAAATAAAAATTCTATTACCCTTCTGGAAACGCTGGTATGTCTGGATTCCAGGTCTGTTAATACTGATTTTTATTGGTTTACTGTTTGTAAGACAAAGGATTCAGAAAATCAGAAAAGAACAACAACTCCGGCGCGAACGAGCTGAGTTTGAATACCAAAACCTGCGCAATCAGGTAAATCCGCATTTTCTGTTTAATAGTTTCAGCACCTTGATGGCTTTGATTGAAGAAAATGGCACAGAAGCACTACAATATACTGAACAACTAAGTGATTATTTCAGGCAGATTTTGCAGTTCAGAGATACCGAACTGATCAGCCTCAAAGAAGAATTACAACTGCTGGAAAACTATCTTGCGTTGCAGAAAAAACGCTACGGAGATGGCTTAAAAATGGAAATCAGCCTTGATGATAATGCTTTGAATTCACTGATTCCACCAATGAGCCTGCAAATGCTGGCCGAAAATGCACTAAAACATAATCAGGCCAGCCGACTAATGCCATTACAAATTTCATTATCCATAAATGCCAATGAACTAGTGTTTTGCAATCCTTTACAACCAAAACAAAACACAGAAAAATCAACCGGATTGGGCATAAAAAATATAGCAGAGCGTTATCTCAACTTCGCCAACAAGCATATTCGGGTGCACAAAAACGAAACACACTTTTGTATTTATTTACCTTTGATTTTCAAATGAGAACAACACAAGCATTTACCGTTTTACAAATTGAAGACGAGCAAGCTACAGCCAATCGGCATCAAAGGTTGTTAACAGAAATTGCTCCGGAAGCAATGTGGCTCAATACACTTGATAGCATTGCATCCAGTGTTAATTACCTGAAAAACAATCCCGAACCAGATTTAATTTTACTCGACATACAACTGGCTGACGGCAATAGTTTCGAGATTTTCAGACAAATAACGGTGAGTTGTCCTGTGATTTTTATGACCGCTTATGATGCATATGCCATCAAAGCTTTTGAACTCAACAGCCTTGATTATCTGCTGAAACCAGTTAAAAAAGAAGCACTTCAAAAAGCCATTCTAAAATTTGAAAAACAACGCAAAACGCAGGCAACATCCGATTTTAATCAATTGCTGGCCAGCCTCGAAGCTCTGCAGAAACCCAAAAAATCAATGCGATTTATGGTTAAGTTGGGCAGTCAGATCAAAACTTTTGAAGCGCATGAAGCAGCCTATTTTTATATTGAAGAAAAAATCGTTTTTGCCATGCTTAACGACGGCAGCAGATATCCTGTCGATTATAGTCTTGATCAATTGGAAACCCAACTCGACAAACAACAATTTTTCAGAATCAATCGCGCAACTATCATCAGCTTTAAGGCCATCGACAAATTACACACTTACAGCAAATCACGAATAAAAGTGATTTTAAAACCTTCATGCCCTATCGAAACGATCAGCAGCACCGACCGTTCGCCACTTTTCAGAGATTGGCTCAGCGGCCAATAATTCCTGTTCAAATCTCATTTTTTCCCACCGAACCGAAATGATTTTCAATGCGTTAATAATGCAGTTACTTTCGCCACATAAAATCCAAAAAATTCCCTCACTATGAAAAAATGGATCAAAATATTGGCTGTACTTGCTGTGATAGGAATTGCAGCCGTCAGTTACGTTTATGTGTTTGTTTACAACAAAGCACATCCCGATTATGCGCAGCTCGAACCCAAAATTAGCCTTACTGCTGAAAATTGTTTCACGACTTTTAGAACAAATGAATCAGAAGCCAACGAACGCTTCGTGGGAAAAATGATTCAGCTTTCGGGCAACTTAAACCAAATAGAACATGCTGAAGATCAGACAATATTCTACTTCATACTTTCCGAAGGGATGTTTGGAAACGAAGGTGTTCGCGTTAGCATGATTCGTGATGAACAGCTATCAAACATTACTGCCGGACAAAATATAACCTTAAAGGGTTTTTGCACCGGATACAATCAAACTGATGTAATCCTCGAACATGGCAGTGTAATTCAATAATCAAAAAAATACCAACATGAAAAAATTATTTGTAATGCTCATCATAGCAGTTCTTGCGCTTGGAAATCAGGTACAAGCACAAAAATACATCACTAAAAATGGCAAAATCCATTTTTATTCCGATGCACCAACAGAAAAAATTGAGGCTTTTAATAATCAGGTAAATAGTGCTCTTGATATTTCAAATGGCGACTTTATCTTTCGTGTTCTGATGAAATCCTTTCAATTTGAAAAGGCTTTGATGCAGGAGCACTTTAACGAAAACTATGTGGAAAGCCATAAATTTCCAAATGCCACCTTTATGGGAAAAGTGACAAACCTGAATGAAATTGATTTTTCAACACCCGGTACTTATCAGGCACAGATTGAAGGCGAATTAAGCATTCATGGTGTAACGCAAAAAATCTCGGAACAAGGAACTTTTGAAGTGAAAGATGGTAAAATTCATGGAAAATCAACATTTTATGTAGCAGTTGCTGATTATGACATCAAAATTCCACAGGCTGTAATCACCAATATTTCAGAAAAAATTGAAATAAATGTGGATATTCTACTTGAAGCCTTGAACAAATAAAACTATTCACTGTTCTTATTACGGTTTTGGTTATACATTTCAATTTTCTCCTATTGACACAGGCGTACTGCTCCCCGCAGACGCCTGTTTCACTTTTTTTATGAGTCTCTGATTTTCTGCTAGTTATATTAATCATCAAAAAATATTTACTTTTTTCCTACAAAACATCGAACAATTTACATGCATGTATGTTTAATATTCGGTTTTGGTTATACATTTCAATTTTCTCCTATTGACACAGGCGCACTGCTCCCCGCAGGCGCCTGTTTCGTTTATAAAAAATGCCTGAGGTTTTCAGGCATTCAGGTTTTCAAACTAATTTTTTAGTTATAAAAAAGAAAAAAATTAGTTCAGTTTAAATCTTACAGGAATATTAAAAGATACACGAACTGCTTGTCCTCTTTGATAACCAGGTGTCCATTTAGGCAATAATGCTACAACCCGTTTGGCTTCTTCATCGCAACCACCACCAATACCTCTGAGGATTTTCACATTAGATACACTTCCATCTTTTTCGACAACGAAATTAATATAAACCGTACCCTGTATGGAATCGCGACGAGCCTCCTCGGGATAGCTGATGTTATTGGCAAGAAAATTTATCATTGCAGTGGGTCCGCCAGGAAATTCTGGCGCAACTTCAACTACAGTAAATACTTCTTCACCAGGTGCTTGTTCTTGCTTAAAAGCGGGTGTTTGATCCTCTTCCAGTTTTACTTCTTCGATCGGTTCTGTTGCAAAATTACAGGACTGAATAAAAACTACGGCCACAAAAAAGGGCAGGAGTAAAGTTAATTTCAACCATTTACGGGCAGGCTGATTCCCTTTAATTTGATTCATCATAAGCATACGTTTTTTGATTAGTGAAACATTAAACGGATTGGTAAGCCAGAGCATTCCGCCATAAGTAGTTAGCTCCAGCAATGTCTTTTGATAACTTGATTTGTTAACTCTTTTGATAGCCAGCTGATCTGCTTCAAACTCGTGCATGGATTTGAGTTCGTTGCGTAAAAAATACCAGGCCGGATGATACCAATAAACCGCCTGAAGTAACTCGAAATAAAGAATATCCAGCGAGTGAAAGCGTTTGGCATGAGCCTTTTCGTGTGCCAACACCGCATCAAAACGTTGGTCGTTGAGCAATTGCTCCGAAACAAACAACCATTTAAAAAATGAAAAAGGTACTTTATCACATTTTAAGGTTACAAGTCTCATCCCTTGATTTTCAAAACTTTTTCCCCGCCAAATCAGAAACCCGATAACCAACAACCGAACAACAAACTGAAGCACAAATCCAAGACTAATCAGCGCAAATACAACCAGTAGGTTTATCGAAAAACTATTTTGCTGCTCTATATCTGCAACAGAATTGTTTGCCGAATCAATCAATATCTCCGGTAAGTTAACAGTATAAAAAACAGCATAAGCATTTATCTCCACAAAATTTGTTGGTAGCAATGGCAATAACAAGGCCAGCAAACTACTTATAAGAATATAAAACCGATTGAAACTTGCGCTGGCGTTTCGACGTAAAACCAACAAATAGGCCACTGCAAAAATCAACAGATAAATTGCTGCACGTATATTCCAATAGAGCAGGGCTTCCATGCTTATTGATTTGTAGATTTTTGTTCTATCTCCTTTTCTATCAATTGCTTCAGCTCCTCCAACTCAGAAAGACTCAGCTTTTTTTCTCTGGAGAAAAAAGAAAACATCTGTTTCACAGAATTACTAAAATAATTGCCGGCCAGATTTTTAACCAAATGCTGCGAATACTCTTTTTTAGTAACTACCGGAAAATATTGATGACTTTTGCCAAATGCTTCGTGACCAACAAACCCCTTGCGTTCGAGAATTCGTACTATCGTCGAAACCGTATTATAAGCAGGCCTGGGCTCGGGGAATTGTTCCAGAATATCATTCACAAAAGCTTTTTCGAGCCTCCACAATTCATGCATGATTTGTTCTTCTGCCTTAGTGAGTTCTTTCATCGTAACTAAGTTGATAGTTTTATAACTAATTTTATAGTTATATATTGTACAAAAGTAACCCAATTTCGAAAAAAGTCAAGAAAAAAATTGTGATCAGTTGATTTTGAGTGGTTAACGGATCAGTATCCTTTTGCTGCAGCTTCTTTTTCGAGCCGATTGTACCAGTCTTCTCCAAAGCGACGGGTCAAAGCATCCTTCAAAAATTTGTAAAGCGGCAGACCCGCTTTTTCGCCTTTTCGTTTAGCGGGAACACAAATGCTCCATTGGTGATAATTCACATGGATAAAGCCATCCTTTTCGACCAGCCTCACAGGATAAAGGTGGCAACTCACAGGCTTCCGAAAGCTGCTTTTACCGGCATTCCAGGCTTTTTCGATCGTACAAAAAGCTGTTCCGTTTTCATGAAAATCCACAAACGCACATTCTTCTCCGTTTACCAAAGGCGTTACGTACTTGCCCATTTCGTCATAATCAAAAACACCATCCTGCTCCACCACCTGTATTCCTTCGGGGCGCATAAAAGGTTTAATATCATCCAGGTTGTCTTCGAGCAAACTGATTTCGGCCTCTTCGAGCGGTGCTCCCGCATCACCGGCTACACAACATTCGCCTTTGCAGCGCGGTAAATCACAAATAAATTTGGCAGCCAAAAAATCCTGGCTTACGATGGTATTGTCGATGATTATCATGCTGCAAAAGTAGGAATAAGTGCTTGTAACACTTAAGCGCTAGGTTTAATTGTTGTTTGATTTTTTCGCTTTCTGAAGTATTCAATAATTTCCTCTTTTGTCATTTTTGTTAACTTCTCACTCAATTTTTCCCTTTGCTGACGCATAAAACCAACGGCATCAAATACTTTTTTAGTCGTCTTCATATTTTTCAAATTCTCTTGGTGAACGTATTTCTAATTGCTTATAACCGTTTTTAATGTTTATTGAATTATAGCCTCTTATCCTTTCAAGATTTACAATGTGTTTAAAATTCCAACTCACTAAAAAGTCAGCTCTATTAATAGTAGCCAAGGCTATATGCAAGCAGTCTGCAAAACTTGTTGGGCCAACTACCTTTTCAGTTATGTAGTCAGTTGCCAAATCAACAGCTTCCTTTGTAATGTCAATAAACTCCGTTAAGTTAGCACTAAGACTTTTCACAAGCTCTTTTACTTTTTCGGGTGCACTTTCAAGTTCATCTTGCGTTACTGTCGAAAATAATACTATAAATTCTCCTGACCTGATTCGTTTAAAAAGAGGCATAGTATTTTAAGAAATTTCTTCATCAAATACTCCTCCAAAAACCGATGTATCCAGGCAAATCCTCTGTTTCATTTTATAAAACTTTTACTCTTTACAAACTTACTATTTTTTCATTTCATCAGTCAATAACTTGTATTATCATATTTTTCCTTCAGGCAATCCTTTCGCTGTAAAGATTAGAAGAACAGGGATTAAATTACTTCCAAATTTCGTTAAGGAAGCTCATTAAATTTTTCGTGTTACAAATCTCTGTTTATAAATTATTTTTCAGCCTTTTACTTCTTTGAATTTTTACCACAGCCCTTATTGTGAAAAAGATAACAAATTATCCTTAATTTTGTAGCCCAAATCAAAATCTGAAGTCATTAATTCAATCATATTTAAACGTTTAACATTATTACTATGGCATTCAATCTGAGAAACAGAAATTTTCTGAAACTGCTTGATTTCACTCCACAGGAAATCAAATTTTTACTTGAACTTTCGGCCGACCTTAAAAAGGCCAAATATGCCGGAACTGAGCAGCCTCGCCTCACCGGAAAAAACATCGCCCTGATTTTCGAAAAGGACTCCACCCGCACACGCTGTGCTTTTGAAACAGCAGCTTACGACCAGGGAGCCCGCGTAACGTATCTTGGACCATCCGGATCGCAAATTGGCAAAAAGGAATCCATGAAAGATACAGCCCGTGTTTTGGGTCGTATGTATGATGGTATTGAATACCGTGGCTTTGGACAAGACATTGTTGAAGAGCTCGGAAAATATGCCGGCGTGCCAGTTTGGAATGGTCTTACCAACGAATTTCATCCCACACAAATCCTGGCCGATTTCCTCACTATGATGGAACACAGCGACAAACCTTTGCATCAGGTGAGCTTCGCTTATCTGGGCGATGCCCGCAACAATATGGGCAATTCGCTGATGGTTGGAGCTGCCAAAATGGGTATGGATTTCAGGGCTGTTGCTCCAAAACAATTGTGGCCGGATGAAAAACTCGTTACCAACTGTCGTGAAATAGCCAAAGAAAACGGCGCTACAATTACCCTCACCGAAAGCGTTGATGATGGTGTAAAAGGCGTTGATTTCCTCTATACCGACGTGTGGGTTTCGATGGGCGAACCTGATCATGTGTGGGAAGAGCGCATCAAGCTGATGTTGCCCTATCAGGTTAACAAAGCCATGCTTGAAAAAACAGGTAATCCAAGAGTGAAATTCCTGCATTGTTTGCCTGCTTTCCATAATCGTGAAACCATTATTGGTGAACAGATTTACCAAAAATTTGGGGTAGAGGCAATGGAAGTAAATGATGAGGTTTTTGAATCTCCAGCTTCAATAGTATTTGATGAAGCCGAAAACAGACTGCATACCATCAAAGCAGTAATGGTTGCCACTTTAGGAAGCTAAATTTATTCTTGTGATAATAAGAATCCCGGTAAATATTTATCGGGATTTTTTTTGCTTTCGGCCTTTCCATTTCACCCTGAAAAAAAGCCCGCCATAACCCGAAACCATCACATAAACAGGATAGACTAAAGCCAGTGGAAAAGCAAAAATAAGGTATTGTCGATTTTTGAAAAAAGTAGCTGTGGCTGTTAAAAGGGGTAGGTCAACCAAAAGCTTGAGACCGGCAAAAAGCAAGAAAACAAGTGCCAGAAAAGGATAGAAAAAACTTAAAACCATCAAACTAAACAACATAAAATTATAGCTGAAAACAATCAGCGCAGGCAGGATAATAAAAACAGAACGATAATGTTTATTCTTTGAAACCCAACGCATTCGTTGTTTTATGAAACACTTCATATCCGGGCATGGAGCTGTTGTAACAATGGCCGACTCATCCTTAACAAAACGAATTGCTTCTGGACCATAATGCTTTCTGATCGCCTCCATTAAAAACACATCATCACCTGATTGCAAACTATTGTCTTTGCGATATTTTTCAACTTCCAAAGCGGCCTTCTTTTCAAAAATCATATTGGCTCCGTTGCTCATTACCGGCAACTGCAAAGCTGCCGCACCTCCGGTACTTCCAATCAGGCTCATAAACTCAAGCGACTGCATCCTTTCAAAAAGGTTTTTTGCCGGATGAAGTAAAACCGGTCCCAATAACATTCTTGTTTCGTGCTGTTGAAGTGCCCTTGCCATGCTTTTTAGCCATCCCTCCGAAACAAGACAGTCGGCATCAGTAACGGCAATAAATTTTCCGGCTGCCTGATTCATTCCTTCACGCAACGCTGCTTTTTTCCCTTCGCCCGCAGCACTTATTACCCTGAAATTACCCAAGCGATATTGCTGAATGAAACGCTTCGCAAAGGCAAGTGAATTATCTTCGGAATGATCATCGATGATAATCACCTCAAAAGCATCATTCGGATAGCGTTGATCACGTAATTTTTCCAAAAGTTTCTCCAATTTTTCCTCTTCATTACGCACAGCCACAAGCACAGTAATACCCGGAAATGACACAAGTTTTACTGGAATTTGGGTTTTTAATGAAAACCACCCGATGGTATATAACCCAATCAATATCAGGTATAAGCCACCCGTTATCTCAACAATCCGAAGCAGATAGGTGAAGTATTCAAGATTTTCCATTTTCCCTCCTGAAAAACTTTAGCCGGTACACAAAAAACACACCTAAAAGTGCAGGCACAACAATATTGACAAGCCAAACAGCCGAAGAAGCGGCAAAAACACCTACTTCAAAACCATCAAAAACAAGCTGTTGCGATTGCAACCAAATCGAAAATAAAAAAATACTCACACTGCCTCTAACACCCAATTCGCTCAAGGCAACAGTTGGTATCAAGGTTATGAATAAATAACTAACTCCTACCAGCATAATGGCTTCGGAATATGTAAGAGGAAGCTCAAAAGCCCATAAAAACAAAATAAACTGCAACGAAAAAACTCCATAACGTAAAACTGACAGCCCCAAAATATACGCCAACTGTTTGTGGGTAAAATAATTAAATACCTCTATATAAGGCAGAATTACTTTGCTTTTACTTGGAAACAGACTCTTTACGATTACATATAATAAATTGATGTTAAAGTAAATAAAAACACCAGCTGATAAAAGTACCAGGATCAAAACCAAAACAGCACTATAAAGCCATTGATTATTGGCAGAAAAATAATCCGTCATGGGTAGAAAAAACAAGAGGGCTACTCCTCCTATGACTAATGTAACAAGCAATTGCGCCAAACTTCCGATCATGGTGAGTAAAACACCTTTGATATGGCTAGCCTTTTCGAGAATAAAAACCCTGCCCAGGTAATCACCCACACGATTTGGCATAAACATGCTCACCGAAATACCACTCAGCACAGCAGTAAAAGCTTTGTTTAGCTTAACTTTCTCCAATTTGCGAATCTGAAACTTCCATTTCACAGTTTCTAAAAACAGATTCACAGGCATCAGAATAATGGCCAGTAGTATGATTCCTAAATGCTTTGTATCATTCAATCGTTCGGCCAGCAATTCGCTTAGGGTTTGGAACTTTTCGCTGGCAATCAGTTGATCATACAAATACCAGAGCGTAGCCCCGATGATTAGCAAGCGCAGCGAAAGATTGGCTATTTTAATTACTTTTGCCTTACGCATTTTGAATATTAATTATACTGCTAAGTACGGCATTTCATTTGAAAACAGAACGTATTATTCTTGGCATCGACCCCGGAACAACGATTATGGGTTACGGCCTGATCCTTCAAAAAGGTAATCAGATGCAACTCTTAGTGATGGGCGAATTGAAGCTTAATAAATACAGTAATCAGGCCTTGAAATTAAAGAAAATTTTCGAGCGCACCCTCGAACTAATTGCAGAATATAATCCTGATGAGCTTGCTATTGAAGCGCCCTTCTTTGGCAAAAACGTGCAATCTATGCTCAAACTGGGTCGTGCACAAGGGGTTGCCATGGCCGCAGGCTTGTATAAGGATATTCCAATTTTTGAATATTCACCGCGCAAAATCAAACAATCTATAACAGGAAATGGGAGCGCATCCAAAGAACAAGTGGCTGCCATGTTGCAACGTCTTTTAAACTTCAGTGAATTACCAAAAAATATGGATGCTACCGATGGATTAGCTGCTGCCGTATGCCACTTTTTTCAGGGCAATAAGCCAGTTTCAGAAAAATCATACAGTGGCTGGGCAGCTTTTGCAAATCAAAATCCTGATCGGTTGAAATAGTATTACTCAAATTTTTTGCTTGATTTTCGTTTCTTATTTTTGCCCCAAAAAAGCATAAAAATTCCAAGTAAAAATATCAGAATATTGATCCCTAAATCGCTGTAAGAAAAGTTTTTGTCGTCATTAACACCTAACACCAACTGAAGAATTGGTAATAAGGAAAGGATAACCAACACACTTCCGATAAGAATGCTGATATTTTTCATATCAGTCAGGTTTTCGTCATTGGCTAACAATATTACAAAAACTTTCTGAAAATATTTATCTGGTTATTGAAAATCAATAATGGCTTCACATCAATTTCTGAAAATATTGCCACCACCTGTCAGGCAATTCATCCTTCAGGGCTAACTCATAATCAGCTTTCGTACAAGGCACGAAATGATGGCGTTCATACTTTTTTCGGTCTGTCCGGCCAAAAGAAAGATCAATCCACCAGCGATCAGTTTTTTTGCTGCGTAAAAAAACCACATCCTCTTCCTGTCCTTCAATACGTACGTTATATTTTGCAAAATCGCGACTGTCAGTGGCTGGCAGGTCGTGTTTGCGATTGGCAAAACCTTCGGCAAAATACCAAATCAATTGAGCCATAAGCTTGGCCGTAATATTATGCTGATCAACAAGTGGATTATATTCAAAAAATCCAATAGCACTCAATTTATCACTCATACCGGCATATCGAGCCAGCCTGCATGATTCGTCACCTGTAAAACCATTGGGTTCTGCATTCCTGTTTCCGGGCGCGTCAGAAGCACGGATAGCCGAAACGTCAAAACTTACGATATCAGCATTTCGCAAAAGTGGTTCGGCATCTTCGGGAGATGATTTAAGCGTTCCGAGCCGGTATACATCAAACAAAAGATTCTTCATCAGTTCAACGGCTTCTGCATCCACATCATACGTTTGATAACCCAGATTGGAAAAATTGAACAGAAAATTTGGCTGGTGCATGATGATATGGCTCAAATAGGCCTGTGAATTGATGGGTTCTTCATCCTGACCAAGATCGAAAATAGGATCGATGGCTGCGATATTCACCAAACGTCCGATATTTTCGTAAGCCTTATAAATGGCATAAGTCAAATCCTGACTACCTCCGAGGACAATTGGAATAATTTCAGCCCTGATCAGGTCTGAAGCAACCTGACTCAATGCAAAATAAGTATCCTCAATGGTGTATCCGGGTTTAATATCTCCCAAATCCGCAAATTTCAGGTTTGGCCAATGATCAAAAAGCTGATAAAATGCTTCACGGATCAAGTCAGGTGCTTTTCCACAGCCTTCGTTGCCAATTGCGTTACGGTCTTCTTTCACGCCTATTATTGCCAACTTTACCTCTTCAAGATCAGGAAATGCATCTTTTTCACGATAGATGACAAGTGTTTCTCCTAAACGTTTACGGCCTGGACGCCACGGTTTTTCGGGCAGCTGCACCTGAACAGGTTCAAGAAAAATACTAAGTTCCATAACTCGATTTAAAGATGTTTTGTTGGGCTAAAATAACAATAAAAAGCTCTCATTTTACTCCCAACTCCTGCTTAGTAGAAAAAGCATTATTTACCTGCTTTCTTTCTCACAAACTTTTTCTTTGGTGCATTGTCCGGATCTTCCACTATTTTGATACACGCCTCAAGATTAAGTTTTTGCGGATCTGTTCCTTTAGGTATCTTGTAGTTTTTCTTTTTGTAGCTAATATAAGGACCATATCTGCCATCCAACACTTTAAGGTCGGGCTCTTCCTTAAACTCACAAATGATGCTTTTCTTATCTTTTTCGCGTTTTATCTCAATGAGTTCTATAGCGCGTTCGGCATCTATCTCGGCAGGATCATCCGTTTTCTGAAGACTGTAAAACATATTGTTATGTTTCACATAAGGCCCGAAACGACCGATAGCAACAGTCATTTCCTTATCTTCATAGGTGCCCAGCGTACGCGGAAAACTAAACAACTCCAAAGCGTCATTCAGATTGATAGTTTCCATGGTTTGATCCTTGTGCAGCCCTGCAAAGCGCGGCTTCTCATCCGAATCTGTATCACCCAGCTGAACCATTGGTCCGAACCGACCTACCTTTACAAAAACATTCTTTCCGCTGGAAGGATCAACTCCCAGTAACTTTTCGCCAGTAAATTTGCCGGCATTTTCAGTGGTGTTTTCAATCTTCTTGTGAAAAGGCCCGTAAAACTCACTGATCATCTGGTTCCACTTTTTCTTACCCTCTGCTATCTCGTCAAATTCCTTTTCAACGTTGGCCGTGAAGTTGTAATCGATGATGCTATCAAAATATTGACAAAGAAATTTATTGACAAGAATTCCAATGTCTGTCGGGAATAGTTTGGCTTTTTCGAAACCTGTGTTTTCTGAAGCCGTTTTGGTGGAAATCTTATCGCTTCTCAATTGAAGTACCTGATACTTACGAACAACGCCTTCACGATCTTCTTTCACCACATAGCCACGTTTTTGAATGGTCGAGATCGTAGGTGCATAAGTGGATGGACGTCCAATGCCCAATTCTTCCATTTTTTTCACAAGACTGGCTTCGGTATAGCGGGCAGGATGACGCGTAAAACGTTCCATGGCCGTCATTTCCTTTAATTCAAGTTGCTGACCTTTACTTACCGGTGGCAACATATTATTTGTTTCATCTCCATTTTCTTCATCACTGCTTTCCATATAAACCTTCAGGAACCCATCAAATAAGATGACCTCGCCACTAGCTGTGAAGTGTTTCTTCTGAGTTGAAATGGAAATATTAACATTCGTCTTTTCAAGCTGTGCATCAGCCATTTGCGAGGCAATCGTGCGTTTCCAGATCAATTCATACAAACGTTTTTCATCCACATTACCTTTCACTTCCGGCTGGTTGAGATAGGTTGGTCTGATGGCTTCGTGGGCTTCTTGCGCTCCTTTTGATTTGGTGCTGTATTTTCGGATTTTAACATACTTATCACCAAAAGTGTTGGTAATCATTTCCTTGGCTAATCCCAAGGCCATATCTGATAGATTAACAGAATCAGTACGCATATAGGTTATCTTACCAGATTCGTAGAGCTGCTGGGCTACCCGCATGGTATTGGCTACTGAAAATCCCAGTTTTCGGCTGGCCTCCTGTTGCAGGGTTGAAGTGGTAAACGGAGGAGCTGGGGATTTTTTAGCAGGTTTCTTTTCAATGGCTGTTATCGTATAATCGGCTCCAATACAATTTTCAAGAAACTCTTGTGCGTCAGATTCTTTTGCAAAACGTTCTGGTAGTTCGGCCTGAAGCTGATGTTGCTGTCCGTCAACTTTAAAGGTGAAAACAGCTATCACCCTGAAAGCACTGGTAGCTTTAAAATTTTTAATCTCGTCTTCGCGCTCAACGATCAGCCTCACAGCAACCGACTGCACACGACCCGCCGAAAGACTTGGCTTAACTTTTTTCCAAAGCAGTGGTGATAATTCATAACCCACAAGTCGATCTAAAACCCGTCGTGCCTGCTGTGCCGAAACCAAATTTACATCAATCATTCTTGGATTGTCGATGGCTTTCGTTATTGCCGATTTCGTAATTTCATGAAATACAATACGTTTTGTTTGTTCCGGTTTCAATTTTAAAGCCTTAAAGAGATGCCACGAAATAGCTTCTCCTTCACGGTCTTCATCAGATGCCAGCCAAACTACCTCTGCTTCCTTTGCCAATTTTTTTAGTTCAGTAACCAGTTTTTTCTTGTCGGCCGAAACCTCATATTGGGGTTCAAATCCTTTTTCAATATCAACACTTAAATTATTCTTGTTCAAATCCATAACGTGTCCGTAACTGGATTTTACAACAAAATCTTTCCCCAGAAATCCTTCGATGGTTTTGGCTTTGGCTGGTGACTCAACGATGACAAGGTTCTTCAGCATCGGTTTCCTTTCTTTTGTACTTGAATGCAATTATTTAAAAAATTGCTGCAAAAGTACATGAATTTTTTCATGCGAAAATTTTACCAATCAGCTCGTTCATCGCACCGATCCGTTATTTTTGCTTTGATCTGCATTTTATTCAATACCTGGATGCACAATAACTTGGTACTTAGAAATTAAAAATTAAATTACTTGAAATTCTTTGCAAAACTTGTCGTATTGAGTACTTTTGCTGCTCATTTTCATGAAATCCAACCAAACAAAATCCTGGCTTTCTGAAAATAACTTTTATAAAGTTTTATGATCCAAAAATTTATTCAAAACAACTTAAAGTATTTACAATCAATAAACTAAATCATCCATGAGTCAGAAAAAAATTGCTGTTGTAGGTTTAGGATATGTAGGCCTTCCGCTTGCCGTTGAATTTGGAAAAAAAAGACCAACCGTGGGTTTCGACATCAACAAACAACGCATCAATGAATTACGTGATGGCCACGACCGCACCTTAGAAACAACAAGTGAAGATTTGAAATCTGCCGTGCAACTGCAATACAGCGAAGCACTTATCGATCTTCAGGATTGTCAGATTTTTATCGTTACTGTTCCAACTCCTATCGACAAAAACAAACGTCCCGACCTTACACCGCTGATCAAAGCAAGTGAAACCGTTGGAAAAGTCTTAAAAAAAGGTGATATCGTTATCTACGAATCAACGGTTTATCCTGGAGCCACGGAAGAAGATTGTGTTCCGGTGCTGGAACAAAACAGCGGCTTAAAATACAATCAGGATTTTTTCTGCGGCTATTCTCCTGAACGTATCAATCCCGGCGATAAGGTGCATACAGTAACCAAAATCAGAAAAGTAACTTCCGGAAGTAATCCCGAAATAGCCGAAGAGGTTGATCAGCTTTATAAAAGTATTATCGTGGCCGGCACTTTCAAAGCCAGCAGCATCAGAGTAGCGGAAGCTGCTAAGGTGATCGAAAATTCACAGCGTGATATCAATATTGCTTTTGTGAACGAACTGGCTGTTATTTTCCAGCGAATGGGCATCGACACCAACGAAGTGCTGGATGCCGCCGGAACAAAATGGAATTTCCTGCCGTTTAAGCCAGGCCTTGTTGGCGGCCATTGTATTGGTGTTGATCCTTACTACCTTACGCACAAGGCACAGGAATTGGGCTACAATCCCGAAATTATCCTTGCCGGCCGTCGCCTCAACGACAATATGGGTATCGTAGTTGTCAATCAGGTAATTAAACTGATGATAAAGAAAGGGTTGCGAATCGAAGGAAGTCCGGTGCTGGTAATGGGAATCACTTTCAAGGAAAATTGTCCTGATATCCGCAACAGCCGCGTTATTGACGTTGTGAACGAACTCAAATCTTTCGGCTGCGACGTAACTGTATATGATCCCTGGGCCGATCCCGAAGAGGTGAAAGAAGAGTATGGCATCAATATTTTTACCAAAGCTTCGGAGTTGGGTAAAAATAAATACAATGCCATCGTAGCTGCTGTTGCTCACGACGAATTTCTGAGTCTCGATTTGAAAGTACTCAAAGCAGACAAAGCTGTTGTGTTCGACATTAAAGCTATTTTGCCTTTGGATCAAATTGACGGAAGGCTTTAAAACGATTCTTTTTCGATAAGTTTCGTTATAAAGTCACAATTTAAACAAAAGTGAAATATTTTTCGTTTTTTCGGGTTAATTAATCAGAAATAGACAACTTTGCTTTTTTGGTGTGAGAAACAAATAGAATTTGGTCGATAAGGCTGACTGAAGATTATTAATTTGAATTTTTTTGCGGAATGAATCAAAAGGAATCAGAACTTCACTTTGCTTTGATCGGTGCAGCAGGTTATATTGCTCCGCGACATATGCGTGCTATCAAAGATACTAATAATCAAATGATTGCAGCATTGGATCCATTCGATAGCGTTGGAATAATTGACAGTTATTTTCCTGATGCGCAATTTTTTACAGAACCCGAACGCTTTGATCGACATTTGGATAAACTTCGCCGAAAAGGGCAGGGAAAAATAGATTATGTAAGTATTTGTTCGCCTAATTATTTGCACGATGCGCATATCCGCATGGCTTTGCGCAATGATGCACACGCAATTTGCGAAAAACCGCTTGTGCTTAATCCATGGAACATTGACGCCTTGCAGGAAATAGAAAAAGAAAGCGGGAAAAAAATCTATACCATCCTGCAATTGCGCCATCATCCGGCTATTATCAAACTAAAAGAAAAAATTGCTCAGGAAGCCAACACAAATAAAAAATACCAAATCGAATTAAAATATATCACCTCGCGCGGTGCCTGGTATCATTATAGCTGGAAAGGTAAAACCGAAAAAAGCGGGGGAATTGCTACCAATATCGGCATACACTTCTTTGATATGTTAGCCTGGATCTTTGGCGATTGCACACAAAATATCGTTAGCGAAAACACCTGTGATCATGCTGCCGGACATTTAGAGCTTGAAAAAGCACATGTGAATTGGATGTTGAGTATCAACAAACAGCATCTGCCCGAACAAAGCTTAAAATCCGGTCAACCGACTTACAGAAGTATCACGGTGGATGGTGAAGAAATAGAATTTAGCGGAGGGTTTACAGATTTGCATACCCTAAGTTATCAACATATTTTAAACGGAACAGGTTTTGGGATAGAAGAGACAAGAAAATCGATTCAAATCGTTCATGAAATCAGAAAATCAACTCTTTAAACAACTTAATTTATATATATGACTAAAAAACTCGAAACAGCAATCAAAGTAGCGATCGAAGCCGGGAAGGCAATAATGGATATTTACGCAACAGAGTTTAGTGTTGACTTTAAGTCGGATAAAACGCCACTTACAACAGCCGACACCAAAGCTGATGAATTGATTACGGCAGCACTAAAAGAAACCGGCCTGCCAATAATCAGCGAAGAAGGCCGCCAAACACCTTACCATCAGCGCGAAAACTGGGAATCGTACTGGTTGGTTGATCCACTCGATGGAACTAAAGAGTTTGTAAACCGTAATGGCGAATTCAGTGTAAATATTGCGCTGATAAGCCAAAAGAAAGCCGTTTTAGGAATTATTTATGCTCCCGTAACGGACACACTTTACTTTAATGATGAGCAAGGTTCATGGAAACTAATTCATGCTGAAGGCATTGTGAAAGCCAACAGCTCAATTGATAACCTACGCCGCGAAGCCAGCAAGCTACCGCTTGAAAGACAAGACAAAGATTTCACTATTGTTGCCAGCCGTTCTCACCTAAATCCTGAAACAACACAATTTATCAACGAAATCAAAAAGGAACATGATAATATCCGCATCGTTTCGCGTGGAAGTTCTTTGAAACTTTGCATGATTGCAGAGGGACTGGCAGATGTTTATCCTCGTTTTGGTATCACTTCGGAGTGGGATATTGCTGCCGGACATGCTGTTGTATCTGCAGCTGGCGGTCGCGTTGTGGCCATCGCTGATGAGTCGCAAGAGCTTTCCTATAACAACGAACAGATGGAAAATCCACCATTTATTGCCTATCCACCTGAAAGTCAAAAATAAAACCAGACAGTAGAAGGCTGTCAGATTATACAAATGCTGCAAAATCGGGCTTTTTTTCCGTACTTTGCAGCGTTTTTTATGCCATTCTGAATCCTAATTTTCTATGAATAATTACGCAATCAATAACCTGCGCGAACTAGAAGCCGAAGCCATCCACATCATCCGTGAAGTGGCCGCCGAATTTGAAAATCCTGTGATGCTTTACAGTATTGGTAAAGATAGCTCCGTGATGGTTCGACTGGCCGAAAAAGCCTTTTACCCAGCCAAGGTACCCTTCCCGTTGATGCATATCGACAGCAAGTGGAAGTTTCGTGAAATGACTGAATTTAGGGATCGTTATGCCAAAGAAAAAGGTTGGGATCTGATCGTTGAATACAACAAAGAAGGCTTTGAGTCTGGAATTGGGCCTTTTACGCATGGTAGCAAAGTTCACACCGATGTGATGAAAACACAGGCCTTGCTGCAAGCCCTCGACAAACACCGCTTTGATGCTGCCTTTGGCGGTGCACGACGTGATGAGGAAAAAAGCCGCGCCAAAGAACGCATCTACAGCTTCCGCGATCGCTTTCATCAATGGGATCCCAAAAATCAACGTCCTGAATTGTGGAGCATTTACAATGCACGGGTACACAAAGGTGAGTCTATTCGTGTTTTTCCGCTTTCCAATTGGACCGAATTGGATATTTGGCAATATATCCGACTGGAAAATATCCCTATCGTTCCGCTATATTTTGCCAAAGAACGACCCATTGTGGATATGGACGGAAACCTGATTATGGTTGATGATGACCGCATGCCCAAAGAGCTGGCCGAAAAAGCCGTGATGCGTAAAGTACGTTTCCGCACCTTAGGATGTTATCCACTTACCGGAGCCATTGATTCAGAAGCTGATACGATAGAGAAAATCGTAGAAGAAATGATGACAGTAACCAAATCCGAACGCACCACCCGCGTAATCGACTTCGACCAGGAAGGCAGCATGGAACAGAAGAAGCGGGAAGGGTATTTTTAAAGTAAAACTTTGGCATTGGCGTTAGCTTTGGCTAGAAAACAATTTAAAAAATGAGAAATTTTAGAGAATATGATATTTGGAAATTAGGAATGAAGATTGCTAAAGAGGTATATCTTGTCACTAAACACATGCCTAATGAAGAAAAATTTGGAATGATTTCACAAATTCAAAGGGCTGCTATTCCAATTCCCTCGAACATTGCAGAAGGTGCTGCCCGAAAAACAGAAAAAGAATTTAGTCAATACCTTCATATATCTATTGGCTCATCATTTGAATTAGAAACTCAAATCCTACTTGCAATTGAAATTGGTTATTTAAAGAGTTCTGATGTTCAACAAATACTAAGTGATTTAAACACAATTCAAAAGCAAACAAATCATCTTTTAAATTTACTCAAAAAGAGCCAAAGCTAACGCCAAAGCCAATGCACATCAATTGTTAAATTTAACAACAATGACAACAATATCTCCCCTTGACATCCAACAATTCCTCAATCAGGATCAGGAAAAAGACCTGCTGCGGTTGCTAACAGCCGGTTCAGTAGATGATGGAAAAAGTACTTTGATCGGACGGCTTTTGTTCGACAGCAAAAAGATTTATGAAGATCACCTCTCGGCTTTGGAGCGCGACAGCAAAAAAATTGGACATGCCGGTGATAAAATTGATTATGCCCTGCTGCTCGATGGATTGAAAGCTGAGCGCGAGCAAGGTATTACCATTGATGTGGCTTACCGATATTTCAGTACAAACAAAAGAAAATTCATCATCGCCGACACTCCCGGCCACGAGCAATATACCCGAAATATGGTTACCGGAGCCAGTACGGCAAATCTGGCAATCATTCTGATTGATGCCCGCAAAGGTGTGATCACACAAACCAAACGACATACTTTTTTAGTTTCGCTGCTCGGTATAAAACACATTGTGCTGGCTGTGAACAAAATGGATTTGATGGACTACAGCCAGGAAGTTTTTGATCAAATCTGCAAAGATTACAAACAATTTACCACGCCACTATCTATTCCGGATATTGAATTTATCCCGCTTTCGGCTCTTAATGGCGATAATGTGGTGGAGGCCTCTCAGCATATGCCCTGGTACAAAGGTAAAAGTCTGCTCAATTACCTCGAGACGGTTCATGTAGTTTCTGATCGTAATTTTGACGATTTCAGACTACCTATCCAATATGTGCTTCGTCCAAGCCTCGATTTTAGAGGATTTTCAGGCAAAGTAGCTTCCGGAATCATCCGCAAAGGCGATCAGGTAATGAGTCTTCCTTCCCGAAAAACAGCTACCGTTACGCGTGTAATTGGCTCGGATGGCGATACTGAACTGGCATTTCCACCTCAGGCTGTTACCATTACCTTATCGCACGAAATCGATCTTTCGAGAGGCGAAATGCTGGTGCACCCGGATAATCTGCCGCGCATCGAGCGACAATTTGAAGCCATGTTGGTTTGGATGGACGAAGAAAAAATGGATCCTTACGCTAACTTTTTCCTCAAACACACCACTCAAACTACCCGTGCGCATCTTGATCAGATCAAATACCGCATTGATGTAAACACCCTCGAACAACATTCCTCAGATGCTTTTGAATTAAATGAAATCGGTCGGGTTGTGCTGACGACTAATAAACCCTTACTTTTTGATCCCTACCATAAAAACCATGAAACAGGTTCGTTTGTATTGATAAACCCAATCACAAACAATACCTGCGCGGTAGGTATGATCATCGACAAAATGAGTGCCGACGATTTGTATTCGCGCATCGCAGATCCCGAAACCAAGCGTTTGGTAGAAGGCGGAAAGAGTTTGATCAATGAAGATGAACTTCAAAAACGTTATCGTCAGAAAGGTGTAACACTTTGGATAACAGGTCTTCACGGAAGTGGCAAAAATCTGCTGGCCTATACCCTTGAGCGACAACTGTTTGATAAAGGTGCCACAGTAGTTTTACTGGATGGAAGCACTGTAAGATCAGGCCTTTCAAAAGAATTGGATTATTCTCCAACCGACCGAGCCGAGCATATGCGCCGTGTAGCGCACGTTTGCCGGATTTTAAATGATCAGGGAATTATCACGATTTGTTCCTTTATTTCACCCAAAGCCGAAATCCGTGAACAAGTAGCCGAAATCATCGGAAAAGAACGTTTCAAGCTATTCTTTATGGATGCCAGCATGGATTATTGCCGCAAAAACAAACCCGAACTCTACGAAAAGGCCGAACAAAATCTGATCACACATATTCCGGGTGTTGATGAAATTTATGAAAATCCTGAATTTTCTGATCTGATTTTAAATCCTGAAGATCAATCGAATATCACAACTATTTTTACTTATCTTGAAGCAGAAGGAATTTTTCCACTGCAATCAGAATGACTATCTAAGCCATAATTCTGTGTATTTTTGTTCA
>Ga0334901_1000242_pt1 | contig 86297 bp, 73 predicted proteins | sample GraSluR3_MG_3_FD_207216 | JGI IMG/M metagenome (GOLD analysis project Ga0334901, IMG submission 207216) | Sludge microbial communities from methane-producing bioreactor in Wageningen University, Netherlands - Granular Sludge_15_08-R3 | ecosystem: Engineered > Bioreactor > Anaerobic >...
CGCCAGCGTTCAATCTGAGCCAGAATCAAACTCTCCAGTTAGAAAACTGAAGCCATAAAATTCTATGGCCAAAATAAAGCTGAACTTATTTCCTGTCCAACTCGCTATTTAATTGTCAAAGAGCTTCATTTGAAGCCTGCCGCCCCGGCAGCTGTTGCCGCTGCGGAGTCGGCGTTATGCCTTCTATCCGTCAGCCTGTCAACAACTTTTTTCACTTTTTTTTCCGAACCCGCTGAGCGGATGCGGCAGTGTGGTTCAACGAGCTTCCCGCCGAAGCGGAAGGGCTTTCTATGCCCTCTTCATCTCGTCGTCAACACCTTTTTTCATTTTATTTTCGGAACCCGAAAAATGAAAAGTGAATGCGCCTTACGGTCAAAGAACTTTCCTCACCGAAGCGAGGAAGGGCGTTCTATGTGTTTCCCCTGCAGTCGTCAACACCTTTTTTTCATTTTTCCATCAATACCTTCTAAAATCCTGTTTTTAAACACTATAAATATCATCAGCCCATAACGCAAAAAGCCCCGCCGGGTGGCGGGGCTTGCGGGGTCAGGCTTTATAGCCGCATCAGTCCACATACAGAGTCAGTTTGTCGCCGGGGCGGATGATGCTTCTGCGGCCGAGGTTGTTCCAGCGCATCAGTTCATTATATGAGACATTGAACCGCTGGGCGATGGCCCATAGCGAATCACCGGTACGCACTCTGTACACAACGGCCTTGCGCGCCTGTTCCGCGTCCTTGCGGGTACGGGCTTCCTGCGCTCTGGTCTGTCCGGGAATGTACAGCTTCTGTCCGGGACGCAGCATGCTGCTGCGCAGACCGTTGGCCTGCTTCAGCGTGGCCACTGTCAGCCCGTAGTTGCGGGCTATATCGTACAGGGTGTCGCCCTGACTCACCACATAGTCACCGCGCTTCTGCGCCAGTGCTCTGGTCTCCTGCATGGGCGAAGAAGGAATTCTGCCACTGCCGGTACGCGGAATCATGAGCCGCTCACCCGGACGCAGCAGATTGCTTTTCTTCTGGTTGACCTTTTTCAGCACAGACACAGGCACCCCGTATCTGCGGCTGATACGATACCATGAGTCACCGCTGCGCACCTTGTAATCGGCCCATCCGGCATACGGGCGTGATTCCGGCTTTGCCAGAAACGCCAGAGCACCGGACTTTGCCGCGGGAGTCACATATACAGTGGTCTCAGCATCGGGAGGCGTGACATACCGCAGAAACGCGGTGTTGTATTTCTTAAAGTCGTCCCATTTCATTCCGGCGGCATCGGCCAGTGCCAGCAAATCGGTGCCACCCTTTACCTGCAGCGGATTCAGCTCGGGAGCGCAATCAAGCCGCAGCGGTTTGAAACCAAGCTCTTCAAGGTTACGCATGATCTTCACTATGGCTATGAACTTAGGCACATAGTGACGCGTCTCACGGCGAAGCTGCTTACGGTGGCTCAGTTTATGATTCTGGCTTGTAAGTTCAAAAAAGCTCTCGGCACCGGTGCCTGCTATGGCTCTGCCTATCTTGCCCTCACCTGCATTATACGCGGCAAGAGCCAGATACCAGTCGCCGAATTCTGCATAAAGCCACGACAGGTAGTTGGCCGCAGCCTCTGCCGACTTATAAGGATCGCGCCGTTCATCAATCCACCAGTCGTACCGCAGCCCGTATTTGCGGCCGGTAAAAGGCATAAACTGCCACACACCGGCGGCACCGGCCCGCGAGTACGCGTTGGGGTTGAAGCCGCTTTCCACAAATGCAAGATAGACCAGTTCTTCAGGCAGCCCCTTCTGCCGGAAGACTTCTCTTGCGGCGGGCAGATACACTTCGGCGCGTTCGAGGTAGCGCTCAAACGAACCGCGGGCACGGTGGGTGAAATATTTGATGTACGACTCGACCACGCTGCGGTCGCTTTCGTCCATTTCAATATCAATATCCAGCTGGGTCAGCAGAGCCTGCTCTTCTTCCACGGTCAGAGGCTGATTGTCGTCTGCCGGCGGCACTTCGATTTCAACCACTTCTTCGGCATCGCTGATGGAAGCATCCTGCTCTTGCAGCGGTGCGGGGCAGGCCTGCACTTCGGCTACGGGGGGCAGTTCGGGTTGCGGAGAATTTTTGGACACGCAGCCGCCACCCGCGAGCATGAGCACAAGCAGTGCCAGCACGCCGGCGCGGCCCGGAGCAAAACCGCGTGAGAATATATGCATAAGGTTCCGGTGTCTCCCTATGGTTTGTTTCTGATTACCCTTGCAGTCGCGGCAAAACGCGGGTACTGCGGGGTGAAGTAGCCTCCTGTTACCCTAAACGCCAAGGGGAGGCAATGCGGCAGTTCCGCCTTCAACCCTCAGACCACGCCCGCGCAGCTCTCTGCTGTGCGGCATGCTCATCATGAAACCAGAAACTACCGACAGCACCATACTTCCGGGCATAAAGCCCGTCCTTGACCAGCTGCGCCAGTCGCCGGACCGTGTTGATTCCGTGACCATACGCAAAGGGCGCAAAAACGCCGACACCGACGCCATAGTGACGCTGTGCCGCAGACACGGCATACGCTTTACATTTGTACAGGATACGGCGCTGGATAAATTATTTTCCGGCAACCATCAGGGGGTGGTGGCCCGCGTGTTCAATGCGGGATACGTAGAAGTGGAAGACGTGCTTGAAGCGGCGCTTGCAAGTCCTCTCAAGCTTGTTCTTGCTCTTGATCAGGTGCAGGACCCCGGCAATGCCGGTACGCTGGCGCGCACGCTGTACGCGCTGGGCGGCGGAGGCATAATCATGCCCAAGCACAATGCATCTGCACTGGGCAGTGCGGCTGTCAAAGCCAGTGCCGGCGCCCTTGCACGGTTGCCCGTGGCCAGAGCCACCAACCTTTCAAGAGCGCTCGAAACCGCTGCAGATCAGGGTTTTTCCATTTATGCAGCCCGCTTTGACGATGGTTCTGTCAATGCGTTCACCGCACGGCTCGATACACCCGCCGTGCTGGTGCTGGGCAACGAAGACAAAGGGGTACGGCCCGGCGTTGCAAAACGCTGCACAGCTTCCATCCATATTCCCATGCAGCGCGAATTCGACTCGCTGAACGTGGCACAGGCGGGGGCCATGCTCATGGGCTGCTTCTATGCCCGGCTGCAATCATAGTCACCGGCACCCAAAGCTTTGCAACGCCGCCCCGCAGCCCGCGGGGCGGCGTTCTGTTTTTTTCCTGCCGCGGGTGCGGTCAACGCACATAGTTGGGTATATTGATGAATACCTCACGCGTGAAGGCAAGCATCTTGTCCATAATCCACGGAAAAGAAACCAGCAGCGCAAGAAAGATGGAAACAATCTTGGGAATGAATGACAGGGTTGTTTCCTGAATCTGGGTTGCCGCCTGAATGACGGAAACAAAAACCCCCACCGCAAGCCCTATGCCCAGCATGGGCAACGATATGGTCAATGCCAGTTCAATGGCCTGACGCGCAAATCCGACGACAAATTCCGGTGTCATGATTCCGACTCCTCTGTGTTTACGTCTGCACCCGTCAGAGCATGAAGCTGTTGACCAGCGATGTTGTAAGCAGGCTCCACCCGTCCACCATGACAAAAAGCAGAATCTTGAACGGCATGGAAACCATCATGGGGGGCAGCATCATCATGCCCATGGCCAGCAGGATGGAGGCCACCACCATATCCAGCACCAGAAACGGAATATAGATGAGAAACCCGATGGTGAAGCCGGTCTTCAGCTCGCTGATGACATAGCCCGCTGCAAGCATGACCGTGGGCACGTCGTCCTTGTTGCGCGGACGCTCCATGCCGGTGATGCCGTAAAAGACGGAAAGGTCTTTTTCGCGGGTATGTTTGAACATGAATTCGCGCAGAGGTTCCTGCGCCACGGTGAGGGCTTCCCTGAAGCCGATGCGCTCGTCCAGATACGGCTGAAGCGCTCTGTCATTGATTTCCTTGCCCACGGGCATCATGATGACCACCGTCATGAAGATGGCAAGACTGGCCAGCACCTGGTTGGGGGGCAGCGTGGGCAGCCCCATGGCCTGACGCACAAAGTGGAATACGATGATGATGCGGGTGAAGCTGGTCACGGTAAGCATGATGGCCGGAGCCAGCGAAAGAACCGTGAGCAGAAAGAGAATTTCAAGAATTACAGAGACTTTTTCCGGCTCTGTGGCTCCGCCGGAAAGGGTCAGCTGCATATCGGGCAGAGAAATATCGCGCGCGGCCATGGCCGCGTCGGGCATGCACAGCAGGGCCAGCGCCGCAGCCAGCACACCGGCCCCTGTCAACAGAGTGACAGCAGACCTACGTCCCGTCTCCGGCTTCGTCCAGCACCGCCGCAAAAGAATTTCCGCCATGTTCATGGTATTCAGTAAGCTCCGTCAAGAGATTGATGTTGTGGTCCGTGACCCCCAACACCAGTCGTCTATTCAAGATGCGTACCACCATGACAGAGCGCTTGGGCCCCAGCGCCAGATGTCCTTCTATCTTCATATCGCCCGGCCGGACACGCGCACCGCGTCCCGCCGCACCGAAACGGCGTACCGCCCAGAGCACACCGTACAGCGCCGCCAGCAGCAGGCACAGCACTCCGAGAGCCTGTATATAGCCGCTCCAGTCAAAGGGAGTGCCCGTGCCGGCGCCGAAACCTGTGGCGTTGGCCGCACCGGCGACGGCCTGCGCCGCGGTGGCATTGGCCGCCGAAACCGCATCCACCACACCACGCACACCATCTGCTCCCGCAGTGGCGTTCAGCCGTGCGGCAACAGCGCCCCCGACGGCTTCCGCCGCACTAAGCGAAGCGTTATGCATACCGCCGTACCCGCTAGCCCAGCTGTTTGACGCGTTCAATGGGGCTGATGATGTCTGTCAGCCGCACGCCGAATTTTTCGTTGATGACCACGGCCTCGCCGCGGGCCACCAGCTTGCCGTTGACATAAATTTCAAGCGGTTCACCGGCCAGTTTGTTCAGTTCAACCACCGAACCCTGCCCCAGCTGGAGCAGTTCGTTGATCAGCAGACGGGTACGCCCGAGCTCGGCAGAGACATCCAGCGGGATATCCAGAATGAAGTCGAGTTCGCGCTTGCCCGAATCCGGACGGGGCGATTTGGCTTCTTCGGTCAGGTCTTTGAACTCCATATCCCGCGCGGCCGAAGCGTAAAATCCCTGTTCTTTTTCTTTTTTCAACTGGTCCTGCTCTTCGTTTGCCAGAGCGGCAGCCCATTCCGCAGCCAGCTGTTCCTCACCGGCGCCGGCACCGCCCCCGCCGCCGGAATCGTCGCCTTCCTGCTCTTCCAGCGCAGCGGCCCACTGTGCGGCCAATGCATCCTGATCGACGTCTTTTTCTGCCATATCGCTATCCTCTTGTCTGGCTGCGCCTGCCGGCACAGTCAGCATCAGCGTTCATTTACTGGATGACCATCTCGGTGAAGTAGACCTGCCGCACCTTGGAGCCGCCCAGAATCTGGTTAAGCCGGTCTACAATCTCATTCTTGAGCAGCAGCTTGTTTTCCAGCGGAGCAAGGTCCGCATATGACTTGCTGGACAGCAGAAGAATCATGGCGTCCTGCACACGGGCCGTCGACTTGTTCAGTTCTTCGGCAACCTTGGGGTTTATAACCTCCACATCGAGCGTCATTTTAAGATAGCGGCGCCCCAGAGGGTCGGACAGGTTGACCAGAAATGTGGGCAGAGTGACCACCTGCACATCTTTGGGCACTTCTTCTGCCTTGGTTGTCTGGTCGGTCTGCGCGGGGTCGCTGCTGCCCGCAAAAAACGTGAAATAGGCAAACGCTCCGCCGCCCGCGAGCAACAGCAGCACGACGATCATGATGATCCATTTGAGCTTGCCGCCCTTTTTTTCCTGCGTTTTTTCTTCTGCCACGGCTGTTCTCCTTGCCGGTTTGCGCTGCTAGCTGTAGCGCCCCAGCCACTGCGTCGTCTTGAGCAAAATTTCCACCCGTCTGTTCTGCGCCCTGCCCTGCGGCGTGGCGTTGGATTCCAGCGGCTTGTCAGGGCCGTATCCCGAAACGGAAAACCGTTCCGCACCAAGCCCGCTCTTCAGAAAAAAATCAAGCACGGCCATGGCTCTGCGGCCGGAAAGGTCATAATTATCCACACCCGAAGCGGGACTGTCGTCTGTATGGCCCGATATGGTCACATCAGCGGAGCTGTATTCCAGCACATCCGCCAGCGGTGCAAGCAGCTTGCGCGCGGGGGCTGTCAGCTCCCAGCTGCCCGGACGGAACAGCACCCCGTCTGTCAGCACAATGGCAAGCCCCTGCGGATCCTGCATAATACGCAGGTTCTCATCCAGTGTAGCGGTATCCACCTCGGGCGGCAACATGTCTTCGGGCCACAGCAGATCCTTCAGCCTTTCGGGTTTCTGCATGACATCGCGCGGCGATTCCAGCAATTCCATGACCATCAGGATACGCTGCGGAATACGCCCCGGACTCATGGACCCCATGATGCTGAAGCTGCTTGAATAGGGATTGATCCGCGACAGCAGCACCTGATCCATGGATGCCATGGAAAGAAGCAGCACGAAAAACGTAAGCAGCAGCGTGACAAGGTCGGAAAACGTCACCAGCCACATGGGGACGCCTTCTTCCTCCGGCGGTTTCTTTTCACGCGCCATGGTTACGGCCTCCCCAGACTCTCAAATCCGCCGGCGTCCTGCGGCACGTCATCATTCTGCGGCGGTGCGCCGTCGTTCATCCTGCCGCCCACAGGGCCTTCCACCGGAGCATCCAGCGAAAACCGGAAGTCCTTGTACTCAAAATTGCGCCTGTCGGCGGAAGCACGCTGTTCCTGCTCGCGCATCTTGCGTATCCATTCACGGTTGCGCTTGTCGAGCACGATATCAACCCTGCTGTTGCGCCTGCGTCCGTCGGGCGTCGTGCCGTCAAAGCGCGGCCGGTAGTGGGCAAAAGCCTCAACCTTGAGGTTTTCCGCGGGCATGCCTCTGCCGGTAAGGTACCGGTACACGGCCATTACCCGCATAAAGGAAAGCCGCCAGGTGGGAGCCAGCTGCTTTTCATCAAAAACAACCTTGTACTCCTGCCCTTCTTCGGCACGCTGGGTCGCCGTGTGTCCTGCCAGAAGCAGCGGATGCTCAACCCGCAGCAGCCACGGCAGAATTCTGTCCAGCACCTTGATGCCGCCCGGCAGCAGAACAAAGGAGCCGGGCCTGAACAGCACGGCATCGTTGATGGACAGTATCTGCACCATGCTGTTCTGCTGAAAATTCAAATCGCTGTCGGGATCTTCCCATATGAGATCCTTGAGCGGCTGCAGATCGTTCACGCTGCCCATCTGCATGGGGCCCGGTTCCACTATGCGGTTGGCACCGTCTTCAGCATGCGGGTTGAAACTGCCGGAACCGATGCCGAATGCTCCGGTGACAGAAGCCAGCACAACCAGTTTGCGGCGTTCATCCAGCACGGACATACTTACCAGCAGCACGAAAAAAGTCAGCATCAGGGTCATCATGTCCGAAAACGTGATGAGCCATTTGGGGGCGCCGCCCCCGCCGCCTTTTTTGTTCTTCTTGCGCGCCATGCCCTGCTTCCTTGTTGTGCTGCCGCACCGGGTGCAGCACTGCCGGCCCTGCGGCGGTCACTGGTGCCGGACTAACCGGCATCCGCCTTGCGTTCTTTGGGCGGCTGATAGCTTGACAGCTTTTCCTGAATTATTCTGGGGTTTTCTCCGCGAGAAATCGCCAGAATGCCTTCCATCTGCATTTCGCGCATGGTCACCTCTTCGCGCGAACGCATTTTCAGCTTGCCTGCCATGGGTATAAAAACCAGGTTCGCCAGCACAGCGCCGTAAAACGTGGTAATGAGCGCCACGGCCATGGCCGGGCCGATGGAGCTGGGGTCACTCATGGTCTGCAGCATCTGCACAAGTCCGATAACCGTTCCGATCATACCCAGTGCCGGAGCATAGGCGCCCATGGCGTTGATGATTTCCACCCCTGTTTCATGCCGCGACTCAAGGCTGCTTATCTCGGTTTCCAGAATCTCCTGTATGGCCTGCGGTTCCAGACCGTCCACCGTAAGCTGCAGCCCTTTGCGCAGGTAGGCGTCCTCCACTTCTTTAATCACGGGTTCCAGCGACAGGATACCTTCGCGGCGGGCGCGGTTGGCAAAGTCCATGAACTGCTCGATGATGGAGGACGGGCTTTGCGCCGAAGCATTGAAGGTTTTTTTGATGACCCCCATAACACCCAGCACCGTGGCCAGCGGGTAGTTGACCAGCGTGGCTCCTATGGTGCCGCCCACCACGATGAGCAGCGAAGGGATGGACACGAAGATCATTATACTGCCGCCTTCGAGAATGCCCGCAAGCACCAGCCCGAAGGAAATCACAATGCCGAGTATGGTTGCCAGATCCATATGGAGTTCTCTTTTTTCCCTGTCAGCGGGGGGAACGTTCGCCGAAGATGTCTGTACCCACTCTCACCAGCGTGGCACCTTCTGCCACGGCCTGTTCAAAATCATGCGACATGCCCATGGAAAGATGCGGCAGCCGCATGCCCAGCCGCTGTTCCAGACTGTCGCGCAGCCCGCGCAGCTGGGCGAAATACGGTCTGGCTTCTTCGCCCTGACACGTCAGCGGCGGCATGCACATAAGGCCCCGCAACCGCAGCCCGCTCATGCCGGCAACGGCATCGGCCAGACGCAGCAACCCGTCACCGGCGGCAACACCCGACTTCTGCGGCTCGCACCCTATGTTGACCTGCACAAGCACATCCTGCACGGTGCGCGCACCTTCGGGCTGCTCTCCGTCCGGGGGCTGGACTGCCTGATGCAATTTGCAGGCCAGCTTCTCACTATCCACCGTGTGCACCAGAGCAAAACGTCCGGCCACATCGCGCGCCTTGCGTGACTGCACATGGCCTATAAAATGCCATGAAAGCGCAAGACCGGCCAGCGCCTGCTGTTTTTCCTGCGCTTCCTGCACATAGCTTTCGCCAAAGACGGCATGTCCGGCAAGCCGCGCCAGTGCTTCCACCGCGGCCGCCGGATGAAATTTTGATACCGCCACCAGTGTCACATCTTCCTGCTTTCTCCCCGATGCGCGCACTGCGTCATCCAGACGGCGGCGGACAGACTCCAGCCGCCCGCACAAAGCTTTTTCCTCTTGCTCAAGCACAGTATTCATCCTTTCACGGACAGTGACGGCGGACCGCCCTGCGGCAATCCCTTCCGGCACTTCCTGTTTTCCCGTACGTTTTTTTGACAGCCGCCACCGCCCCAAACAGCAATGCCCCGCCGTCAGGCAGGGCATCGCGGCGCAGACAATACCGGCAGCAGGCCGTAACCGGCGGGGCTAGCGGGCCCCCATGCCGATTTCAACCATAAACTGTTCGTTGTCCATCCAGTCGTCGGTGACGCGCACCCACAGGTCAAGAAACACCTTGCGGTCAACCAGCGCCTCGATTTCCTTACGCGCATCGGTGCCTATTTTTTTCAGCGTCTGCCCCTGCCTGCCGATGACCATGCCTTTGTGGTTCTTGCGGGCAACGTGAATCACGGCGTGAATGACCACACGGCCTTCCTCTTCCAGATCTTCCCACTTTTCCACGCTTACGGCGCTGTTGTAGGGCAGCTCCTGACGCAGTTCCAGAAACAGCTTCTCGCGGATGATTTCCGCAGCCATGAACCGCAGCGGCGCAGTGGAAACCTGATCGTCGGGAAACACGGGGTCGGCCACGGGCAGGTGCCCCTTGATAAAGGCAAGCATCTGGCGCAGGCCGTCGTCATTCAATGCTGAAACGGGAAAAATCTCGGCAGCGGGCCACATTTCGGCCAGCTTTTCCAGCAGCGGCAGCATGCGCGACTTGTCGGCAAACATGTCGACCTTGTTCAGCGCCACAACCACCGGACGTTTTTCGTGCCGGATGACCTCGATAAGCGGCTCAATGTCGTTATCCAGAAAATCCGGCTTGCGGACGTACAGATTGCTGTCCAGCACCACCATAATCACATCGGCGCCGTCCATGCTCTGCCATGCGGCCTGCAGCAGCAGCCGGTTCATCTTGCCGCGCAGCTGGTGGATACCCGGCGTATCCATGAAAACCACCTGAGCGTCGGGCTGTGTAAGAATGCCCACAATCTGGTTACGGGTGGTCTGCGGTTTGGGCGTCACAATGGCTACCTTCTGCCCCAGCAGGCTGTTCATCATTGTGGATTTGCCCGCGTTGGGCGGGCCCATCAGCGCTACCCAGCCGCAACGGTGTTCTGAAGAATGCGTCATATAAAAATCATCTCCTGATGTAGTGGTCGTAAATAAACCGAACCTTCTTTCATCCCCTTACCGCAAAGTCAAGCAGCGCGCCACGGTATTTTGCCGTGCGCCGTTGACCTTTTGTCTTCAATCTGTATTACATGGATGCAGCAAAGGAGATAACCATGCCGCGAAAGGTGAAATCCGTCCGTGTTCCGGAAGAGCTGGCATCGCTCGATCTTTCCGCCGTCATCGGCGAGTGCGAAAAATTTCTGCGCGATCTCGAATCGGCGACTCTGCTGAAACAGCAGGGCGATAAAGAGGCGGCTGAAGCGCTGCTGCGCGCCCGCGAGGCCGATCTGGGCCGCAAAGTGGGGCTGAAGGTGTGGGAAGCGCGCAAACAGTACGGACAACAGCGCCTGAAGGCAATGCAGAACAGCGAAGAACGCGCCTGAAGCAGGCCGTACAACAGCCTCGGGCGACGGCCGCCGGTTCTGCATGCCGGTCAGGGGGGTCTTCCGTCTGCCGGCAGAATGCCCGTGCAGGCGCCGGGTGCTTTATTCAGACGCCGGGCGGCGGCACAACGGGCAACAGCGGCCCCAGATCGATGCCGTGTTCGCTCACCAGTGCCCTGTGCGGGTACATTTCCACGCCCGCGGCTGCAGCTTCATAAAAAAGTCCGGCGTATACAGGGTCCACATAATCAGCAGGCCCGAAGCAATGCCCGTCCGCACGCTGCACCAGATAAAACATGGCGGCCCGCTGCCCCTGCCGCACAATCTCCATCATCTCCCGCAGGTGCTTCTGCCCGCGCTCGGTGGCCGCATCGGGAAAAGCGGCCACGTCGTCCTCCACCATGGTGACGTTTTTGCACTCCACCCACAAAGGCGGCAGACCGCTGTCCTGCGGCGCATCCATGCGCGCATCAAGCCTGCTGGCGCCGCAGCGGGCCTCACGCCGGAACATGGTGTACCCCGCTGCCCACGGCAATCTGCCGGCATGAAAAGCAGCTTCCAGCAGTCTGTTGGGGGTCTGCGTATTAACGCCCACCCACATGCCGTCCAGTCCGGCCAGTTCCTGCGTCCATTTAAGCTTGCGGGCGGGGTTGGCCGCCGGCGATGCCAGCACAGGCGCACCGGCGCGCAGCAACCCCAGCATGGAACCGGAGTTATTGCTGTGTATCCACACCCGCTCGGGCGTTCCGGCACCGGCCGTTTCCATCTCCACACTGAAGCGCTTGACCCGCCGTATGAATGTGCCGGTTATGCAGCCGCGGGGAAAGGCAATCAAGGGACTGTCACTCATTGCGTTTATCCTTTATAGTGCCGCACAGGAACGCAGTACCGCGCGGGGCAGCAGCTGTGCGCTCAAGCGGCAACCGGACCGCACCGCCTGAAAATGGCACTGCGGCGTAAAGTCAAATTTACAGCCGGTCGCTAACCTGATAACCACGCCGGTACGAGCACTATTCCAATACCAGCATGGGAGAACCCCCCGATGAAGATCTCCGACCGTCTTATGCAGGTCAAACCGTCGGCCACTCTGGCCGTCAACGCCAAAGCGCTGGAACTGAAAGCGCAGGGGCGTGAAATCATCAGCCTTTCCGTGGGCGAGCCGGATGTGCCGCCGCCGGCCCACATCGGCGCAGCCGCCAAAAAGGCCATTGACGAAAATTTCACCCGCTACACCGCCGTGCCGGGCATTCCCGAACTGCGCGACGCGGTCGCCGGATATTTCCGGCGGTTTTACGGTGTGGACGCCGCGGCAGAACACACCATTGTGACCAACGGCGGCAAGCAGGCACTGTACAATCTTTTTCAGGCACTGCTCAACCCCGGCGACGAAGTGCTTATACCCGCTCCGTACTGGGTAAGCTACCCCGCCATGGTGCAGCTGGCCGGCGGTACGCCCGTGCCTGTGGCTTCAGGGCCGGAAACGGGCTTTAAAACCTGTGTGGAGGAATTGCAGCGCCATATGACCCCGCGCACGCGGGTGCTGCTGCTCAATTCACCATCAAACCCCACAGGCGCATGCTATACCCGCCACGAAATCGACACCATCGCCGCATGGGCCATCGAAAACGGGCTGTTCATCATTTCCGACGAAATTTACGACCAGCTTGTTTACGCCCCCGCCAGCCCCGCAGGGCTTGCCCCGTGGTGGCAGAGCAATCCGGAACAGGTGTGCGTGGTCAACGGGCTGGCCAAAAGCTTTTCCATGACAGGCTGGCGCGTGGGATATGTGCTGGCGCATCCCGACCTGATCAAAGCACTGGGCAAAATTCAGGGGCAGTCCACGTCCAACGTCTGCTCCATAGCCCAGAAGGCGGCACTGGCCGCACTGACAGGCCCGTTTGACGCGCTGGACACCCTGCGCGAATCCTATGCCCGCCGCCGCGACATCGCTCTGGATATCATATCCGGCTGGAAAAACGTGGTCTGCCCGCGTCCCGACGGCGCTTTTTATCTGTTCCCCGACGTGCACAGGCTGTACACCGATGCCACGCCGGATTCCGCCACGCTGTGCACCCGCCTCATGGAGTCGGCAGGTGTGGCGCTGGTGCCGGGTGCCGCCTTCGGCGACGACCGCTGCGTGCGCATTTCGTATGCGGTTTCGGAACAGACCCTGCGCGACGCGCTGAGCAAAATAAGCAACGTGCTCTTTTCATAACTCTCCCGATAGGGAATAATGGCCGGCATATGTCCGCCTGTCCGCCTCCCGCGGCAGGCGGTCACATGCCGACCACGACAACCAAAGGAGCGAGCACATGAGCAACAGCGCCTTTCTTAACTGGACCCACGCCCGTCACGGCCGCATCTCCGGCACAGACCCTGCGTCCCTCACCCCCCGTCTGGGTGAAGCCGCCAACCTGCTGGGCCTTGAACTGGCCGCGGGCAGGCTGCCGTTCATCGACATGCCGTATGCTGACGGCATGACCGCCCGCCTGCAGGAGCTGGAACCGCTGCTGCGCCGTTTTGAACACATGGTGGTGCTGGGCATAGGCGGTTCCGCGCTGGGTGCCCGCGCGTTGCAGAAGGCTTTTTTTCCCGCGCAGGACAGACCCGCCCACACCGGCCCGTGGCTGTGGATAGCGGACAACGTGGACGCCGACAGTCTGGAAGCATGGCTGCAGTCGCTACCCGCCGAAAAAACCGTGGTGGTGGTCATCAGTAAATCCGGCGGCACCATAGAAACCATCGGGCAGTATTTTCTGATACGCGACTGGCTGCGGACGGCGCGCGGCGACGCATGGACAAATCATGTCATCGCCGTCACCGACGAACGCAGCGGTTTTCTGCGTGAAGAGGCAGACACGCACGGCCTTGCATCCATGCCCGTGCCCGACCATCTGGGCGGACGGTATTCCGTACTTTCCGCCGTGGGGCTCATTCCCGCTGCCTTCACCGGCATGGACTGGCAGGCGCTTGTACGCGGAGCAAAAACCGTGGGCGCCCCCCTGTGCAGCAGCCCCGATGCGGCCACACTGGGCGCGCACCCCGCGTGGCATCTGGCGGCATGGAACCACGCGCTCATGCAGGCCGGATACAGCCAGCTCATTTTCTTTTCATACATGCCGCTGTGGGCGCACTTCGGATTCTGGTTCGCCCAGCTGTGGGCCGAAAGTCTGGGCAAGGAAGGCAAAGGCTCCATGCCGCTGCCCGCCGTGGGAGTCACTGACCAGCATTCCACCCAGCAGATGTTTCTGGACGGTCCCCGCGACAAGGCGTGCCTGTTCCTCACCTGCTCTTCACTGCCGCAGGGGCGCACCTTTCCCGGCGACATGCCCCCCAAGTGGGATTTTCTGCGGGGCAGACGCTTCGGCGACCTGCTGGAAGCAGAAGCACTGGGCACCCGCATGGCCCTGCACAAAACCGGCACCCCGCTGGTTGAAATCGGCATGGCGCAGCCATCCGAAGAACAGGCAGGCAGGCTCATGGCCCTGCTTGAAATAACCACACTGCTCACAGGCTGGCTGCTGGATATCAATCCGCTGGACCAGCCCGCAGTGGAGCTGGGCAAACGGCTGGCAAACGCCAGACTGGGTGCTCCCGGCTATGATACCGAAACAGCGGACCTCGGCGCATTTCTTGCCGCGCAGGGATCGCGTCAGGAGTTCTAACCATTGCCAGCATTATACAGCACGGGTGAGCGCCCGCTCCGGTTCGCCCGCTTTCTTTCGTGGGTCTCACTCGTGCTCATTCTGGTCACCAGCACGGCGTTTTCTTTTGTGGTTGCCAACAACGCCCGCAAAACACTGCTGATGAAGCAGAAAGAATACGCCATGCTGCTGGGTGAAAACCTTAACAGCCACATATACAAACGCTTTGTGAAGCCCACGCGCCTTGCCTTCGGCAGGGTCGAGCTTATCAAGCCATTCCAGTACCGCGGCCTTGATCAGGTCATACAGACAACCATCCACGGACTGCAGGTGGATTATCTGCGCATCTTCGACCACTCGGGCACGGTTTCGTACTCTTCGCGGCTGGAAGAAGTGGGCATGAAAGATCTGGCCGACAGAACCGTGACCAGAGCTTTTGAAAAAGGCGAACACAGTTTTTCCATTCTCTCGCGCATGTCGCTGCTGCGGGCCATGTTCAGCTTTGACATGGAGCCGGAAACATTCATCCTGCGCACCACCTTTGTACTCAAAACCATGGAAGACCGCCTGGACGAAGACGAGCAGGAAATCATAGGCGTTATGGAGTTCGCGCAGGACATCACCAATGACTACAAGGCCGCCGTCAATTTTCTATGGCTTGTGGTGGGTGCCTCGCTGGCTTCGTCGCTGACACTTTTTGTACTGCTGGTGACCATTATCCGCAGGGCGGAACGCGCCCTTAACGAGCGGCTGCTTGAAAAGGAACGGCTGGAGCGCGACCTGCATCAGAGTGAAAAACTGGCCAGTATGGGCCGCATGGTTGCCAGCATTGCCCATGAAATACGCAACCCGCTGGGCATCATCAGCTCCAGCGCCGAACTGCTGCTGCGCCGCACCGGCGATGCCGACCCGCTGACCGGCAGGATACTGCAGGCCATCTTTGACGAAGCAAAGCGTCTGGGGCAGACTGTAAACGACTTTCTGGATTACGCGCGCCCGAGACGCCCCGGCCGCGACCCCGTGGACATTGCAGCCGTACTGCGTCAGGCCACGGGCTTCATGGAAGGGGAATTTGCCCGCTCGCAGGTGGCTTTGCATGCCGACCTGCAGGAAGGCCTGCTGGTGGCGGGCGACAAAGACCTGCTGTACCGCGCTTTTTACAACCTGATGGCCAACAGTCTGCAGGCCATGCAGGGCGGTACGGTGCAGGATGCCACCCTGACCCTGTGCACCCGCATGACGCGGGACGGGCAGGTGGAAGTACGCATAGCCGACAACGGTCCCGGTTTTCCCCGTCAGGGACGGGAAAAGCTGCTCGACCCCTTTTACACCACGCGCGATGAAGGCACCGGACTGGGGCTTGCCATCGTCAACAACATAATCACAAGCCATGAAGGCTCCATGGAACTGACCGATGCCCCGGAAGGCGGCGCCGAAGTGCGCGTTACCCTGCCCGCGGCATAAGCGACGGATGCTATGACCAACGACACGCATATTCTGCTTCTTGACGACGAAAAAAACTATCTTCTGGTGCTGGAAGCGCTGCTGACCGACGCCGGATACAAGGTCACAGCCATCAACGACCCTGAAACCGGTCTGGCGTTTCTGGATGAATCGGATGTCGATGTCATCGTCACCGACATGAAAATGCCCAAAATCACCGGCCAGAACGTGCTTGACCATGTAAAAAAACGGTTTGCGCACATTCCGGTGCTCATCATGACTGCCTTCGGCTCCATAGAGGGCGCGGTGGAAGTGATGAAGACAGGGGCCTTCGACTACATCACCAAACCCTTTTCCAACGATGAACTGCTGCTTTCTGTGCAAAACGCAGCAGAACTGGCCCTGGCGCACCGCCGCTACCGGCTGCTGGCCGAAGCCATGGAGCAACGCTTCGGCCCGCGCCAGATAGTGGGCAACAGCCGCGCCATACGCGACGTGCTGACCATGGTGGAAAGAGCCGCGCCCAGCAAGTCAACGGTGCTCATCACCGGAGAATCCGGCACCGGCAAAGAACTGGTGGCCCGTGCCATACATTATTCATCACCGCGCAAGGACGGCCCCTTCATCAGCGTCAACTGCATGGCGCTGAACGCCGGCGTGCTGGAAAGCGAACTGTTCGGCCACGAAAAAGGCTCGTTCACCGGCGCCACGGCCATGAAACGCGGCCGCTTTGAAATGGCGCACGGAGGAACGCTTTTTCTGGATGAAATAGGCGAGCTTTCGCACGACATGCAGGTAAAGCTGCTGCGCGTGCTGCAGGAGCGCACATTTGAGCGGGTGGGCGGCAGCGCCCCCATAGAAGTGGACATACGCGTGGTGGCCGCCACCAACAAAAACCTGCTTGAAGAGGTGGGCAAAGGCAGCTTCCGCGAAGACCTGTACTACAGGCTCAACGTGGTGCAGGTGGAACTGCCGCCGCTGCGCGAACGCCGCGAAGACATTCCGCTGCTGGCCGCGCATTTCGTGCACAAATATGCCGAGGACAACGAACTGCCGCAGAAGAACTTTTCTCCTGAAGCACTGGACTACCTGACCGGCTATGAATGGCCCGGCAACATCAGGCAGCTGGAAAACATCGTGGAACGCTGCATGGTGCTTACGCCTTCGGCCACCATCGGCGTGGAAGACCTGCCCCATGAAATACGCGACGAGGAAACCCAGCTGAAAAGCGCCGTGGACCTGCTTCCCGTCAAGCTGGATCTTGCCGACACACTGGACAAGCTGGAAGCGGCACTCATCCGCCGCGCGCTGGTGCGGTCCGAATTCGTGCAGGTCAAGGCTGCGGAACTGCTGGGCATTTCTAAAAGTCTGCTGCAATACAAACTGAAAAAATACGGCATCACAGGCCATTGATCTGTCATATTCCGTCATATCAGGGCCGGAACTCCGCACGGGGATCCGGCCCTGACTGTTATGGCGGTCGTCGCTGCCGGTGCCGTCATGCCGCGGCAGTGCTACTTTTTGAAAACATATGGATAAAGCCGGCACTTCATGGGATAGATAGCATGCATGCCGTGCCTGCCCGCGCCACAGCGCACGGAACCGCCATCACCCGGAGACAATATGCGCATCACCATAACCAGAGACATCACCCTGCCGGACGCCGTCAAGCTGGAACGGTTCCGCCACAGCCCCCATCTGGGGCCGCGCATTCTTTTTTTCAGCGGCGGCACGGCGCTGCGCGCGCTGTCGGCGGACATAACCCGTTACACGCACAACTCCATACATCTCATCACGCCCTTTGATTCGGGAGGCAGTTCGGCAACCCTGCGCAAAACATTCAACATTCCTGCCGTGGGCGATATCCGCAACCGGCTCATGGCGCTGGCCGACCAGACCATTCAGGGCAATCCGGAAATGTTCGAACTGTTCTCGTACCGGCTGCCCCGCAATGCCGTTCAGGACAGCCTGCTGGACGAACTGGCAACCATTGCCTACGGCGAGCATCCGCTGGTGGTCCATGTGCCGGACCCCCTGCGGGCCATCGTGCGCAACCACCTGCACCAGTTCATAAAAATGATGCCCGACGACTTTGACCTGCGCGGCGCCAGCATAGGCAATCTGGTTCTTGCCGCGGGCTACCTTGCCAACAGGCGCCATCTTGATCCGGTCATCTACATTTTTTCCAAAATGGTGCAGGTGCTCGGCACCGTAAGGCCCATCGTCAACAGTAATGCCCATCTGTGCGTCCGGCTGCAGGACGGCCGCATCATATGCGGGCAGCACCGGTTCACAGGCAAAAGCGAAGCTCCTGTCACTGCCCCCATCAGCGATATCTGGCTGGCCGCAAACGAACATGACCCCTCACCCGTATCAGTTTCCATCCGCGAAAAAACCCGCGATCTGATCTGTTCCGCAGAGCTTGTCTGCTACCCCATGGGCAGCTTTTTTTCCAGCGTCATGGCCAACCTGCTGCCCCGCGGTGTGGGCAGGGCCGTGGCCGCCAACCACTGCCCCAAAGTCTTTGTACCCAACACCGGCCACGATCCGGAGCTGACAGGGCACGACACGGGTTCGCAGGTACGCATGCTGCTTGACCAGCTGAAGCGTGACGACAGCGCCATAACGGACACAGATGTGCTGAATTTCATACTGCTTGATACCGCATGCCCCCGCTTTTCCGGAGAAACAGCTCTGGAAGCACGGGGCATCCGGATTCTCCGTGTGCCGCTGACAGCCGCCGCGGACGGCCCCATAGACCCAGAACGTCTTAACCCCATACTGCTTTCATTATGCTGAAAGCATCACCGGGAGGTACGGCATGAAAAAGACAGACAAAGACCACGCACAGCCGCAGAAGGAAAAAGTCTCCGTGGAAGGAGCTATGACCCGCCGGCAGGTTATCGGCTATCTGGAATGCATGCTGGCCGGGCTGCGTGACGGCACCGTGCGTCTGGAACATCAGGACCGCACCATCGCACTGACGGTGCCGGACCGGCTGGAACTGGAGATAACGGCCAAACGCAAGGGGCAGCACAGCAAACTGGAAATGGAGATTTCGTGGCAGAGCCCCTGCTCAGACGATGCCCCGTGCGGACAGCCTGCCCGCACGGAGGAAAACGGGCCGGCAGGATACGACGAAGAACCCGCGGACGACGGGGCATAATCCGCAACCGGCACATGTATGCAAAGGTGTTCCGCACCATGGTGCGGAACACCGTATACAACACCCGATATTCTTCACGGCACTGCCGGTCTCATGCCGCAACGGTCCAGATACAGCCCGTGCAGCTCCTTCCAGCGCGGATTCCGCGGCAAGCCGGCTATGAACTGCTCGATAAATTCTTCCAGTCCGGCTTCAGGTGCGGCAAGCATAATGTGACGGGTGTACGCGGCATGGGGACGGGGCGAAAAGTACACTCTGTCCGACAGGCCGAGTTCGCGCACCAGACACCGCAGCACCGATTCCGGTGCGATGATGAAATCAACCCGCCCGCCGGCCAGTTTCTGCACATTCTGATACACGCTCGGCGCATCTTCACGCCGCAGCACCCCGCATTCCACGGCCTCGTCAAGCTGCTGATACCGGCGCCCGTAAACTCCGCCCAGTATCAGCCCCCGTACAGATTCCACACCGCTGTAGTCCAGACGCAAAGCCGCACCGGAAAGCACGCCGTTGCGGTCATGCATCAGCGGCGACGACCAGCGGTACCGCTCCGGCCGGTTCATCCACGCCGGATTCACAAACAGCACCAGCCCGCTTCCGCCCTGCTCCAGCGCGCAGTCCACACGCTTGCGGGGCACGACCTTGAGCGTAAAGACATATCTGCCCCCCGCCGCGGCATTGAGCATCTCCACAAAGTCATATGCCAGCCCCGTGCTTTCTCCTGTCACAAACGGGGGAGAATCGTAATATGACCACACCACCACAGGCCCGGCGGCAGCGCGCACTGACAGTCCGAGACACAGCGCCAGCACAACGGCTGCCGCCAGTCCCGCATAAATCCGGCTGCGCTGTCCGGCGTCATGACCTGCGGCTGCATACATGGATACAGCATACCCCGCGCCCGTCTCAATGCAACAGCAAATACCGCACCGCCTGTATAACAGGCATGATTATCCGCATGCGGATATCCGGCTGTGCCGCCCGGCGGCATTCATTGACAAGCAGGCACCCCCGTCATACTCATCAGGCTGGCCCCTGATGCGGCTCCAACCACATGACACAGCACCTCACCACAGATACCGTGGCGGAATACATAGCCGCCCTCAAGGCTTCGGACAGGCCGGGCAGTTTTGTGACATGCCACCGGATTCTGCCGGAGATTCCCGCGCGCACGGCGCCCGCGACGCGCCCGTGGCCCCGCGCGGTGCAGGAGGTGATGCTCCATGCAGGTGTCGGCAGCCTGTACACTCATCAGGCCCTTGCCACCGACCATATCCGCGCCGGCCGGCATGTGGTGGTGGCCACCCCCACAGCCAGCGGGAAGACACTTATCTATAACCTGCCGGTCATAGAACAGTTTCTGCACAACCCTGAAACAAGGGCGCTCTATCTTTTTCCGCTCAAGGCGCTGGCGCAGGACCAGCTGGCAGCCCTGAACGCCCTGACGGCACACTGGGCGGCTGATGCCCGCCCTGCGGCAGCCATCTACGACGGCGACACCACGGCATGGTTCCGCAAAAAAATCCGCCGCCAGCCGCCCAACGTCCTGCTGACAAACCCCGAAATGCTGCATCTGTCCATCCTGCCGCACCACGAACAATGGACACGTTTTCTGGCCGGACTTTCGTTTGTGGTGGTGGATGAAGCCCACACCTACAGGGGAGTGCTCGGTTCGCATATGGCGCAGCTGTTCCGCAGGCTGGAACGCATCTGCACCCGTTACGGCGCTGCTCCTTCGTTTGTGTTTTCTTCCGCCACGGTGGGCAATCCGGCAGAACTGGCCGCAAATCTTACCGGCATACGCCCTGTGCCCGTGCTGGAAAGCGGAGCACCGCAGGGTCGGCGTCACGTTGTCTTCATCGACCCGCCCGAAAGCCCGGCATCTACTGCCATCCTGTTGCTGAAGGCAGCTCTGGCGCGCGGTCTGCGCACCATTGTGTACTGCCAGTCGCGCCGCATGACAGAACTAATCAGCCTGTGGGCGGGCAGCAAAGCGGGAGGGTACGCCGACAGAATAAGCGCCTACCGTGCCGGATTTCTGCCCGAAGAGCGCCGCGACATAGAAGCCCGCATGCACAGCGGGCAGTTGCTGGCCGTCATAACCACCAGCGCGCTGGAGCTGGGCATAGACATCGGTTCGCTGGACCTGTGCATTCTGGTAGGCTATCCGGGAACTGTAATGTCCACACTGCAACGCGGCGGCAGAGTGGGACGGGCACAGCAGGAGTCCGCCGTGGTGCTGGTGGCCGGTGAAGATGCGCTGGATCAGTACTTCATGCGGCACCCCGACGATTTTTTTGAACGCCCGCCGGAAAATGCAGTGCTCAACCCGCACAATCCGGTCATTCTGGAACGGCATCTGGAATGTGCGGCGGCTGAATTTCCGCTGGATGTGCATGAACCGTGGCTGACCGACACCGCTGTGCGGCAGGCGGCGGCAGAGCTGGAAAATACCGGCCTGCTGCTGCGCAATGAAGACGGCACCCGCCTGCTGGCGGCACGCAAGCGCCCCCAGCGCCATGTGGAACTGCGCGGTGCAGGCCCCTCGTTTCATATTCAGGACATGGAAACAGGAGCGGTCATCGGCAGTGTGGACGGACACAGAGCCTTCCGCGAAACCCACCCCGGGGCGGTATACCTGCACCGCGGGCGGTCTTTTGTCATAACCGGTCTGGACACCGCGGCACGCACCATCACCGCCGTAGCCGCCAATGTGGAATACTACACGCGGGTACGCGGTAACAAATCCACTGAAATTCTGCAGGTGCTGGACACAAAAACAGCATGGAACACCCGTGTGTGCCTTGCCCGCCTGCGCGTGACAGACCAGATAACCGGTTACGAAAAAAGACACGCGCGCAGCGGTCAGATGCTGGGCATAACCCCGCTGGATCTGCCGCCCAACATTTTCGAGACGGAAGGCCTGTGGTTTGAGGTGCAGGATGCTGCACGCCGCGAGGTGGAAGACGCTTTCATGCATTTCATGGGGTCCATCCACGCGCTGGAACATGCCGCCATCGGCATTCTGCCCTTGCTGGTCATGACAGACAGAAACGATCTGGGCGGCATATCAACACCCATGCATCCGCAGGTGGGCAGGCCGTGCGTATTCATATACGACGGTATGCCCGGCGGTGCGGGGCTGAGCCGTTCGGCGTATGAAAAAGCCGGAGAACTTTTTGCCAGCACGCGTGAGGTCATAGCCGGATGCCCCTGCGAAACCGGATGTCCTTCGTGCGTGCAGTCGCCCAAGTGCGGTTCCGGCAACCGCCCCATAGACAAAGACGGGGCGCTTTTTCTGCTGGACGCCATGCGCCGCTGCGCACCGCCCCCGCATGAAGCAACCGGCATCGTGCCCGTGCAGCCGCACAGCCGGCACGCCGAAACACAGCAACAGGCCACGGCCGCCAAGGCACAGCCCGTACCGGAGCCCCGTATGAACAACCGCTTTTCCATCCTCACCCCGCAATCCTACGCCGTGCTCGACGTGGAAACCCGCCGTTCGGCGCAGGAAGCCGGAGGCTGGCACAAAGCCCACGCCATGGGCGTAAGCGTTGCAGTGCTGTACGATTCGCGTACCGACGCCTTCACCGCCTACACGCAGGACAACGTGCCGGAGATGCTCCTGCGCCTTGCGGAGTTCGACCTTGTCATCGGCTTCAACATCATCAGATTTGATTACAAGGTGCTGGCCCCGCTGTTGCCGCCGGACACCCCGTGGCGACTAGACGCACTGCCGACGCTGGACATGCTGGATGAAGTAAAAAAACGCCTCAGTTACCGGATATCACTCGACAATCTGGCCAGTGCCACACTGGATGCGCCCAAATCTGCCGACGGGCTGCAGGCGCTGGCATGGTGGAAACAGGGCCGCATTGATGAAATAGCTGCCTATTGTGAACAGGATGTACGCATCACGCGTGACCTGTATCTCTTCGGCCGCCGGAACGGATATCTGCTGTTTACCAACAAGGCAGGACAGAAAGTGCGCGTTCCGGCCAGCTGGCAGGCCTGAACACGCCCCGCCACATACCGTTTCAAAGATTTTTCCCCTTTTCCAAATCATTCCGGTTGTGGTATGGTGTCCATTCCCCCGCCCGTCTGCACCGCGGGCGGAGATTTCTGTTTTTTCCGGCATATACCAGCTGTGCGGCAAGCCCGCACGGTGACACACCCATAGCGAGGAGGAGCCATGCTTCCCGAACGGTACAGGCAATTTCACAAGGAACTGCTGGAATTCATTCCCGCAGACAATATCTACACCGATCCCCTGCGCACTCTTGCCTACGGCACGGATGCCAGCTTTTACCGTCTCATCCCCAAAATCGTCGTGGACACCAATGTGGAAGACGAGGTGGTGGGCATACTCAAGCTGGCAAGCAGCCACAAACTGCCGGTCACATTCCGCGCCGCAGGCACCAGCCTGTCCGGACAGGCGGTTTCCGATTCCGTGCTCATCCGGCTGGGTGACGGCTGGCGCAAATTCAAAATTTTTGATGAAGCTTCCAAGGTGCAGCTGCAACCGGGCATCATAGGCAGCCATGCCAACCGCCTGCTGGCGGAGTTCGGTAAAAAAATCGGCCCCGACCCCGCATCCATCGACAGCGCCAAAATAGGCGGCATTGTGGCTAACAACGCTTCCGGCATGTGCTGCGGTGTGGCGGAAAACAGCTATAAAACCCTGCACAGCATGCGGGTTGTCATGTACGACGGCACCACGCTGGACACATCGGACGACAAAAGCCGGGCCGAATTTGCCCGCAGGCACCCTAATGTGCTGGAAAGACTGCGTCTGCTGCGTCAGAAGGTCATGGCAGACAACAGCCTGGCCGAACTTATCACCAGAAAATTCAAGATAAAAAACACCACAGGGTACAGCCTGAACGCGCTGGTGGACTTTGAAGACCCCTTTGACATTCTGCAGCACCTGATGATCGGCTCGGAAGGTACGCTGGGCTTCATATCCGAAGTGACCTACCGCACGGTAATAGAACACAGGCACAAGGCTTCGGCGCTGATGCTCTTCCCCGACATCAAGTCCGCGTGCGAAGCAACCATTGTGCTCAAACAGCAGCCCGTGGCCGCAGTGGAGCTTATAGACCGCGCCGGTCTGCGCAGCGTGCAGGACAAACCGGGCATGCCCGGCGGCCTGACCGATCTGGGTGAAGAAGCCGCAGCGCTGCTGGTGGAAACCCGCTCAAACGAAAAAGACACACTGAACAGGCAGATAGCTGAAATTCTTGCCTCCATCGAGCATATTCCCTGCGTGCACCCCCATGTATTCACCGATGTGCCCGAAGAATTCGGCAAGCTGTGGGCGGTGCGCAAAGGTCTGTTCCCTGCAGTGGGAGCCGTCCGGCGCATCGGCACCACCGTCATCATCGAAGACGTGGCCTTTCCCATCGAATCACTGGCACAGGCAACACTGGAACTGCAGGGTCTGTTCAAAAAACACGGCTACGACGAAGCCATCATTTTCGGCCATGCGCTGGAAGGCAACCTGCATTTCGTGTTCACTCAGGACTTCGGCGACCGTGCCGAAGTAAGCCGGTATCAGGCGTTCATGGACGACGTGTGTGCCATGGTGGCCGGAGCCTATAAGGGTTCGCTGAAGGCGGAACACGGCACAGGCCGCAACATGGCGCCTTTTGTGGAAATGGAATGGGGCCGCGACGCCTACATGCTGATGAAGGAAATCAAGAACATCTTCGACCCGCACGGGCTGCTCAATCCCGGCGTCATCATCAACGAGGATGCCGAAGCCCACATCAAAAACCTGAAGCCCCTGCCCGCCGCCCACTCCATTGTGGACAAATGCATCGAATGCGGCTTCTGCGAACCCATCTGCCCTTCGCGCGATGTGACATTCACCCCCCGCCAGCGCATTGTAAGCTGGCGCGAAGTTTGCCGCATGGAAAACGAAGAAGAGAAGAACAAGCTGCTTAAAACCCTGCTGAAGGGATACAATTATCTGGGCGAAGACACCTGTGCGGCGGACGGGCTGTGCGCCACCCGCTGTCCCGTGGGAATCAACACAGGCTCGTTCATCAAGCATCTGCGTTCCACCAAAGTGGGACCGCGGGCGCACAAGGCCGCCACATGGGTGGGCGACCATTTCGGCACCGTGGCAAAAACAGTGGCCACCGGACTCAAAGGGGTAAGTCTGGCACACCGGCTTTTCGGCACCACATTCATGGACGGGGCTTCCAGAACGCTGCGCGTGGTTTCGCTGAAAAAAATTCCCATGTGGAACAAAGAGATGCCCGGCGGGCTTTCCCCCGTCAAACCGGTGCCGGTTAATCAGGCAAACCCCCTTAAGGCTGTGTACTTTCCCAGCTGCGTCAGCCGCACCATGGGACCGGCAAAAAATGACCGCGACCGCGACCCGCTGCCGGCAAAAACCGTATCGCTGCTGGCAAAAGCCGGTTACGAAGTCATCTTCCCCGAAGGCATGGAAAACCTGTGCTGCGGGCAGGCGTTTGAATCCAAAGGCTATATGGCGCAGGCCGATGCAAAATCCAAGGAACTGGGCGACGCACTGCTGAAAGCTTCCGGCAACGGAGAACTGCCGGTACTGTGCGACACCAGCCCCTGCCTGTACCGCATGAAAGAAACCCTCGATAAGCGCCTCACCCTGTGGGAACCCATCGACTTTGTGCTGGAACACCTTACCGACAAGCTGGAGTTCACCCGACTGCCGCGCAGGGTGGCCATCCATTCCACCTGCACCGCACGCAAAATGGGTCTGGATGCCAAGTTTAAAAAACTGGCGGAACTGTGCGCCGAAGAAGTGGTGGTACCCGAAGACGTGTTCTGCTGCGGGTTCGCCGGAGACCGGGGATTCAGCTTTCCCGAGCTGAATGCTTCGGCACTGAAGGAACTGCGCCCGCAGGTGGAACGCTGCGACGACGGCTATTCCACATCACGCACATGTGAAATAGGCCTGTCCCTGCATGGCGGGCTTTCATACCGTTCCATCCTGTATCTGGTGGATGAAGCCACAAAGCCGCTGCCGCGCGGCTAGCCGGTATCACAAACAAAGCGGGTGCTCCGGCACCCGCTTTATCATGTAAGCATTACTGCGCTTTTTTTCCGGCTGCCACGGCAATGCCGTAAAAAAGGCGGCGCCTTGCCGACGCCGCCGCAAAAAAATCAAGACAGCAGACCGTTACCGCAAAGCAGTACGTATCCTGCTGATAAGCGCCGTTGTGGAATATCCCTCCAGCAGCGGCAACGAAAGCACCCTGCCGCCGTCAGCCTCCACTATATCACGCCCCACTATTCTGTCCGGCGTCCAGTCACCGCCTTTCACCAGCACCTGCGGCCGCACGGCACTGATAAGGTTATAGGGGGTGTCCTCCTCGAACATGACGACGTAATCCACACTTTCCAGATGGGCCAGCACAAAAGCGCGCACGGCAAACGTGTTTACCGGCCTGTCCGCGCCCTTGCCCTGACGGCGCACGGAAGCGTCACTGTTCAGTCCCAGCACCAGCAGGTCACCCTGTGCACGGGCGCGCGCCAGCAGGTCCACATGGCCGGGGTGCAGGATGTCGTAACAGCCGTTGGTAAAGACCACCTTTTCACCGCGGCGCCCGGCAAGCCGCCGCTGCAGTTCTTCGGAGGTGACCACTTTTGGATGCGCCAGACAAGACGCCGCCTGCTCTGCATTCATTACGGGTTAACCACCTGAAGACGTTCATTGTCGCCGAAAAGCACCAGCTCGGTCCAGTCAAAGCCGAATTCCAGCCGGGCTTCCTCATCCTCAAGGATGCGGGCCTGCTCCTGCGCGGAAACGTTGAGCCGGGCAAACAGGTTCACACCGCTGATAAAGGCGCCGAAACGGTCTGCCTCGTACAATGCCAGCAGGCACAGGGTAAGCTGCTTCTGCGTAAGCACAAGGCCCGTTTCCATGGCGCGCCCCATAAGACGGGTGTATCTGTCGCCGAAATAATTATACCGCGCCAGCCCCTGATCCTGAAGCCATTCTTCACTGGTCCAGACAGGTTCTTCGGCAAATCCGTGACAGTGCTGTTCGGCAATGATGAAATACTGTTCCACCAGCCGTCCCTGAGCATCCACACGGGTGCCGCGGCCCAGCGGGTAGGTGCGGCACGCGGCCGGACGGTTGGGATATACCTGACAGCCGGCCTGTGAAACAAAAGGACAGGGCCGCACGGGGCCATCCGTCATCTTCATGTACAGAATGGGAAAATTGGTGTCCGGATATGTTTCCACACGGGCAAAAGTGGAAATGAAGCCTTCGCTGTCCTGACCTGTTTCCTGCCGCAGGCGCAGCACGTCATACGGTGACAGCGGCATGGTGAGATCGGAACAGCAGGCGTTGAAACAGGCCACGCCGGGATGGCAGGCAAACTGGAATTTTTCGCCCGGCTTCAGCTCGGGCATGCTGTCCAGAAACTGCTGAGTGCTGTCTGTTTCCGTATGCGGTGCGGTCATGGCGTCTCCTGAAAAACGACGGGCGCACATGGTGCGCCCGCTGTCATTATGGTTGGTTGTTAAAAATCAAAGCTTAGACGCTGACGCACGCCTTCCATGGTGCGCTCGGCCTCTTCACGGGCGCGGGCGTTGCCGTCGCGCAGAATGTCCCACACCGTGTCGGGACGGCTTTCCAGCTCTCTGCGGCGCTCGTGGATGGGCGTCAGAAAACGCTCAAGGCTTTCAAGAAGAATTTTTTTGCAGTCCACACAGCCCAGCCCGGCAGAAGTGCAGCCCTGACGTATTTCGGCCTGTCTGTCTTCCGCGGTCATCAGCACGTGGTAGGGGAACAGGTTGCACACCTCAGGATTGCCCGGATCATTGCGCCGCAGACGGTTTTCATCCGTCTTCATGCCGCGCACCTTGGGTATGATGTCTTCCATGGGCTCACCCAGATGAATGGCGTTGCCGTAGCTTTTGGACATCTTGCGCCCGTCAAGGCCGGGACATTTGGCGGCGGGGGTCAGGCGGGCCTGAGGTTCCACAAGATATTCACCGTAGAAATGGTTGAAGCGGCGGCAGATTTCACGGGTCATTTCAAGGTGCGGCAGCTGGTCCTGTCCCACCGGAACCCACTGAGGCCGGTAGATGAGAATGTCGGAAGCCATCAGCACGGGGTACCCCAGAAAACCGTAGTTACCCAGATCTTTGTTGGTTATCTGCTGCTGCTGTTCCTTGTACGTGGGGCAGCGTTCCAGCCAGCCCAGCGGAGTTATCATGGAAAGCAGCAGGTGCAGCTCGGCGTGCTGTTTGACCTGCGACTGCTGAAAAATGGTACACTTCTGAGGATCAAGACCGGAGGCTACCCAGTCCATCACCAGTTCGGGCACAAAGCCCTTGATGCGGGTAGGATCGGCGAAGTCGCTTGTCAGGGCGTGCCAGTCGGCCACAAAGAAAAATGCTTCCATTTCGTGCTGCATTTCCACCCAGTTTTTCAGCACGCCGAAGTAGTGGCCAAGGTGCAGTGCGCCGGTGGGACGCATGCCCGAAACAGTGCGATTATTGCTCATTTCAATGTTCCTCCGGATAAGATGATCAGATGGCAAGCCCGAGCATGGAAGTGACCACACGGGCGGAACCATCCACAAGCGGCCACAGCACGCGGCCCAGTATGCCGCTTGCAAGCAGAATCAAAACCACGATGATGCCGTAACGGCCTATCTGATGGTACTGCCGGGCCAGCGCGGGCGGCAGCAGTCCCGCAAGGATATGACTTCCGTCCAGCGGCGGTACGGGAATCAGGTTAAACCATCCAAGCGTGAAATTTATCCATATGCCTATGGCCGACATGTTCAGAAAAAACTCAAAGAAAATTCCCTGCTGCATCTGGTGGGGCAGTACATGCACCAGCACCTTGAGCAGCACGGCAAACATGACCGCCAGTATGAAATTGGTACACGGACCCGCAAAGGAGACCAGCATCATATCTCTGGAAGGCTTGCGGAACCAGCGTGCATCGACGGGCACCGGACGTGCCCAGCCCAGCACAAAGGGGCTGGTGAGCGCCGTGATCACAAACATGAGCGAACCCATGGGGTCAAGGTGCACCAGCGGATTGAGGGTAAGCCGCCCCTGCGCTCTGGCCGTGGGGTCGCCCATGCGCCACGCTGCCCATCCGTGGGCCACCTCATGGCAGACCATGCCGAGCATCATGGGCACGAAGGCCACGGCGATGCGCTGAACGCTCTGTGCGAAATCAATGTCAAACATATGCGTCTTGCGGCTATCACGAAGCGACAGGGAGAGCAAGAAAAAGGCCGCGCATACGGCGGCCTGCGGCGGCACCACGCCACAAAAACAGGCGCCCCGCGGCGCAGACTGCGGGACGCCCGGTGCACGGCAGGCGGAAAAAGGTGCTACCCGCGGTCGGCAAGAGCCTGAGCCACCTTGCTCTTCAGTTCCGTCAGGTCCACGGATTTCACCACATAGTAGTCCGCGGCAATGGATTTGAGATCGTGCTGAAAACTGTCATACGCGGTACTCAGAATAACGGGCAGCTGCTGGTCCTGACTGCGTATCTGCTGCAGCAGGTCAAGACCCGAAACATCCGGCGCAAGCTTGATGTCCAGAATGACAAGGTGCGGTTTTTCACGGGCCACCACCTGCAGAATGGGTTCCTGTCCGTCCGAGGTGGCAATGGTGTAGCCTTCGGCCTCCAGTTCTTCCTTGTACAGCATCCTTATGTGTTTTTCATCGTCCACCACAAGGATTGTCTTTGCTGGCATGATGTGCCTCCTTATCCGCGCCCGTCCGCAGCATGTCATAACAGGCAGAAGGCGACGGGGCTGACACGGTTTGCTGCGGCGCACTCCGGCCCGCCGCATGCGGTTTCGGATACAAAATTACACCACTATCCACCTAACAGGCAACGTTCTTCGGCACAAAGTATAAAAAAACGGCGGCCCGCAAAAAAAATGTACACCGGACAAAGACATGCCGCTGCCGCAGAAGAGAATACTGCATACCATCCGGCGCGCTGCCTGCGCCACGCGGCATGTATCCTGCCGCTGCCGCACACACCGGAAAAGCGGCCCGGCCTGTTTTTTGGCAGAGCAGTACACAGCCGTATCCGGATCCGGCAAAACTCTGCCGGTAAGCGCTTGCACCGCCGCGCCTTGCCAACCAAGCCCGATGGAGGCACATTGCCTGTGCCGCACGCCGGACAAAAATCTGCCGCGGGCGGCATCTGCCGGACAGCCCGTCAAAAGGCCGTAAGGCAGCGGCAGGCACGGACATGGCCGCACCGGATACGCGGGTACGTCCGTTTTCATATACAACCTTTTACTTTACGGACCGGCCAGTCATGACCGAACAACGTTCACGATACGGTACCACTGTCGAGCTGCAGCCTTCGGGCAAACGGCTTGAACTGCCCTATGTGAAAAGCGTGCTGCAACTGCTCAACAAGGTGGGCGCCCGCAGGGGCACCGTGCTTGTCATCCGCGACGGCAAGCTGCTCACCCCCGACCGCAAGCTTTTTCCCGGCGACGAAATCATCGTCCGCACAGTGGTTTCCGCAGGCTGATACGGCACCGCGCACGCGCTGCCACGGCATCCCTTCACATCGGGGGCCGCTCCAACTCCAACAACAGGAACAACATCCATGAAATGCAAACGCTGCAAAGCCACGGCAGCTGTGGCTTTGCCCAGCCACCATGCCGGCTTCTGCGAAGAATGCTACGATCTTTTCTTTACGCGGCAGGTGGAAAAAGGCATCCGCAGGCAAAAGCTGCTCACTTTTGAAGACCGCGTTCTTGTAGCGCTTTCCGGCGGTAAAGATTCTCTGGCGCTCATGCTTGTGCTCAGCAAGCTGGGCTACAATGTGACAGGTCTGCATATCGACCTTGCCATTCCCGGTTCGTCACCGGTGGCGCGCGGTGTGGTGGAACGGTTCTGCCACAAGCACGGCTTCAAGCTGATAGTCAAGGAAATGGCCGAAGAAGGTCTGGCCATACCGCTGGTCAAGGCACGCCTCAACCGGCCGGTATGTTCCGCCTGCGGCAAGATAAAACGGTATTTTTTCAACAAGACCGCGCTGGACGAAGGGTACACGGTTCTGGCCACCGGCCATAATCTGGATGACGAAATCGCCCGGCTGTTTTCCAACACGCTGCGCTGGGATATTGCCTACCTGAGCGATCAGGGCCCCGCCCTGCCCGCCGAAGGCGGTTTCGCACGCAAAATAAAGCCCCTGTACCGCCTTTCGGAATTTGAAACCGCAAACTACAGCTTTCTGCAGGGTATCGAATACCACTATGCGCCCTGCCCCTATTCGCAGGGGGCCAGTTTTACCCAGTACAAAAAACTGTGGGCCGATCTGGAAGACCAGATGCCCGGCCGCAAGCTGGATTTTTATCTGGGATTTCTTGAGCGCGGCAAAGAAATCTTTGCCCGTCATGAGCAGACCCACGGCGACCAGCTGCAACCCTGCGAGCGCTGCGGCTACCCGACCTCGGCAGAGGTCTGCGGCGTATGCCGCATCAGAGAGGCTGTCAGCCGCGACGACGGCTGATCTTCCGGCCTGAACGGAGCAGACCGGTCACACCGGCGCGCAGAAAAACACCCCTGCCGCGGGCCGCATCCGGCGGTCCGCGGCATATATATGCGGCAACCGGCAGACACCCCGGACAACACAGCCGGCCACGCAATCCGGCAGAAAAAGAGCACACACCATGTTTTCAGACTCCCCGCCGGCAGTCACCGTTCTCATGCCCGTATACAATGCGGCGGGCCTGCTGCGTCAGGGCGCCAGCGCTCTGGAAGCAGCGGTGCACAGCGTGCTGTGCCAGCAGTTTCACAGCTTTGAGCTGCTGGCCGTGGATGACGGTTCCACAGACGGCACGGCCGGGGTTCTGCACCGTCTGGCCGCACAGGATCAGCGCATGCGGGTACTGCATGTGAGCCATGGCGGCATTGTGTCCGCCCTCAACGCCGGACTTGCCGCAGCGCGCGGCAGGTACATCGCCCGCATGGACGCGGACGACATCTGCCACCCCCACAGGCTGGCACTGCAGGCTGCGCATCTGGACAGTCATCCGGAAACAGGCCTTGTGGCCTGCCGCGTCCGCTTTGCGGGCGACCGTGCAGCCTGCGGCGGGTATGCCCGCTATGTAGACTGGACAAATACCCTGCTCTCGCCGCAGGACATCGCGCTGGGGCGCTTCCGCGAGTCGCCCTTCGCCCATCCTTCCGTCATGTTCCGCGCGTCAACGGTGCACGCCCACGGCGCCTATGCGGACGGCCCTTTTCCAGAAGACTACGAGCTATGGCTGCGCTGGCTTGAATGCGGCGTACGCATGGCCAAACTGCCCCAGACCCTGCTGGACTGGTACGACCCGCCCACCCGGCTTTCGCGCACCCACGGCAACTACGGCACCGACAACTTCTACCGGCTGAAAACACGGTATCTCGCCCGCTGGCTGGCGGCCCGCAATCCGCACCACCCGCATGTGACCGTCATCGGCGCCGGCAGGACAAGCCGTCGCAGGGCAGCCCTGCTGCGCGAACACGGCATTGTCATCGACCGCTGGATTGATGTGGACCCGCGCAAAATCGGCAATGTGGTGGACGGTGCCCGCGTGCACGGCAGAGACGCCCTGCCGGAAGCCGGCAGAGGGTTCAGCCTTGCCTATCTCGCCGGACACGGCGCCGCGGAAGAGCTAGTGCCCTTTCTGGAAAGCACGGGCCGCCGCAACGGCACAGACTTCCTGCTGGCATCCTGAACCCCGCCATACCCGCCGGTCAGCCGCACCCTGCCTCAGCCCCTTCATCAGGCTCGGGCACCGCCGCGGAATCCGGCAAAGCCATACCCGCCGCCGCGGTCATACTTCCGCCATCAAACAGACAACCAAAGTCCACGCCTCCGCCACGCGCATGCAACGTACGGAGTGCAGCATCTGCCGAAAACAAAATGCCGCCACGGCATGGGGCACCGCCCCGGGAGGCACCCATGGACACCAATGTCCTGAAGGCCGATCTGCATGTCCACTCTCGCCATTCCACCCGGCCGTCACAATGGATTCTGCAGAAACTCGGCTGCGCCGAAAGCTATACCGACCCGCAGGCTCTCTACCGCACGGCTCTGAAACGGGGCATGGATCTTGTCACCATAACCGATCACAACACCATCGCCGGAAGCCTTGAAATAGCTCACCTGCCCCACACCTTTGTCAGTGAAGAAATAACGGCCTATTTTCCCGAAGACCGCTGCAAGCTGCATGTGCTTGCATGGAACATCACCGAAGCCCACCACGATGACATCACCAGACTGCGCGAAAATGTCTACGACCTTGTGGACTATCTGATACAGCAGGATATCGCCCATGCCATTGCCCATCCCATGTATTCACTTAACGACAAGCTTACGGTGGATCATATGGAACGCATGGTGCTGCTGTTCAGGGCCTTCGAGCTGAACGGTTCGCGCGATGCCTACCAGAACGCCCTGCTGCGCCAGATGCTGCAAAGTCTGGACGAAGCCGCGGTAACCCGTCTGGCGGACAAACACGGTATGACCCCGCGCATGGACAGACCCTGGGAAAAAACGCTCACCGCGGGTTCGGACGACCACTCGTCCTTGAACATTGCCCGCAGCCATACCGTGGTGGGGCCTGTAACAGGCAGCGGTTCCGGCAGGGTGCAGGACTTTCTGCGCGGCATCATGGACGGCCGGTCACAACCGGCAGGGCGCGACGCCACCCCCGAAACCATGGCGCACAATCTGTACTCCATCGCCTACCAGTTTTATAAACAGAAGTTCGGTCTGGGCGCCCACGTGCACCGCGACCTGCTGCTGCGTTTTGTCGACCGGTCGCTGTGCTCTTCGCCCGAGCCGGAAAGCGGCTTTATGGCAAAACTGCACGGGCTCATAGGCTACCGCCGGCCCGCGCATTTTTTTTCCGGCCCGCCGCGTTCCGTGCAGGGACTGCTGCAGAAGGAAGCCGAAGACATTATCTGGAACGATACGGAACTGCGTGAAATAGCCGCCGCCCAGACAAAAAACGACCCCGCCGGCGAGGATACATGGTTCCGCTTTGTCAACCGCGCCACGGAAAAGGTCATGACCCAGTTCGGCACAAGCCTGCTGGACAACGTCAAGGGCGCCGACCTGTTCAGCGTGTTCAACGCCATGGGTTCGGCAGGCTCGCTGTACGCCATGCTGGCCCCCTATTTCGTGGCATACACCCTGTTCACCAGAGACAGGGAATTCTGCCGCACCTGTCGCGACGCCTTTACCGGACAGACGGACCATGCCGCACGGCTGCATGTGGGGCATTTCACCGATACATTCTATGATGTGAACGGCGTGGCGCTGACTCTGCAGATGCAGCTGGACATGGCCTTTAAAAACAACAAGCAGCTCAAGGTCATCACCTGCGGTCCCAGTGAAGGCGAGGCGGCCCGCCGTCCCGGCGTGGTGAACTTCACCCCCGTCGGTTCATGCACCATGCCGGAATATCCCGAGCTGACCCTTTTTTACCCGCCGGTACTGCGCATGATACACCACTGCTACACGCAGAACTTCACACACATCCACTCGGCCACCCCCGGCCCCATCGGGCTTGTGGCGCTGGCCGTGGCACGCATACTCAAACTGCCCGTGCACGCCACCTACCACACGGCGTTTCCCCAATATGTCAGCATGCTCACGGAAGATGCAGGGCTTGAGGATGCCATGTGGCGGTATATGGTATGGTATTACAATCAGATGGACCGTGTTTACGTGCCGTCGCACGCCACGGGTGAAGAACTGGTGGCACGCGGCATACACCCCTCGCGGGTGGTCTTTTATCCGCGCGGCATCGATACGGAAAAATTCAGCCCGGCCCACCGCAACGGCTTTTACGGCCGGTACGGCGCCCATGCCGGAAAAACCCGCCTGCTGTATGTGGGGCGCATATCGCGTGAAAAGAACATGCATGTGCTTGCAAACGCATTTGCGCAGCTGCTGCGCAGGCGCTCCGACGTTGAGCTGGCAGTGGTGGGCGACGGCCCGTGGACAGATGCCATGAAAGCACAGTTGTCAGGGCTGCCGGTACTCTTCACCGGCTACCTGACAGACGGCGACCTGAGCGCGGCCTACGCCTCGGCCGATGTGTTTGTCTTTCCTTCGGGCACCGACACCTTCGGCAATGTGGTGCTGGAAGCACAGGCTTCGGCCCTGCCCGTCATCGTCACGGACAAGGGCGGTCCCGCGGAAAACATGCTGCCCGACGAAACAGGACTCATGGTGCCCGAAGGAGATGCACAGGCTCTGGCCGCAGCCATGCACGCCCTGTGCGCCGACAGCGCCATGCGGGCACGCATGAGCCGCGAAGCGCGGGCCTATGCCCAGAGCAGATCATTTGAGGCGGCCTTTCTGAAGCAATGGAACATGTACAGGCTGCAGAACGTCGCCTGACACCCCGCCGCTGCATATATCACAACGCATCCGCTCCCCGTACGACGCAGCAAGGCCCGTTCTGCCATGGCAGAACGGGCCTTGCCGATGCACCGGAACCATCCGGCACTGCGCCGCGCCGGCGCTACCGGGGACGGAAGGTGATGCGCCCGCGGGTCAGGTCGTAAGGAGACAATTCAACGCTCACCTTGTCTCCGGGAAGAACACGGATATGGAATTTGCGCATCTTGCCGGAAATATGCGCAAGAACTTCGTGCCCGTTTTCCAGTTCCACACGGAACATGGCGTTGGGCAGCGCTTCCTGCACGACACCGGTAACTGTAATGGCTTCTTCTTTGGCCATAGATCCTCCAGAATCACTTGCGGCAGTGACAGACTGCCATAAAAAAACGCGGCCCCCTGCTTATGCAGGGGGCCGGAATTTGGTAGCGGGGGCAGGATTTGAACCTACGACCTTCGGGTTATGAGCCCGACGAGCTACCGAGCTGCTCCACCCCGCGTCACTCTCAGGTATTGACCTTTTCCGAAGCGCCCTGAAGGCGTCTCAGTCAAGGGACGTAAGAAATACTCTTAGCCCCCCTGCCTGTCAACATAATTTTAAAAAATTTTACACACTGCGGTCAGAACCGCACAAGTTCAGCCGTCAACCCGCCGGAATTCATGCGGATAACGGCATACCCGCCGGTAGAGAACGCCCCGGGGTTAACCACAACCGTGCGGCCTATGCGGTCAGTCCCCATGGCTTCATGAATATGCCCCGTCAGGCACACATCGGGCTGCACACGCTCGATAAAAGCCCGCACGGCGGCGCTGCCCACATGAGTTCCGTTGGGCAGGCGGTCACACACGGTATCCGCTGGCGGGTTGTGCACCACCAGCAACAGATGCCTGAGATGTTTCACCTGCTCCCATGCTTCTTCCAGCCACAGGCCGAGCTGTTCGTCAGAATACTCGCTGGGTGTGCCGAACGGGGTGAACGTGGAACAGCCCACCCCCATGACCCCCACTCCGGGCGCCAGTTCCCGGCCGCGGGCATGCAGGTTTATGCCTTCGCTGCTCAGCCAGTCGTCCACTTCCTGACGGTCCATGTTGCCTATCTGGGCAAGCACCGCGGGGTTGCTGGCCCGTACAGCCTCCACCACGCGACGGGCCACGGCGGTACCGTCTGCCAGCGTCAGGTCGCCGCTGATGATCACTCCCTGAGCACCGCCGATGCCGGCCACATCGGCCAGCCGGGCCGTGCTTTCGTGCACGTCGCCTATGCCTATCCAGTATACGTCATTGCTTTGCATGGCATCCTGTTCCCTGCTAAAGTTCGCCTCACCGGACGGGCGCATTGACAATGCCCGCCCGTACACACTCAGTTTATACAAGATTACCGTAATGACCAAGCACCAGACACACACCGGCAGCGGGTGCCCCCCCTGCGACAAAACAGCGCTGCGCCGTCTGCTGCGCGCCCGGCGCGACGCATTGGAGCCGCAACAGGCCGCACAGTCTGCAGCCGCGGCACAACGCCACCTGCTGCGGCACCCCGTATGGCAGTCGGCAAAACAGGTACTGCTGTATATGCCCGTCCGCAACGAAACAGCCACGGACCTGCTGCTGCACGACGCATGGCAACAGGGCAAAAGCGTACTGCTGCCGCGCTGCATACCGGACTGCCCCGGCGAAATGTGTCTGGCCCCGTGCGCCTGTGCGGCCGACCTTGTCACCGGACAGTACGGCATTGCCGAACCGGACCCCGCCACCTGTCCGGCTGTGGATGTGACCGGCCCCTCCTTTGCCCCGCAGGTGGCCGTCATCCCCGGAGTGGGTTTTGACCGTGCAGGCAACAGGCTCGGCTTCGGCGCGGGCTATTACGACCGGTTTCTGGCGCTGCCTGCCATGCAGTCCGCAGTGCTGGTGGGGCTTGCCTATCCGTTTCAGATCACGGATTCACTGCCCAGCGACCCGTGGGACAGGCCCGTGAACGCATTATGCACCGAGGAGGGCCTCTTATGGCTGTAAATGTTATCCCGTTCCGCTTTCCCGGCATACCGGCCGTGCGCTGCGCCTTTCAGACCCGTCAGGGCGGCACGGACAAAGACGCCGCAGGGCCGGAATACTGCGGGGGAAACATATCATATGACGTGGGCGACAACGCGGAACATGTCACCGCCAACCGCCGGATGCTGCACAGGCAGCTTGGTTTTGACCGCTGGGTGGAGCTGCGGCAGGTGCACGGCGACGTGCTGGTGACGGATTCACGCCCCGTGACCGCCGTGGACGAACGCCCCCGGACAGAAGCGGACGGACACACGACCGACCGGCCCGGAGACGCCCTCATCATCAAGACAGCAGACTGCCAGCCCATACTGCTGGCGCACACGTCGGGCCGGTACATCGCCGCCCTGCATGCAGGATGGCGCGGCAACCGCGCGGGCTTCATCGGCTCCGCCGTCGCGCGGTTCTGCAGCAGATACGGCATATCCCCGGCCGATGTCATGGCCGTGCGCGGGCCGAGTCTGGGCCCTGCAGCAGCACAGTTTGTCAACTTTGACACGGAATGGGGCCCCGCATGGCAGCACTGGTTTCATAAAGAGCATATGACCATGGATCTGTGGTCGCTCACACGCCACCAGCTGCATGAAGCCGGCCTGCCCCGTGAACAGATATTCAGTCTGGACCTGTGCACGTGGTCGCTGCCCGACATGTTCTTTTCATACCGCCGTGCCAAGGCTTCGGGCAGGCAGGCAGCCTTCATCTGGATCGAGCGCTGAAAAACAACATGCTCCGCATACTGCTTTCCGACAACGACGACAGCTTCACCATGAATCTGGCGCACCTGCTGCACGCCGCCACAGGCAGCACCCCGCAGGTGGTCAACCATACGGCGCTGGCTGCCCGTGCCCCCGCAGCAGAGCAGGACCTTGTGGTCATATCTCCCGGTCCGGGGCATCCCGATGAATACCCGTGCTACGGGCCGGTGCTGCAAAGCGGCAGGCCGGTACTGGGCATATGTCTGGGCATGCAGATTATCAACTGCCACTTCGGCGGCACGGTGAAAGCGCTGGCAGGGTGCGTGCACGGAAAATCCGACACCGTTGTGATGACCGATGCGGACAAGACCCTGACCGTGGGGCGCTATCACTCACTGCACTGCGCCACAACCGGAGCGGAACTGCAGGTCACGGGGCGTACGCCTCGGGGGCTTGTCATGGCGCTGCGGCATAATTCCCTGCCCCTGTACGGGTATCAGTTCCACCCCGAATCGTTTCTGACAGCCGAAGGAGTCTGGTGCATCCGCCATGCGCTGCGTTCTCTGCATATCCTGTGATCCGCGGTGCATTCCTCCGCTGCTGGATTTTCTGGCCCGGAGGCATCATGCCGACATGCTTCTTTCGGCACCTCCGGCCCGCGCAGAATCCTGTGCAGACGTCTGCGCAGGCTCCCCCGCGCCGCGGCAGGACGTCCCCCTGCACCCCATGCACGAATCGGAATTCATGGCGGGCATCGAGCCTGTGGAATCGCTGCACATCACCGCAGCCACGCCGCGGGAACACATGCAGCGCTTCTGCAGCAACCGGCATACGCCCGTCATCGGATATCTTTCATATACCTACGGCATGGAACAGTACGGCATTGCGGCGCGGGAGCACTCTTTTCCCGCCGGGCTGCTGCGCCGCTACCAGTGCGTCGTTACCGGCTGCACCCGCACCGGCAGGCTGCGCCTGCTGGCCGACAGACACGCCGACAGCGGTCTGGTGGACAGCCTGTGCCGGCTGCTGCAGGCAGGCAGTCCCGAACCGCCGCGCCCCCACACCCCCGTAACCGCAGCCGGACCGCTGCGCCAGTCCCTCACGAGGGAAGAATATCAGGAGGGCGTAAGGCAGACACAGCGGCACATCGCGGCAGGCGACACATATCAGCTGAACCTGTCCATCAGATTCGACCTGCCGCTGGCAACCCCGCCGGATACCACCGCACTGTTCCTGCACCTGTGGCTCAACCGTCCGGCACCGTTTTACGCACTGCTGCACGACGGGCCCCTGACCATTGTGTCCACCTCGCCGGAGCGGTATCTGCGCATCAGCCGGGGCACGGTGCTAACCCAGCCCATCAAGGGCACGCTCGCCTTTGACACATGGCAGCCGCAACTGGTGCACACACTGACCTCGTCATCCAAAGAACGCGCCGAACTGTCCATGATCGTCGATCTGCTGCGCAACGACATCTCCACCCGCTGCCGGTTCGGCTCCGTGCGGGTGACAGACCACTGCAGCACCTTTGTCGTGGACAGGCTCATTCAGATGTACAGCAACGTGCACGGCATACTGCGCCCGGACAGCACCCCGCTGGACCTGCTGCTGGACGCATTTCCGGGCGGTTCCGTCACCGGCTGTCCCAAGCTGCGCACCATGCAGATAATCGACAGGCTGGAACCGCACTGCCGCGACCTGTACTGCGGCAGTATTTTCTGCTTCAACGGCCCTGACCATCTGGACGCATCCGTCGCCATACGGACAGGCTGGCACGACGCCCGTACCGGCGTGTTTTCATGGTTTGCCGGCAGCGGTCTGGTGACAGATTCCGTACCGGAAAACGAATACGCCGAAACCATGGCCAAGGCCCGGAAATTTCAGGAGGCGCTCTGCCCGTGACCTATGTACGCAACAATGCGTTGCATTGCGGCCCGCTGCCGCAACATGTGACCGCCCCTTCATTCCGTTCTGGAACAGGTTTTTACGAAACCCTGCTGTACAACGGCTGCAGGCTGGTCAATGCCGACGCCCACATGGAGCGCATCACACGCTCCGCCCGCGCATGCGGCCTGCACCTGCTGCCCGTGGACCTGCACGCCGCGGCGCAGATGCTGCTCGACCATCTGGGACTGTGCGGCAGCATGGCGCGCATCAACCTTTTCTACACGCTGGAAAGCGCGCCGACAGCAGATGCTTCCGGTCTGTGTCCTCCGCTTGTGCCCGCAGTGACGGCCGCACCCTATACGCCCCCCCCTGCGGACAAGGCTTTCCGGCTGTGCCGGGCGCTGCACGGTGTGCAGTCGTGGTGGCATGAGCACAAAACAACCGCCCACATGGGGCATTTGATGGAACGCACGCATGCGCAGACGGCCGGATACGATGACGCTGTACTGCATCTTCCCGACGGAGCCATTCTGGAAACCACCACCGCAGCGCTGATATTCTATAACGGCTCACGGTTTACAGCGCCCTTTCCCCGCTTTAGACTCAGCAGCACGGCCGAAGCCCTTGTAAAGGACGTGCTCGGCATAACATACGAAAAGATAACTGCGGACAGGCTGGGATGCATGCAGCATGCATATGTACTCAATGCCCTTATGGGCATGCGCCCCGTCCGCAGCATAGACACGGCAGAATTCAACCCCGATACGGACCTATGCAACGAAATGACAGTTCTCATACAGAAAGCGGCATGACATTCCTGCCTGCCGCCGCACGGGTTGCTCTGCTGCTCTGCGCCATATGCTTCTGTACCGCCGCAGCGGCAGTGGCAGGGCAGTCCGCGCTCCCGCTGCCACGGACGGTCACTCTGGCGGTGAACAGCGCCACACCGCCCTATGTGCTGGAAGAATCCGGTTCCGGTCTTGAAGTGGACATCGTGCGGGCCGCGCTGAAAACGCAGGGCGTGGACGTGCGTCTGCTGTACGCATCGCAGCTGCGCATGGGGCAGCTGCTGCATGAAGGCAGGGTGGACGCCATCACGCCGGTTTCACGCATGGCGGGCATGCAGAACGTCTTTCTGTCGGCAAACCACATCAGCTACCGCAACATTGCAGTGTCGCTGCGTGCGAACAACTGCAGCATCAGCGCTGTGGCCGATCTGAAAAAATACGTTGTTCAGGCTTTTCAGAATGCCAGCCGGTTTCTGGGGTCGGAATATCTGAATGCGGTGCGGCAGTCGCCGCGATATATGGAAACGCCCGATCAGGCGGGGCAGGTACTGGCCTTTTTCACACGACAGGACAGGGTCATCGTGCTGGACGAACGCATCTTCAGGCATTTTGTACATAAAATTCCGGCAGAAATGACAGATGATTACGTCATTCACACAATATTTCCCGAAACACGCAACCATGTGGCGTTCGCAGATGCGGCACTGCGCAACGCGTTTAACAAAGGCCTGCAGCAGATAGTCTCGGACGGCACATACAAAAAAATTACAAGCCGCTACCCGACACTGTGTAAAACCCGGGACTGCTACAAAAGAAAACCGGAAAAAAGACCGTACCCGCGCAGTCCCGACATGTAGCCGGGCTAATCTTTGCCGAAGCCGAACAATCTGCCCCGCACGATGGCAGCGGAACCGAACCTGTCGCGCACGGCATCCATGGTCTTTTCCAGCTGCTCGCTTTTTTCGTCACGCACAGCGGCGGGAAAACACAGCGGCAATGCCAGCTGCTGCGGTCCTTCGGCGTAATGTGACAGGCCCACCCCGATAAGCCGGACCTTCTGCGGCAGGTCCATCTCGTCCAGCAGCGCTGCGGCGGTATCATAGATGACCCTTGTGCTGCTTGTGGGTGCGGCAAGCGTTCTGCTGCGGGTCACCGTTCTGAAGTCGGCAAACTTCACTTTCAGCGTCACAGTACGGCCGGAAAGCCCCATGCGCCGCTGATTCCGCCCCACCCGTTCCGCCTGCTTCAAAAGCCAGGTCTTCAGCAGTTCCCGGTCATCCGTATCTTCCTCAAAGGTGTTTTCGGCACTTTCCGACTTGGCCTGCGTGTACGGTTCCACCACGCGGGGGTCAATGCCCTGCGCCCTGGCAAAAAGCCCCAGCCCGCCCTTGCCGAAACGGCGCTGCCAGAATGTTTCGGGATAACGCAGCACGTCACCGGCAGTACGCACCCCCAGTGCCTGCAACTGACCGGCAAAATGCCGCCCCACACCGGGAATGTCGCCCACAGGCAGCACCGCCAGAAAACCGGCAACCTCATCAGGTTGCAGCACAAACAGCCCGTCCGGCTTGTTCACGTCCGAAGCGATTTTTGCCAGAAACTTGACCGGCGCAACCCCTACCGAACAGGTAAGCGAAACAGCCTCACGCACGGCAGCGCGTATGCGCCGGGCCATTTCTTCCGGCGGACCGAACAACCGTGCGCTGCCGGTGGCGTCCAGATACGCCTCATCCACCGAGGCCTGCTCCACCAGCGGCGAAAATTCATGCAGCACCTGCATGACCTGTGCGGATATCTCTTTGTACCGGTGCATACGGCCTTTGACAAACACCGCATGCGGACACAGCCTGCGCGCCTGCCCCGAAGGCATGGCCGAACGGATGCCGTAGCGCCGCGCTTCGTACGAGGCGGCGGCGACAACCCCGCGCTTGCCCCCGCCCACAACCACAGGACGGCCGCGCAGCGCAGCATTGTCCAGCTGCTCGACAGATGCGAAAAAGGCATCCATATCAATATGCATGATACACCGTGTCCACTGACTCATGCCACCGTCATACCAGATGCTCTTCCGGCACAAAAGAGCGGAACGCGCTGCCCGCCTCCGGAACACCGCCCGAGGCTCTCCATGCGAATACACGCATTGGTGTTGACCGCTGCCGGTGCAGCCGCTAAAGTTGTCAGCTGTAACTCCGCTGCTTTTTTTTCACTCCCACCCGGCTGACAGTGTATGAAACAATTTTTTCTCTGCATCATGCTGTGCGCACTGGCTTCTTTGCAATCCGGCTGCGTCGTCGCCGCGCTGGGTGTGGCTGCCGCCGGTGTATCCACCACCGTTTCCGCCATGGATGAAGAAGTCTCCCAATCGTATCCCTACCCGTACTGGTGCGTGTACAGGGCCACACATGCGGCCCTCAATGAGATGGCCATACCTGTCAGTTCCATCGAACGCACCGACGAAGGCGACAAGTTTTTCGCCACCACCAGAAAATACCCTGTCATCATCGAACTGCGCGAAGTAACCCCCTCGCTTGTCAATGTTTCCGTTTCCGCCGGCAACAACGTCTTTCAGCTGGACGCAGCCACAGGGCAGGCCATTGTCAACGGCGTGCAGGATGTCATCAGGCGTTCGCTGACAGCAGGTCTGTACCAGTAGGCCTGCACCCTCACACGCTGCCCGCCCCGGCATCCCCGCGCGTGCCGCCCGCAGGGCCACCCTTCCGGCCGTTTGCCTCCGCGGCGTAACATGCTACCCTTCCGGTGGCCTCAACAGCCGTCCCGTTCAACCGCAAAACATGCCGAGCATATGAATTCACTACGCTTTTTTCACGCTGCAGACCTGCATCTGGACACACCGTTCAAAGGGCTTTCCGGCACGCCGCATATGGCCACAACCCTGCATGCCGCCACGTTCACGGCGCTTGAACGCCTTACCAGCCTGTGCATCGCGCGCAGAGCCGATTTTCTGCTGGTGGCAGGCGACATATACAACCACGAAGAAGGCAGCCTGAAGGCCCAGTTCGCTCTGCGCGACGCCTGCGAAAAACTGCATGCTGCCGGTATCGGGGTGTTTATCGTGCACGGCAACCACGACTTTGCAGGCAGCCGCATCACACGCATGCAGTGGCCGCCCAACGTGGTCATTTTCGGCACGGACAACGTGGAAACAGTGCCCGTTGTGCGCAGCGGCAAAGAAGTGGCCCTGATACACGGCATCAGCCACGCCGCCCGCAACGAGCGAAGCAATATGGCCAGACGGTTCACGCGCGACACAAGCCGCGCGGATCTGCCGCAGATAGGGCTGCTGCACTGCACCGTGGCGTCGGTGGCGGCGGCGGACAGATACGCCCCGTGCACCGCCGAAGACCTTAAAGCGGCAGGTATGGATTACTGGGCACTGGGGCATGTGCACGAAAGGCAGACCGTCCTGCAGACTCCGCTCAGTGTCTATCCCGGCAATATTCAGGGACTGCACATCAACGAAACCGGCCCGAGGGGATGCTATGAAGTGACATATGCTCCCGAAGACGGTTTTTCCCTGCGGTTTCACCGTCTGGGACCGGTGGTATGGGAACGGCTGAGCGTATCCATAGACACACCGGCAACGCTGGACGCACTGGAAGAAGAAATACACCGGCGCATTGCGGCATGCTGCACCTCCGTGCAAAAAGCCCCGCAGGACGAAGAGTCCGGCAGCACAGAGCTGCCGGTGGAAGCATGGATGCTGCGCCTGACGCTGGAAGGCCGCGGGCCTCTCAACCAGCCGCTGCGGGCTGCCGGCGGCCACGAAGAGCTGACCGAGCGCCTGCGTACAGCCTGGGCCGACGCCTCGCCCACGGTGTGGATAAAAGATATCGACCTGCGCTGCCGCCCCGAAGCGGACATGGAAGCCCTGCGCAGCGGGGACAACCTGCTTGGCGAAACGCTGCGCCTTGTACAGCAGGCCAGAGATGCGCTGGAACATTGCAGCGCAGAAAACGGCAGTACAGCCACAGTGGCACAGAAGCTGCTTTCAGGTCCGCTGGCGCCGCTTTTTGCCGCACCGCAGGCAAAGCGGCTGCTGGATGAACCGGATACAGCCGCCCTGCACGACCTGCTCGACTCCGTGGAAATGACCTGCCTTGACCTGCTGGAGGCCCGCTGATGCGCATCAGATCTTTTCATATGGACGGCTTCGGCATTTTTTCCGGACAGCAGACCGACGGACTGTCAGAAGGCATAAACCTTTTTCTGGGCAGCAACGAAGCCGGCAAATCAACCACGCTGGGTTTTTTCCGCACCATGCTGTTCGGCTATCCGGTAAAAAACAACAAGGCCGAACCTGCCTATCCGCCACTGCGCGGAGGTGCCCCCGGCGGCGGACTGCTGCTGGAAACCCGCACCATGGGCACACTGCGCCTGCAGCGGCGGCCGGGAACCCACGGCGGGCCGGTCACGCTGACCACTGCAGACGGCAAGACGCTGCAGCCGGACCTGCTGGACAAACTGCTGGGCGGCGTGACGCGCGAACTGTTCCGCACGGTGTACGGGTTCAGCCTGTCCGAACTGCAGGACCTTGCCTCGCTGGACGGTGAAAAAGTGCGCCATGTGCTGCACAGCGCCAGTTTCGGGGCCGGTTCGCGGCCGGTGGGCGAAGTGCTGAAAGAATGTGCCAGAGGCATGGATGAACTGTTCAAGCCGCGCGCACAGAAGCCGGCCATCAACACGCTGCTGCGCGAGCTGGGAGAGGTGCGTGGCGAGCTGCGGACCCTTTCGGCGGCGGCCGCCCGCTACGACGAAACCCAGATACATGCCGAAAAACTGGAACAGCAGCTGGAGTCACTGCGTTCGCAGACGGAAAACACCGGCGCAAACCTGCACCTGTGCCGCCGTACACTGGCTTTGTGGGAACACTGGACGCAGCTGCAGCAGGCAGAAGCGCTGCTTGCCGCAGCGGGGCCGCGCATTGAAACCTTTCCCGCCGACGGTACGGCACGGCTTGATGCTCTTATCAGGGAACTGGAAGAACGCACGGAACGGGTACGCACCGCTGACAGGCAGCTGCAGCTTGCAAACGAAGCCTGCGCAGAGACAGAACCGGATACTGCCATTCTGGAAAATGCATCGGGCATTCAGGCTCTTGTTGAAAAGAAAACAGCGTACATCGAAGCAGAGCGCGGCCTTGCCGCACTGCGGGCAGAGACACAGGACAGCGCTGATGAACTGGAACGCCTGCTGGCCACGCTGGGACCGGCATGGACACCGGAGCGCGTGGCGGCATTTGACCTTTCCCTGTTCACGCGCGAACGCATAGACCGCTTTGACAGCGCGCTGGCGGACGCACGCGACCGTCAGCGCGATGCAGAACGCGAAGCCGGACGCGCCCGCGAGGCCATGGAAGACGCCGACAGACAGCAGCGGGAGGCCGCAGCGGCACTTGCCGCGTTGCCGCAGGCCCTTCCGGAAGCCCCGCAGGCAGTCGTATCACGCCTGATAACCGGCCGCGACCGCGCGGAGGCCATGCTGCGCGAGCTGCCCCTGACCCGTGAAGCCGCCGGTACTGAAGCAAAGCGTCTGCAGACCGCCGTGGCAGATATAAGCCCCCGCTGGACACCGGACCAGCTGGAGCAGTTTGACACGTCGCTGCCGGCGCGGCAGCACGCCGCCACGCTGGCCGCACAGGTGCTGCAAAGCGAAAATGATCAGGACCAGGCCCGCCGCCAGCAGGAAGACGCAGCAAAACAGGCCGCCCGCATGCGCCGGCGGTATGAAGAACAAACGGCAGTGCTGGACAGACTGCCCGCCCATGCCACGGCGGAAGGACTGGCCGCGCGCCGCTCAGTGCTGCGCCGCCTGCGTGATACGCTGCACAGGCAGGAACTGACGGCCCAGAGATGCGATACGCTTGAAGAAAAGCAGGCGGCACTGCCCGGCCTGCGCCCTGTGCCCGTGGGCAGCGGCGCGCTGGCCATGGCGGCGGCAGCGGCGCTGCCTCTGCTGTGGCATACGGCCCCGCAGGTGCTGCAGTCTGTTCTGCCTGCGGCTGCCGATGGCCCGATACTGTACATTTTTTCCGCACTGCTGGCTGTCTGCGGAGGCTGCCTGTTTATTTCAGGACGCAGCCGCCGCAGCCCCGACATGGCGCTCCGTCTGGCAGAAGCACAGGCGGAAGCCGCAGATATCGCCCGTCAGGTGCTGGCGCTGGCAGCAGAGCTTGATCTACCCGACACCGCAAGGGAAACTCTGGACGAGGCGGAAAACGGACTGGAACAGCTGCGCGCACAGGTGGAAGAACGTGCCGCCCGCCAGCGGGAAGCCGATACCGCCCGTCAGGAACTGAAAGAGGCAGAGGCACTGGCACGGCAGGCAGACACAGCACTGGCGCAGGCGCAGGAACGCTGCACCGGCAGTATCGCCGCGTGGCACGGATTTCTGGAAGAACATCAGCTGCCTTCAACGCTGCTTCCGCAAGCCGCTGACGATCTTTTCCGCAGAGTGGATGCCGCCCGCGGCATTGCCGGGCGGCTGCACGAGCTGGAGCAGACAGCCGGACGCACAGCACACGATCTGGAGGAATACCTTGAAGCGGCAGGCCGGCTTGACGGTCTGGCAGGGCTGCACAGCGCGCCCGACACCATGACGCGCATTGACCGCTGGATAGAAGAAAACAGCAGACAGCAGGAGCTGCGGCGGCGCACTGCCGAAGCACGGCGCATGCTGGAAGAACGCACCGTTCGCAGCTCGGCAGCCGGAGAGAATCATGCCAAAGCCGTCCGCCAGCACGAAGCCGCGTGCACCGCGCTGCAGGAGGTTACCGCGGGCTGGAAAGCGTGGCTGGAGGAACGCGGGCTTGATACGGCCATCATGCCCGCGGGTGCCCGCAGAGCGCTGGACACCATAACGGAATGCACCCGTCAGCTGCGTACACAGGACTCGTTGCGCCGCAGACGGCAGAATCTTGAAGAGCAGGTACAGAGCGTACATCAGGCGCTGGATACAATATGTCAGGCCACGGCGCGCACATGGCACCGCGGCGAAGCTCCGGCGGCCATCAACATGCTTGCCGCGGCGCTGGATCAGGCCCGTGCCGCATCGGCACGGCGGTCGGAACTGCAGCGCACCCTGCCCGGTCTGCAGCAGGAAGCACAGACCGCCGCCCTGCAGCTGGAGGAAGCCCGGCAACGCATGGCGGCGCTGCTGCATACCGCACAGGCCGGTGACGAAGAAACATTCCGCAGCAGGGCACAGACATTTGAAGAGCAGGAACGCCTGCGCCGCACCATCAACGATCTGAATGCGCAGCTGCAGGCGGCCACAGCAGATGTGCGTCACGCCGACGTGGCAGCCCTGCTGCCTGCCCCCGCCGCAGCGGAGACGTCTGCCGCTACCGCCGGAGAGCATAGCCCTGCGGACACCCCGCAGGAGCAGGATGCATCCGTCCGGACAGCGCAGCAGGATTCAGACCCGGACCGCGCTTCTTCTGCCTCTCCGGATGCCGACGCGCTGCGGGTTCTTTTTGCATCCGTCACCCGAGACACGCTGGAAGCCCGCGCCCAGCGGCTGGAACAGGAACTGGCCACCCTGCACGAACAGCAGGAGCAGGTGCATACCGACCTGCACGAAGCCAGAGCCGCCCTGCGTACCATGCAGACATCCGACCACACCGCAACGCTGCTGACCACCCGTGAAAGCAAAGCCGAAGAACTGCGCAGACATGCGCAGCAGTGGGCCGTGCTGGCACTGGCGCGGCACTTTGTGGAACAGGCCAAAGCCACCTTTGAACGGGAACGCCAGCCGGAAGTGGTCAAAGCTGCCGCGGCCTTTCTGCAAACCATCACCGACGGCGCATACACGCACATACAGACCTCGCTGGAAGACAGCAGCATACGGGCAGTCACCGCCGGCGGCGATGTGCGTCTGCCCGAAGAGCTCAGCAGGGGGACGGCCGAACAGCTCTATCTGGCGCTGCGGCTGGGGTATATCAGCAGCCATGCGGCCCACGGCGAACCGCTGCCTGTCATCATGGATGATATTCTGGTAAACTTTGATCCGCACAGGGCCGCGTGCACCGCCCGCGCTTTTGTGCAGCTGGCGCAACACAATCAGGTGCTCTTTTTCACCTGTCATCCGCAAACCGCCGTAATGATGCGTGCACAGGCGGCGCAAAGCGCTCTGTTCAGTGTGGAAAACGGCACCATACGCGCGCAGGACACCGTATAACCCTGTCACCGGCAGCGAGGTCCGCATGGCCAGAACCATTGTTATCATGGGCGCCGCAGGGCGCGACTTCCACAATTTCAATGTGCAGTTCAGAAACAATGCGGACGTACGCGTGGCGGCTTTCACCGCCACGCAGATTCCGGACATCGACGGCAGAATATACCCTGCCGCGCTGGCAGGGCCGCTGTATCCGCAGGGCATCCCCGTGCTGCCCGAAGAAGACCTGCCCCGCCTGATACGCGAAGAACAGGTGGACGAGGTCATATTCAGTTACAGTGACGTTTCGCACGAAACCGTGATGCACCGGGCATCGCTGGCACTGGCGCTGGGAGCCGACTTCCGGCTGCTGGCACCGGCTGCCACGCAGATAGCGGCGCACCGGCCTGTTGTGGCGGTGTGCGCCGTGCGCACCGGCTCCGGCAAATCGCCTGTTACACTGGCTGTATGTGATATCCTGCGCAGCCGCGGCCTGAAGCCCGTCGTGGTGCGCCATCCCATGCCGTACGGCGATCTGGCCCGTCAGGCCGTGCAGCGTTTCGCTTCGCTGGAAGACATGGACAGCGCCGAATGCACCGTTGAAGAACGCGAAGAATACGAACATCTTGTGGAACACGGACTCACAGTCTACGCCGGTGTGGACTATGAACGCATCATGCAGGCGGCAGCGGCCGAGGCCGATATTCTTGTCTGGGACGGCGGTAACAACGACACGGCATTTTTCCGCCCCGACGTGCAGATAACCGTGCTGGACCCGCTGCGTGCCGGTCACGAAACCCGCTATCATCCGGGTGAAGTCAATATGCGTCTGGCGGATATCGCGTTGATAAACAAGTCCAACACCGCCACGGCGGAACAGGTTCAGGCAGTCCGCAACGCCCTGCTTCATTGCCGCGATGAGGGGTGCCATGCGGCGGAAATCATCGAATGTGACTCCGTCGTCAGCGTTGATGCCCCCGGGGCCGTTGCAGGAAAACGGGTTCTGCTGGTGGAAGACGGTCCGACACTGACCCACGGTGAAATGGCGTTCGGAGCTGCCGCAGTGGCCGCACGGCAGTTCGGGGCAGCGCAAATCGCAGACGCGCGTCCCGTGGCAAGAGGCGCCATCGCCGATGCCTACGCAACTTACCCGCATCTTGGCCCCGCACTGCCCGCCATGGGATATTCCGGCTGGCAGCTGGCCGATCTGGAAGCCACCATCAATGCCGCGGAATGCGATCTGGTACTCATCGGCACCCCCATCAGGCTGGACAGACTCATACACATAGACAAACCGCACATGCGCGTACGGTACCGCTATGCAGACCGCGTGGACGGCAGTCTGGAGCAGGCATTGATGCAACGGCTCGACGCCATACCGTACAACCTGCGCACATGACACGCCCGCCCGCAGCCCCCGCACCTGCCGGTGCCACGCATCCTGTCGGGTGACAGGCGGAAAAATGGTGCCTGCAGAGGGACTGCGCCCGCATGTGACCGCACAACAACGGCTGCTGCGGCACAGCCCCGGCGGCATATAAAAAAACGCGCGGCGGAAAAAACCGCCGCGCGCTGTCGCATTGCCGGAGTACAGCGGCCTAGGGCGCTGTCATATGCAGCGAAGGATTTTTGTCACCAATGGACACATACAGGCTGGCAAGGGCCACAAGATATTCGGCCTGCGCGCTGGTCAGCGCGGCTTCGGCACTGGTCAGCGAGGCCTGCGCATCCAGCACGTCGGTGTTTGTACCCACCTGAGCCTGATAGCGTGCCACCGCCATGCGATAGGCTTCCGCGGCCTGATCAACGGTTTTCTGGGCCACCTTGATACGTTTGGCGGCTTCGGACAGTTTAAGATGACGGGACTTGACCTCAAAGGCCACTTCCTGCCGCAGATTCGCTTCGTCCGCCATCACCCTGTTCACCACCTGCGCGGCAGCACTCTGTGCATAATAATCCTTGCCGGAATCGAACAGATTCCACTTGGCGGAAACACCCACCGACCATTCACTGAACTCCGTGGACATGGCGCTGCTGCCGTCCACCACGGGGTTGTCACCCTTTCTCGAATAATCGGCCTCCGCGCCAATCTGCGGATAAAATCCGCTCTGGGCGATGGTTCTGTCTTTGCGGGCCACTTCAATGGCTTTCTGGGCAATGAAAATATCGGGACGGCGCCGGTATGCCCTTTCAAGGCACTCTTCCAGCGTCAGCGAAAACGGCACAAAATCCAGCCGGCCAAGATAGGAGGCACTTGCGTCCAGAGGCAGATTGAGCAGCGTGTTCAGACGGGCAATCTGTGTCTGCACACTGTTTTCCGCCTGCAACAGCTTGTCTTCGGCGTCGGAAACATCGCGCTCGGCCTGCAGCACGTCAATGCGGGGGTTCAGCCCCACATCATAAAATGCCTGCGTGACCTTGAGCTGACTTTGCAGGCGTTCCAGCTGGTCTGCGGCGCTGCGCTGGTTTTCACGCGCGGCGAGCAGCTGCAGAAAATTTTCCTGCACCAGCAAAATGAGCTGCAGTTCCGCGTTGTCCACCTGTGCGGCAGCCTGCTCTTTTTCAAGAGCCGCCTTCTGGTACGTGGACAGTACATTGAATCCCGTGAACAGCGGCTGGGTAAGATTGACCCCGAGCGTATAAAGGTTGTCCTCGTACTGCACGAAATCACGGCGGGGTTTGTCGTGGTCGCTTTTCAGATATCCGTAGCTGCCGGTCAGCGAAGGACCGAACCCGCCGCGGGCAGCCTTGCGCGACTCTTCGGCGGCAAGATCGCCTGCTTTGGCGGCACGGATGCTGGGGTTATCCTGCAGGGCCTTGAGCACCGCCTGCTCCAGATTATACCCGCCCGCGGTGCCGGCATCCGGCATGGTGGCGTTGGCGGCAGCGGCGGCCGAGCTCCACACCAGCACTGCGGCCAGCGTCAGCGGCAGCAGGAATTTTTGCTTCACAACATGCATACGGCCTCCCGGCATCCTGAGCATTATAAAAAACCGACCCCGTCACGCGGAGTTCTTTCCGACAAATTACAGGCAAAGTAGGTCCTCTGCCCCGTGTGTGCTTGGCTCGCGAAGCGCATTAGGCTATCAATGGCACAGCAAACGCCAACACGGAGTCGCCATGCACAAGCCTGCACCCATGATTCGTATCCCGTCTCTTATAGCGGTTTTACTCGTTTTCTTGCAAGTCTATAACGCCGCTGCCGCCGCAGACGGAGAAAAAAGACAGGCCCCCCCGCCGGCACAGGTGGTCACGGCCCATGCGCGCTCCGGCGAAGCAAGCCCCCATGCGGAATACATCGGCACTGTGGAATTTCCCGAAGTGTCCGCCGTGGCATCTGAAGTGGGCGGACGGGTTGCCTCTGTAAGCATAGAGGAAGGCAGAAAGGTGCGGCGCGATGAACAGCTGGCCGTCATCGACAGCCAGCTGCTGTCAAAAGACTATCAGTCGGCCGTGGCGCAGCACCGCACCGTGCTTGCCGATCTGGAAAACGCCGCGCTGGAACTGGAGAGACTGGAAACCCTGCGCGAATCGCGTTCCATCTCGGAACAGCAGTATGATGTGGGCAGGTTCAAGGAAGCAGGGCTGCGCCGTAAAGCTGAATCGCTGAAGGCGGAAGCTGAACGGCTGGCAATCCAGATAGGAAAATGCGTCATACGTGCTCCGTTTGACGGCATTGTACTGGAAAAGCTGAGCAGCCCCGGCGAATGGGTTTCGCCGGGAACCGTTGTGGCCAGACTGGCCAGAACCGATGCCATGGACGTACGGGTTTCCGTACCGGAAGCGGTGCTGCCGTTTGTCACCGAGGGACGCAAGGTGGTTGCGCGCACGGGCCAGCAGGAATACGAAGGACACGTCACGGCTGTCATTCCGCTGGGCGATGTGGCCACAAGAACCTTTCCCGTCAAGGTACGGCTCAAACGCACCGACGGGCTGGCGCAGGGCATGCAGGCCCGCGTGGGGCTGCCCACGGATGAGGCGCGTCCCGCCGTGCTGGTGCCCCGCGATGCCGTTATCCGCTCCGCCGGACGCATGGTTGTCTGGACAGTGCAGAACGGCACCGCCGTGCCTGTGGATGTGGTGGTCAACGCATGGCTGGGGCTGGATGCCGCCGTGGCCGGCAAAGGTCTTGTGCAGGGCTCTGAAGTGGTGATCAAAGGCAACGAACGGCTGCGTCCGGGCCAACCTGTCACGGCTGCCCGCTGAGTGTCTTTGCAGAACGCATTGTTTACGCTATGGTGCGCCTGACCCGGTACAGGCAGGCCCTCCGGGGCCGTGATATTTTTTTGCCCACGTATCAACCCCGTAAAGTGGAAACCAATGGAATCGAATATATTCGGCCTGCTTATGCAGGCCACACCGGTAGTTAAAGGTGTTCTGAGCATTCTGGTGCTCATGTCGGTGGCCAGCTGGTCGCTGATGCTGCAGAAATGGATAGTGCTGAGCTCTGCCAGACGCAAGGCGGCTCAGGGACTGAGCGCATTCACCCATGCACGCGACCTGCGCGAGGCTGTGCAGTCACTCAGCGGAGATCATACTTCGCCGCTGTATCAGGTGGCGCAGGAAGGCGTGGCCGAATACAACAGGCTGCGCGACATGCAAAGCAGCGAAGACGTGGTGGCCGACAACGTGCGCCGCGCCCTGCGTCAGGGGGTGAGCATGCAGACTTCCAGACTGTCTTCTTCGCTGGCCTTTCTGGCTACCTGCGCCAACGCCGCGCCCTTTATCGGCCTTTTCGGCACGGTATGGGGCATCATGCACTCGTTTCATTCCATCGGCCTGATGAAGACCGCCTCGCTGGCGGCGGTGGCTCCCGGCATATCCGAAGCGCTGGTGGCAACGGCCATCGGCCTTGGCGTGGCCATTCCCGCCACCGTGGGCTACAACCTGTTCCTCGGCATGCTTAACGGCATAGAGGTGCAGCTGGTCAACTTCGCCGGTGTGTTTCTCAACCGCGTTCAGCGCGAACTGCATGCAGCCGCCCCCTCGCGCGGCGATGCCGCCTAGCGGAGACCCTCATGGGCGTATCTTTTTCCAACAACAAGGGCTTTGTCTCTGAAATAAACGTCACGCCTTTTGTGGACGTCATGCTGGTGCTGCTCATCATTTTCATGGTGACGGCCCCCATGCTTACGCAGGGGCTGGATGTGGACCTGCCCGCCACATCCACCGTGGACGTGCTGCCCACAGACAGCGAAAACATGGTGCTGACCATCAGAAAAGACGGCAGCATGTTTCTTGACGAATATCAGGTGACGCAAGACGACCTGCCCGGTCATCTGGACAGGCTGGTCAAAAGCCGCAACAAGCAGCTTTTTCTGCGGGCCGACAAAGACGTGGCCTATGGCGTGGTGGTTCAGGTGATGGGCATTGTAAAAGGCGCGGGCATTGAAAAGCTGGGTGTGGTGGCAGACCGCATGGAAGAACAGCCCGCCCCCGCCGCCAAAAAAAAGAAATAGCGGGCGCGTAACCTGACAATGCGCATACTATGCACACTCATTTCGCTGCTGCTGCACTGTGCCGTGGTAGTGACGGCGCTGTACTGGCCGGCTTCGGCTCTTAAGGTGCGTCTGGATGTTCCCGTGTACAAGGTGAACCTTGTCTCGCTGTCCGCCACGGTAAAACACGGCCAGCCCAAACCCGGCACCCCCAAACCGGCACCTTCGTCCAGTGTTGCCAAAGCACCTTCCAGCGGTGTGGCGCAGCCGGTTCCTCCGCAGCCCAAAGCCGTACCCAAAACACAAAAGCTGCCGGAACCGGTAAAAAAACCGCAACCCGCGCCCCCCAAACCGGCACCTGCACCGCAGGATGCCGCCGCCCTGCCCAAGGCACCTGAAAAACCCAAAAAGCCTGAAGAAAAGCCGAAGCCGGAGCCGGAAAAAAAACCGGAGAAAAAAACCGCACCCGAACCGGAAAAAAAGCCGGAACCGGAAAAAAAGGTGCAGGAAAAGCCCAAACCGCAGCCGCCTAAAAAGGCGCCCGCGCAGCCTTCGGCCGACGATATTTTAAAACAGGCGCTGGCAGAAACCAGCGCCACGGTAAAAAAACAGGATACCCGGCAACGTGATGTCCTGCTTGATGAACTGGCTTCGCTGCGAGCGGAGGTTTCTTCGCGCAGCGACGGACAAGGCACCGGCAACGAGGCCGGCGGCACTGCCGACGACGGACAGGGCGGCCGTCAGGACGGACAGGGACTGGGACTGGCCGATATCTACAGTGCGCTTGTCAAAGAACGGGTGCAGCAGAACTGGCGTTTTCCGCAGCTTGCCGAACGCGTCAACCTGATAACCGTACTGCGCATCAGGCTGGCACCGGACGGGTCACTGCTTGATGTCTCTGTCGAAACACCTTCGGGCCGCCCCGATTACGACAGTTCCGCCGTAAACGCCGTGCACGCCACCGACGACCTGCCACCCCCGCCTGTGCCGGAACTGCAGGACCTGCGCATCACATTCAACCTGCAGGACATGATGTAGCGCCGCGGGGCGCGGCACCCACGACAACACCGGCCACGAAAACACCAGAATGCTGCCGGATAAAACCGGAAGAGACGCGAATAATGAAAAAACAGAATGTTACCTTTTTCTGCGCGGTACTGCTGGCGTTGGTGCTGCATACCGCCAGAGCACAGGCGGCCCCTGTGGAGATAGACATCTTCGGCCCCGGTCAGAATCTGACCTATGTGGCCATGTCCGAACCTGTCACCGATGCCGGAGCCCCGCTGCCCGCCATGGCGCCCGAACTGCACAGGCTCATACGCCACAACCTCGGTTTTCTGCCGTTTCTTGACTTTGTGGACGGCAAAACCGTTATCGGCGGCAACACCCCGCAGGCGTACAAGGCCCCGGGCATCGATTTCAGGCGTTATCTGCTGGCCGGCACAGACCTGCTGATTGTCACCGGCTGGCCGCAGACACAGCAGGGGCAGAGCAGCAGAGTGGAGCTGCGAGTCTATGAAACAGGTCAGGGCAGCATGCTGCTGGGCAAGGCGTACTACGTCACGTCCGAATCACTGCTGCCCGTGGTGGCCGACAAATTCTGCAGCGACTTCATGAAAATGCTCACGGGACGGGGTGACTTTTTCCTGTCCACGCTGGCTTTTGTCAGCCAGAGCAGAAACGGCCAGAAAGATATCTGGGCAGTACGCCCCACAGGGCGCGACCTGCGGCAGCTCACCGCGGTGCAGGGCATTGCCCTGTCACCTTCATGGTCGCCCGACGGGCGTTATGTCATTTTCAGCCACATCGGCGAACGCAGTCATGCACTGGGTGTGTGGGACCGCATCAACAACCGCACCCAGCTTATCCGGTTTCCGGGCAACACGGTCATCGGGCCGACTTTTCTGCCGGACAACAGAGTGGCTGTCAGCCTTGCCGTCAACGGCAACCCCGACATTTTTCTGCTGAACCACATCTTTAAAAAGCAGAAAGTGCTTGAGCAGAGCTGGGGCATTGACGTATCGCCATCACTGGATGCCACCGGCAAAAAAATGGCATTCGTCTCCAGCCGGCTGGGCAATCCCAACATTTTTCTGAAAGATCTGGACTCCGGCAGTGTCAGACGCATATCCCGCGAAGGCAAATACAACACATCGCCGGATATCAGCCCCGACGGAACGCTGATAGTGTATTCGCGCCGCACCGGCGACGGGCACCGCATATTTGTGCACGATCTGGTGACCGGACGCGAAAAACAGATAACCTTCGGGCCGGGCAATGATGAAATGCCCAGCTTTGCACCGGACAGCTACTTTATAGCCTTTGCCTCGAACCGCAGCGGCAAATATAAAGTGTATCTGACAACACGCCACGGAGGCACCCCCAAAATGGTCGATACAGGCTCTCACGATGCCTCGTTTCCTGCATGGGGCAAACTTTCTGACTGATTACAATGCGTAACGGGGGTGTGACAATGTTGTCACGCCCCCGCAGTTTATGTACGTTGCGTATTATAACAGTCTGTCAGTTCAGGGGATCACCCATCCCCCCTTGACAAATCATTGAGGCAGCGTAGAATTGCGTCCTAGTTTTATCGGGTTAGAAGGGAAAATGGTGTCCGCTATCCGCCCGGTATGCAATTCTCGCAAAAACGAATTTTTACTTCTGTTCAGGAGGCTACAGCATGCGCAATGTTAACCGTCTGGGTTTGGCTCTGATCCTTGCCCTGGCACTTACCACCGGCTTTGGCTGCGCCAAGAAGCAGGTCGCGGCAACCCCCGAAAAGGCTGCCACCGAAACCGTGGTCGTTTCCGAAGATTCCTCTTCTTCCTCCTCTGCCATGAGTGAAGAAGCCCTTGCCGCCTACGAAAAGGCCAAAGCCGTTGTCACCGGCAACGTGGTCTACTTCGAGTTTGACAAGTTCGACCTGAAGGCCGAAGGCAAAGAACTGCTGAAGGGCAAGGCTGAAGCTCTGAAGGCCTACCCCCAGCTGCGCGTTCTCATCGAAGGCAACTGCGACGAACGCGGCACTCAGGAATACAACCTCGCACTGGGCGAACGCCGCGCACGCGCCGCGTTTGAATACCTTGTGCTGCTGGGTGTACGTCCCGACCAGCTTGAAATCGTCAGCTACGGCGAAGAACGCCCCGCAGTTTCCGGCAACAACGAAGCTGCCTGGGCCAAAAACCGCCGCGCAGAATTCAAGCTTATCAAATAGTAAGCTCTTCATTGCCAATGGAGAAGCCGCCTGAAAGGGCGGCTTTTTTTTATTGCCGCACCCCCGTCAGGCTACGCCCGACCCGCTGCGGGCGGCATTGACCGGCCCCCTGCAAAAGCCCGCCTGTGCCAGTCGCATGGCATTTGCGGCAGGACACGGCCATGCCGGTGCAGCCCTGTCCGGCAGCCTGCAACCGGCCCCGGAATGAACAGGCCGACGCAGTCAGCGCAGACAGGGAAGCTTACGAGGACAGCGGCACCACCTGCGGCAGCCGGATCAACGGACGGCAGAGACAGCAAAAGCGCCCGCGGCGTTGCCGCGGGCGCTGAAAGTATGCTGCAGATACAGACAGATGCGCTAGTCTTCCACCGCGCACCCCAGTGAACGGGCAATGTGCTTGGCCGCCCTGCGACCGGCCCCCATGGCCAGAATAACCGTGGCGGCACCGGTCACTATATCACCACCGGCATATACGCCGGGCATGCTTGTTTCGCCGGTTTCCTCGTCCACCGACACATAGCCCCTGCCCGTCAGCTTCAATTCAGGTTCATTTTCCAGCAGTACGGGGTTGGACCGTGTGCCGACGGCAATGACGGCAAGGTCTGTGGGCAGTTCCACGGTGGCACCCTGCACGGCCACCGGCCGGCGGCGACCGGACTCATCGGGTTCCCCCAGCTCCATTTTCTGCAGCACAACGGCTGCCAGACTGCCGTTTTCACCGGCACGGAATTCCAGAGGACCGCACAGTTCGGCCACCTGCACGCCTTCTTCAATGGCGTGTTCCACTTCTTCGTGGCGTGCAGGCATTTCTGCCTGCGTACGGCGATAGACGATATGCACAGATTCGGCGCCCAGCCGCATGGCTGTACGGGCCGCATCCATGGCCACGTTGCCCCCGCCGAAAACAGTCACGCGGCGGCCGCGGATGATGGGGGTGTCATATTCCGGAAAAGAATACGCCCGGCCCAGATTCACACGGGTAAGATACTCATTGGCGGAAAACACGCCGTTGAGATTTTCTCCCGGTACTCCGAGAAAACGCGGCAGCCCCGCCCCGACTCCGATAAAGACCGCCTTGTACCCCTGTGCGAAAAGATCACTTATGGAAAATGTTTTGCCGCCCACTCTGTTGCGGACAAATTCCACCTGCAGTTCACGCAGGGCGTTCACTTCCTTGGCGACAATCTTTTCCTTGGGCAGACGGAATTCGGGAATACCGTACACAAGCACGCCGCCCAGTTCGTGCAGGGCCTCGAAAACAGTAACCTTGCACCCGTGCGCGGCCAGATACCCCGCCGCAGTGAGGCTGGCAGGCCCGCTGCCGATACAGGCGACCTTTTTTTCCGGGTCAATGTAAGGGCATTCCGGTTTACCGGTTATCAGACCGCAGGCGTCACGATGCATGTATTCGTCGGCCACAAAACGTTCCAGACGCCCGATGGCCACCGGCTGCCCTTTTGCCTGCAGTATGCACGCTCCCTCGCACTGCGATTCCTGAGGGCACACCCGCCCGCACACGGCAGGCAGGCTGTTGGTGGTTTTGATAATCCGGTAGGCATGTTCCACATCGCCCTGCGCCAGCGCGGCGATGAACTGCGGTATGGGCACTTCCACAGGGCAGCCCTTGACGCAGCGGGGCTTTTTGCACTGCAGACAGCGCCCGGCCTCCTGCCGCGCCATTTCCGGCGTATACCCCAGCGCCACTTCGTCAAAATTACGCACGCGTTCCGCGGGCGGCTGGTTGGGCATGGGCACACGGGGCAGTACGGGCTTTTTACTTGCTTTCATTACACTTGCACCTGCAGTGATGGTCGTAGGATTCACGCTCCAGCGGGCGGAATGCGCCCAGCCGCTGCCGCAGTTCCGCAAAATCCACCTTGTGTCCGTCAAACTCCGGTCCGTCCACACAGGCAAAACGGGTCTCGTTGTCCACCGTCACGCGGCAGGCGCCGCACATGCCTATGCCGTCCACCATTATGGAGTTCAGGCTCACCGTGGTTTTCACGCCGAAAGGTTCTGTGGTGCGGGCAACAGCCTCCATCATGGGCACAGGGCCCACGGCCACCACTTCGCTTACACTGTCGTCTGCTTCCAGCCGCTGCCGCAGCAGTTCGGTAACCAGCCCTTTATGTCCGTAGCTGCCGTCATCGGTGGAGACAAGCACTTCAGGAGCAAATTCCTTGAGCTCTTTTTCAAACAGCAGCAGATCTTTGCTGCGGGCGCCGATGATGGCGACCACGTGGTTGCCGGCTTTATGGTGCCCCTTGGCAATGTGATGCATGGCGGCAATGCCGGTGCCGCCGCCCACACAGATGACTGTGCCGCCCTGCTCTATATGCGTCGCACGTCCCAGAGGACCGCACAGGTCAAGAATGGCATCGCCCTCGTTCAGGTCTTCCAGCATGGCCGTGCTTTTGCCCATGACCAGATACACGATGGTTATGGTGCCTTTTTCAGGGTCGGCATCCGCGATGGTCAGCGGAATACGTTCACCATGTTCGCACACGCGCAGAATGACAAAGTTGCCCGGCTGCGCCTTGGCGGCAATATGCGGAGCATCGATGACCAGCTTGCTGGTCTGGCCGGGGATCAGCCGCTCCTTGGAAATAATTGTATTTTCCATATGCTATCCGTTTGCTTGCTGCTCCGGTCATGCCGGACAGACATGAAGCTTATCATCCGTTCCTGCAGAAAAAGCGTGCTGCGCTGACTGTGCAGCCGCACAACCATAGACAAAACACCATCACAGGCATGCAAGTCAACCTTGTGCCGCGGGGTGCAAGCCAGATGCGGAATACGGCCCCGCCGGCGGACAACGGCTGCGGCTGCATCCGCAGACCGCCAGTGTATGCCGGATACGCTGCAACGAGTATTATTACGCTGCCGCAGAAGATGCGCAAGCAACGGTATTTTTCTGCCTGCATCCTGCACGACCGCCGCAGGATGCAGGCAGCGGCAGAAATCAGACGCCGGAATAACTGCCCACCACGGCTGCCGCACGGCGCGCCGCAGCATCCACGCGGACCCGCAGCGAAGCGGCATACGCTTTCATATCAGCCACAGGTACCGTGGCCACGCCGGAATCCATGGCCGCCTGCGCCACGGCGGGAGTTTCCCACTCCAGCACACGCGGGTCCAGCGGCTTCGGTATGACATAGTCCACGCCGAACTCCAGAGAATCCACACCGTACAATGCGCAGATTTCTGCAGGAACAGGCTCGCGCGCCAGCGCCGCCAGCGATCTGGCAGCGGCGATTTTCATGGCCTCGTTGATTTCCGTGGCGCCCACGTCCAGTGCTCCGCGGAAAATATACGGAAAACCGGAAACATTGTTCACCTGATTGGGAAAATCGGAACGCCCTGTACCCATGATGCAGCCGGGGCAGGCTTCTTTGGCATCGGGATATGCAATTTCCGGATCGGGATTTGCCATGGCGAACAGCACCGGATCCTTTGCCATGGCCCGCACCATGTCTTTGGAAACAAGGTCTTTTGTGGACAGACCAAGGAACATGTCCGCCCCTTTCATCACATCTTCAAGACTTCCGGCATCTTTTTTCTGAGCAAACCGTTTCTTGTAGCTGTTCAGATCGCTGCGTCCGGCATGGATAAGCCCCCGCGAGTCGAACATGTAGATATTTGCAGGATCGACGCCGAGCGCAACATAGAATGTGGCACAGGCAATGCCTGCAGCTCCGGCTCCCACAACCACAACCTTCATGTCTTCGGCCCTGCGGTTGGTTATATCCAGCGCGTTGAGCAGCCCCGCTCCGGAAATCACGGCGGTGCCGTGCTGGTCATCATGAAACACGGGAATATTCATCTCGCGCTTGAGCGTCTCTTCGATGTAAAAGCATTCCGGAGCCTTGATGTCTTCCAGATTGATCCCGCCGAAGGTGGGCTCCAGCGTTTTCACCACCTCGATAAGCTGATCGGCGCTGCGCACGTCCAGATTGATGTCAAACACGTCGATGTCGGCAAAGGTTTTGAACAGCACGCCTTTGCCTTCCATAACCGGCTTTCCTGCCAGCGGGCCGATGTTACCCAGCCCCAGAACCGCGGAACCGTCTGAAACCACGCCCACAAGGTTGGAACGGCCGGTATACAGCGCGGCCTTTGCCGGATCTTCGCGGATGGCTTTGCAGGCTTCGGCCACGCCGGGCGAATACGCCATTGAAAGATCTTTCTGGTTTCTGCAGGGCTTTGCGGGAACGACTTCCAGCTTACCGGGGCGCGGAGCCTCATGATATTTCAGTGCTTCTTCTTTTGTGAAAAGAGCCATTGTCAGCCTCCTGAGTGGTCACAGATCAAGTTTGGGGGTTACATACAGCTCGCCGCCGCAGGCATCGTTGATCACCAGCAGCGGAAAATCACGCACCGTCAGCCTGCGCACGGCTTCCGGGCCCAGCTCTTCATAGGCCACAACCTCGGCGGCCAGAACACACTGTGACAGCAGCGCACCGGCGCCGCCCGTGGCTCCCAGATACACAGCGCCATGCTCACACATGGCGTTGCGCACCGTGTCGCTGCGCTTTCCCTTGCCTATGGTGGCACGCACCCCCAGTGCAAGCATGCGGGGAGTGTAGCTGTCCATCCGGCCGCTTGTGGTGGGCCCTGCCGACCCGATGGGGCGTCCCGGCGGCGCGGGTGCCGGTCCCACATAGTACACGACCGCTCCTTCCGGCGGAAAAGGCGGGGTGCCGCCGCTGTCCAGCTGTTCCATGATGCGTTTGTGCGCCGCATCGCGGGCTGTATATATATCGCCCGAAAGCAGCACGACATCACCGGCGCGCAGTTGCAGCACATCCTCAGACCTGAGTGGTGTGGTAAGATGCCAGGTAGCCATCAGAGAATCACCTCTCTGTGCCGCGCCGAATGGCACTGCACATTCACCGCCACAGGCAGGCTGGCAATATGGCAGGGATGCAGGGCAATTTTCACAGCCAGACATGTCGTGCGTCCGCCAAGGCCCATGGGACCGATGCCCAGCGCGTTGAGCGCATCCAGCAGCTCGGTTTCCATGGCGGCCACTTCCGCATCGGGGTGCACGTCGTCCAGTCTGCGGAACAGCGCCCGCTTTGCCAGCGCGGGAGCAAGGTCGAACGTACCGCCTATACCCACTCCCACGATGGTGGGCGGGCAGGGGTTGGGACCGGCTTCGGCCATGCGGCGTACCACAAATTCCTTTATACCCTGCCAGCCCTGCGCGGGGGTCAGCATGGTGCAGCGCGACATGTTTTCGCTGCCGCCGCCTTTGGCCATATAGCGTATGGTCAGCCGGTCGCCTTCCACCAGTTCCGTATGCACGATGGCGGGACGGTTGTCGCCGGTGTTGCAGCGCGTAAGCGGGTGGCACATGGACTTGCGCAGGCAGCCTTCTTCATACGCCTGCGCCATGGCGCTGTTCAGCACATGCTGCAGCGAACCGCCACCCAGACGCACGTCTTCGCCCATTTCCACAAAAAAGACCGCAGCGCCGGTGTCCTGACACAATGCCAGTCCGCCGGATGCGGCAAGGTCGGCGTTTTCCAGCAGCTGACGCAGCACCTCTCTGCCCGAAGCCGAAGTCTCACTCTCCATGCTGCTTTTCAATGCGGCGTACACATCATCGCCCAACACCCTGTTGGCGGCCAGAATCATCTGCCGTACCGCAGCGTGCACAGCGGACGCTTCTATTATCCTCATATGGTCACACCTTTTCCGACATATTGCAGACATACCGGCCCGCGCGGCGGCATACGGCACCGGACACGGCCCCGTCCGCGCGCGCAACCCCTGTCTTAAACGTCTTCTTTGCGTTCGTCACCCCCATACAGTGGCATAACATGCCCCGCATGTTCATTTTTTGCACCATATCCGCCGGAGAGATCGCACATAAAAAAGCCGCCCCTTACGGGGCGGCCGTCAATGTTTCAGGTTTCCGGCGGTGCGGCGCACAAGCCGCAGCCCGCTAGGAGCCGTTGTTGGGCTGAATGAGAATGGTCGGATACATGCCGCGCGGGTCACCGTCCTGATAGGGCTGGATGATGTTGAACGTGAAGTTCTTACCCTTCTGTGCGTGTCCTGTGCCTTCGCTGCCATCAAAAAATGCACCGTTTTCGCTGAGAATACGTTTGATGCGCTTTTTGAAGGAATCAAGGAACGGGCCGCCCTTGCCGCGGAAGGTCATACGACCCATGGTCACTTCACCGTCCACTTTGGCAAACTCTTCAAAGCTGATGGAATGGGCAGCCAGATCGGCCTTGTTGCGGATATATCCCCACACAAGGTGACCGGCCGGAATTTCCAGCGGCTCTTCCAGATCGATGATGGTGTGCGGCATGACCACGCATCCGTCACCGATTTTCAGCGGACTGCTTTCGCTGCCCTGCAGGAACGAGTTGAACCCGGTGAAGATCATGTCGCCCAGATGCGCGTTGATGATCTTTCCGCCGTGGGCAGTGACGCAGTTGCGTTCCAGACGGCTGTTGATGATGTAGCAGTTTTCCTGCGCGTTGCTGCCCTTGCCCATCCATGCGTTATCCAGATAGGCGCGCTGTGACACCAGCACATTTTCGCCGATGACGGTGTCGCCTTTTATGACGGCATATCCGCTGACGGACGCACCGGAAGCCGAACCGGCGCCGCTGGCCATATGACCCGAGGCAAAGACCTCCTCGAAATCCTCCTGCCGCACTTCCACAAACTCCATGAGGACGCCTGTGGGGCAGGAACCGGCTTCCTGCGATATGTACTTGTCAAGAATGGCTTTATCAAAGCTGTAGTGGAACTCCAGCTCATCACCGCTCTTTATCCATATCTGTCCGGGTTCCACGCATTTGCCCACCAGTTCGCCTGTCTGCACATACGAGAAGTAGCGCACCACGCTGTTGTGGATGGTGGAAAGGTCCACCGTGGCAAAGGAACCGATGAAGCTGCCTTCTGTAAGCGAACCGTGGATGTTTGCATAAGGCATGGCCACGGTGTTGCGGATGGTGAACTCTTCCGGCGATTCCGGATCGTGCGAGTTGGAATGCACCAGCGTCTTGTTCAGAAAGCTGTCCTTGATGGTGATGACCTCGTCGTCATGCAGAGGAATCATCTTGCCGTCGCAGACAAAATGCTGACCCTTGCGCTTCAGTTCGTCACCGCGGATATCGCTCTTGTACAACGCAGAATGCAGCACGTTGACACGGCCCAGAAAGTAGCTGCCGGCAAGACTCGAATTCTTGAAGTGGAAATGCACGGGGTCATCGGCCGAAAGGCCGTAGAATGCATAGAACTTCGAGTAATGCAGGTGCGGCGTCTGCCGGCGCACGTAGTCGCCCACGTCAAACTTCTGATGGCGAAGGTTGACGTTCACCCGGTCAATGATGCGCTCCAGAAGCAATTCCAGCTGCGTCATGGCTTGTCTCCGTAACAGCGCGGTCCCATTGCCGCGGGACCGCAGTTGTCGGTTGTTCCTACGTCAATGCGCAGTAGGTTGTTAGCGGACAGTTGTCCTCGGCTCCGTTTTTATGAGCCTTTTCATGGATTTCGCACAAGGCAGCGTCCATGGTCGCGTATATGTGGTCTTCTCCGATGCGTTCCCACACGTGGGTACGCTTGAGCACCGCAGTGACAGCCTCGTTCATGCCCGAAAAAGACAGATCGATGCCGGCGCTGCGTACACGGTCGATAAGCAGTCCCAGTGCTTCTTCGCCCGATGCGTCAATATCGTTGATGCCGTTGCACACTATCAGAATATGGCGCAGGCGGGGCATGGCCTCCATGCGTTCCATTATCTGGTCTTCCAGAAAGCTGGCGTTGGCGAAAAACAGCGGCCCGTCAAAACGGACAACGGCCATATACTCGCACTGACGCAGCCCTCTGGCCTCCGCATCGCGCATATCCAGATTTTCGTCGCGCGACAGGTTCGCCACGCGGGGACGCATGGATTTATACAGGAACACACCCAGCGACAGCACCACGCCCACAAAGATGCCTTTGTCCAGATGCGGCGCAAACGCCAGCGTGCACAGAAAAGATACAATGGAAATGGCACCGTCGTACCACTGGGCCTTCCATGCATGGCGGAAGCCCTGCGCGTTGATAAGCCCGATAACCGCCATCATGATGACCGCTGCCAGCACCGACTGCGGGAGATGATACAGCAGCGGGGTGAAAAACAGCAGCACAATGACCACAGCCATGGATGTGAACACGCTGGAAAGCCCGCTTACGGCACCGGAAGCCAGGTTGACCGCCGAACGCGAAAACGAACCGGATGCGGGATAGCTTTTGCCCACCGCGCCCAGAATGTTGGCAAGCCCCTGCCCCACAAGTTCCTGGTTGGGGTCAAGACGCTGACCTGTTTTGGCGGCCATGGCCTTGGCAATGGAAATGGCTTCCATAAAGCCCAGCAGCGAAATAATGGCAGCATAGGGAAGCAGCTGCAGCATGACGCTGATATCAAGGGTCGGAATGGAAAGCGTGGGCAGACCGCTGGGCACGGTGCCCACCACCGCACCGCCGCCCATCATGGGCAGTGCGTTCACGTCAAGAGGTCTGTTACCCACCTTCAGGCGCCACACGCGTCCGTCGGTCTGCATACCGTCGGGAGTCTGCCCCTGCTGATAAAAAAGCATGGAGCCGTCGGCCATGACCACACCGTCAAACAGCATGTCGCGCAGCGCGGCTCTGTCGTTATGAATGCCGCCTTTCAGGCGGTCCATGGCCAGCCCCACTTCCTTGATGCGGTATTCCAGCTCAAGGTGGGCATTGTCATCGGCCATGCCTTTTGCTTCTTCAAGCTTTCTGCCCAGCTCCGCGCGTTTTTCTCCCAGTGCGGGAATGGCGTTCACCTTCTGGTTAAAGGCGGCGATCAGCTCCGAGGCAGCGGGGGCCTTGAGCGCGGTAACGGGAGCCTTGGCATCGTGCTGAAACCCGATACCCCACGATATGGTGGTGGTCAGCGCCACGGCCACCAGCACGTTGGGCACCTTGGGCATGTACCGTTTGAGCAGATACATGATGGCAAAGGCCAGCACCCCCATGACAAGGGTCGGCCAGTGCGTGAAATTCATTGCGCTTTCAATGACGCGGATAATGGTTTCGTAGTGATGCTCGGCTTTGTCCACATACACGCCGAACAGCTTGGAAAGCTGCGAGGTGGCAATGATGATGGCCGCCGCGTTGGTAAACCCGTTGACCACGGGGTGCGACAGAAAGTTAACCACCAGCCCCAGCCGCAGTACACCCAGCGCCAGCTGAAAAAGTCCCACCATCAGAGCCAGCATGATGGCGTATGCTATGTACGCCTCGCTGCCCTGCGTGGCGAGAGGAGCAAGCGAGGCCGAGGTCATCAGTGAGACCACAGCCACCGGACCGGTGGCAAGCTGACGGCTGGAACCGAACAGCGCCGCTACCAGCGGAGGAAGAAAAGAGGCGTACAGACCGTAATATGGAGGCAATCCCGCAAGCTGCGCATAGGCCATGGACTGCGGAATTAGGACCAGCGCCACCGTGAGACCGGAAATCAGATCCGCTCTCAGGCTTTCGCCGGTATACCCTTTGAACCATCCGAGGAAAGGGAAGACTCTCGTCAGCATTCGTTCACCCGTCGCTTTGTATCTTCCGCAGCCGGACGGAATAATCCTGCCCTGCCCGACGCGGAAACTGCCTGAACATGCCGGAAAAAACCGGCAGCGATGCACAAGGATTCCCGGCACCCGCGCGGGCCACTGCGCGCTGCCATGCGGAACCCTGCCGCACCGTCATAACTGCAAACACTCCGGCCAGATGCATACCGGCTGCCCACCGGCGCTTCCGGCTGCCCGCCGGAAAGCATATGTTCAATGCATATGACCAATTGTGACCCTTAAAAATTTTTCTCCCAAAACACAAGGTAAAAATTTCACAAGCTATAATATATGTCAAAACAAAGACATAGAAGTCATTTCGACAGACTTGAAAGTTTTGTCAACCTCTTTCTGGGATGTGATTTTTTACACAGGACACCTGCCCCCGGGCCGCCGGCACACACGTGCCCCCCGCACAGGCCTGCATGCCGTACGGCTTTGAACACCCCTACCCCGCATCAGGCATGGACCACGGACCCCGCACCCGAAGCGCTTTGACAGCCAACCCATACAGGGTATGCCGCAGGCGGCAGAACATTGCCCCGTCGCACAACGGTTCAAAGCGGCGCACACCTTTTCCGCAGCAGGCTGCAGCAAAATGCAGCAGTGCACCACCATGAGACATCTGCTCGTTCCCGAGTCAAACAAGCGGCCGCAGGTGCACAGGGCATTCTGCACACACCGTGCCTGAAAGAGGTGTTCACGAAAGACAGATTGCCCCGCCATGAAATATTTCTTTATGCATGCCGCATTAGCGCCGCATGCGTTATTCCAATCAAAGCCTAAAACCTGATTATGGGCAGTGTGTCAACACCCGCCATGTTGCATGATGTCCATATGCGTATTTCCTGTGATTTTTTTCGCGCATCAAAAAAAAACGGCCCCGCAACGGGGGCCGTTTCATTTATTATCATTTTCATGCAGACCGGAATATATCAAACCGGCGTCACTGGATTTTTTTCAGTGCGAAGTTGAGCATCTTTTCCGCTTCCACAAAGTCGGGTTTTAATTTCAGAGCCATACCCGCAGCCTTGGCTACTCTGTCCCACTTGCCCCAGTCCACATACAGCCGGCCGAGGTTAAAAAACAGATGCGGGTCATGCCCCGTGTACTTGGCAGCCTTGAAGTAATACTTTTCGGCCACGTCGAACTTGCCCAGCTTGCGCAGGGCAATGCCGATACGGTTGTACAGATGCACCGACTCGGGGCTTTCATCCAGCGCCTGCGCAAGGTATTCAAAAGCTTCTTCGTAGCGGCCCGCTTTCAGAAAGCGGTCGCCAATCTCGCCCTTCAGCTCGGCATCGTCTTCAAACCGGGCAACCAGTCCGCGGAAGTGTTTCTGCGCATCCTCAAACTGACGGTCGTCCAGCATCTGCTGCCCGCGCCGCATCTCAGCCTCTTTCGACGCTTCAAACTGCCTGAGCTGTTCCTGCGCTTCGGACACGGCGGCCTCTTCCAGCGCCTTGACCAGCGATGCCACCACATCCAGCACTTCACGTTCCGCACCGGGTTTGTAAGAAATGGTCAACGGAAAAACCCTGCGCAGTTCGGCGTCATTATTCAGATGATGCGCCGCATCATCCAGCAGACGCTCGAATTCCTCTTTCTCCGCCTTCATCAGCGGGTTTTTAAGAACAGCCAGCAAAGCAGTGTGATACGACTGCGCAGCGGGCATAACCTTGCCCTGCCGCAGCAGCGAACGCACCTGCGTAAGCTGTTTCCGCGCTCTGGTCAGTTCAGCAGACATTCTTTTCTCCGGTCGGCACGGCTACTTTCCCAGATGTTCGCGCAGCAGTTTGCGGAACCTGCCGAAGAAGTAGTGGCTGTCGTTGGGTCCCGGGCTGGCTTCGGGGTGGTGCTGCACCGAAATGACCGGTTTGACGGTATGCTCGAAACCCTCAAGCGTATTGTCATTCAGGTTCACATGGGTCACACGCACATCGGGAACTGCATCCAACTCTACACAGAACCCGTGGTTTTGCGAAGAGACTTCTATGCGCCCCGTTGTCAGGTCCTTCACCGGGCTGTTGCAGCCGTGGTGCCCGAATTTAAGCTTGCGCGTGGTACCGCCCAGCGCATGCCCGAGCAGCTGATGCCCCAGACAGATGCCGGCCACGGGCATCATGTCGGTCAGTTTTGCGATTTCGGCTATTTCAGCCTTCAGCGTTGCCGGGTCTCCGGGACCGTTGGAAAGGAACACGGCCTCGGCACCGCAACGCTGCACGTCCTGCGCGGTAAAAGAAGGCGGCACCACAAGCAGGTCCAGTCCTTCTGCGGCAAGCAGGCGCAGAATATTCCATTTGATGCCGAAGTCATAGACCACCACACGCGGCCCCTTGCCCGGCCATGCGTACACTCCGTCCTGCAGAGTCACTTTCTGAGGGCGCTCGCCGTCCCAGCGGTAAGGGCTTTCGGGTGCCACGCGCACAACCAGATTCTGGCCTTCCATGGACGGCAGGTCTTTTGCCCGCTGCACCAGCGCCGCGGGGTCGGTCTCCGAAGTGGAGATAATGCCCCGCATGGCTCCGTGCATGCGCAGATGACGGGTAAGGGCGCGGGTGTCTATGCCTTCGATGCCCATAATACCGTTACGCTTGAGATAATCGGGAAGCGACGCCACGGAACGCCAGTTGGAGGGCACCTTGCAGCATTCCTTAACAATGAACGCCTCAACGTGCACCTTGCCGGATTCCACGTCTTCGCGGGTCACTCCGTAGTTGCCGACAAGCGGATAGGTCATGCAGACCATCTGCCCCGCATACGAAGGATCCGTCAGCACTTCCTGATAGCCGGTCATGCCGGTGTTGAAAATCACCTCACCACCCGTCTCTCCGGGGCCGGTAAAGGAACGGCCTTCCAGTACGAAGCCGTCTTCAAGGGCCAGCAGCGCTCTCATCCTTCGTTCTCCCGTATCATGTTGATAATTACGTCGATATCCCCGGGGCGGTCCACACCGTGCGTCCGGTATGCCGTTTCCACCACCCGTATGGGTATATTGTTTTCCAGAAGCCGCAGCTGCTCCAGTTTTTCCGTACGCTCAAGCACGGACTGTTCCAGCTGCGTAAAACGCCGCAGAGCCTGATACCGGAAAGCATACAGCCCCACGTGCCCCATGCAGGGCGCACCGGACTGCCCGTCGCGGCAGTACGGTATGGCTGCCCGCGAAAAATACAGAGCGTCACCCCCCGCCGTGCACACCACCTTGACCACATCGGGACAGGCGGCCTGCTGCGGGCTGATGGCCCGCGCCAGAGTGGTTACCTGCACGGCGGCATCTTCAGCAAAAGGCCGCACCAGCTCGGAAAGCATGCGCGGCTCCAGTGCGGGCTCGTCACCCTGAATATTAACCACCACGGCGTCCTCGTCCAGCTGCAGCAGCGTTGCCGCTTCAAAAACGCGGTCGGTGCCGCTGGGGTGGTCGGAACGGGTCATCACATACGGCACGTCCAGCGCGTGCGCCGCTTCCGCAATCCGTCCGTCGTCCGTGGCCAGCACCACCTGCTGCAGCTGCGGACACAGGCTTGCCCTGTGCCACACATGCCAGAACATGGGACGGCCCTGAATATCTGCCAACGGTTTGCCGGGAAAACGGGAAGAATCGTATCGTGCCGGGATTATTCCGTAACATGCTGTTGCGGTCATGAGTCCTGCCGGAATATAGCTGCGTGGCGGCGGGTGCCGCCCGGTAACAGTGCGCCAAATCGATGGACTATACCTGCAAACGCCGCAGGAGGAAAGAGCTTTCAACCGGCCGGAACCCGCACGGACTGCCGCAAATCGGCAGGACACGCAACATACTGCCGCTGCGGATTATTTTCAGCGCTCATGCCTTATGTTGACCGCACACCGCATCTATAGCATAACACCGCCCTCGCGGGTGTCCCTTTCAGGGCGCCGCAAAACCACCCCGCCGAGGTTTCACCGTGAACAGGGAACATCAGAGAGAAGTAGACAAACGCCGCACGTTCGGCATCATCAGCCACCCCGACGCAGGCAAGACGACCCTTACCGAAAAGCTGCTGCTTTTCGGCGGGGCCATACAGATGGCCGGCACCGTCAAGTCGCGCAAGGCAGCCCGCCACGCCACGTCAGACTGGATGGCCATGGAGCAGGAACGCGGCATATCCGTCACCACCTCGGTGATGAAGTTCCACCACAACGGCTACGAAATAAATCTTCTCGATACCCCCGGTCACCAGGATTTCTCGGAAGACACCTACCGGGTGCTCACCGCGGTGGACAGCGCGCTGCTGGTCATCGACTCCGCCAAAGGCGTGGAAGCGCAGACCCTGAAGCTGATGGATGTGTGCCGCATGCGCAGCACTCCCATTGTCACCTTCATCAACAAGCTGGACCGTGACGGCCTGCATCCGCTGGAAGTGATGGATGACATTGAAAGCCGCCTCAATATCCAGTGCAGTCCGCTTACCTGGCCCATCGGCATGGGAGCGGACTTTAAAGGTACATGGGACATACGCACCGGACGGCTGCATATGTTCACCCCCGCCAACGACGGGCGCATCGCCTCGGGGCGCATCATTGAAGGACTGGACAACCCGGAACTGGACGAAGCGCTGGGCGAACAGGCCGTTACGCTGCGTGACGAGCTGGCGCTGCTGGCAGAAGCCGGAAACCCCTTTGATAAGGAACGGTACCTCAAAGGTGAACTGACCCCGGTGTTTTTCGGTTCGGCCATCAACAATTTCGGTGTGCGTGAAATGCTGGACACCTTTGTGGATCTGGCACCGGCTCCCCAGCCGCGTCCGGCCACAACCCGCACGGTTTCACCCTATGAAGAAGATTTTTCCGGTGTGGTTTTTAAGATTCAGGCAAACATGGACAAAAATCACCGCGACCGCATCGCCTTCATGCGTATCTGCTCCGGCAAGTTCACACGCGGCATGAAAGTGCGTCATCACCGCATCGGCAAAGAAGTGGCACTGGCCAATGCCACCATATTCATGGCGCAGGACAGAACCGGCGTGGAAGAGGCATGGCCCGGCGACATCATAGGCATACACAATCACGGCACCATCAAGATAGGGGACACTTTTTCCCTTCGCGAGCCGCTGAAATTTGTCGGCATACCCAACTTTGCCCCCGAACATTTCCGCAGGGTGGTGCTGCGCGACCCCATGAAGGCCAAACAACTGCAAAAAGGTCTGGAGCAGCTGGCCGAAGAAGGCGCCGTACAGCTTTTCCGGCCGCTTCTCGGCAATGACTATATTCTCGGCGCCGTGGGTGTGCTGCAGTTTGAAGTCATCGTGGCCCGGCTAAAAGACGAATACAACGTCAACGCCCTGTATGAAGGCTGCAACATAACCACGGCACGCTGGCTGCACACCGACGACCCCAAAACCATGGCCGAATTCCGCGACTACTACCGCAGCGAACTGGCCATGGACGCGGAAGGCTGCCTTGCCTATCTTGCTCCCAACCCGTGGCGGCTTGAATCCGCAGTGGAGCGCTATCCCAAAATGGAATTCCGCACCACGCGTGAAATCAGCTAGCACTGCGTCCGCCGAGGGCAGTTCCGCCGCGGCAACATCAGCGAGGTACTCCGCCATGCGGTCACACAGCGTTCTTTTTATTTTCTGCACCTGCCTTGCCTTCTGCATCGGCGCAGACGCCGCGACCGGACACAGGGCGCTTGCCGCACAGCAGGACGAGTCATGGCCCGCGGCACGTGTGCTGCATGAAGAACACTACCCCGACGGAACACTCAAACTGCGGCGCACCACAAGCTTTTCCGACATGTTTGAAACGGAATACCGCTACAGCCGCAACGGCACGCTGGTATCCACCACGGAGTATACTGACGGCAAGCTCCGCAACGTGACGGAAGAGCTGGGCCACGGCCTGCAACGGCAGACATCCTTCCATCCTGACGGGGTGACCCCGCACTGGGAAAGGACGAGGCAAGCCGTCGGCGAAGGCAAATTCCGCACGACCCGCGCCACCGGAGACTCGTTTGTTTACCGCCCCGACGGAACGCTGAAAACCAGAGCCCTGTACCGCGAAGGGTACAAGGTGCTGTCCGAAGAATTCAGCCCTGACGGAACGATGACCATACGCCGCAGCCATTACAAGGCCAATGACAGCCTGATTCCGGTACACCTGCTTATGCAGCCCGGCCCCCCGCCGCGGTTCTGTTCCGCGCTGGACCGCCGCGTGACCACGGCAGCGGGTGACGATGTGTTTCAGACAATCACCTGCTCGGGCAGCACGCGCCTGCTGGTCACCCCGTTTTTCAGCCTGCGCACGGAACAGCTTCCATCGGGCGGTACGCTGACAACAGTGCTCGACTCCGACGGCTCGGCACTGGCCACGCTGGAACCGGCGCAAAGCCACAGCAAGTACGTCACATTATACGCCTATGATGATATTCAGGCGGTGCTCTACAAAAAAAAGGGCATATTCGGCACCACGGAGCGGAGTATCTTTTTCAAGCTGCGCACGCCGTGGCCTGACACCGGACAGGCCGGAGAAGGACAGAGTCTCTGCCCGTACCGGCTTGTGCAGTACTACACGTCGGCAGTCTCCATGGAATTCGACGAGCGGGAAGAACTTGCGGACCTCATGCTCAGCCGCGACAAGCGTATCGTGCACTGGCTGCGCCTGTACGGGCATATCGTGGTCCTCGACCAGCGTTACGACCTGCGCCCCGATCAGGAATCCATCATCACACAGGTTTCCGTGGACGGCAAAACCGCAGGAGAAGTGCACTTTATGGGCAGGCCCGACCATCTGACCCTCCCGCTGGAAGACGGCCGCGTTCTGCACGTGACCCCCAAGGACCTCTGGCTGGAAGAACAACCCTAGCCGCCACCGCCCTTTTACCCCGCGCTGCGGCTGCGGCTGCGGGCGCCCGCATGCCTGTCAGACACAGGCCTCCCACGTTTTTTGTATCCGCAAATTGCAAACGTTTGCATCAGCAACGGAAGTCCGTTAGGGTTACCCGGAAAACAACCCGGCACTCAGACCGGTGTCTTCCGGAGACATGCCATGGGCCTGCAACCGTACAAGGACATTCCGCATACACGGCGCAACGCGCTGACAGGCGAATGGGTGCTGGTGTCGCCCCACAGGGCAATGCGCCCCTGGCAGGGGCAGCAGGACGCACCCGACACCACCGTCATGCCCGCCTATGACCCGCAGTGTTATCTATGTCCGGGCAACCTGCGCACAGGCGGTGCCCGCAACCCGCACTACAGCGGCGTATTCGTCTTCGACAACGACTTTCAGGCACTGAAAACGCCCGGCAGCCGCACCGCGCAAAGCCCCCCCCGCAAAAACGACGACCTGTTTGCCGCCAGACCCGAGACAGGCATCTGCCGTGTCGTATGTTACTCTCCCCGCCACGACCTGACCATGGCCCGCATGCAGCCCGCACAGGCAGAGGCCGTCATCACCGCGTGGCAGCAGGAGTATGCCGCACTGTGCTCACGACAGGATATCGGGTATGTCCAGATTTTTGAAAACAGAGGCGCCATGATGGGCTGCTCCAACCCGCATCCCCACGGGCAGATATGGGCCAGCAGCTCCGTGCCGCACATCGCCGCGCAGGAAGACACCATGCAGCGCCGCCACCTGCAGCAACACGGCGGCTGCCTGCTCTGCAGATACACCGCTCTGGAAGAAGAATACAAAGAGCGTGTGGTCTTCAGCAATGACTCGTTCTGCGCGGTGGTACCCTACTGGGCGGTGTGGCCCTTTGAAACCATGCTTCTGCCGCGCAGGCATGCCGCCGACATCACAGACATGACTCCGGCGGAAAAAACCGATCTCGCGCATGCGCTCATACGGCTGACCACCAGATACGACAACCTGTTCCGCACGCCTTTTCCCTATTCCATGGGCATACACCAGCAGCCCTGCAAGGGCGCTTCTCCGCAGGCGTGGCATTACCATTTTCACTTCTATCCGCCGCTGCTGCGTTCCGCATCGGTACGCAAATTCATGGTGGGCTATGAAATGCTGGGCAGCCCGCAGCGCGACCTGACTGCAGAGAGCGCGGCGGACAGGCTGCGCGCCCTTTCCGACGTGCATTACACGGACCTGCGGCAGGGGTCTGCAACATGATGCCCGCGCTGCATACGCAGCAGGAAATGCTGAACGCCCTGCATAGGGGGGCACTGGACGCGGGGCTGCGCGCCCTGTACGCGCCGGACAGCGACAGCGGGCACACAGCCGCTGCGGCACGCATCCGGCTGGAAAACCTGCTGCATGAACATCTGCACCGCTACGGCCCGCGGCCTGTGGGTATTTTCAGCGCGCCCGGCCGTACGGAGCTGGCAGGCAACCATACCGACCACAACAGGGGTGTGGTGGTGGCGGCAGCAGTCACACTGGACTGTCTGGCCGTGGCTTCTGCCCGCGCCGACCTGCGCGTGCATCTGGTTTCCGCCGGATTTGCCCGTCCGGTGGACCTGACACTGGATGACCTGCAGCCGCGCGCGGACGAAAAAGAAACCCCCGCGGCCATCATCAGAGGCATGGCTGCCGGCATACACGGCCTGATGCCCCTCTGCGGATTCGATGCCTGTGTGCACAGTACGGTTCCCGTGGGTGCGGGACTCAGCTCCTCCGCAGCATTCGAGGTGCTCTGCGGCCGCATTTTTTCAGGCTGGCATTCCGGTTACGTCCTCACTCAGCAAACGCTGGCGGCACTGGCCCATACCGCAGAATCCCGTTATTTCGGCAAGCCCTGCGGCGAAATGGATCAACTGGCCTGTGCGGGCAGCGGAGCTTCGGTCATCCGCTTCGGCATGCCGCAGGGCAAAAACGTTGAAGCCGTGCCCGTCAATATTGCGGAAGCCGGCTATCAGCTTGCGGTTGTAAACACGGGGGGCAGCCACGCCGACCTGACGGCGGAATACGCCGCCATACCCGCAGAGATGCGCCGCGCCGCGGCCGTACTGGGCAAGCAGCAGGCCCACGGCATCACCGCCGCAGAGGTGCTGCGCCACGCCGCAGCCATCCGCAATGCGGCCGGAGACCGGGCTCTGCTGCGGCTGCTTCATTTTGCCGAAGAGACACAGCGTGCCGAAGCCGTGGCACAGGCGCTGCGCCACAACCGCACGCAGGAATTGCTGCGGCTGGTCAATGCCAGCGGCGATTCTTCGTGGCGGCTGCTGCAAAACTGCTACCCCGCCGGTGCGTCCGCCCAGCCCCTGCCCGTGGCGCTGGAAACGACCCGCCTGCAACTGGACGGACAAGGGGCATGGCGTGTGCACGGCGGAGGATTTGCCGGTACCATACAGGTCTATGTGCCGCAGCGGCTCATGGCCGGCTACACAAAGTGCATGGAACAGCTTTTCGGCGCCGGGTGTGTCATCCCGCTGGATATCCGCGGCAGCGGCCTGCACCGGCTGCTCCCGTAAGTCAGCTCCGCAGACAAAAAAAGCCGTGCCGCTTTTGACAAAACCATGTAAATGAGGTCAAACTGCAAACGTTTGCAGCAACTGCGGCACCCGCCGCAAAACGGACAGCGCATGCGCCAGTACACCATTAAAGACATCGCCAGAGAACTGGGGGTTTCACCCTCGACGGTGTCGCGTGCGCTCAGCGGACACCCCGGCATCAGCGCCCGGACCCGCAGCAGGGTTCAGGAACTGGCCCGTCTGCACAACTACCAGCCCAACCTGCTCGCTAAAAGTCTGCAGCAGAAACATTCCAGCACCATCGGTGTCATTGTGCCGGAGATCCGCCACGACTTTTTCGCCGCCACCATCAGCGGCATCGAAGAGGTGGCCTACACGGCAGGATACGCCATCATGGTCTGCCAGAGCCATGAAACACTCGACCGCGAAACAACCAACATAGCCGCACTGCTGGGACAGCGCATAGCGGGCCTGCTGCTTTCCGTTTCGTGCCGCACGCACGACGCACGGCATCTTGCTCCGGTGCTGCGCAGCCGCACGCCTCTGGTGGTTTTCGACAGAGTGCCCGAAGGGTTTGCAGGCAGCACAGTCACCACCGACGACGAGCAGGGAGCCTGTGACATCACAACGCTGCTGCTGCAAAAAGGCTACCGGCGCATAGCCCACATAGGAGGCCCCCCGCATCTGGCCATAAGCCGCCGACGGTACGCAGGGTATACAAAAGCCCTTGCCGCGGCGGGAATGCCGCAGTTTTCCGGATACCATATTCAGGGCGGCTTTGACGAAGAAGACGGCAGACGCGGCGCCATGCAGCTTTTTGACCTTGCGCAGCCGCCTGACGCCATCATGGCCGTCACCGACCCTGTGGCACTGGGAGTGTACAGCGCCGCGCGGCAGCGGGGTTTGCGCATACCGCAGGATATAGCGGTCACCGGATTCAGCGGCAACCCCGTGGGCGAACTGATCACCCCGCGCCTGACAACAGTATACCAGCCAGCCTTTGAAATGGGCAGACGCGCCGCCGGCCTGCTGCTGGAACAAATACGCGGCACCGCGGCACAAAGCACAGCAACCGTGTCATTGCCCACCCGTGTGGTTGTGCGCGAATCGGCGTAGAGGCAGACATGAGCAGCACGCAGGATACATGTTTTACGCACCTGTCAGGTGCGCATACTGTCAGACCGCAACCCTGCGCAACAATACCGCACTGCTCCGGCCCTGCTTTCCGGCGTATTCCGTGGCCCGGCCGCGCCGCACGTCCCGCCCCTCAGCCAGACGGCCGGTCTCCTTCTGCGACACCCTCCCTGTTCATGCTGCGCAATACAAATGACATGACGGTTTGTATTACCGATTACGGAGCACGGCTCGTTTCCGTTCTCTGGCCGCAAAGCAAACCGCCTTGTTCCGGCAGTACCGGCGCACCGGATTCCCGGCGCGATGTCATAACGGGGTATGATTCACCATACACATACATGGACGATCCGTATTACATGGGCGCAATTATCGGCAGGCTGGCCAACCGGACCTCCGGAGCATGTTTTTCACTGGACGGGCAGCGCCACTGCCTGAAAGCCAACGACGGTCCGCATCATCTGCACGGCGGCCCGCACGGTCTGCACAGCCGCATGTGGCAGGTGCAGGCAGGCGATTACGCCGAAAACGCAACAATCATATTGCGGTATGCCAGCCCGCACGGAGAACAGGGATACCCCGGCACCGTGCAGTTCACCGTCAGCTGCACGCTGACAGACAGCAACACGCTGCGTCTGACCATGCACGCGCAGGCCGACGTTCCCACGCCCGTCTCACTGACAGCGCATCCCTACTTCAACCTGAGCGGTCATCCGGCTGGCAGCCTGCACGGGCACCGGCTTACCGTTCACGCATCCCGTTATCTGCCCTGTACCGCAGCACAGAAAACCGGCTACGGCATTCCCGCCGGTCACACCGCGCCTGTGGCAGGTACCGCGCTGGACTTCACAACGCCGCGCGACCTGACACAGGCCCTGCGGCAAACTCCGCAGGGCTTTGACCACTATGCCGTGCTGGACGCCGCAGCACCCGCAAGCGAACCGCAACACCCCGCGCTGCGCCATGCCGCCACGCTGCACCATGTGCCCACCGGCCGCAGCATGCAGGTACACACCGACCAGCCGGGGCTGCAGATATATTCAGCCAATTTCATCGCCCCCCGCACACGGGGCAAGTACGGAACCTGCTACGGCCCCCAGACAGCTATCTGCCTGGAACCCCACGGCTTTCCCGATGCGGTGAACAACGCACACTTTCCCTCATGCATCATCGGGCCGCAGGCACCGTACACCCAGACAACGGAGTACCGTTTTTTTACAGGACAGCAGGCGTAACAAACCCCGCCGTCCGCAAGCAGCAACAGGATCACGGAAACGCCATGGAAAAAGTTTCGCTCAACGGTATAAGCAAGCGCTTCGGCGACGTACGGGTCATTCACGATGTCAGCCTGTCCATCAGAGAAAATGAATTCATCGTGCTGGTGGGGCCTTCCGGCTGCGGAAAATCCACCATACTGCGCATGATAGCGGGGCTGGAGAGCGTGAGCGGCGGCGAAATACGCATAGGGGGCCGCGTAGTCAATGACGTGCCGCCCAAGGAACGCGATGTGGCCATGGTGTTTCAGAACTACGCCCTGTATCCGCACATGACCGTGGGAGAGAACATGGGGTTCAGCCTTAAAATGCAGAAACGCCCCGGAGCCGAAATCGAGTCGAAAGTGCAGGAGGCTGCAGCCGTTCTGGGGTTGACCGAATATCTGCACCGCAAACCCGCGGCTCTTTCCGGCGGGCAACGGCAGCGCGTGGCCATGGGCCGCGCCATTGTGCGCAAACCGCAGGTCTTTCTGTTCGACGAGCCTCTTTCAAATCTGGACGCCCAGCTGCGCACCCAGATGCGCATGGAACTGAAAAAACTGCACCTGAAGCTGAACACCACCACCATCTACGTCACCCACGATCAGGTGGAGGCCATGACGCTGGCCGACCGCATTGTACTGCTGAAAGACGGACATATACAGCAGGTGGGGGCCCCTGTGGATGTCTTTGAACGTCCGGCCAATGTGTTCACCGGGCGTTTTATCGGCAACCCGCCCATGAACGTGCTGCAGGCGGTGCTGCATAAAGGCGCGGACGATGCGGGGCGCCATGTGGCCGCAGAGGGCCTGCGCATTGCAGTGGCAGACACGGTAGGCGCCGCGTTGCCCCACGGTACGCCGGTAACCGTGGGCATACGGCCCGATGCCGTCAAAACCGGCGACGCGCTTATGCATCTGCCGGAACACTGCCATATGGATGCGCGTGTGGAAGTAGCCGAAATTCTGGGCGGTCAGTCGCTGCTGGAAGTATCGGCGGCGGGTGTTCCGCTCATAGCGGAAGTGGCAGGCCGCGTGCTGGTGCGCCCCGGAGACTCCATACGCATAGGGGTTGACCCTGCACGGGTTCTGCTTTTTGACGCGCAGACCCAGAACGCCGTCGACTGAAACGCGGAAGAGCACGGCCCCCCTGACGGAAGCCGTGCAGACCATAGGCTCATGGCCGCGCACAGCGGCAAACGGGATTGCCGGACAACGTCTGCCGGCGCATTGCGGCTCAGGGCGCCACAACCGCCCGCACCGCACAACGCAGGAGGAAGGGTATGAACAGATTCCTGGCAAAAGCGGCCGTTGCGGCCGCCGCATTCTGCCTGATGATCACGGCGCCCGCCATGGCGGCGGCGCAGGACAAGCTTGGCGGAACTCTGGAAATTTTTTCGTGGTGGGCCGGTGACGAAGGCCCCGCGCTTGAGGCCATGATAAAGCTGTACAACAAGCAGCACCCCGGCGTCAGCGTGGAAAACGCCGCCGTCACGGGCGGATCGGGCATCAACGCCCGTGCAGTGCTTAAAACCCGTATGCTGGGCGGCAATCCTCCTGACAGCTTTCAGGTGCATGCAGGACAGGAACTCATCGGTACGTGGGTTGCCTCGGGCCGTATGGAAGACCTGACCTTTCTGTACAAACAGCAGGGCTGGATGGAAGCGTTTCCCGCCGACCTCATCAAGCTGATCGGCACGGAGAACGGCATATGGTCGGTACCGGTGACGGTTCACCGCTCCAACGTCATGTGGTTTGTACCCGCCAACCTGAAAAAATGGGGAATACAGGCTCCTGCCGACTGGAACGAGTTTCTGGAAATAGCCCCGCGGCTGCAGGAACAGGGCGTGGTGCCGCTTGCTCTGGCCACCAACTGGACTGCCAACCACCTCTGGGAATCCGTGGCGCTGGCCGCCATGGGGGCCGACCGGTGGGACGCCCTCTGGCGCGGCGAAATTCCGTGGACCGATCCTGAAGTGGTCAAAGCATGGGAGCTTTTCGGCAAGGTGCTGCAATACACCAATGACGACGCCACATCGCTTTCGTGGCAGCAGGCCACAGACATGGTTGTGGACGGCCGCGCCGCCTTCAACGTCATGGGCGACTGGGCTGCCGGCTACATGAACACCACGCTGGGCATGGCACCCGGTAAAGACTTCGGCTGGTCCGCATCGCCGGGCACCGGCGGCGTGTTCATGTTCCTTTCCGATTCGTTCGGCCTGCCCGTGGGCGCCGCAAACCGCGACAACAGCCTCGCGTGGCTGGCACTTGTGGGTTCGCGCAGCGGCAGCGACGCCTTCAACCCGCTCAAGGGTTCCATCTCGCCCCGGCTTGATACCGACCTGAACCTGTACAATGACTATTCAAAATCCGCCGCAGGCGACTGGGGCCGCGACCGCATCGTGGGCAGTCTGGCTCACGGAGTCACCGCCAACGAAGGCTTCATGAGCGATTTCGCATCCGTTATGGAGATGTACCTGAAAAACCGCAACGCCGGTCAGGCCGCCATGGCCTGCCACGCCATTGCCGTAAAAAACGGCATAGCCAGACGATAGCATACTGACCATTCACCGCGCCGGAGACCGGCAGGTCTCCGGCGCCACAGACGGGGTTTGCACAATAATGGCCGACTTATCACGGGACAGATGGAAAGCACTCATCACGCTCATGCCGTCCGTCGTGCTCATTGCGGTGTTCGTTTACGGGTTTATCGGCGACACCATTTATATTTCGCTGACGGACTGGGGAAGAGGCGCCGCGCTGGCACTTGATCCGCAGATCAATTACATCGGTTTTGAAAATTATACCGAACTGTTCACCGGTTTCATCGACGGCCGCTTCCGGCAGGACATGGTCAACGCCATGTTCTACTCGGTGCTGCTGCTGGCCGGGGCCATCGGTCTGGGGCTGTTCATCGCCGTGCTGCTGGACAGAAAACCCGCGGGCGAGGCCGTGCTGCGCACCATATTCCTGTATCCCATGGCGCTGTCTTTCATCGTCTCCGGCACCATCTGGCGCTGGCTGCTCGCCCCGCAGGGCGGGGTCAACGTGCTGCCGACCTATTTCGGATTCGACAGACTGCAGTTCACATGGCTTACCAGCAAGCAGACCGTGCTGCAGTTCAACTGGCAGAACCTGCTGCCGCTGCTTCTCTGTATCATGGCTGCGGTGCTCGTCCTGTCCGGGTTCGGCTGTCTGCGCAGCAGGCCGCGGCGTGCCGCATGGTTTATGGGCTGCGGCGCCCTGCTTGGCCTGTTTGTGGCCGTTGCGGGCAGCAGCCTGCCGCAGGCTCTGTTCATGGAAGAAACACACGGCTTCAATCTGGCCACGACGGGCATCATCATTGCCACCGTATGGCAGTATTCGGGATACACCATGGCCCTGTATCTTGCGGGACTGCACGGCATATCGCAGGACCTCGCCGACGCCGCCCAGCTGGACGGTGCCTCACAGTTCGCCTACTACCGGCATGTGGCCATCCCCATGCTGCGCCCCATAACCATCAGCGCCATCATCATTCTGTCGCACATCTCGCTCAAGATGTTCGACCTCATCTTTGCCATGACCGGCCCGGACAACGGTGCCACAGGACATCCCGCGCTGCTCATGTATCTGACCACATTCAGGGCCAACGACTTTGCCAAGGGTGCTGCCATTGCCGTGGTGCTGTTTCTGCTGGCGGCCATGTTCATCATTCCGTACCTTGTCAGTTCGTACCGCCGCAAAAGGAGGGGCTACTGATGCACCGCACGTTTTCACCGGCGCGGGTGCTGCTGTATGCAGTGCTGTTTCTGCTGGCGGCCGCCTATATCACTCCGGCATACATGGCCCTTATCACCGCGCTCAAGCATCCGGCCGAAATCAGCCTGACCACCGCATGGGAACTTCCCGCCACGGCCAACTGGAACAGCTTTGCCGAAGCCGCACGCAAGCTGGGCCCCAACTTCATGAACAGCATAATCCTGACCGTATGCGCCACCATCGGCTCCACGGTGCTCGGCTCGCTGAACGGCTATGTTTTTTCCAAATGGAAGTTCAAGGGCAGCGAAGTGGTTTTCACCCTGTTTCTGTTCGGCATGTTCATTCCGTACCAGATCATTCTCATTCCGCTTTTTCAGCTGCTGCGCGACATGAACCTGTACGGCGGCCTGCCGGGGCTGATTCTGGCACACGTTGTCTACGGTCTGCCCATCACCACGCTGATCTTCCGGAATTTTTACAGCCAGATACCGACAACGCTTGTGGAATCTGCCCAGCTGGACGGCGCGGGATTCTTTTCCATATACCGGCATATCATCTTTCCGCTGTCCATTCCGGGCTTTGTGGTGACCAGCCTGTGGCAGTGCACGCAGGTATGGAACGAATTTCTGTGGGGTATCTGCCTGACAAAGCACACCTCCGCCCCCATGACCGTGGGACTGGCACAGCTGGCAGGCGGACAGGCCGTCAGCTGGAACCTGCCCATGGCCGGTTCTGCCATTGCCGCACTGCCTGTGCTGATGATGTACATTCTGCTGGGCCGTTATTTCATCCGCGGACTGCTGGCGGGTTCCGTCAAAGAATGACGTCACCGGCATAAAAACAGACGGGCATTTCCGCCAAAGATGCCCGTCTGTTTTTATGCCGTGCGGAAACCCGCTGAAAATACGCCGCAGTGCGGCGGCATGCAGCAGACGACCTGCTGCCGGAAAAACACGCCGCGGTGCCGCCCGTGCAGCAGAGCCGCGCGACAGACCCGGAAGCAGGTCCGGAAACAGGCCCGGAAACAGGTCCGGAACAAAAGCACCACGCCGGTGCCCGTTACCCTGTGCAGGCCGCATAAAAGCCCCGCCCAGAGCACACCGCAGTGCACACACGCCATGCGGCGGTCGCTGTGCAACCGTATCCGCGCTTACGCGCAGACCGGATCGCGCAGCAGATACCTGCGGGCGGCCTCGGCCTCTCTGTCTTCCTGACAATGAATACAAAGCGTCGTGGTCGGATTGGCCTTCAGCCGGGCTTCGCCTATTTCGTCACCGCATTCTTCGCACCGGCCGAAGCCACCCGTGGCAATACGGTGCAAGGCCGATTCCACAGCCGCCAGCTGCCGGGCCAGCCGCCCGCGCAATGCCACATCCAGCGTCAGTTCCGCCAGCCGCGAAGCCTGCTCGTTTTCATCGGGGCAGGCAATAACTGCTGCCGCGGTTTCCGGCGCCAGTCCGCACTGCTGTTTAAGAAAAACCACCCTGTCGCGCAGGGAATCCGCAATGGTGCCAAGCTGCTGATCATTCATAACCATAACTCCGTTGGTTGCGGTTTTCCGATGCTTCAGGGTTATGCCCCGCATGCCGGCATGCTGCACGGCAGTCCGGTTACGCGCAGCAGACAATCATATGACACGCTCTGCCGGCGTGTTTCTTCACCAAACAGTCACCCCCCGTTCACCGTATCTCCACACCGCCGCCGTACTACAATGCAGCGACAATCATACTCCGGTACCAGCCGGAGGGAGGTAACCCATGCAGAGTACCCGCACCGGCAGCCCCGGCCGTCAGCCATCGTCAGCAGTCCAGCCGTCCGGTTTCATGCCGCCTGCGGCACGGGCCATTCCCGCGCCGCTGCGCACCCCGCTGATGCACGCCCTCAAGCTGCCCCAGCTGCTTTCCATGTACAGGCAGGTTTCCACCGGCGGCAGCGCCTGTGGCGAAGGTCTCAAACCGTCCGGCCGCACGGCGGACGTGCTGGCCCTGCTGGCCGCACGCACACACGATGCCGGAGAACTGAAAGCCCCGCATATATTTGCCCGTGACGCGCTGCAGCTGCTGGACATCACGCTGGATATCCGGCCGGAAACACAGGCAGGTCTTGAATCGCTGCCCCCCGACCAGCCGCTGGTGGTGGTATCCAACCATCCGTTCGGTGTATTAGAGGGACTGGCCCTGATGGCTGCACTGCTGCCGGTGCGGCCCGACACCCTTTTTCTGGCTAATTATCTGCTGCGCAGCATTCCGGAAATCCGCGAGCTCATTCTGCCGGTCAACCCGTTTCCCACACGGCAGGCCCGTCGCGAAAATATCAGCGGGCTGCGTGCGGCCGTGGGGCACCTGCGTCAGGGCGGCTGTCTGTGTGTCTTTCCCGCCGGAGAGGTGGCGCATCTGCAGCCACGCCGGCGAGCCATAACCGATCCGGTGTGGAACAGTAACGTTGCCGGTCTCATACGCCGCACCGGCGCCGCGGTGCTGCCCCTGCATTTCGAGGGGCGCAACAGCATGCTTTTCAACCTGATGGGCCTTGTGCATCCTTTTGCCCGTACCGCCATGCTGCCGGCAGAACTGCTGAAAAAGCGCTCTTCCACGGTAACGCTCAATGTGGGACGCATCATTCCGCCACAGATATTCCGCGACCTGCCCCGTGAAACCGACATCACCGCGTATCTGCGCGCCCGCAGCTACGCTCTTTCGCGCGGGCCGCAAGACCGGCAGACGGCAACAGCCGTTACACGCCGCGCGGCCCCCGTGGCCGGGCCGTTTCCCGTGGCGCGGCTGCTGGCCGAGATTGCAGACCTGCCGCCTGAACAGCTGCTGCTGCGCGAAAACGGGTACCTTGTTTTTGAAGCCCGCGCATGGCAGGCACCGTGCTTTCTGCATGAAATAGGCAGACAGCGGGAACTTACCTTCCGCGAGGTGGGCGAAGGCAGCGGAGAAGCGCTGGACACGGACGTGTTTGACAACCGTTACGACCATATCATTCTGTGGCATGAAAACGACAGGCGGCTTGCCGGTGCCTACCGCATCGGGCAGACAGGGACAGTCCTTCCGGAATTCGGAGTGAAGGGACTCTATTCGTCCACGCTGTTCCGCTTCAGCCCGCGCTTTTTTGCACAGGATGACAATGCGCTGGAACTTGGACGGGCCTTTGTGACCGCACCCTATCAGCGTGACTATGCGCCGCTGATGCTGCTGTGGAAGGGCATAGCGCACTTTGTGCTGCGCCGCCCCGGCGTCCGGCGGCTGTTCGGCCCTGTCAGCATCAGTCTGGAATACAGCCGGTATTCACTGAGCGCCCTTACAGAGTTTCTGCGCCTGCACCATCAGGACAACACGCTGGCCGCCATGGTCAGCGGGCGCAAGCCTCCCCGTTATAAAATGGACAAACGCGCCCCCGACATGCTCAACATGCAGGGCATGCACTTCAACGGCTTGTGCAATCTGGTGAAAGATATCGAGGGCGGACGCACCGTGCCGGTTCTTTTCAAGCATTATCTCAAACTGGGCGGGCGGATAGGCGGCTTTCACGTGGATACGGCGTTCAGGACTCTTGATGCCTTTCTGTGCATTGATCTGGCCGATGCCCCGCCCGCCATGCTGCAGCGGTACATGGGCA
>Ga0334901_1000245_pt1 | contig 85712 bp, 61 predicted proteins | sample GraSluR3_MG_3_FD_207216 | JGI IMG/M metagenome (GOLD analysis project Ga0334901, IMG submission 207216) | Sludge microbial communities from methane-producing bioreactor in Wageningen University, Netherlands - Granular Sludge_15_08-R3 | ecosystem: Engineered > Bioreactor > Anaerobic >...
CAAAATTCGAATTTCCATGACTCCTTCCTTGGTAAGCATCGCGCCTCCTGACGGAGGGCATCAGTTCTTCCAAGGCGGGTCAATTTTCAGTTGCCGAGGTGGGTCATTTTTACATTGCCGCTGACAGTCCGGCTCTTACCGTTGAGGCATTGCGAAAGAAAGGTTATTTTGCAATTGGAATTGATTTCGCGAGCAGCACCTTGCGACGGGTTAAACACATACTCCCTGAAGCCGATTTAACAGAGGGAAATGTTTTCTCTCTCCCCTTAAAATCTCAGGTAGCTGACGGCTACTGGTCTCTTGGAGTTATCGAGCACTTCATTGACGGGTACACCGATATCCTTAAAGAAGCAGAGAGAGTCATTAAGCAAGATGGCTTCATTTTCCTTACGTTCCCTTATATGTCGCCATTGCGCAGATTAAAAGCAAGGCTTGGTCTGTATCAAAAAATAGCCAACTTACACATACCTGACCATCTTGAATTCTACCAGTTTGCTCTCACAGAAAATGAAGTAGCCAGCATGCTGCGCCAAAACGGTTTTTCCGTACTCTCAAGAAAGCCATACGACGGACTGAAGGGCCTCAAAGATGAGGTGTCGCTTTTTACCCCGGTTTTAAGCCGGATATATAACAGCAAAAGTTTGATAGGGCGCATCGTCAGGCGCGCACTGAACATGGTGCTATCAAGGTTCTCTGGGCATATTGTATTGATAGTTGCCCAGAAAAACAGCTAAAAAATAACTGTTAAAGATCAGGTTTGCGGAGTCTGTTTTTTTTGAAAACTGATACGGTGCAGGACATCGGGGTGCTGCCACCTGGTGCATAAAACCTAATCGTGTCGCCCCGACCATAAAAATTTCGGGTTGCAGCATGGCTGTAACCCGTTTTTTTATGCTTTGCTCTGCATCTGTTATCCGGCACGCTGCACACTGGCAGAACCGCCGCAGTAGCGCAGAAACTTCTCAGCCTCGGAGAAGTCAGGGTTAAGCTCCAGCGCCCGCTGAAGGTGGCTTATGCATTTGTCCACCGCCCCTTTTTCGTAATGCACCCGGGCAACATTAAAGTGCAGGTGATCATCTTCCGCCACCTGCAAAGCCCGTTCATAAAAACGCAGCGATTCTTCATAATGCCCGTTCTTGCGCAGGCTGATGCCGAACCTGTTAAACCGGCTTTTCTGCTCTTTACAAAAAACCTGATCAAGTCCCAGCAACGTGTCGATGACACGCTTTAGCCTGCGGAAGTCCTTTTTTTCAGAATAGACTTCGCCAAGACCGTAATTGGCAGGAACATTCAGATCGTCAATCATAAGAGCCTTGATGAACATACGCTCTGCATCATCAAGCCGGCCGATATCCAGAAGAGTCTCCCCCTCCTTCAGCTTTCTGTTTAATGAATTCAGAGCCGGAACAGTATGCGTTCTGTAATAATCAGGCTCGGGAACATACATACGCAAAAAATCCAGTTCAGGATGCTCCCGCCGTATGCCCGATGGCACATGATGAGCATTCAGAGGCTGCACCTCGTAAACATCCTCTGAAAGCCTGCGTACATACCAATACGTCACCTGATGCTTGAACGACTGGGTCCCTCCAACTCCCACAGTTGTTTCCTGCTGCAGAGAGTACACGCCAAGAATTTCAGGATACAATTCGCTATCAGACACGTCTGCCCCTTTAAAAAAACAACGGAACGCTAACCGGTTGCAGAGTACACCGCGCCATACCCGCCGACAACATCCCTTTTTATCAGGACACATACGAGCAACGAAGCATAGGCACATCATGCCTGCAACTCCGGACGCAGCCAGCTACATAATTCACTGTGGCACATGCCGGCAATAAAGCGCAGCGACAGAATCAGGATATTGTACAGTTATTGACAAAAGTCCAGCATACAGTAAAAATACAACAAGTTCACTTCCATAGACAGCTTGCGGCATAAAGTGGATATACACACTATCCTCCGTCAGTCATACATCTTTCGAAATAAGGAGCAGTGATGAATCTCAGAAGCATCAGCGCCCAGCTTTCGGCACTTATCACCGTCCTGATCGTTCTTACCATAGGCGCGCTGATATTCTTTGCCACGGCCAGTTCATATGAAAGCACTATAGAAAATCAGGAAGCAAATATAAAAACACTTAACAACCAGATCGTCAGCAGTACCGAGCATATCCTGGCGTCAAACATCGCATCGACACAGGCATTCGGCGAACGACGCTATGTTGTCAATGCTCTTAGATACAACAACGCCCGCTCCATCCCCATAAAAGAATACCAAAATACCGTTGAAAGTCTGGACCTTATATCTTCGCTGCTGGTCACTGACACCCAAGGCAATATTCTCGGCGGTGTGAATGAAAAAAATGAAACGGTAACCGACGGGCGGGAAGAAGATGAAAAGCTGATCGAGGCGGTAGCTCAGGGCAAAAAATATATTGCCGGTTATGCCGTCAGATCGGAAAAAACAGGGGACGCTCTTGTCAAACTTGCCGCTCCCATCATTGATCCCATTACCGAAAAAGTTCTCGGCGGAGTTATTGCCTGCCTGGACTGGTCGCGCATCAGCGAAAATTTCATTTCTCACGTAACCATCGGCAAGGCCGGATACATCGTGGTTACCGACAACGCCGGAGTGGTTATAACCCACCCGGATAAAACCGTGCAGTTCACTTCACTTGCCGGTTTTGATTTCATGCAGCAGGCTCTGCAAAACGATGAAACAGCTATTTTTTATTCATGGAAAGGAAAGAAGAAGGCGCTGATCAGTGCGACAATTCCCGCAACGGGCTTCAAGGTACTTTCAACAAGCTACGCAGACGATCTTGCAGCAGCGGCCGCTACACAAAGAAATATGCTTATGCTGACCGGCACCGTTGCAGCTGTCACGCTTATCGCCGTTGTTCTTTTCTTTATGCAGCGCATGGTTATACGTCCGTTACGCTGCCTGCAGGACTACACCAATTCGGTTGCATCGGGCAACCTGTCTGCAGTCATGACAGGAAGCCACAGATACGAAATGGCCGCACTGTCCACCGGCCTTCAGAACATGGTGCAGGAACTGAAAGACAAGCTTGCTTTCAGCCGCAGTGTTCTGGAAGGTATAACCCTGCCCTTGCTCATTGTGGACAAAGGTGAAAAGGCGACATTCATCAACACACCGTGTCTGGAAATGCTCCAGATAGACAAAACTCCGGAACAATGTCTGGGCAGAACTCTTGCCGACCTGTTTTACAACGATCCCGGAAGAAAGACCGCTGTCGGGCGCAGCATGGCCGAAAAACAGGTCATATCAAATCTTGAGGTTACCATAACCGGTCACAAAGGCAGACAGACCGAAGTGCTGGCCAATGTCACATACCTGCAGGACATGGAAGGAACCATAACCGGCGGGATGTGCCTGTATCTTGATATGACGGAATTTAAAAAACAGCAGAGACGTATTGCAGAACAAAATAAACGTATTGCAGAAACAGCGGAAAACGCGGGCAACATTGCGGAACAGCTGGCTTCCGCTTCCGCGGAACTTTCTTCCCAGATAGAGCAGTCGTCGCGCGGGACTGACATTCAGCGGGAACGCACGGGCGAAACAGCCGCAGCCATGGAGCAGATGAACGCGACGGTACTGGAAGTTGCACGCAATGCCACCGCCACGGCTGGCCTTTCCGAGCAGACAAAGCAGAAAGCCTTTGAAGGCGGCCGGGTCGCACAGCAGACAATTGAAAAAATTACACTGGCCCATGAACAGGCTCTGGCCCTGAAGGCGGATATGGCAGAATTGGGACAACAGGCAGAAGGAATCGGCGCCATAATGAACGTCATAGCAGATATTGCCGACCAGACAAATCTGCTGGCCCTTAACGCAGCCATTGAAGCTGCACGGGCAGGAGACGCGGGGCGCGGCTTTGCTGTGGTGGCCGACGAAGTGCGCAAACTTGCTGAAAAAACCATGAGTGCAACGCAGGAAGTGGGCCAGAGCATCAAAAGAATACAGCAAAGCACCCAGAAAAATATCCGCAACACGGAAAGCGCTGCAACTGCCATTTCTGCCGGAGCGGAAATGGTCACGCTTTCCGGAAAAGCTCTCGAAGAAATCATGCAGCTGGTGCAGGAAAGCGCTGATCAGGTGAACAGCATCGCCACAGCAGCAGAAGAACAATCGGCCACCAGTGAGCAGATTAATCGTTCCACTGAAGAGATAACCCGCATTGCCGACGAAACAGCCATGGCGATGCAGTCCTCTTCACAGGCTGTGGCCGACCTTGCCCGTCTGGCAGACGATCTGCACACCGTTATTGCACAGATGAAAAGCGATAACGCGGCATAGCGCCCCCTGCCCTGCTCAACCCGCAAACCAAAACACGCCCCGAGAGGGCGTGTTTTGGTTATTCTGCGCAGTAATCCATTACGGAGCCCTACGCTCCGTGCTGTTTTATTTTTTCCGGCTTATGTCTCCGCACTCTGACGGCAAAGACGCAGAGCAGTGTTCTAAAAAGTACCCCGCCGCAACGCGGGAGACTTCCAATCCCTCTCCTGTCAGGCATCCACAAGAACTGTGACCGCGGCAGGAGCACCAGTCCCGCCCTGTAAGGCAATAACCCCCAGAACGACAGTCGCGCCGATGGCAGGCAGTGCCCCGAGAGAACACAGACATTCCGCAACAATACCTCCGGCAGAAAGAATCATCCGGTTGCAGGTGTAGTTTGCGTCGTCGGGAGCATCTATGCCATGTGTATCAATGCCCAGACCCGCTATACCGCGCTGCTGTACAAGCAGCCTGGCTGCCGCACGGGACACGGCAGGAAAGCGCATTCCTCCGCCCGCACACCGTCCCAGAAACCTGTCAGGACTATGCCAGAAAGCATCCCAGCCTGTGTGCACGGCCACAAAAGTCCCCGCCTGCAGCAGCCCGTGCCGTTGTTCCCAGTCCAGAACATCCTCCGGCTGTAACAGATAACACACATCCTGCGCAGCCTGCTGATGCACATCAATGACAGCCAGCGGAAAAACCAGCGGGGCGGAGGCAACACTGTCAATACCGTGCCCCCCCTGAAAGAAAGCCGCTGGCGCGTTCACATGGGTGCCGCTGTGCTCGCCCATACAGAAACTGCGCAGAAAAAAACCGTCCGTGTTCATGTCCGCCCACGGAGTGAACACAGTGGGCGGATCTTCCGGCCAGTGCGGCATGGCGGAGGAAACAGGATGCGAGCAGCAGAAAGCAGTTCTGGTCATTTATCCTCTGCCGCTTTACGGTTCGGCAACTTTCTCGGAGCAAGCATCTTGCTCGGATCCAGCAGCTCGTTATACTCTTCGGCGGTCATAAGCCCCTGCTCGTCAAGCACCTGTCCCACGGGTTTGCGCGTTTCCTGTGCCTGTTTGACCACTTTTGCAGCCGCCTCATATCCTATGGCGGGAGCTAAAGCCGTCACCACCCCCAGAGAACCTTTGAGCAATTCAAGACAACGCTCATCATTAGCGGTTATGCCCTCGATGCACCGCTTTCTCAGGGTGTGCACACCTCTGGTCAGAATTTCCAGTGACTGAAACAGATTAAATGCGATAATGGGTCCGAAAACATTTAGCTCAAGCTGCCCTGCCTCCGCAGCCATGGTCACTGTCATGTCATTGCCGATAATCTGGTAGCATATCTGGGTGACCACTTCAGGAATGACAGGGTTGACCTTGCCCGGCATTATGGATGATCCGGGCTGCACCGGCGGCAGATTGATTTCGTGCAGACCGGTAAACGGCCCTGAAGACATCAACCTGAGATCATTACATATCTTTGAAAGTTTCACACTGGTGCGTTTCAGCAGTCCCGAAAGAGTCACATATGCGCCGGCATCGCTGGTTGCTTCTACCAGATTCGCCGACTGAGATATGGGCAGGCCTGTCACATCAGCCAGAATGGCGCAGGCGCGGGCTCCGTAGCCCGGAACGGAATTGATGCCTGTTCCCACTGCCGTAGCCCCCAGATTGACTTCGCAAAGCAGGCGCATCACCTCTTCCAGACGGTCAATGTCTTCATTGACGGTAACAGCATATGCCGCAAACTCGGCTCCGAGCGTGATGGGAACGGCATCCTGCAGCTGTGTGCGGGCCATTTTAATGACATTGCCGAATTCTGCACCTTTGCGGCTCAAAGCGTCGCGCAGTTCGCGCAGCCCGTGCAGCAGTTCGCGGCTGTACCACACAAGCGCTATGCGCAAAGCCGTGGGGTAAACATCATTGGTGGACTGCGAAAGATTCACATGATTAAGCGGATGGATAATGTCATACCGCCCTTTTTCATGCCCGCTCAGCTCAAGAGCCCTGTTGCAGATCACTTCATTGGCGTTCATGTTCACCGACGTTCCCGCCCCGCCCTGAATGACATCCACTACAAACTGGTCATCCAGCTTGCCCTGCCGCACGTCTTTGCAGGCATGGATAATAGCTTCGCCGACGGCGGAATCGAGTTCTCCCAACTCCATATTGGCCATAGCCGCAGCTTTTTTAACCACAGCCAGCGCCTGTATGAACCTGCTGTAATGCGAAACAGGAATAGTTGTGATTTCAAAATTCTCCAGAGCCCTCAGTGTCTGAATGCCGTAGTAAGCCTGTGCGGGAACCTTGCGTTCGCCAAGACTGTCATGTTCCGTGCGGTAGGTCATGCTGCCTCGCTGTTTCCGGGTGGGGTTGGATAAAAATACCGGTTTCCACGTGCCACAGCAGCTTATTGCAACACAAACACATCTGACAACCGCAAAAAAAAGCCTGCCGGAACAAGCCGGCAGGCGCAAAGTCGCAAGGCAGCAAAGCCGGGGCGGTATCAGTCCATGACCACAGCTTTGTTGATTACAACGGGTACCAGAGGAACATTTTCAAAAGGTCCGTAGCTGCCCGTAGGTACTCCCTTGATGGCGTCAATGGTGCTTTTGCCTTTAACCACCTTGCCAAAAACTGCATAGCCCCAGCCGGACAGGGACTTTCCGCGATGATTCAGAAACGCATTGTCCTTCACGTTAATGAAAAACTGCGCTGTGGCGGAATGCGGATCCTGCGTACGGGCCATGGCAACAGTATATTCTTCATTTTTCAAGCCGTTATCGGCTTCGTTCTGTACAGGCTCGCGGGTTTCCTTCTGCTTCATATTTTCCGTGAAACCGCCGCCCTGCACCATGAAGCCGTCCATGACACGGTGAAAAATGGTACCATCGTAAAAGCCGTCACGCACATACTGCAAAAAGTTTTCGCAGGTGGCGGGAGCCTTTTCCGCGTCAAGTTCCACAACAAAGTCACCCATGCTAGTCTCAAAACGAACCATAGATTTCTCCCCTTGGGCAAAAGCAGTACCCGCCGCGCTTACAAGCAGGCCTAACGTTAATAAAGAGCAAAAAAACAGTCTTAGGCTCATAAATCACCTGTCCTGATCTTCCCGCGTACAGCGGGACTTTATATGGAATGGGTCAGCATGTAGCAGACAACACAGCCGCACGCAACGCAGAACGGCCGCCCTGTACGGCGGCCGTCCTTTTTGTCGCATATACTGTTATTCAAAAAACAGCGTATGACCGTCGGTATCCACGGTCACCTGCTGTCCGTCACGCAGTTCTCCGGCAATTATCCTGCGGGCCAGCGGAGTTTCAAGGCGCTGCTGCAGGTACCTCTTCAGCGGACGGGCTCCGTATACAGGATCGTATGCGGACTCGGCAACGAACCGTTTCGCCTTGTCCGTCAGGCTCACGCGGATTTTGCGTTCGGCAAGGCGCCCCAGCAGGCGCTGCATGAGCAGATCGACAATATGCATGATCTGTTCAAGCATAAGAGGCTTGAAGAGCACTATCTCATCAACCCTGTTGAGAAATTCCGGTCTGAAATGCCGCCGGAGTTCTTCAAGCACCCTGTCTTCCACTCCTTCGGTAAATTCGCCCTGCGGCGAAATGCCGTCCAGCATGAGCGGGGCACCTATGTTGGAGGTCATGATGATGATAGTGTTTTTGAAATCCACTGTCCGGCCGTGACTGTCCGTCAGTCTGCCGTCGTCCAGCAGTTGCAGCAGCACATTAAACACATCAGGATGCGCTTTTTCAATTTCATCAAAAAGCACAACACTATACGGTTTGCGACGCACCGCTTCGGTCAGCTGCCCGCCATCGTCATAACCCACATACCCGGGAGGCGCTCCGATAAGGCGTGCCACGGTATGTTTTTCCATGTATTCACTCATGTCCAGCCGGACAATATTATCTTCAGTATCAAAAAGCGCCTGCGCAAGGGTCTTGCACAGTTCGGTTTTTCCCACTCCGGTGGGTCCGAGGAAAATGAAAGAACCGATGGGTCTCGCAGGGTCGGACAGCCCGGCGCGCGAGCGCAGCACCGCTTCTGCCACGGCATCTACCGCCACATCCTGCCCCACAACCCGCTGATGCAGCACATCGGGCAGACGGAGCAGCTTTTCCCTTTCCGATTCAAGCAGACGCGTCACGGGAATTCCTGTCCAGCGGGCTACTATCTCTGCCACATCATCCGGACCTACTTCCTCCTTCAGCAGCCGCGGGCCGTTTTCGCCGCCGCCCTCGGTTGCCGCAAGACGTTTTTCCAGATCGTGCAGCACTGAATACTTCAGCTCCGCAGCACGGTTAAGATCGTAATTGCGTTCCGCCTCCTCTATCTGACGCCGCGTGCGCTCAATGTCTTCTTTAAGCGCGCGCACGCTGTCTATAGAGCCTTTTTCGCGTTCCCACTGGGTATTCAGTCCCGCCTGTACCTCGCGCAGTTCAGCCAGCTCATTCTCCAGCTTTTGCAGCCGTTCACGAGACGCCGCATCCGTCTCACGCCGCAAAGCTTCACGTTCAATTTCCAGCTGCATGATCTTGCGGTTGGCTTCGTCCAGTTCAGCGGGCAGCGAATCAATTTCGGTCCTGATAAGCGCAGCGGCCTCGTCGATAAGGTCAATGGCTTTGTCCGGAAGCTGCCTGTCGGCAATATACCTGTTGGAAAGCGTGACAGCCTCCACCAGTGCGGAGTCACTGATGCGTACCCCGTGGTGCACCTCGAACCGCTCCTTGAGACCGCGGAGAATCGAAATAGTATCTTCCACGGTAGGCTCATCCACCACCAGAGGCTGAAAACGGCGTTCCAGTGCCGGATCCTTTTCTATATACTTGCGGTATTCATCCAGCGTTGTGGCCCCGATGCAATGCAGTTCGCCGCGTGCAAGCATGGGTTTGAGCAGGTTGCCCGCATCCATGGCACCGTCCGTCTTGCCGGCCCCCACAATGGTATGCAGTTCGTCTATGAACATGATTATGCGGCCCTCGGCCTGCTCAACCTCTTTCAGCACCGCTTTCAGGCGTTCCTCAAACTCTCCGCGATATTTGGCGCCTGCAATAAGCGCCCCCATATCCAGTGCAAAAAGGCTCTTGTCGCGCAGACTTTCGGGTACGTCACCGTTGAGTATGCGGTGTGCCAGCCCCTCAACAATGGCGGTTTTACCCACTCCGGCCTCGCCGATGAGCACAGGGTTGTTTTTTGTGCGCCGCGAAAGAATGCGTACCGTGCGCCTTATCTCGGCATCACGGCCAATCACCGGATCAAGCTTGCCCTTGCGCGCCTCCTCCACAAGATCTCGACCGTAACGGCTGAGGGCTTCATAGGTATCTTCAGGGTTGGATGACGTTACGCGCTGTGCACCGCGGACCTGAGTCAGTACGCCCAGCAGCTTTTCCTGTGTCAGCCCGAACTGAGCAAACACTCTGCCCACCGGGCTTGAGGCTGGTTCTTCAGCCATGGCGCAGAAAATATGTTCCACACTGACGTACTCGTCCTGCAGACGACGGGCGGAATCCTGCGCTTTTACAAGCAGCCTGTTAAGCCGCTGCGTGACAAAAATCTGCCCCTGCGCCGAACCCGGACCGCTTACAGCAGGCTTTCTGCCCAGTTCCGCCTCGACAGCCGCGGCAAAAGCTTGGGGGCGCACTCCCGCCTTGTCCAGCAGACGGGGAACAATCCCATGCTCCTGCACCACCAGCGCGAGCGCAAGATGCTCGACATCAACCTCCTGATGGCCTGCCCGCACGGCCACATTCTGCGCTTCGCCCAGAGCCTGCTGCGATTTTTCAGTAAACTTGCTTATATCCATTTTTTTCTCCTCCGTATCGTCAGAAAATGCAGAACTAAAGCAGTTTTTCCAATGAACTCACTTTACGCTCCAGCTGATCGATACGTTCCAGCAAATCGACGATTATCACCCCGCCCACGCTGGGCAGTTCAAAATCGTCACAAATTCTTTGCAATTTCCTCAGACGGTACACATCCAGCCTGCGGAAAAGATATTCAGCCCCTGCGGTACGCACGGGAACAAGCCAGCCGTATTCAACCAGTTCCCCCAGCCTTACGGGGGGCACGCCGGTAAGTTCAATAAACTCGGCCCATGCGATATATTCCGATCGGATAGGTAAGTCTCCGGAATGCCTGTTAACAGTCATGGCGCGTCTCCTCGTGCGTTCCGCTTTTCGTTGATCAGGGTCTTGGGTTGAAACCTGAAACAGCCGCCAGCTTTTCCCACAGTTCGCGTTCTTCCGGAGATGGGTTCTCCGGTACACGTATCTGAATCCTCACATACTGGTCCCCGCGGGATGCTGCGGGCCCCAGCCCCTTGCCGCGCAGCCGCAGTTTTTTGCCGCTGCCCGTACCGGGAGCAATTTTCAGCTGCACTTCGCCATCCAGCGTGGGTACACGCACTGCGGCACCCAGCACAGCCTCCCACGGAGCCACATATACATCCACAAGCACATCACTGCCATCAACATGAAAAACAGGATGTTCAGCCAGCCTGACACGCAGGTACAGGTCTCCTGCGGGGCCGCCGCCCATGCCGGGGTCCCCCTGGCCGGAAAGCCGGATTTTTGCACCTTCACGTACACCGGCAGGAATTGACACCTCCAGCCGTCTGGAATCACCGCCTCCCTGTCCCTGCAGGGTAAGCGATTTTTTCCCGCCTTTCAGTGCTTCTTCAAGGGTCAGGGTAAGCTGCGCCTCCACATCGCGCCCCTTGCGCTGCCTGGCTGAAAAATTACCGAACGGATCAGGCCCGAAGCCCGAAGAGTGCCTGTAGCCTCCTGCACCGGCATTGCCGAAAATCATATCGAAAAAGTCGCTGAATCCCGAGGAATCAAAACCGGCCCCTCCGCCGAAATTGGCGTACCTGTGGCCCTGCGCGCCCTGAAAGCTCTGGCCGTGCTGCCAGTCCGGTCCGAGCTGGTCATAAAGACGACGCTTTTCCTCGTCTTTCAGCACCTCGTGCGCCTCATTCACCTCCTTGAATCTGGCCTCCGCATCAGGGTCATTCGGATTAAGATCCGGATGATATTTGCGGGCCATCTTTTTGTAGGCTTTGGCTATCTCCTCTTTCGAGGCACTGCGCGACACGCCCAGCAGCTTGTAGTAGTCCTTGTATTCAACTCCCATCTCGTATAGCTCTCCTTTGACAGCATCCTGATGATGCGGCCATCCTGCGGTCTGCAACCGTCGACGGCCTCGTTATTTCAAGTAATCCGTATTAATCAGCAGTCAAGCGAAATTACTCATGACAAAGAGTCTGCCGGTACTCATGTACCATTATGTCAGCAAGTGCGAAGGCTCCATATCCGTTGATCCGCGTACATTCGAAGATCATTGCAGAACCCTTGCGGCCCGCGGCTGGCACGGCATAAGCCTGCACGAAGCAGAACAGTTTCTGCTTAACGGCACGCCCCTGCCCCGCAGATCCGTTCTGATAACCTTTGATGACGGCTATCTGGACAACTACATATATGCCTGGCCCGTTCTTAAAAAATACGGGCACAAGGCCGTCATTTTCGCGGTTACCTCTAAAATTGAAAACCACGCCACCCTGAGACCGACCATCGACGATATCCGCGAAGGAAGGGCCAGACCTGACGCTCTGCCTCAGGTAGATAAACCTTTCATTGAAATTGCAGAAGGCGTGGCGGAACGTCAGGACACATTTTTCAGCTGGAGCGAGGCGCGGGCCATGGAAGCTTCCGGCGTTATCACCATTGCAGCGCACTCGCATTCTCATGCCAACATTTTCTGCGGGCACGAATATTCAGGTTTTATCTTTCCCCGCGGCAGAGGGCGCACTTTTTATGAGGTTGAAGGTGAAAACCTGTGGGGCATGCCAGCATATCCCAAGGCTCCTGCGTTTTCCGGTAATGCATTTCTGCCCTCTGCACGGCTGATGGACATAGTGCGCAGCACTGTGCCCCAGAACAAAATTGAAGCCTATAACTTTGCACAGCAACAGGAAAACAGAGACAGACTGCAACGCAGACTGGATGCGCTGTCCGCAACAGAGGCCGGCCGCTATGAAACAGATGAGGAACGCGACGCCCGTTTTACAAAAGACATCGCCGCCTGCAAGGCTTTGCTTGAAAAAGAACTGGGCCATGCAAGACGGTCTTTCTGCTGGCCATGGGGCGTGGCGGGAACAGCGGCTAAACTTATGGCAGAGCAGCAGGGTTTCAGTGTTTTCTTTACCACTGCTCCCGGCGCCAACCCGCCGCACTCTGCCGGTGCAGTGCACCGCTTCAAGGTAAAAAACAGGCCCGCCCGCTGGCTGCTCTCGCGGGTCAGGCTGTATGCAAATCCCGCGGCAGCGCGGATTTATTCGTTTCTGCGCAGATAACAACAAGGCGCGGCAGCCTGACAGTCTGCCGCGCCTTGACTTTCCATCCGGACGAAAGGGCGTCAGCAAGCTGCGCGGACAGCCTGTACAAATTCGGCCACTTCGTCTTCCGTGGTGGCAAACGACGTCATCAGGCGCACTTCGCCCGTTGCGGCATCCCACACATTGAAAAGATACTCGCGCTGCAGCGCGGCAACACCGCGTGCAGGCAGACAGGCAAAGACAGCGTTGGCCTGTACCGGACGCGTTATGGATACGGCATCGATGCCGGACAGTCCCTGTGCCAGAACGGAAGCCATGGCATTGGCGTGGCGCGCATTTTCAAGCCACAGACCGTCCTTCAAAAGCTCAACGAACTGCGCACTGATAAAACGCATCTTTGAACAAAGCTGGCCCGTCTGTTTGCGCAGGTAGGCATAACCTTCTGCAAGGCGCTCATCAAAAACAACCACAGCGTCGCCAAAAAAGAGACCGTTTTTAGTTCCGCCGAAAGTCAGCACATCCACTCCCGCATCCCGTGTCAATTCCCGCAGCGTAAGCCCCAGTGCCGCGGCGGCGTTGGCAATGCGGGCGCCGTCCATATGCAGCAGCAACCCCCGCCCGTGGACTGCATCGGCAATGGCACGAACTTCGTCCGGCGTGTACACGGTTCCGTATTCCGTTACCTGCGTGATGGACACAACACCCGGCTGAGCGTGGTGCACAACTCCTATCTGCTCAAAGGCAGGCTCCAGACAGGCGGCAGTCAGCTTGCCGTTTTTTGAAGGCAGCGCCACAAGTTTCATACCGCCCATGGCTTCCGGGGCACCGGTTTCATCCACATTGATGTGGGCCACATCAGAGCATACCACCGCCTGCCACGGTTTGAGAGCTCCTCGCAATGCCAGCACATTGGCTGCCGTTCCCGCAAAAACGGGAAACACATGCGTTTCCTCACCGAAAATGCGGCGGAAGCACTCCTGCGCCTGAGCGGTGAAAGGGTCGTTACCATACGGGGCAGCATGTCCTTCATTGGCCCGGGCCAATGCATTCAGAATTCTGGGATGCGCCCCCGCCGTATTGTCACTGGCAAAGCTCTTCACTATGTATTCCTTGTCGTCGGAGATGTTATACCCTGCACAGACGGACAGACTATGCCTGTTCGTACATGGCGAGTGTCGTATCAAGAAAATCCCGTTCCCGCAGCGTCTTCATCCTTTGCACACAGGCTGCCTGCAACCAGTGACGCCACGGCTCGTCGCGCACTGTTTTTTCCAGCAGGTCTGCCAGTGCCGTCACATCGCCTTCCGCACACAACGCCTCATGCGGCAGCAGGTCGGGCATAACCCCCACACCGGTGGAAACCAGCGGTCTGCCGCACGCCATTATCTCCAGTGCGGCACGGGCAATGGTTTCCGACCACAGCGAAGCAACAACACCGGCATCCATGGCGCTGATGCAGGCGGCCACATCCTCCCGTTTACCGGTTATCACGGTAATGTCACGCACTCCGGCTTCGTCTATCCACGCCTCAACTTCTGCACGGCTGGTGGCTGTTTCAAAGCCGGCAAGCATCAGGCGGACATGACGCAGCCCCCGCCTGTGGTACAGATCGGCAACAGCGAAAATAAGTTCTTTCTGCCCCTTTACTCTGTCAAACCGCCCCAGCAGGCCCAGAACAAAATCACCGGCACCATACCCGTAGCCGGCCCGCACCCGCTGGCGTCCGGATTCGTCATAGCTGAACACGGCGGTATCAACCCCGCCGTAAATAGTATGAATTTTCTGTTCCGGCACCTGAAGCACATCGCGGAAATGGCGCGCCATGACGGAGTTTGTCGCCACAACAGCATCCGCCGCATGACAGTGCAGCCAGCGGTTGGGTATATTGTTTCTGGGCAGCCGCTGGTCGCCGCGTGTGCGCACGAGCTTGAACCTGCCACCTGCTTTACGCAGCATTCCCCACAAAACAAAAGCCTCTCCGCGGTGACAATTGACCACATCGGGCCGGAAATCGCGCACCAGTGCACGCATACGCCCCCACAATGCAGCAAGTCGCAACGGGCTGGCCGTGTTCAGGTCCAGTGCCACCGGCTCAAGTCCCCATTCCTGTGCCCTGACAAAAGACTGCGTGCCGTCAAGACCTATGAACAGAGTCTCGTGACCGGCTTCACGCAACAGACGGCTGAGAAACGCACCATACCATGCCGTGGCATTAAACCATCGTACATTCACAACTTGTATTGTTCTCATCAACAGCCTCCGGCTATGGCGACAGTAACCGGAAAAAAAAGCTGCCCGCAACCGGGCGTGCACAACACAAAAAAGCGGTCTTTCTTCCGGAAGAAAGACCGCGCATTAGCCTGTTTGCCCGCGTATGGCAACCAAATACAAAGGTCATACCCGCATGTTAAGCCCGTTCATCAGCGATGCGCTGCCCTGAAAATAATCCATCACCATGGACCCTGTGCCCATACCGTTGGAAGAAGCCGACATGAAAAAATTGCCCAGCGCTTCCATCTGAATCTGACGTTTCATATCCGCACGCGAAATGCCGTTGAACTGCCGGGCACGGTCAAGGTTGGCAATGGTCTGTATCTGCTTGAATTGTTCAACCACCTCAGGGTTGTCCTTCAGATACTGCTCCACCTTGCCCTTATCTTCATGATTACTCACCACTTCCACCTTGCCGGAAGAAGGGTCCGCCACCAGCCGGAAGTCGATGTCCTCTGCAACGCCCAGTTCGCGCAGGTCGGCCTTCACCTTTTCGGCAAATTCCTTTTCCATCGCTTCTCTGTGCTTTTCCAGCTGGGCAAAAGTAACTCTGCCGTTGCCGTCGGGCTCCACCCCTTTCAATGCCGCGTTGATCATCGATTTAATCTCGGACAGTGAAGAAGCACCGCCGGTATAGGCGCTGATGCGCCGGGGACGTGCGCTTTCCGTGTTCTGCTGCGCGGATGTCTCAGCAGCGGCGTCGCCGGTTTTATCGTTTTGTTTCGGGGCGGTAAAGTTCATGCCATATGCGGAAGAAAGGGGGGAAGTGTACATTTTAAGGCTCCTGAATTTCCGGATTCATACGCGGGGCGGCTGCATGTTCTGCCGCCTCGCCCTTATGTGAGCATAAAGCATGCCACCAGTACAAAATCATCGTTTTGAACATGTATCCTCCGCTATTTCAGCCATCTGGACACACATAGACTCGGTATCCGAAAAGAGGTAGTTTCTGCCAGATATAACCCCCTTACACCTGTAACAGGCCTGCTCACAGGACAGCATGACAGACACAACCGTTTGCAAAACTCTTGAATTTGATGACCCGCAGCTGGCGAATGTTCTCTTCGGCCCGCAGAACAGCAACCTCAATCTGCTGGCTGAACGCTCCGGTGCGGGTATTTCGACACGCGGCTCCATGCTGTGTGTCACGTCGCCCGAAACAGGCACAGCTGATACCATGGTCAACCTGCTCACCCAGTTGTACGGTGTGCTCAAGGCCGGCCATCCGCTTTATCCGAGAGACGTGCTGTACGCATGGACCATGCTGCAACGCGAACCGTCCACTGAGCTGATCAGAATATTCAAGGAAGCGGTTTTTGTTGTCTCGCCCCGCAAGACCATCACGGCCAAAACGCTGAGCCAGCGTGACTACATTGCCGCTCTACGCGAAAACGACATGATCTTCGCCGTGGGGCCTGCCGGAACTGGCAAGACCTATCTGGCCGTAGCCATGGCTCTTTCCAGCCTGCTGTCCAAAAAGGTCAAACGTATCATCCTGACCAGACCTGCGGTGGAAGCCGGTGAAAAACTGGGATTTCTGCCCGGTGATCTGGTAGAAAAGGTCAATCCGTACCTGCGGCCGCTTTATGATGCGCTGCATGACATGCTGGACTTTGAAAAAGTCTCTGAAATGCTTGAAAAAGGGATCATCGAGATAGCACCGTTGGCATTTATGCGCGGCCGTACCCTGAATGACGCATTCATCATACTGGATGAAGCACAGAACACGACACCGGAACAGATGAAGATGTTTCTCACACGCATGGGGTTCGGTTCGCAGGCGGTCATTACAGGTGACATAACCCAGATAGACCTGCCCGGCAGCGGCGGCAGGCAGCTTTCCCGTTCTGGACTGGTGCACGCCGAAAGAATACTCGGCAACGTCAAGGGAATACGTTTTCTGCATTTTCATGAAGACGATGTCATCCGGCACCCTCTTGTGGGCAGGATAGTTCAGGCATACGACCGGTTTGAAAATGAGCATAGTGAAAAAGCCTAACGGCGGTCCGCAGGTAAGCGGCATACGCCCCCGCAAAAAAACCGTTCCGGCAGCCGGAATAGCGTTTCTGTTCATCAGTCTGCTCTGCCTGTCCGTTGCGGCTTCGGTGCAGTTTGAAAACAGCCCCACTGTATATCTGGCAGGCGAAGTTGCCGAACGCGACATTCAGGCCGATCAGGAACTGCGGGTTGAAGATGCAGCCGCCACTGAAGCACGGCGCAACGAAGTTGCACGCACGCAGCCGCCGCTTTTTGACCTGAGCACCGCCACCATAGATGTGCTGCGCGCCAATGTGAACGCCACTCTGGAGTCTTTGCGCAACCTGTCCGCAGACAGACACGAAACCCACCGTCAGCAGCTGGCGGAAATGCTGAACAGCGATATTTCGACGCGCACCTTTGATATCTGGCGCACCCCCGTGTTCGCCACCCTGCTGCAGCGTGAAGTGCTGCCGTGGCTCGAAACACGCCTTGCCTCAGGCGTTGTGGCCGACCAGCGCATCCTGCTGCAGGAACGTAACGGCATCATCGTCCGCGATCTTTCCTCCGGTTCCGAGGTGTTGCGCGAAGACCTGCGCTATGTGCCCGACATAGAAAAGCTGGAAAAAGATATGGAAAGCTTTCTGCGGCACGACCTTAATATTCCCCTGCGCATGCGCCGCGCCGTGACAGACATGCTCTTTCCTCTGCTGGCGCCCACTCTGACTCTGAACAGAGAAGCCACAACCCGCAGAACACAGGAAGTGCGCAATGCGGTTTCGCCGGTGTATTACCGTCTGCAGAAAGGTGAAATCATTGTCAGACAGGGTGAAAAAGTAACCGAAGACATGCAGCTTAAACTGCAGGCTCTTGTGTCGCAGAAACAGGAACATCTGTCCGCACCGCGTGTTGCGGGCGTTTTTCTGACGGCACTCATTCTGGCCGCCGGGCTGCTTTTTTCACACCGTACAGGCAGTTTTTCATTCAAAAGCAGCAAAGACATCATTTTCCTTTCCTGCGTGGTACTTGCTTTTGCCGGCATGGCCAAAGGGCTGGATGTGCTGGGGGCGGCGCTGGCCGAAGGCAAAGGGGGCGACTCATTCGAGCTTCTGCCGTTTCTGCTGCCTGTGGCAAGCGCGGGCGGACTGATCGGACTCATATTTTCATTCAGGCGCTGCGTCACCACATCGCTGCTGCTGGCCTTCATCTGCATGGCAATGATGGACGGCGGCACAGATGTCATGCTCTTTTTCTTTCTGTCATCCGTCTGGGGTGCATGGGTCATCCGGCGGGCTCAGACCAGACAGGAGGTTGTCTGGAGCCTTTTGCCGCTGGCAGGCGGCATACTTGCCCTGTGGTGCGGAATGGCCTTTCTGGAAGGCTCGGGCTGGGCACGTTTCGGTTACGGACTGATGCTTGCTTCGGCCAACGCCGTTCTTTCACTGCTGCTCATTTTTGCTCTCAGCCCCATTGTCGAGCTGGCCTTCCGCTATACCACGCGTTTCCGCCTGATGGAGCTGATGAATCTGGAGCAGCCGCTGCTGCAGGAGCTTATGGTCACAGTGCCCGGAACGTATCACCACTCACTCATCGTGGCGAACATGGTTGAAGCCGGGGCAAAGGCAATCGGCGCCAACAGTCTGCTGTGCAAAGTGGCCGCGCTGTATCATGACATCGGCAAACTGGCCAAACCGGAATATTTCATCGAGAATCAGGCCGGCGGCAAGAACAAGCATAACAAGCTGGCTCCTTCCATGAGCGCACTCATTCTGCTGTCTCATGTCAAAAAAGGAGTGGAAATGGCCCGCCAGCACCGGCTGGGCAACCGGATAACGGACATTATTCAGCAGCATCACGGCACATCGCTGATCCGCTTTTTCTACCAGAAAGCCATCGATAACGGCGAAAACCCCAGAACCGAGGATTACAGCTATCCCGGCCCCAAACCACAAAGCCGTGAAGCCGCCATCGTTATGCTGGCCGATGCCGTGGAAGCGTCCAGCCGCACGCTGAACGAACCGACGCCAAGCCGCATCCGCGGGCATATTGAAACAATCATGAAAAACATCTTTGCCGAAGGGCAGCTGGATGAATCCGAACTGACTTTCAGGCAACTGTCTATGCTGACAGACAGCTTTCACCGCATTCTGGCCGGCATATTCCACCAGCGCATAGAGTACCCCGACGCGAAACAGGGACAACGCGCAGCCTCTCAGGAAGATAAGAGCGAAAAGAAAAAACAGGCCGTTACTCAACAGCCTGAAAAAAGAACCACGCTCATCGCTGTTTCCGACAGACCTGCCCGTCCCCAGACATCTGCGCGCAGCGGAGAACAGCCATGATTGTCATAACAACACGCACCGGTGCCATGACCGGTTTTCCTCTTTGCCGTCACGACATCAGAATAGCACTGCATAACATGCTTAGCTGTCTTGGACTTTCCGGTGCGCATGTGGAGGTCATTCTGACCGATGACGGGGAAAGCGCACAGCTGAACCGCGAGTTTCTGGGCTGCTACGGCCCGACGAACATACTTTCGTTTCCCGCCGCTGGCCCTGTCGCAGCCCCCCGTCAAGAACCGGACAGCCCCCCTGCATGCCGGAAAGACAGCAGCCACGCCGAGGACGACACAGACCTCGGGGTTCTGGCTCTTTCCACCGGTGCCGTGCACAGGGAAAGCTTTCTTTACGGACAACCACCGCACCGGCACGCCCTGCGCCTGCTTGCTCACGGACTGCTGCACCTTGCAGGTTACGACCATGGCCCGCAGATGGACGACATGACAGAAACACTGATGCAATGCGCAACCGGCAAGGCAGCAGCGGATACGGTCGTTACCGGATTCTGATTCCGAGCCCTCCGCCACTTGTCTGCCGTACAAAACCTTGCAGCCGCTGCCGGCGTCAACGGCAACTGTCCCTGATCCTGCCGCCTTCCGCGCTTTGACTGCACTCCGCGGTCTGTACACCGGCAATCCGGCTTCCATCCGGCACCCGCGTGCTGATGCAGTGCAACACGGTGCGGCATGCACAGTCCGTGGCGGCGCCGGGGCTTTCAGGGTGTACGGGCAAATGTAACCGGCGGCACCGGCATGCGCTGTGTCACGAACGGCGCAATTCCTCGATGATGCCCTGAAGCGCCGAGGCATTGCCCCGCAGCCCTTCCACAGACCGGGCAGACTCGTCCATGCCTTCCTCGGTCTGTCTGGCTATGCGGCTTATCTCATCCACGGTCTGTATGATGCCTTCGTTTGCTCTGGTGTGTTCTTCGGCAAAGCGGGCTATCTGCTCAATCTGTCCGCCCATGTTCACAGCCAGCCGGGCAATGACGCGCAAGGCCTCGCCCGACTCGGCCACCAGCTGTTCAGTTTCCTCCACGGCACCGGCGGCTGCTTCGGTATGCGCCATGTTTTCATCCGCAGCCTTCTGGATAGTCTGCACGCTGCGGCGCACATCATTGGTGGCACTCATGGTCCGTTCTGCGAGTTTGCGCACCTCATCAGCCACCACGGCAAATCCCCGGCCGGCATCACCTGCGCGGGCGGCCTCTATGGCGGCGTTGAGTGCCAGCAGATTAGTCTGGTCTGCTATGTCACGTATGACATCCAGAACTCCTCCGATGGCCTGTGCCTGCTGCCCCAGTTCATGCATGCTTTCGCGCAGAGTGGAAGACATGCTGCTGACTCTGTGCATGGCTTCTTCGGAAGAAGTCACAATGCGCGCACCTTCTTCGGCACGGGCCACCGCGGTTTCGGCACCTGCCACGGCCTCACGGGCATATCCTGCAGATTCCTGCAGGGCGTTGTTCATGCGGCCGACAGACTCCGCCGCTTCTTCAAGCCTCATGACCTGAGTCCGTGCTCCGGAAGATACATTTTTGACCCGGTGCGACAGCTCAGCCACTTCGCCGGAAATACCGGCAGCAATACTGTCCGCACGACCTGCAACTTCGTGCATCGTCTCATTCTGCAGACTGATATGGTATTCTTTGCTTTTTATGTCTGTAAGATCAGCAACCAGTGCGATGGCACCGATGACTCTGCCATCCAGATCATGCAGCGGCGCGGCATCAATACGCACATGGCGCATGTTGCCTTTTTCCGTACGCCATTCACGCTCCACATTGGTCACCGTCTCACCTGATTCGATGCACCACGAGGTTGTCCCCCGGCCGTCCTTGCCGTGCTGCAGCACCAGCGAGGCGGGTTTACCGCAATAGACGCAGCCTTCGCCTTCCAGCTCCAGCAGCGCCAGCAGTTGCGGATTGACAAATGAAATCACGTTGCGGGTATCCACCACCACACACGGCACCACGATACCGCTCAGCACGCCCGAGGCAAACCCCAGCTTTTCCTTGAGCTGGCTCACCATCTGCAGAATCCCCTGTGACAACTGGCCTATTTCCGCCCTGAAACGGACGCCTTCCGTTTCCATGCGGGCCTGCAAAGCGCCTCCGGCGACATTCTGCACATACGAACGCATGGCCTCCAGCGGAGCCAGCAGTTCACGGCGCAGAAAGACAAATGTCAGCAGTATGACCACCACAGTGGTAACGGCACCAGCCATACCGGCTATAAACCGCAGCTCGCTCACCGCGGCAAAGGCTTCTTTTTCTGAAACAGAAGTAATCAGTGCCCAGGTGACCCCGGCTGCCTGCACCGGCTGATAGGCCATCAACGACCGGCCTCCGGACAGACCGTCACCCGAAGTGATGCCGCTTATGCCCTGCAGGGCGTCCTGAACGGCCCTGTTATCCACCTGCCCCTCCCTGCCGGCGGCAAAAGATGTCTGCAGGGCATGTTTTTCCGGATCCTGACGTGAATCCGAACGCATATGAAGATCCGGCCCCACAAGATAGCTGTCCCCTGTACAGCCTGTGCCGTACTGTTGTTCCATCAGGCCGGTGATGTTTCCCAGCGGCAGCCGCAAAGCGGCTACCCCCAGAATATCTCCGGTGTAGCTGTATACCGGAGCCGCAAAAAAAGCCGCAGGACGCCCTCCGGACGGAGCATAGGGAGCCACATCGGCAAAAGCTGTCTCGCCGGCCACGGCTTTACGCCAGGCCTGAGCCAGATTGGTAGCGGAAAACTGTCCCGATCTGAGGTCGGCACCCAGATCATCACCGCGCTGCACAGAAAAAAGAACCCTGCCGTGATCGTCTATAAGCAGGGCATCTTCATATCCCAGCACGTCGACATACGGGCTGAAGGCCGCCTTAACATACGTGTAGAGATCTTCATATTCAGGTGTATCCACCGGCATGGGCAGGCCTTCTTCGGCCAGACCGATGGTATAGTCGCGCAGCATGCCTATGGCGTTGTAGACTTCCTTGACTTTGGAATACATGACTGTTTCCTGCCGCCATGTGGCAATAACGCCTGAAACAGCTTTGCCCTGTATTTCACGCACAGACTCCAGCTGACTGCGTGCTTTGCCGCGCAGACTTTCAGACGCAGTGTTCACACTGAAAACACCCATGAAAAGCAAAGGAAAAAGACCGATAAGCAAGCAAAAGCCAGCCATTTTGAAACGCAAGGACATCATTCCCACCCCGTTGTCCGATATCATGAAAAAACACAGGCCTGTATGACTCCGGATTGTTACGGCAGTGTGAAAACGATATGACAATCAAGCGGACGGCCCTGATTATAACAAGGGAGGATGGCAGAAAACAGCCCGCTCCGGCAGCGCCTTGAAGGAACGCAGCGGGCATAAAAAAACCGCCTTGCGGCGGCCGGTCAGATCAGGATTTGATAAAACATTCCGCGGGCAGCACAAGGCCCTCGGCACAGTACGGACATTTCACGGAGACGGAGTTCTGCCCCTCGCGCAGTGTTTTCTTTTTAAGCAGAAAAACCTTCTGGCAATAGGGGCACCGCACACGGGTTGCAGCCTCTGCAGTCATATTATGTGCCTCGTAGCATAGACAGCGGTTTGAGTTTGATAGCGGGTATCCGTAATGACAAGATGCTCATGATATCCCTCAACCGTGACAATGGCAACACAGGGCCCGCCTTGACCGGTGAGGCTATCAGGCATATGGACTACAGTTCATTGCCGTCATCCCGCGCCTGCCGGACAAGGCACAGCATGCAACCGTCTGCCGGAAAGCTCCATGACAATACCCCCGCTGCTGCGAGACAAAAATCTGCTGATAACTTTCGGAATCACTCTGACCGTGGTCATGGGGGTTTCAAGTATCATTCCCGCCCTGCCGCTGGCCGCGCACGAGCTCGGCGCACCCGTTGCCACCATAGGGCTGATAATCACCGCGTTCACGCTGCCCGGCATAGTGCTCACACCGCTGGCCGGTATTCTGGCTGACAGATACGGCAGAAAAAAAGTGCTCATCCCGTCACTTTTACTTTTTGCCACAGCCGGAGGGGCCTGCGGCTTTGCCGACAACCTGCATACACTGCTGATGCTGCGTTTTCTGCAGGGCGTGGGCGTAGCCCCGCTGGGAATACTGTATGCAACAATCATCGGCGACCTGTACGAAGGCCCCGACCGCGTAAGAGCCATGGGCTACAATGCCGGAGTGCTGAGCCTGGGGACCGCTCTTTATCCTGCCATCGGCGGCATCCTGGGCGAGCTTGGCTGGCATGCGCCTTTTTTTCTTCCGCTTGCCACACTGCCCATGGCGTTCATAGCCTGGCGCGGTCTGACCCTGCCCGCACCGGACACATCGCAAAGCATGGGGGCGTACTTCAAAAATACCCTGCGTGCCATGAAAAGCCCGCAGGCTGTCGGACTCTTCTCTGTTTCTTTTCTGACTTTCACCATGCTGTACGGCCCTGTCATCACGTTCATCCCCATTCTGGCTGACCATCGTTTCACAGCGTCGCCCGCCACCATCGGTGCACTTTTTGCCCTGACATCACTGGGCACGGCCCTCAGCGCTTCGCGCATGGGCAGACTGGCCGAACAGTTCAAACCGCACCGCCTGCTGCTTGCAGGGCACGTTTTCTATCTGGTCGCCATGCTGCTTATGCCGCATATGCCCACGTTCTGGTGGCTGCTGCTCCCGGTCTTTCTTTTCGGTGTGGCACAGGGGCTCAACTATCCCAATCTTATGACGCTGCTTACAGCCCTTGCCCCGCTGGAACAACGCGCGGCGGTCATGGCTGTAAACGGCATGGTGCTGCGCCTTTCGCAGACCATCGCCCCGCTGGCTGTCACCAGCATTTATGCCGTATCCGGATTTTCCGGAGTGTATGCTTTCGGCGGTGCCACTGCCGTTGTAATGTTCATCATTACAGCGCACAGCATCCGCTGACGCATAACTTCTCAACAACAGCACCCGAGAGTTTCACCACCTACGCGGACTCCCTCCGCCGGCCATTCCCCGTCAACCCGTGCCGAAAAAAAGTGCCACCGGAGCTGCATAAACTTCCGGTGGCACGTCGCATCTGCTTGTAGCTGTATACAGAATCAGGCTTTCAGCATGGCGATAATGGCCTTGCAAAACGCAGGCAGGTCTTTGGGCGTACGGCTGGTGATATGGTTCTTGTCCACCACCACCTCCTGATCAACCCACTGAGCTCCGGCGTTCTGCAAATCGTCACGGATGGCGTTTACCGATGTGCATCGGATACCTTTCATCACTCCCGCCGAGATGGGCACCCACCCCGCGTGGCAGATATGCGCCACAGGCTTACCGGCATCATGGATGGTTCTGGTTATTTCCAGCACTCTGGGATCACGGCGCAGTTTATCCGGAGCCCACCCGCCGCAAAGCACAAGGCCGTCGTACCCGCCGGCGTCAACGTCCGCAATGGCAACATCAGCCTCGCACGGGTACCCGTTTTTGCCCTTGTATACCTTACCGGTCGCAGGACCGGCCACCACCACCTCGGCTCCTTCCTCCTGAAGCCTGATTTTCGGGTACCACAGCTCCAGATCCTCGTAGTACTCTTCAACAAACATCAGAATTTTCTTACCTTGCAGATCGGACATATTCTTTCTCCCCGGGCGTAGCAGCCCTGTCTGGTCATACTTGGAATCCGGCTACGGCAATACCGCACCGACCCATGTCTTATCACACGTCAGGCACTGTACCAAGCTCTGTGCGCCCACCCGCAGCACAAATGTCAGAAATAAAATATAGCTTTTACATAACAGCATATTGCAGCACAAAAGCAGAACCTTGCACATGCGCATGATCTGCTTTATACCTACAGCGCACGATCACATGGGGGAATCGTACTTTTCCCGCCGAGGAGCCTTTCTTTGACCACCAGCACAAATAAGATAAAATATCTTGATGGCATACGCTTCAAGCGGGCCATTAACGCCGCTGCACACCGGCTTATTGAAAAACACGGACACCTGAACGCCATCAACGTGTTTCCCGTTCCCGACGGTGATACGGGCAGCAATATGGCCGGAACCATGCGCAACATTGTGGACAACTCTGCGCAGACCAAAGACGGTTCCATCGAAGGTATGAGCAAGGTCATTGCCGAATCGGCACTGATGGGGGCCAGAGGGAACTCCGGAGTCATTCTGGCGCAGTTTCTGTGCGGTTTTTCAGAAGGCGTCAAAGATCTGAAACGTGTAACGCCGCCCGATTTCATTCAGGCCGCTTCGCTGGCAACCAGACGCGCACTCGAATCCATATCAAACCCCAAAGAAGGGACCATCCTCACGGTTATCCGCGACTGGTCCGAGCATCTTTCAAGCAACGCCGACTCGTACAAAGATTTTCAGCATATCATGTATGATTCACTGCGCAAGGCGCGGGAATCGGTGCAGCAGACCAAAGAAAAACTGGCCACCCTCAAAGCGGCAGACGTGGTGGATGCCGGGGGGCTTGGTTTTTTATATCTCCTTGAAGGCATTGTAGAATTTACTGAAAAAGGCTCGCTGAACCGTCAGGATTCGACAAAAAGCACTGTTGTCATAGAGGAAGCGGAAGAAAACGCACAGGAACGTGTGGCCGTGGATTCGCTGGAATTCAGGTACTGCACCGAATGCATGATCCGCGGAACGGACATTGACACCGCAGCGCTGCGGGAAAAGCTGGCCGCCATGGGTGACAGCCTTGTTGTGGCGGGCACAGCCGAAACCGTACGGGTTCATGTGCACACCAACAGCCCAGACGAAGTCTTTTCACTGGCAGCGGGGTACGGCACCGTGGAATGCCGCAAAGCCGACGATATGCTGGCCCAGCATCTTGCACTCACTTCCGGCCGCACCCCCCGTGTCGGCATTGTCACTGACTCCACATGCGACCTGCCCGAAGACCTGATGCAGGAGTACGGCATACGCTTCGCTCCGCTGAAGCTCTATCTGGATGAAGAGGAGTTCATTGACAAACTGTCCATCAGCACTGCTGAATTCAACAGCCGCCTGCGTGTTTCCCGTTCGGCGAAAACATCTCAGCCCTCGCCCGCCGACTTCAAACACCTGTATGACGACATGCTGGCGCTGCATGATGAAGTCGTTTCGCTGCATGTCATGGCCAAATACAGCGGCACACTGCAATCGGCAGCCAACATAGGCAAAATGGCTTCAAAGCCGGTGCACACATTTGACGGCCAAACTCTTTCTGCCGGTCTCGGGCTGCTTGTGCTTGAGGCGGCCAAGCGTGCCAGAGCCGGACTTGACGCACCCGCCATACTGGACATGGCCGCAAAAGACGTAAAAAATCTCCATGTATTTGTCGCCATGGACACGCTTGACTTTGCCGTGCGGGGCGGCCGTATGAGCAAAGGCGCCGGAGCGGTGGCAAAATTTCTTAATATCAAGCCGGTGCTTGAATTTGACGCGCGCGACCATGGCACGGTAAAAGTCGTGGAAAAAGGACTCGGAAGACGCATGGCGGAACTGAAACTGTTACGGCGTCTTGAAAAAACCATAAGCGGCAAAAAAAATATACGGATTGCCATCGCACATGTATCCGCGCCGGAAAGCGCCGGGCATCTCGGGCGGCTGATAACCGAACGTCTGGGCACTGCCCCGCTTTATACCATTGAAGCGTCACCGGTGCTGGGCACACACAGCGGACCGGGAGCATGCGCAGTTGCGGTGCTGACGGACTGATGCGAAGAACAGGTCCTGCTTGCACAGCGGGATGAGGAGTCGTTTGCACGTGAAAATGCGCCATATACCGGGCCTCATACTCCTGGCGCTGCTGTTATGTGCAGCTCCGGCAACCGCCCTGCCCGCCGAAACCGGCGGTGAACAGACCCTGCAGCCCAAATCGCCGCCTCCGGAAGGAACCCCCACCAGAGTGATCAATATAGGCGTCAGCAGGCAGGGGGAAGCTGATGTGTTCTGCATCGATTTCAACAAACCGCGCATTCCTGACCTGCAGACGGTGGATAACGGCGCACCGCGCATTTATTTTGATATAACAGACATTCATGAGTGGTCCGGCGCAAAAAGGTACGATGTGAACGGTACCTACATTCAGGCAGTAAGAACGCATCATAACACCGACAAAAAAACCATGCGGGTGGTGCTTGATCTCAACGACAGGTACAACTACCGGGTCGATCCCTCATGGGTTGAAGATTATTATCTTTTCTGCATTGCCATTTCAAAACGCTGACGCATACATGCCCATATGACAGGGGGCGGCCGGAAGATTCCGGCCGCCCCCTGTTTTTATGCCAACTATAACTTCCGGTGCTCTTTTCAATCCGTACCTGCCGTGCTTATACTGTAGGGGACAAGCCGAGGAGGAAATAGACATGGCATACATCGTTTCCGACATTTCCACGTTCAGCGGCCGTGACCTTCTGGAACGCACTCTGAGTCAGAACATGCATTCCGGCAAAAAAATGGCCATCTCGGATGAACTGATAAGCTTTTATCTGCTGTCGCTGAAAGTAAGCGAGCAGTACCCCACACGGATACAGACACCCATGCCCACTGTATCACAGGAAATGCTGCGCGGGCTGTTCACCAACATATCTCTGTGATCAGAAACCCAGCGCAAGTCCGTCTGCGCGCCCGTCACTGCCGGCTTCCCAGAATCCGTTGGGCTGCCGCAGGATAATCTGCCCGCGTCCGAACAGGTCGCGGGCGTATCCGCTGACTGGCCGGACATCATGACCTCTGGCCTTCAGGCTGTCCGCCAGCCCCGCATCCATGCCCTCTTCCAGCGCCACAACACTGGCTGCACCGTCAGGCTGAATGCAGAAGCGGAGCCTGTCCAGAGCCTGCTGAGGATTGCATCCATCATCCAGCAGAGCACTGAGAATCTGCACATGCCCCTGTGGCTGCATAAATCCGCCCATAACTCCCATAACTCCGTGCAGTTCACCGTTTTCGTGCGTTGTCAGGCACGGAATTATCGTATGGTAAGGTCGTTTATACGGCGCAAGGCAGTTGGGATGATCCTGCCGCAACACAAAGTTGTGCCCCCTGTTCTGCAGAGCCAATCCCAAAGAAGGCACAACTACTCCGCTGCCGAACGTCATGTATATGCTGTTCACCATGGAACAGGCATTACCGTCTCTGTCGGTCACGCAGAACTGTACAGTATCGGAAGAAGACTGGGGAACACCGCACACGGCCTGCGGCAAAGCCCTGCCGGAGTCTATCAATGCAGCCCGTGCGGCCGCATATTCCCCGGAAAGCAATCCATCCGCAGGAACGGCCGAAAAATCAGGGTCTGCAATATACGCTGCTCCGTCAGCGAAACCGAGCCGCAGAGACTCTATCATACAGTGCAGACGTTCTGCGGACACAGGGGCACCTTTTATCTTATCACTCAAGGCGGCAAGTATGTTGAGCGCACTCAGAGCCACCAGCCCCTGACCGTTGGGCGGGCATTCATGCACGCGTACACCGCCGTACACGGTACTGGCCGGTGTCTGCCACTGCGCCCTGCACCGGCTCATGTCATCCGCGGTCAGCACGCCGCCGGCAGCCTGAACCGCATCGGCCAGAGCCGCGGCAGCAGCCCCTTCGTACAGCGCTGCAGTTCCCTTGCGAGCTATGTTTTTCAAAAGACGGGCAAGCGCATGGTTGCGGATACGTTCGCCCGCACGGGGAGCCCTTCCGCGGACTAGCAGACTTTTTCCACCTTCGCTGCCACGCAGCAGCGCTTCTTCGGTTGCCCATAACCGCGCGGTAACGGGTCCGACGGCAAAGCCGTCACGGGCAAGGCGCACTGCAGGAGCCAATACCTCGGCAAGATCCAGCCGGCCGTATTTTCTATGCAGTTCACACCATGCGGCACATGCCCCCGGCACAGTTACTGCCAGCCCGTGCCTTGCCGGCACTGCGTCATACCCGGCGGAAAAAACAGCTTCGGGGGTATGGCCGCCTCCGCTTTTTCCCGAACCGTTCAGCGCCGCCACATGCTGTGTGGCTGAATCGTAGTACAGAGCAAACGCATCACCTCCCAGACCGGTGCTGCACGGCTCGACAACGGCAAGCACGGCCGCCACGGCCACGGCCATATCGGCGGCGCTGCCGCCACGGGCAGCAATGCCCAGACCGGCGCTGACAGCCAGAGGCTGTGACGCAGCAACCATGACCTCCGGCGCATAAACAGGTGAACGACGTGATGCGAACTCAAAAACAGGCAAGGAACTTTTCACGATACGGCACTCCTGACGTATTTTCTGCTGACTGAAGACTCAACTACCACAAATAACGGATTTAACCTTGCGCAGCATTACAAGCTGGTTTAACAATAAGGCACAGTAAACTCTGGACGCGACGTTATATGCGTTGCCTGCGCCTGCATTCCCATGCAGACAGTGTTCACCCCATCCAACCATTTGCGGATCGGCAATGCCAAAAAAAGAAAAAGGGCAAACTCTGGTGTGCGTGTACCCGGACTGGTGTAAAGGCTGCGGCATTTGTGTAGCCTTTTGTCCGGGCAAGGTTCTTGAACTCAATACACTGGGCAAGGCTGAGGTCACAAAGATGGATCAGTGCATAAACTGCGGCTTCTGCGAGCTGCACTGTCCTGATTTCGCCATCGTGATCAAACCCAGGGTAGCAGGTGCCAGCTGTCCGGTCTACGGGCCCTCCGCACTGCCTCAAACTGAGAGTGAAGGTTGATATGGCCCAAAGAAAAAAGAAAAAAAAAGAAATTTTTGCACAGGGAAACGAAGCCATCGCACAGGGCGCACTGCTTGCGGGCTGCACTTTCTATGCGGGCTACCCCATCACCCCCTCCACTGAAATAATGGAGGTCATGGCGGCCCGTCTTCCGGCCCTCGATAACGGGGTTTTCATACAGATGGAAGACGAAATCGCCAGCATGGGTGCCATAATCGGCGCATCGCTTGCCGGACGCAAAGCCATGACCGCCACCTCCGGTCCCGGTTTTTCGCTCATGCAGGAGCATATCGGATATGCCTGCATGGTAGAGGCTCCTGTGGTGGTGGTCAATGTCATGCGCGGCGGCCCCAGCACGGGACTGCCCACCAGCCCCGCACAGGCCGATGTCCAGATGGCGCGCTGGGGCACCCACGGCGATCATTCAATCATCGTGCTTTCGGCTTCCACGGTGCAGGAATGCCTTGATATGACCATCGTGGCCTTTAACTTTGCCGAAAAATACCGCACTCCCGTCATCTTGCTTATTGACGAAGTGACGGCGCATACGCGTGAAAAAATAGAGATTCCCGACCAGAAAGATGTGGAGATACTCTCGCGCGTTCTGCCTTCCGTGCCGCCGGAATGGTTTAAACCGTTTGCGGACACGGCACGCGGTGTGGCGGCTATGCCTCCCATAGGTACGGGGTACCGCATGCATTACACGGGACTGACACACGACGTCATGGGCTTTCCCACCTCACGCCCGGAAGAAGTGAACGAAGCCATGTCGCGCATGTTCCGCAAAATTGACCAGTTTTATCCTGATATCCAGATGGTTGATGAATACCTGCTGGATGATGCCGAAATAGCGGTCATTGCCTACGGCAGTGTTGCCCGTGCTGCGCATCTGGCCGTGGAACAGGCCCGTGAACGCGGTTACAAGGCAGGTCTGCTGACCCTGAAAACCCTGTTTCCCTTCCCCAGACCTGCGGTGGAAAAGCTGACCAAACGCTGCGGGGCGGTTATCGTGCCCGAAATGAACATGGGCCAGATGTCCCGCGAGGTAAAACGGGTTAACAGCGGCAGCACGCGGGTAAAGACAATCAACCGTGTCGACGGCCAGATCATTTCCCCGTCGGAAATACTTAAAGCCATAGTATAGGTGGAGCATGTCAGACGTCACCCAACTCATCCACGAATACCTGCGGCACAATAAGAAATTTCCGCACGTGTTCTGTCCCGGCTGCGGACACGGCATAGTCCTCGGCTCGCTTATCCGCAGTGTGCACAGCCTGAATCTGTCCAAAGACGATGTGGTCATCGTTGCCGGAATCGGCTGCTCAGGCCGCATGGCCGTATATGTGGACTTCAACACCGTTCACACCACACACGGCCGCGCCCTTACCTTTGCCACCGGCATCAAAATGGCCAACCCGGCGCTCAAGGTCATCTGCGTCATGGGCGACGGCGATGCCATGTCCATCGGCGGCAATCATCTTATCCATGCCGCGCGGCGCAATATCGGCATCACCACCCTCATACTCAACAACTTCATCTACGGCATGACCGGCGGCCAGTGTTCTTCCGCCACACCCCACGGCGACCTTTCCATGACCACGCCTTACGGTTCGCTGGAACCTTCCTTCGATATCGTAGAAATGGCACAGGCGGCCGGAGCCAATTATGTCGCGCGCGGCACTACCTTTCATGCCAACCTGCTGGACAGGCTGATAACCGGTGCGCTGCAGAGCCCTGGTTTTTCAGTGGTGGAGGCTCTTTCCCCCTGCCCGACTCAGTACGGCCGCAAAAACAAATTCAGAAGTGCCGTGGACATGTATCAATGGCTCAAAAAAAACACAGTCAAACTGGAAGCCATTGAATCAGGCAAGGCGCCCAAGAGCGACCCGCGTATCCCCATAGGTCTTTTCCGCGACAGAAAGCTGGACGGACTGGAAGAAAAATACGCGGCACTCAAGACAAAACTGATGGACGGTGCCCGATGAAAAAAACATTGCAACATATCCACCGGTTTGAAATCCGTCTTTCCGGTCTCGGCGGGCAGGGCATCATCACTCTGGGCCGGCTTCTGGGGGCATCGCTTGCGCTGGGACACGGCTACCATGTAACACAGACCCAAAGCTACGGTCCCGAAGCCCGCGGTGGCTCCAGCCGTGCCGACGTGGTCATCAGTTCAAGCCCCATCAGCTACCCCAAAACAGAAAATCTTGATCTGCTGGTGGCGCTCAGTCAGGAAGCCTGCAACAACTACTACCGGTATATGAAACGGGCCGGAGTGCTGCTTGTGGACACCACGCTGGTACAGCATACCCCCACCAACCACTTTCTCGGCCTGCCCTTTACCCGCATGGCACGAGAAAAAATAGGCAACCCGCTGACTATCAACACTCTGGTGCTGGGCGCAGTGACGCACCTTCTGCCCTTCGCCGAGCGGCGGCTGATACGCAAAAGTCTGGAAGAAAACCTCCCCCCCAAGATTCAGGCCATCAACGTCAAGGCGTTCAATCTTGGACTGCGGCAGGCAGCCAAACACTTCGGCGAGGCACCGGAAATATGGAAGCTTGCCAAAGATCAGGCAAATGCGGCAGAAGAACAGGAAACAGACTGACACACTGAGGGAGCGCGGCTCCCTCTTTTTATCATCAATCCCCGAAGACATGCAGAAGCATGCCGGAGCAGTGAGGAGCGTTCATGAGTGCAACAGTGGAAGAACTGACAGTCGATTATGAAGAAGGCGGAATTCTTGTTGTCAAAGAAATTGATAAGGTCATTCTTTCCAAGGGAGCATGGGCCACAGTGCTTTTCCGGTACAAACAGTGGGACAACAAGCTGGAAGACTACGGCACCGACAAGTACATCATCCGCCGCTACCGCAAAATGAACGGCGAGTACCGTGCCCAGTCCAAATTCAATATTTCCAGCCCGAAACAGGCCAGAATGATCGTAGACGCTCTTCAGACCTGGCTGGCGGAAACAGACGAAGCGTAGCCTCCTCAGGCCGGCGCCTTTACTCCGGCCCGCAGTATGCTGCGTGCCGCCCGGCGAAATACAAAAAAGCGGAGGTTCCGGCGGGAACCTCCGCTTTTACTTTCATCCGCCAGAGGCGTCTATCTGCCCATGCGTCCTTTACTGACAGCGAACTTTTTGGCATCGATACCGTACTTCTTAACTTTATAGTTAACAATACGGTAGCTTACGCGCAAATCGCGGGCAGCCTGCAACATATTGCCACGGGCTTTTTTCAGCGCGTCAACCAGTAGTTCCTGCTCAAACTTGGCCACCGCCTCGCAGAACGACAGACTGGAATCTGTTGCTGTGCTTTCTGCTGTCTGCAGCGAAGGGGGCATGTGATACGTACGGATAACCTGTTCATCACACACCAGCACTGCACGCTCTATGCAGTTTTTCAGTTCGCGGATGTTACCGGGCCAGTGATACTGTGTAAGCAGGTCGATGGCAGGGGTGGAAATACGCTTGATGCTTTTCTGATATTCCTCTGCGTATTCTTTAAGAAAATGCTCAGCAACGGGAAGAATATCTTCGCGGCGTTCGCGCAGCGGAGGAATGAACACCGGAAACACATTGATCCGGTAATAAAGATCCTCACGGAAACTGCCGCTCTCCACAAGTTCTTCCAGATGCTGGTGTGTGGCGCAGATCAGGCGGACATCAACGGAAATGGTCTGTTCACTGCCGAGCCGCTGAATTTCCTGTTCCTGAATGGCACGCAGCACTTTAGCCTGAGCCGAGGCACTCAATTCACCTATTTCATCAAGAAACAGCGTCCCCTTGTGTGCAAGCTCAAAAAGGCCTTTTTTATTCTGGACAGCACCTGTAAACGCGCCCTTCTGATAGCCGAACAGCTCGCTTTCCACCAGATCGGACGGTAAAGCCGCGCAGTTAAGCTTGATAAGCGGCATATCACGCCGGGGGCTGGCCTGATGTATGGCCTCTGCAAGAAGCTCTTTGCCGGTGCCCGATTCGCCCCGCAGCAAAGCCGTCGCCCTGCTGGGACCAACCTGAGCCACCTGATTGAGCACAAGGCGCATAGACTTGGACGCAGCCACAATATTAGCGGCCTGCACCGTGTTTTCGGCAACGTCACCGCCTATGAGGCCCTGCGTCATCATATGCTTCTGACGGGCCATTTCTTCCTGCAGGTAGGCAGCCTGGTTGGCTATCATACCGGCAACAACCTGCAGAAAACGGCACTGTCCTTCCAGAGAGGGCAGGTCAGTTATGGGCGTGTCCACGCTCAGTGTGCCGATAACCTCCCGGGGAGAGGCTTCTTCGCCCGGTCCGAGCACAGGCACGCATATAAAGCCCAGAGTTGCCAGCTCTTCTTCCGAACGGCCGAACGCTTTATTGAGAAACGAAGGATGATCTTTCATCCTCGGCACGATGACAGGCTGTCCGGAACTGAAAACCTGTCCGGTCACCCCCACTCCCGGCGAATATTCCACATCCTGCGCTTTGGTAGGATCATGCGTCAGGCTAAGCTTGAGCGTTTGTGTTTCGGGATCGAAAATAACAAGGTGGGGGCGTTTGAAATGGTGATTTTCAGCCAGCGTGCGCAGTAATGACTTCAGCGAAGACTGAAACGGACGCTGCGGGCCCATGTCGGAAACAATGCGCTGCAGCGTGCCTAGATATGGCTGTAATCTGGAATCTTGGGTATTGATCTGGTTCATAATAAGTGCTGATTGCGGCGTCCGGCCACGGCGCTGAGACCTAGGTCGACTACCAGCATGGTTCAGGTCAAACACATTGTGCTGTTCACGGCAAGTCACCGCAAAAAACATAGTCGCACACAGCCGTGCCGGATGAAACCGACACACGGCAGAAACAGGGCAACAACCATGCTCCGCCGCCGGTGTCCGCTCGCCGCATGACAGGCAGGGCTAGCTGCCGCTCTGCATATGCTGTTTCAGGCTCTGGACACGAAAGGCAATATAGCCTTTTTCATCTGCTGCAACAACACCTTGCAGTGTTTCAAAAGCAGCCAGAGCCTGATCGTAGCGTCCGGCTTCAAAAGCAGCTTCGGCCAGCATTCTGTTTACGGAAACAGTAAAACTTTCAGGTGCTTCTGCTGCAAGGGCCATCAGAATATCTGTCGCCTCAGCAGCTTTGTCCTGCTGCAGCAATGCCTGCGCCAGGCCGAACCTGGCCATAAACACGGGGCCTTCCCCATGCGCTATGACAGCGTTGTAAGCGGCGGCGGCACGGTCATACTGCTTCAGTTCCAAACCGGTTCTGGCAATTTCCAGATTTACGGCGGTCTGCAGTTTGCCGGAAACGCCGGAGGCAAAAGCGTCCAAAGCCTGAAGCTTTTCGACACCGCTTTTGGTGGCAACAATCATGCCCAGTTCGGCCTGCTGTTTTTTCAGCGTGGCGGCACTGTTCCACGAATAGGCAGCCGCTCCGCCGGCCAGTAAGACAACAGCCCCAAGAGAAAGACTGATCGTTTTGATATTATTAAGAATAAAGCGCAATGCAGGGTCAGCTTCCGGTGTAACTTCAGAACTCAGCTGATGCAGCAGCGACGTCTGTTCTTCTCGGGCTTGCGACATTCGTACTATCTCCTTGGGTGGAAGCCGCATAACGGTATTCCACGTGATCGTTTCTTGGAAAACGCAGTCACTTGTAAGCATGGCTTACAGAAATGTCAAAAGGGAATTAAGCGATGTAACCGTCAGGACGGTGTATTGCCACTTAGTGCAGAAACGGATAATTTGCCAGATTCATAATGCGGTTATCAAGCTAGGAGGCATCATGGATATACAGGAAACAATCAACCAGATGGGTAAAAAAGCAGCCGCAGCCGCCCGTGCCATGCGCGCTGCATCCCCTTCTGCAAAAACAAGCGCCCTGCTCAGTCTGGCACAGCTTATCCGTCAGGAAAACAAAGCCATCACCGAAGCCAATGCCAGGGATCTGGCCGCAGCGGCAGACCGGGGTCTTGATGCTCCGCGCATGGACAGGCTGCGCCTGACCGATGCTGTTATCGAAGAAATGGCCCGCGCCTGCGAATTTGTCGCCGGACTGCCCGACCCCATCGGGGCCACCGAAAAACAGTGGCAAAGGCCCAATGGACTGCTGGTGGGCAAAATGCGCATCCCGCTCGGCGTCATATCCATGATCTATGAATCACGTCCCAACGTCACGGTGGACTCGGGCATTCTGTGCCTGAAAGCCGGCAATGCCGTGATACTGCGCGGCGGCTCGGAAGCTTTTCATTCCAATATGATGCTGGCCTCGCTTATCCACAGGGCACTTATACTCGCCGGGCTGCCGCAAGACGCCGTGCAGGTGGTTCCCTCAACCGACCGCGGCGCCATCAAGGCCCTGTGTGAACTGGAAGAATATATTGATGTCATAATACCCCGCGGTGGTGAAACACTGATCCGCACTGTGGTGGCCGATGCGCGCATGCCCGTGCTCAAGCACTACAAAGGCGTTTGCCACGCCTATGTCGATGAAGGCGCCGACCTTGAGCAGGCCTGCGAAATCATCTTTAACGCCAAAGTACAGCGGCCCGGAGTGTGCAATGCTCTTGAAGGTCTGCTGGTACACCGCTCCGAAGCTCATACGCTGCTGCCCGCCGTAGCGCAAAAGCTCGGCGACGCCGGTGTCAGTTTTCGTGCCTGCCCCCGCGCCCTGCCCCTGCTGGCACCCCATGGCGTGCCTATGGCAGAGACCGATCCCGGCACGGAATTTCATGATCTGGTGATGGTCGTGAAGGTGGTGGACAGTCAGGACGAAGCGCAGGACTACATTGCACAGCACGGCTCGAACCATACGGAAATTATCTGCACCCGCAATCATCAGAACGCCATGCGCTTTGTGCGTGAGGTGGACGCTTCAATGGTTGCCGTGAATGCCTCTTCCCGCTTCAATGACGGCGGGCAGCTGGGGCTCGGGGCCGAAATAGGCATCAGCACCTCAAAGCTGCACTCATACGGCCCCATGGGAGTTGAAGAGCTGACCACAACAAAATTCGTGGTGCTCGGAAACGGTCAGATTCGTCAGTAGCCTTTTCACCTGCCGGCAGGGCATCATACCGCCCTGCCGGCAGATACCCAGGTACCTCAATGCATACTAAAGCGCTGTTCGGCGGCACATTCAACCCGCCGCATGTGGGGCATCTGCGCCTCATTATTGAAATATATGAAGCCCTCGGTCTTGAAACCGTTGAGCTGCTGCCGTGCAGTGTCCCGCCGCACAAGGATGCGGGCGGCATTCTGCCGTTTGCATTGCGCTGCAGTATGCTTGAAGCCATGGTGCAGCCTTTTGACTGGGCAAGGGTAAACAGAACCGAAGGGGAACGCAGCGGCCCCTCGTACACGTATGACACACTGCGGATGATGACACGGCATACCAAGGAAAAACCGCTGTTTGTGATGGGAGCGGGTGATTTTCCCACATTACCGGCATGGCATAAAGGAACCGAGCTTGCCGATATGGCCGACCTGCTGGTGGTCACACGCGGAACAGATACGGCCGGAGAGTTCATGCAGGCAGTACATGACTGGCCGGGCAGTGCACTGACTCCGTGTATGCCCCAGCACCCGGCCGTGGAACACGAATTCCGCACAGCGGCCAACGGACGCATTCTGTATATGCCTATCCCCGCGCTGCAGGTCAGCGCTTCTCTGATACGCGAACGCTGGCTACAGAGAAGAAGCATTCACGGACTTGTGCCGGACAATGTCATACATATTCTGAACAGCAGCGCCGCCGAAGTGCAGCGCAGCTGGAAATAGCGGTCAGCACGCCTTGCTCTGCAGCATGCCTTCTTCCCAGACGACAACCCCCCGGCCTGTTGTTTTGGCATGATACATGGCCGAATCGGCACGCCGCATGGCTTCGCCCGCGTCAACAACATCGGGCGGCTGTAGCAGCAGCACGCCTATGCTCATGCCCAGACGATGCTCTTCGGGCAAATTTTCAAAGGGCTTGTCCAGCACTCCGCGCATATCTTCGGCCAGACTGACGGCACGTTCCACCCCGCCTACGCCGCGCAGCAGCACACAAAACTCGTCACCGCCCACACGTCCGATAACATCGGCCGTGCGCACCCTGCTGCTCAGCCTTGCCGCCACCTCGCGCAGAACCATATCACCCACGTAGTGACCGTATTTATCATTAACCTTTTTAAAATAATTAAGGTCAATATACAGTAACGCCGAACAGATGGAGCTTTCTTTCACCTCTTCGACAGATTTTTTCAGCATATCACGAAACGCCGCTCTGTTGCTCACGCCGGTCAGATCATCCTTTGTGGCCAGCCGCAGCAGATGCAATTCGTGCTTGCGCCGCTCGGTCACGTCAATGATCATGCCTTCCAGCCGGTTTACGTTACCGGCAGCATCAAGCACGGTATGACAGCTAAGCTCCACCCACACAGTGTCACCTTTGCGCGTCATGAGCTGCAGCTGAAAACCATGCACCGACTCCTGCGAGGCAAGAAAAGGCAGGCAATGCTCACCCTGTTCCGCTCCCGTGGCAAACAAAGCGCAAAGCGAAGGCACCTCGTGCAGCATGGTTGCCGCATCGGGAAAACCGAAAAGCGCCGCCATGGATGGATTGACTTCCAGAAAGCGACCGTCTGCTCTGGCCTGAAAAATTCCTTCGTGGGCGTTTTCAAAAATTGTGCGGTACTTTGCTTCGGCTTCACGCTGCGCCGCCGCAGAAGCAACCAACTCGGAAACATCCGTCAAAACGCATACATATTCCGACTGCCGGTTACCTTCAGCCTTTCGGCAGGATACCCCCACCCGGACAGGCAGAGCCACATCGTCGACAGCCTGCAGATTGCCACCGAAAGAAGCAAATCCGCTTGTCGCTGCGCTTTGTGCGGTAAGCAGAAAGCGGGAAACGCTGCCCGGATGCAGCAAAGAAGTGAAAGGGGCATGCAAAGCCACGGCACCGGTATTCTGCAGCATGGCCACCAGCTTGGTATTGCAGTACCGAATGTGGTACCCGGCATCCAGAATGGCCAGTCCGTCATTCAGGCTTTCCACAATCAGGCGGTAGCGGGCTTCGCTTTCCAGCAGACGCTGTTCCAGCTTTTTCTTGTGAATGGCCATCTCTATGGAACGGTGCAGCGTGTCCGCCGCCACGGGCTTGGCCAGATAACCGAACGGATTGACCCGCTTGGCCCGCTGGAATGTTTCCACATCCTGACTGCTGGTTATGAAAATGATCGGCAGATTGCATCCGGCTGCAAGACGGGCTGCGGTTTCCACACCGTCCAGTGCCCCGCACAGCATTATATCCACCAGTGCTATGTCCGGACGCAGATCAGGGGCACAACGCACCGCCTCTTCACCGTTATCAAACACCCCGAGCACATCATACCCTAATGACTCCAGCTGGATACGCAGAGTTGCAGCGGCAAGCCTGCCGTCTTCGACAATCAATACTCCGGGCAAATCATCTGAAGCTGTCATCAGTCCCCCTCACACCCTGCCTATCCCCCCGCGGTTTCGAACGCTATTTCCTTTATCATCAAAGCAATGTAAAGGGAATCCGCTAACGGTACTCAAATAGCGTCTTTACAACAGTACTCATGAAAGCTACTGTTGCCGAATTATCGCATAAGGCATGGTCATGCTTCGTAAAACATCTCCCAGAACCGTACGCCAAAATCTTGCGCGCGCCAAGTCCGCCATACGGCGGGACAATATTTTCAAAGCAATAGAATGTACACTGGCCGCACTGCGCGCCTATGTACCGGGCGAACTGCTTGCCACTGCCCGCTTTGAAACCGAAGTCCTGCTGGAAGAGGTTATAACAGACCTCAACCGTTCTTCAGGCATCACCGGTTTTTTCCGCCACCAGAAGATAGAAACCTCCGTTCCCATAAGGTATGCCCGCGGCAGAGAAGATGAGCTGGTGGACAGGCTGGAAACTATCCTCCACGGACTTATACGTCTGCAAGAAGAAACCCTGAGGCTGGAAAAAGAAGAAGAGCAGGCCAGAAAGCTGCAGCTGCTGGAAAACGGCCGTGCCTGTCTTGATAAAGGCCAGCTGCCCAGAGGAAAAAGCTACCTGCGCAGAATTGTTGACGAGTGGGGCCATGAAGAAGGCATAATGTCGTCCATCGGTCTGATCATGCTTGAATACGGGCTATATTTCGAGGCCGCCGATGTTCTGAGCCATGCCATACGGCGCTTTCCCGCAGACAGCAAAGCTTGGGCCGGGGCCATTCAGGCATACAAGACTCTCAAAGAGTATGAAAAAGCGGAGTCGCTGTACCTGAAGGGTATGAAACAGTTCGGCAGGCACCCAGTCACTCTGCTGAATCTGGCAAAGCTGTACATGGACTGGCGCAAGACAGATCTGGCCTATGATTATGCACGGCTCGCTCTGGAACGCGACCCGCAACTTGCTGAAGCCTCCGACATTGTCCGGCAGGCAGAAAAAAAACTCTTTTCGCGCTAAAGCGCTGCACTGTTCAGCACCTGCCGTATCCCCTGCCTCACATCGTCAACACTGATGCTCTGCATGCAGCGCTGACCATGGGCACAGGGTTTGCTGCCGTGCAGTGAACAGGGCCTGCACGCCATATCGGCTTCAAGCACCACATCACGGGGACCCTCGGGATAAAACCCCCATGCACGGTGTGTGGGCCCGAACAGAGCCACCACAGGAGTGCCTGTTCCGCAGGCCATATGCATGGGGCCGGAATCACCCGTTACCAGCACATCGGCAGCGGCCAGCAGCGCACAGCTCTGCCGCAGGGACGTACGCCCCGTACAGTCGGCAAAGTATGCCTCCGGAAGCTGCATACCTGCAAAAGGCGACTGCCCCACCCCCACAACCACACAGCGCAGTCCGCTATGCACCAGTCCCACCGCCAGCTCGCGCCAGTTGTCGTCCAGCCATGCCTTGTGCGAATGGGTTGAGTACGGGTGCAGCGCCACCAAAGGCCTGTCAGGAGCAGACGGCAGCAGGCCGCCGGCAGCTGCAGTTTCGGCCTCATCAAGCCTGATGACGGGCAGCAGCGCATTTCTGGGCGGCGCCTTTTTTTCCACTGCCAGAGCATACCGCTGCGGAACATTGAACTGCTCCAGTGCTGCAGCGCATAAACGCCCGCCGCTGGCCAGAAAAAGCCGGCGGCAGACCGCCATTTTAGGATACCTGCGCACAGGTCCCCGCCACAGGGAACCAAGCAGCCGCGACCGCAAAGTGCCGTGCAGGTCAAGCAGCCCCCAGCCTTCATACTGTCGCGCAAGGCGTCGCAGTACCCCGGCCATGCGCGGCATGTGCAAATCCGCGTCATCCAGAGGGGCAACCCCTTCTACGGCGGGCAGCCCGTCAAATACAGGTACCCAGGCCCTGCGCGTCAGAACGTGGAACCGCCACCCGCGGTGCCGGGACAGGTAGTCGAGCACGCCGGTGGTAAGCACAACGTCACCAAGAGCGCTGAGCCTTACAACCAGCCATTTCTGAGGTTCATTCATCCCGCATTCCTTTACGCGGACGGCGTATTGTACAGTAACCGGCCGCAAGGGCGCGACCGTAGCAGGTGGCAGCCCGAAAGAAAAGTCAAAGCCGCACTGCGACACCGCATCGCTTTGCAATTGTCACACAGCTGGCACGGTCTCCGGCGTTCCTGAACGTATAATATCCCAGCTTTACAACACAGCCTGTCAGCCAAGGGGGGATCCATGGCAAGGCAAGAAACGCTGCCGCTCTTAACAACCGGCCGGGCTGACGGAGACACAGCTCCCGACTCGGCTGTCCGGCCTCTGCTGAAGGGCGGAGTTCCGCTGCATATAATCCTGCTCATACTGCCCGAACACAGCCTCATGGGTAAACTGTACGGTCAGGAGATGGCGGACAACATCATCACCATGGCCGCAACCGCCATGCACAAAGCCCCTGCTCTGAAGGGCGCAAAACCTGTCCTGTTTTCTCCGTCAGCGGGCGAACTATGCGCCGCATTTCCCGCTGAAAACGCACAGCGCGGCAATCTTGCCGACACAGCGTACACCATCCGACTTATGGTCCAGAACAGCATCGAGCCCGAGGCTGTCCGCTGGACAGGCAGAAGCATACAGATAAACGCAGGATGCGCAGTCTGTCAGCCGGCGGCAGACAGCGTCCGGCAGGCCCGCGGATTCATGAGTGCCCTGGCCGAAGCGCGGCAGCTGGCGCAACAGGGTATGAACGCCGGTCAGTTGCATATGGCAGGCGAATTGCGCAGCATACTTGCCCGCAAATCACTGCGGACGCTTTATCAACCCATCATCAACCTGAGCACAGGCGAAACAGCCGCATGGGAGGCTCTTACCCGGGGGCCTGAGGGCACCGTTTTCGAGTCCCCTCTCATTCTGTTCGACATGGCCGAAGAACTGGGACAGCTTTTCGCCATTGAGCGCCTGTGCCGCGAAAGCGCTGTACGCGGCGCAGGCACGCTGGGACCGGAACAACTGCTGTTCCTCAACGTGCATCCCCGCACGCTTACAGACCCGGCTTTTTCCACTGGCAATACCCGTAAAATGCTGGAAGCTGCGGGGCTGAGCCCGCAAAACGTGGTTCTGGAAATAACGGAGCGCCACAGCATCAGAAACTTCACCCTGTTTTACAAGACACTGGCCCACTATAGGGGCCAAGGCTATAAAATAGCCATTGACGATGCGGGAACAGGGTATTCCGGACTTTCTTCCATTGCCGAAATAACACCCGATTTCATCAAGGTGGACATGTCGCTGATACGGGGCATCAACAGAGACCCTGTCCGGCGGGCTCTGATGGAGACCATGATTTCGCTGGCAGATAAAATAGGCTCGCGGGTTATTGCCGAAGGCATTGAAACCCGCGAGGAAGCCATGACTCTGGCGGAAACAGGTGCGCATTTCGGACAGGGGTTTTATTTCGGCAGACCGTGCGCCGGCCGCAGGACAATCACAATCAGCCCTGAAAAGCTGCGTATACAGCCTTTCAGCACGGTATTGCACCCTGTGGGCTGCTCTGTACCCACCGGCAACCTTGCTCTGCCGGTCACCAGCGTAACGGGCAGCACCAGAGTAAGTACCGTACGCGAGCTTTTTGAACAGCACCATCCGATGACCAGCATAGCCGTGGTCGATGACGGGCGGCCGGTGGGGCTTGTCATGGACTATCATCTGAACCGTCAGTTGTCGGCGCAGTACGGTGTGGCCCTGTATTTCAAGCGGCCCGTGTCGTCGGTTATGGACCATACCCCGCTTGTGGTTGATGAAAACGAGCCGGTGGAATGCACAGCCCAGAGAGCCATGGCGCGGGGAAAGCTGCAGGCGTACGATGATGTTCTTGTCACCCGCGCAGGCAGACTCACCGGAGCGGTATCAGTGCAGAGCCTGCTCAACACGCTGGCAAAAGTGCAGGTGGAACTGGCAAAAGGGTCAAACCCGCTCTCCGGTCTGCCCGGCAATGTGGCACTGGAAAGAGAAATGGAGCGTCGGCTGCATTCCGGTCAGCGCTTTGCGCTTATCTATGCCGATCTGGACAACTTCAAAAGCTACAATGACAGCTACGGATTTAAAAACGGCGACAGGGTCATTCTGCTGCTGGCGCGTCTGCTTTCATGGGCTGTAAGGCGGCACGGCACAGACAGCGATTTTACCGCGCATATCGGCGGCGACGACTTTGTGTGCGCCGTGCATGCAGACAGGGCGGAAAGAATATGTCAGGCAGTGGTACGCTGCTTCAAACGTCTGGTGCGCTCGTGCTACTGCGAAAAAGATCTGGCAAAAGGCTGGATACGCGCACGGGGCCGTGACGGGGTGGAAAGACAGTACAGCCTTGTTTCTGTATCGCTGGCAGTCATTGAATGTCACGGCAGCGTCTCGCTGCAGGAAATCGGAGAACGTGCGGCGCAGATAAAACACTTTGCCAAAACGCTGGAGGGCAATGTCTATGTGACCGACCGGCGGGCGCCGCTGGGCAGCGGCAAGGCAACGGCATGCACCTGCCAACCGGCATAGACAAACATGTGCCGCCGGTGCATGTGACGGTCGTGCAACACCGGCACCATCTCTGCCGCGCAGAACCGGCTGCCTGCCGGAGGCTGACGGCAGCGTACCTTCCTGTATCCCGCACCGCAGCATTCCGCGTATTCTGCTTAACAGACGCGGTATCACGGCATTGTGCCCCTGCCGGTTGCAACTGCATGAAAAAAGGCTGCGGAACAATACCGCAGCCTTACGAGTTCATATGTATACGGATGAAGGAATCAGTACCGCTCGAATTCGCGGTCGTCATCCTGCGGCGCTTTCTCCATATCCAGCCGTATCCTTACAGGCGCCGCCGCTTTTGCCGGCGCAGCCTGCACTTGTTTTACAACTGCAGCGGAGCCGGTGCCTCCCGAAGACACCACCCCGGCCATGCCTCCGTCCAGCTGAAAAAAAGCCACGGCCTGCTGCAGCTGCCCGGCCTGAGCCGCCAGTTCCTCAGAAGTGGAAGCCACCTCTTCGGATGCCGCTGCATTCTGCTGCACAACCTGATCAAGCTGATGCAAAGCTTCGCTCACCTGCTCGGCTCCGGCACTCTGCTCCATGCTGGCTGCCGCAATTTCCTGCACCAGCTCAGATGTTTTTTCAATGGCCGGAACAAGCGAGCTCAAAAGCTCACCGGCTTTTTCGGCAACTTCCATGCTCGACGCCGAAAGACCGTTGATTTCTGCAGCGGCGGCCTGACTCCGTTCAGCCAGCTTACGCACTTCAGAAGCAACGACAGCAAACCCTTTGCCCTGCTCTCCGGCACGCGCAGCCTCAATGGCGGCATTCAGCGCCAGCAGGTTGGTCTGCCTTGCAATTTCCTCAATAATGGAAATCTTGCTGGCAATTTCACGCATGGCCGCCACGGTCTCTGCCACCGCTTTGCCCGATTCTCTGGCATCTCTGGCTGCGTCAGCGGCAATGCATTCGGTGGCTTTGGCATTTTCCGCATTCTGGGCAATCCGGGCTGCCATCTGCTCGGTAGATGCAGAGCACTGCTCCACCGAAGCAGCCTGCTCCGTTGCCCCCTGTGAAAGCGCCTCGGCCGTTGCACTCAGCTCCTCACTTCCCGCCGATACGTTTTCCGCGCTCTGCTGCACGTCCCGCACCACCGCGGTGAAACGGTTCACCATGGTCGCCAGCGAGGCAAACAACCTGTCCTCATCGGAACGCAGTGACAGGCTGACGCGTAAATCGCCCGCTGCCAGAGCATCCGCCACACCCGCAACCTTATGCTCGGCATCCACCATATCGCGCAGTGCAAGAAGCAGAGCGTCTTTATCCGAACGCGGCGTGACACTTACATCAAGACGCCCGTGCGCAAGATGTCCGGCCACGTCCGCCACCTGCTGCTGAGCGTCCACCATTCGCTGCATGGCGGACATGAGCGTGCCTATTTCGTCACTGCCACCGGCATCAATTACCACTCCGGCATCGCCGACGGCCACTGCGTCGGCCACCTGCACAGCCTGTCCAAGCCCGCGCCGGATGGAACGGATAATGAAAAACGCTGACAGAACACCAAGAAGGAGCGCCCCGGCAGCCATGCCCAGCAGCATACGCCGGGCGGCAGCCGTCTGCGCGTCCATGGATGCCTGCTGTTCTTCCAGAACAGACTTCACAATGGCAGCCACCTCATCCGCCACAGCGGTCATTGCGGCACCGTATTCCTTCTGCTGTCTGCTTACCTGTTCAAAAACAGATACACCGCTACGATAGCTCGTGACGCTATCGGCAAGAGCTTCCACGGTTTTACGTTCCTGCACGGAACCGGACATTGCGGCAAGGTCGTGCATGCCCGCCAGCACATCATCAAGAGCGGCGTAAACGTCCCGAAGCAGCGCCGGATCCTGCCGCTGCAGGAAAGAAAGCACCGCGATACGCGAACGCAGAAATCCGGCCAGTACCTGCCCCTGCACCCGTGCCTTCTCAACGGCATCCTCTGCAGTTCCCGCAGATACGGTCCCTGCTTCCGGTGTATGTTCTGAAACGACCTGCAGCTTGTCCAGATCTTTGCCCAGTGTCTGTGCCACAGCGATCATTCTGGCAAGTTCCTCTTCATAGGCTTTCTGGGCTGTGATGTACTGTGCAAAAACAGAGGCGTAAGACTCATATTTCTGGCGCAGCATGATATACCGCTGCGTTTCATGCTCTGATAAAGCCTGTGCATGCAACGCAGCAAGTGCGGCATTAATGTGCTCGCCTGTATCTTTAAAATTGCCCGCATGCCCCGTATCCGCAGTCATCATGTAGTAGACCACCTGCAGACGTGACCGCAGCATATCTTCCATGACGCCGTGAACAGCACCAGTTGTTTCAGAAGCAGTCATCAAAGTGCGCTGCCCTGTAAGGGAAATCAGCGAAACAGCCCCTACAAGCAGCAAAACCCCTCCGAAGCCGAGTACCAGCTTCATGGCTATGGACATGTGTCTCAGCATACAACCCTCCCGGTAGATGGCCTGACATGACAGAAAAAAACACCCTGCGCACGGCAGAAGACGCGCAGGCTACATTAGCTGATAGAAATTCTCAATCATGTTTATGTTACAAGACCGTCAACAAAAAAGCCTCTCCGGCGACTGCCGGAGAGGCTTCACGGTAAAAAAACCGTTCATATTTTCTGCTCGACGTCCATGAAACACGGTATGCAGAGCGTACGCCCCCCGAAACGGCGGGTACGCGACTCCATCACATGCTCACCGCATTCCGCGCATTCAAGACTCGCAAGCACGGCTGCCGGTCTGGGAGCCATATCCCACCCTGAAACGCTGAACATCTCTTCCAGCGGTAACGTGTAAAACTGTTTTTCCTGCGCATCGCGCAGAGCGGAAAGCTCTGCCTGCATTTCAGAGGTCAGTTCCGCCTGCGCCCGCATCTTCATCAGTTCCGCCATGCGCACCGCGCCGGCACCTCTTGCCTCCGGACGCAACACCGCGCGTATACCTCTGCCGGAAGTTCTGTCATAAAAACAAAAAGCCATCTTGCCGTAATCGCGATGGATCAAATTTCCCTTGCCCAGCGTACAACCGGTGATGAACTGGATAGCATCCACCCCGCACATGTCCGTTTCCACCACGGACACCATATCAACATCCTGCCCGCTGCCCAGAGTGTTCAGCGCAAGTTCAGCGGCGCGCACGCCGATGGCAAGCCCCGGGCAGCGGTGCCCGTGAAAGGCTTCAACCCTTTCCAGCAGTTCAGTAGAAAATCTGCATGTCATCTCCGCCTCCTTACGCTTTGGGCACCACGGTAGGGTACCCGTTCAGGCTATGCACTGTCACAGGCAGGTCATACACAGCCTCAATGACCGAAGCACAGACCTCCTGCGCGGCGACCTCGGCAAACACTCTGCCTTCTTTGACAAAAACAGCTTTATCGGCATATCGCAATGCCGTGTTCAGATCATGCATCGTCATCACGGCAGCAATGCCATGATCATCAATTACATGACGCAGCATGCGCATTATTTCCACCTGACTGCGCAGGTCGAGAGAACTTGTAGGTTCATCCAGCAGAAGCAGTGACGGTTCCTGCACCAGAGCCCGCGCTATGCACACCTTCTGCAGCTCGCCGCCGCTCAGCTGGTCAATGTACCGCAATGCAAGTTCTTTCAGTCCGAGCCTGCGGATGGCTCCGTCGGTAATGCTCAGGTCATGCTCCTGCACCTTCCAGCGGATATGGGGCTTGCGGCCCATCAGCACCGCATCAAACACCGTCAGCCGCGCCGCCTCGGAACGCTGCGCCACATAGCCTATGCCCAGCGCCACCTCGTGTGGACTCATGGCAAGCACGTCTTTTCCCTCAACCCATACCGCGCCGCCTGTGGGACGGTGGATGGCGTTGATGCACCGCAGCAGGGTGGTCTTTCCCACCCCGTTAGGCCCCAGAACGGCCACCAGTTCCCCCGGCTGCACGCCGAAAGCAATGCCCCGCAGAACGTGCCTGCCGTTATAGGCGAACGAAACATCACTTACATTCAGCACTACGGCCTCCTAGACTTTACGCCCCCTGACAATCAGCCAGATAAACACCGGTGCCCCCATGAATGAGGTAAGTACCGATACCGGAAGAACATGCGGCGCCAGAATCAGACGGGCCGCAGTGTCGGAAACCAGCAGAATCAGCGCGCCGCCCGCCACGGATGCAGGCAACAGAAAACGGTGATCGGCCCCTATGACACGTCTGACCATATGCGGCACCACCAGCCCCACAAAGCCGATGATTCCCAGAAACGCTATGATGACCGCCGTCAGCAGGCTGGCCACAAGCATGCCTGTCAGCCGCACCCTGCCCACGCGTACTCCCAGCCCCATGGCAGTTTCGTCTCCGGCATCTATGGCGTTGTAATTCCATACGTTGGATAAAAAATATACACTGCATGCCGCCGTTGTCAGGGCCAGAACCGCCAGCTCTGTCCACGTGGCCCGTGCCGTATCGCCAAATGTCCAGAACACGATGGCCGCAAGCTGCACATCGTCAGCGAAAAACTGCAGAAACATGGTTCCCGCGGTAAAAAGAGCTCCCAACGCAACGCCGGTCAAGACCATGGTTTCGGGAGAAGCCCCGCGCAGACGGGAAACAGCGATAATGACCAGCGCAGCGGAAAGGCTGCATGCAAAGGCCGCCGCTGTCGTCATCAGCGGCGAAGTGACACTGACGGCACCCGCGGCTGTGGATGTCATGGCCCCGCCGCCGAGCACCATTACCGAAAAAGCCGCGCCAAAGGCCGCCGCATGCGAAATACCCAGCGTGAACGGTGACCCGAGCGGGTTGCGCAATATGGCCTGCATGGCCGCACCTGCCACAGCCAGCCCCGCTCCGGCCACAATGGCGGAAAGAGCCTGCGGCAGGCGGATGTTCCAGATTATGGCCTCGGTGCGGGCATCGGCTCCCAGTCCGGCAAGGCTGCGGACAACAGAACCCAGCGGGATATCCGCCGCCCCTGAGCTGACGGAGACAACCAGCGCTGCCAGCAGCGCTGCAGAAACACCACACAGAAACACAACCTTGGCCCATATATACCGTCGGTACTCTTCGGGAACCTTTCCGTCATGAAAATGCATGTCAGTTCACCGGAACCGCTCTGTATGCAAGGCCGTCAAAGGATCTGTTCAACTGGTCAAAAACGGGACTACCCACAAGAAACGTATAAATCTCATCAGCTTTTGCTGCGGGATCCACGTCGGCAAAACGTTCGGGATACAGCACGGAGCCGATATAGTAGGCATTGGCAAGTATGGAACCGTAATTCTGCGTGTACCAGTTGTACGGCAGCAGGCCGAACACACGCCCCTGCCGCACCGCACTCAGCGTCGCATATGCAGGGTCGGAACGAAGCTCTTCTATACCGTTGGCTTTGTCCGCCAGCCGGAGAGTAGACAGATCGACAAAGAGGTAGTCGGGATTCCATTGGACAATTTTTTCACGGGCAACGTCAGAATGCTGCAGCCTGCTGCCCACGGCATCCTGCCCGGAAAGGTTGCGTGCATTTACAAAACTGAAAGGCGGGTAAGCAGGCTCGGTGGACTGAAACCCGTGCGGACCCTTGAAAGCTATCCCCCCCACAAAAACAGACGGCCGCATATTTTCCGCAATGCCGGCGGTCCGCCGTTGCAGATCGGCAATGGCGTTTTCAAAAAAAGTGATTACTTCTTCGGCACGGCCGGTCTTACCCACCACATGCCCCATCATGCGCAGGCTGCCATACAGATGCTGGCGTCCGGCTCCAAGATCGCCATAATTGAGCACCACCACGGGAATGCCGGTTTTTTGCTGCAGCTCAAGGGGATCGTACCCCATGGAGCTTGTGTAGGTTTTAAAAACAACCTGCGGCTGAGGCGCAAGCATGAGAATGCGTTCCGGGTTGTCGTATCCGCGGAACTGCCCGAATACGGGAAGATTTTTAAATGAAGGGTTGGCAAGAGCGTATGGCCGGGCGTCAAAACGGTCTCTGCGGACTTCGATATCGTCCACCGCCACGGCCATATGCTGAGCCTGAAGGTATGTCAACAAGCGCAGACAACCCGAGCCCGAACAGATAACCCGCTGCACGGGAACCGGTACGGCAAGAGCCTTTCCTGCAGCATCGTGCACAGCCGGCAGGGACAGCGCAGCCCGGGCACCTGAAAAACCGAACAGAACCACCAACAGGGCCGTGACAACCGAAATCATGAGCATACAGTCTCCTCCGGCATCCGCTTATTGTGCTACAAATTTACCTTTTTTGTTACATCTAGCCTGCCGGTGGCACAAGGTCAACAATCACTTACACAAAGAACCGGCAGTAGAAAGCCGCTCCGCCCTGCCCCTCGCAAAAGACATGAATTGCTGTTACCATCAACGCACAATCGTTTTGAAAACAATAAAAAATTATGAATAATACCATGCATAAAAAACACGTTTTTTCACTGCCCCCCGCACTGCTGAACGAACAGGGAACCATGCGCAGGGTCGGGTTCGAACTGGAGTTCACAGGCGTGGAACTGGAGGATGTGGCGCAGGATGTGGCGGCGCTGTATGGCGGTGCCGTGTCGCGCCGGAGCAGCTTTGTGTACGAAATCAGCGGAACACGCTTCGGCGATTTCACACTGGAAGTGGATGCATCGCAGCTCAAAAGCGAAAAATACAAAGAATTCCTTGCAGATCTGGGGGTCAGGCTGGAACCGGACACAGCCCGTTCTCTCGACTCGCTGCTGCTGAAGCTTGCCTCGGTGGCGGTTCCCTTTGAGCTGGTTATGCCTCCGGTACCGCTGGACGAACTGAACGAACTGCGTCCGCTGGAAAGCATGCTGCGCAGACGGGCGGCCCGGGGCACCAGAGATTCACTGCTGTACGCATTCGCCATGCAGTTCAATCCGGAACTGCCCAGTTTCCGTCCGCAGGACATACTGGATCACATGCGGGCTTTTTTTGTGCTGCAACAGTGGCTTGAACAGGAAATCGACGTGGATATTTCGCGCCGTCTTTCCCCGTTTATCGACAGTTTTCCCGAAAAGTACGTCCGCATGGTACTGCATGCGGACTATACCCCCGACCAGAACCGGCTTATTGACGATTACCTGCGGTACAACCCCACCCGCAACCGCCCTCTGGATATGACCTGCGCTTTTGCCTTTCTGGATGCCGGACGCGTCATGAGCCGGGTTGAAGAACCCCACCTTGTAAAACCGCGCCCCACATTTCACTACCGCATGCCCGACTGCCGCATAGATGAACCGGCTTGGAGCATGGCGCTGGAATGGAACCGTTGGGTCAGCGTGGAGCAGCTGGCAGCGGACAAAACAGAGCTGCGCAGAGTGTGCGACGCGTTTCTGGCCACGCCGCCCGGCCTTGGGTGCCTGCTGAGCGAACTGGGAGAATGGCTTTCGCGATGAAACGGCCCGTGATTCTGGTTTCAACGCCCGACGCCGGCGGCATTGCCGCCTGGTGGTTCATAAAGCTGGGGGTCGCGCTTGCCGGCGGCAGAGCGTTGCGGGCCACACCGGCCAAATCTCCGCCGCTGTGCACGGCTGAAGGACTGATTGTCAGCGGCGGCTCCGATGTTTTTCCCGAACTGTACGGACAACAGCCCCAACAGAAGAAAAAAACAGGCATTCTCCCGCCGCGGCATCTGCTCAAAAGGGTTGCAGGCTCCGTTATCCTGCCGGTTTTTCTTTTTCTGCTCCGGCGCCTGCTGAGCCTGAAACAGGCTCCCCGCCATGACCGCCCGCGGGATGCACTTGAAATGTCTCTCATTACTCAGGCAGAAACGCTGGGAATGCCGGTGCTCGGCATCTGCCGGGGTATGCAGCTCATCAACGTCGTACGGGGCGGTTCACTGCATCAGAGCATCGCCGACTTTTACGAAGACGTCCGACACCCTCATACAGTGCTGCCTCACAAGCGTATTTTCATTGTCAAAGGCTCGCATCTGCAAAGCTTTTTTCCGTACACCTCGCTTAAGGTGAATGCGCTGCATCATCAGGCTGTGGACAGGCTGGGCACGGGACTTTCGGTGGCTGCCAGAGACGAAGCAGGGGTGACGCAGGCCATCATTGATGAAAAAAAGCCTTTTTTCGTCGGAGTGCAATGGCATCCGGAATACATGCCTCAGCACAATTCACAACGCAGCCTGTTCACCTGTCTTGTCCGGCACGCCCGTAACTACGGCCGGTATAAAGAAAACCATGAAACCCCTGCCCCGGACGGCAAGCAGGACAACAGATGACACAACGGTTCATCAGCAGAGACAATCCGGCCCTGAAAACAGTACAGGATACGCGGACGGGCCTGATGTGGACGCGGGACGCATGTCTGCCGGATTTTCCCATGAGCTGGGCAGAATCGCTGGAGTACATTGAAGGTCTCAACAAGCGGCAGGAAGGTGGCTTTAACGACTGGCGGCTGCCAAACCGGCGTGAACTTTTTTCGCTCATCGATACTGCAGCCAGCAACCCCGCAGTGGCTTCCGGAAATCCGTTCCTGCGCATCTGGTCCGGCTGGTACTGGAGCAGCACCACCTTTGCCGCGCTACCGGAGTATGCATGGCGGGTGCAGTTTTCCGGCGGGCGCATGTTCTACGGCAAAAAGACAGAAGACTCTTTTCTCTGGCCTGTCAGGGGAATATCGCCAGTACTGCACGCCACAGGGCAGCAGCAGTGTCATAACACACACGGGCATCCCGTCCCCTGCGAGGGGTCCGGGCAGGATGGAAGTCTCAGGACGGGCCTGCGCTGGGACACACGCCGTTTTTCCGCAGAAGGTGCCGGAGTGTCCGATACTGTCAGCGGTCTTTTGTGGTCACGTTGCGCCGACCTGACAGGCGGAGCAACAACTTACGCCGAAGCACTGCGGGCGGTGACACGCTTTGCTCAGGAAACCGGCAGAAACTGGCGGCTGCCGACTATTGATGAACTGGAACTGCTGACCGACTGTTCGCGTGCTTACCCGGCGCTTACCAGCGGTCACCCGTTTGATGCCGTGCGTCCGGCGTACTGGTCCTGCACATCCAGCGGTTACGAAAAAGGCTGGCAGTATTGCCTGTATATGGAAAAAGGAGCCGTGGGTGTGGGGCACGCCGCTGCGCCTGAATTTCATGTCTGGCCGGTCTGCTCCCTTCCGTAGTCTTCGCTTTCATCCCCCGCTCTGCCCCCTGACCGGTTACCGTCCGCCGCAAAGGCATCTGCCACAAAGGCCCTGCATTGACAGCAGGCAGCCGGAGCGTGCTATAATGCAATGTCATTCTGACACAAAACAGCACGCCGTTTACGGCAGGAGCCGGCAATGAAAAACATTCTGATACTTAATGCACATGAATATTACAGTTTTTCTCAGGGAAAGCTGAACGGATCTCTGGTGGAAATCGCCCGGAGCACACTTACTGCCAACGGATATTCCGTACAGAAAACAACCATGACGGATGCCTATGACGTGGATACCGAGCTGGAGAAACACCGTACGGCGGATGCCGTCATTGTCCAGTCGCCGGTCAACTGGATGGGCATGCCGTGGAGCTTTAAAAAATATATGGATCTGGTCTATACGGCGGGAACTGACGGACGGCTGTGCAACGGCGACGGCAGAACACGCAAAGACCCTGCCCGCCAGTATGGTTCCGGCGGTACCATGACGGGGAAAAAATATCTTCTTTCCCTGACATTCAATGCTCCGGCAGACGCATTCGGTGATCCGGCGCAGAAATTCTTTGAGGGAAAAAGCGTGGATGATCTTTTCTGGCCCATGCACCTGAATTTCCGTTTTTTCGGCATGGAGCCACTGCCCACGTTCAGTTGTCATGATGTGGTGAAAAATCCGGAAATTCTGAACGACCTGTCACGCTACGAAGCGCATATCAGGACGCACTTCCCCGCCATCCGCCCGTAACGATAAGAGCACACCGGCAGCCGCTTTTCCGCCGCTGCCGGTGTGCTCTTATCAACAGCTCCGCAAGGCCGTTTTTTTCAGCCTGTTCCTGCGTGCCGTACTTTACGCTCCCGCAACACGGCTTTATTCCCGCGTTGCTCCCAGCCGCTGCCAATGACTGTACAGCGCTTCGTCATCAAGGTTTTTACCGATGACAACCACAAAGGGCTTTCCCTCAAAGCCACCCAACAGTTCAAAATCCGTCCTGCCAGCCACATGCTGGACCAGCAGACTCTCCCGCAGGCCTTCGTCCTGCCCTGCCGAGGTTACTATCCCCTTGATGCGGAACGGTTGCCCCGGACATTGCTGCACAGCCTGCCGCAGCTGCTCCCGCGAAACGGGGCGCGGCATGAAAAAACGTACAGCGCCATAGCCTTCGTGTCTGTGGTCGGCATGCGCCGCGGGTACGGCCGGCATCAGGCCGCTGCCGCTTCTGCCTTCGCCGGCATCCATAAACAGTGCGGGATGCACGCTGCCGAACTCCGTCGTATGAATCATTGCTCTGGGGTTAAGGCCCTGCACAGCGTCCTTCAGGGCGGCAACGGCTTGCGGCCCGGCCACATCACATTTATTGCAGACGACGACATCTGCCCCCCGTATCTGGTCGCGGGCGACTTCGCTGTCAGACAGCGTCGAAATTCCGTTTGCGGCATCCACAACGGTTACCATGCATTCCAGCCGCACAAGCTCACGCAGCGAGCCCATTTCCTCCAGCAGGTTCAGCGGATTGGCAAGTCCTGTTGTTTCCAGCAGAATCACCTGAGGGTTGAAACGCGCTGTCAGATCACGCACCCCCGCAGCCAGACTGCCTGCCAGAGTGCAGCACACACAGCCTTCATCCAGTGCCAGAACAGACGCGGAATCGCCCAGCAGATGCCCGTCGACGCCGGTAGCCCCCATTTCATTCTGAATAACAGCCACAAAGCGTTCGCGGGCACGGTGGTATTCTATGCAGTTGTTGAGAAAAGTTGTTTTTCCGGACCCCAGAAAACCGCTGACCACCACAAGGGCAGGTCGCCTGTCGTTGAGCACCGGATGCATGCGGCCGCAGGCTTCCGATTCAAGATCATGCGCCACCCAGCAGGGGGCCGCCGCCACTTCTTCCGGCATGTTTCCTTTCTGCACGTTGCAGTCAGTGCAGGCAACATATGACAACACCTCTGCGCCCGGCTTAGGGCCCGTGTCAATGTCTGCAGTCAGACTGCCGGCGTTACCCCAGACAAGCAGTTCGCCGGTACGGCGCCCGGCATCGGCTCCTTCCGCCCGCTCGTCAAGCCTGACACTGCCGTCAGCCAGTCTGTGCCGCAGTCCGCAGCCATACTCCGTGCGCGAAAAAAACACAGGGGCTTCCTGCAGACATGCAGAAAGAGCCGCGCCCAGCACATCATAAATCCTTCTGGACAACAGCAGCGCAGGCAGGTCTTCTTCCAGCCCGCCCGGCTCAACCACCCAGCCGGTTTCTTCACTGTACAATCCGGCATCGCAGCGTATCCGCAGCCTGTTTTCAGCCACAAGCCGCAAACCGAAAGCCGCAGGCACGGAACCATACAGAACATCCAGTGTTCCGGTTCGGAACAGCCCCGCAAAATCAGGATCGGTGGCAAAGCCGCGCACCCGTGCCGCATAGGCCGTATGTTGCGTCAGTACAGCAGCATCAAGCCGCATGGCATCACACAGCTGCTCGTCCGCATGGGGAAAATAATAAATGCCGAAACGCGCCTGCTGAGTGCAGCCCGAAGAGCATACTTCTTCGCATGCCAGCCCGAACACTCCCGGCATATCAGCCACACGGCAGGTAAAAGCCCCTTCCGCCCCCTGACAGCGGGCCAGCCCGAGCCAGCGCACCAGACGCCTGAAGCGGTCATCACGGCAGGCTACGGCAATGGCATTGGCCGGCAGAGCACACAACTGGCCGGCTGTGGCTGCCCCGCCCGATGGCGGCATGAAAAAATCTGTAAGCATAACGAAACCCGAAAACGGGCGGAGCATATGCCCCGCCCGGTTACACAGCCTAGAAGGTAATAGTATCGCCGTTGCCCAGATAATCAGGCGAAGACGAACGGAACCGCGCCGACCCGCGTACCACGGGATAGCCGCGCTCTATGAACTTTCTGGCGGTCAGGTGGCCGGTGCAATGGTTGCAGCCGATGCGGTCGAAGTTCCACTTGCCCAGCGAGATCACCAGATCGTCGTACTTGGGATCCCAGTCTTCGAAGGGCGATATGTGCAGTCCGCCGTAGATGCCGTAGAACTTGTCATTATCGTATTTAAGGTCGGTATAGGCAAAGTCGGCCATCTGCAGAATGCCCTGATGGCAGCAACCCGAGATGAGCACAAGGCCTTTGTCCTTCACATTGAAGGCCAGAGACGTTTCGCCGAACACGCGGTTGATGATGGGCACATCGAACTTCACCACTGCCATGCCCGGCATGACCTGATGCAAGGGTTCCTTCTGTATAAAAGGTGTTCCCTTGTACCCGCTGTCCTTTATGTACTGCAGCCCTTCTTTGTAAAAGCCGTCGTGTATGTACAGCGGAATACGGTTGTCATACTTCATGGTGACGGGCAGTCCCCAGAAATGATCCCAGTGTTCATGCGAAATGAACAGCCCCTCAATCTGCCGGGCCTCAAGCATCTTGTCGATGCCTTCCCGCTTGAAGCTCTTATCCATCCATTCGTAGGACCAGCCGCTGTCCAGCAGGTAATTATGCTTTGTGCCGTCCAGAGCTTCCACTTCCAGCAGGCATGAAAAACCGCCGGGGTTTTCAGGGTGCAGAGCCAGCTTGCGTTGGATATCCCACGCTTTTTCCAGATCATGGGGAATAAGATCTTTGATGCTTGCCAGACCGGAATCATACGAACCCTTTGCAGTGCCTTTACCATTGGCAAAAGGTGCCCAGTTAAGCGTGTACTGGTTTACCAGCAGGCCGCCGGCAGCATGAATGTCTCCGATCAGGTCAGCATTGCTGAACCAGCTTGTCTCGGAAATGTTCACAACTTTCACGCTGCGCACAGCACCGAAATCATGAAACTTTCTTTCCGACTTAGGCAGTCTGTCGTAGGCCGCACCGGTATAGGAATAAAGGCCCATGGAGGCAAAAGCACCAGCGCAGACACCGGTGGCCACACCTTTCACAAAGTCGCGCCGGCTCATATTGTTTTCTTTCATCATATACTCCTGCGCTTTCCTTTATTTAATTATCTGCACGGTCTGCCCTATCCACGGCAGGACACCCACCACTACGGCATACAGCCCCACACCGCAGGCAATGCCCACGGCAAGGCCTTTTGCCAGAGCAGGCGACCAGCGCACATCACTGGCAACCTTTTCGTCTTCCACTTCCTGCAGTTCTTCAGCTGTTCTGGGCACAGCCTTCCATCCCGGCCAGCCGTCCATGAACCAGACGTTGATCAAAAAGATATTGATGAGCCAGATCATGGGAATCATGGGGAACTGCTGCGGATGCGAAAAGCCCTTCTGCGTTCCCAAGAAAAGGTGCGACGTTTTGTAGTAGACAACGTATACCAGTACGGCCAGCGCAGCGGTCAGGAACGTGCGGATGCACACCCGCACCGGACGGCTGAAGTTGTTGGGCCAGTTGCCGCAGTAGAAATTAAGAAACAGGGTGGGTACCAGCCAGAAAATGGCCATTTCACCCACATGCAGCCAGCGCCAGTCAGGTGCGGCCAGACGGCGCGTACCGCGTACGGTTTCGCCCCATACAAGATCCTGCGCGTAGTACAGGAAAAAGCACAGTGCCAGAGCTATCAGAATAATACCGAAGAAGGATGCGGTGCGGCGCAGCCAGTCGGTTTTGATCAGGTTAAAGGGATACCTTTCCCAGATGGTTTCAAACTGCCAGACAACAACAGTGCAGCACATGATCCACGCAATGTGGAAGTTGCCTGAAACCGTATTGGCAAAAGTTTCCCAGTACGGCGGGGTAATGGCTGTGTACTGCTGCCACGGGTAGAACAAGATGGCCATGTGTGAGTGCATGGTCACAAAATAGACAACCATGCTCAGGAAGAACGTCACGACCATTATGGTAAGCCCCTTGGCCGGCTGCTTCAGCTTGTTCCACGGAGCCCCCTCGCAGGCGACCACCCAGCTGGGTGAAAGCCACGAAGCAATGGCTGCAAACATCATGATGGCTTCAGTTGCGTATTCAAGGGCATAAAACTCGGTGATTCCCATTTCTTCAAGCCGCGAAGGGTTGAAATACGCTATGCCGTAGTTACCCAGCAGTTCGATGAAAAAGCCCTTGATAAGCACAAACATGGCGGCCACACTTACCAGTGTGAGCACCGTTCCCTTGACGACGGGATGCGTACGCTCCAGCCACGACCGTTTAAACGGCCAGAAGTCGAAAATATACGCAAGCCAGATGAAAAGAATGAGCATCCAGCGGCAGACCATATAGCCCACATACGGCGTATAAAGACGGAATACGCCCCGCGGGTCCTGAAAAATCCACCACGTGATGTAAAAAAACACCGCCATCACAAGCGTGTTGACCAGAGCAGGCCACGGTCCGCTCCAGCGTTTGACCAGCCTGCGGCTCTCAAGATACAGTATACCGGTGCTGTCCTTGTCCATAAGGAACTCCCCTGCGGAAAACGGCACTTGTGTCGGGGCCAGACTTGGCGGTCGCCCCGGCACTCCTTCAGCCGTCTGCCGCATCATTAGACGTTACCTCTGAAGAAAACCTTCTCACCAACTCTTCGGGTGCCAGCGTTGCGGGATCAACTCCGGCCCCCATGGCCCGCAGATAGGCCCTGCGCAACGCATCCGCATCCTGCGCTGTTCCGCCATCTGCAGACCCTGTTGCGGCAGGAGGGGCGGCTGTGCCCTTCCAGAACCGCAAAAATTTTCTGCGCGTCATCATCAGTTCCGCTCTCCGCCGTTTTTCTGCCACAGCATTCTGCCAAATGCGTCAAGGCTGCCTGCCGCGCACCGGGATGCCAGAGCCACATCGTGCCGGCGCATAGCCTGCAGCATTTCCACATGCTCTGCAAAAAACTGCTGCAAGGCCGCAGGAGCCAGTTCCGGCAGATTCTCAAACCCGCCTGCCGCGCCGGAGCGGGCAATACTGCCCATGGCCGCGCACAGCAGACTGTTTCCCGTTATTTCAGCCAGTGCGCTGTAAAATGCCGTCAGCCCCCGCCACGCATCCAGCGGGCTGCGGTCTACCAGAGCCCTGCCCAGCCGGGCCGTGATACGCTCCGCATGTTCATGTTCAGACACGCCTGCAACCCGGCACACGCGCTCCACAAGAGCCGGACCAAGAGTGACCAGCGCGTCCAGAGCTTCGCCGGGTCCGGTCCGCCCGCCGTCCGGTGACGGGTGGTTCTGCCTGCACAGGTAGGCACCGCTGCGCATGCGGATTTCCACCAGACCTCTTGCCGACAGTGCCGCCAGCGCCTCACGCACGGTATTTCTGCTGCAGCCCAGCCTTTCAGCCAGTGCGCGTTCACCCGGCAGTCTTTCTCCGGGCCTGACAGCGCTGTTGCTGACCAGTTTCAGAATCTCTTCGGCAACCTGATATGCTGCTCTCTGCACCTCTGGTCCCACCAATTCTTTTTGTTGTTCTGTCGTCATGTTGTTGATTGAAAGCTACGTCTGTGATCATTCGCTGACAACAAGGAAAAACCACAAAAAACCAAACTGGCCCATCCAATGAAACAATCTGGTACCACCGTTCATTGCCGCCTTTTCCCATACGCATAAAAAAACACCACAGATAACATCCGTGGTGTTCACACCGGCGCCTGCCACTAAGCCGCCGGCCGCGTTGCAAAGGCAACCGCGTATAAAAGCATATATAGTCCGCCCCCGTCTGATGACAGGCTGTGCGATGCCTATATGCCTCCGCAAGCTCCGTCCAGCCGCTTCAGGGTCTGAGCAAGAAGTCTGACCACCTCCTTGCAGGCGGGTGCGCCGTCGGCGGAAAAAGCCTCGCTGCGGGTAGAACAGTAAATCAGCACATATTTCAGAGTATCCCCTGCATAGAACGGTTCGGCATAATAAGAGTGAATACCGCCGGGAATGAACAGAGCCCAGTCAATGGGCCGTATGCTGCGTGCAGTTTCATCGACCACAAGATAAGGCAGGTTGTAGCGGACAATATTCTCTGCGATGGACCCTCTGTAGGGGTAGGCCGTACCGGGCTCCATGCCGTCAAAAGGAGCTCCCGCCCCTGTCACTTCAACTTTATCGTCGGCTGCGTAAATACGGGACAGCATAACCCCTTCCGCCTGCATACCCTGCGGCTGATGTTCCAGCACTGCGGTCAGGGCGGACATATCATCGGCTGCGCGGCTGAGGGCTTCGCGCAGCGCGGCGGAAACAGGGCTTGAAACGGGCGCTGCCTCTGCAGGCTGCACCGCAGGTGTAAGACTGACCCACAGATAATTATGGCCTTCACGGGAGACGGGACGCAGCTGCGCCCGGCAACACATGCGCATGCCGCCGTTGCCCGCCAAGGTGAGTGCCCCCCGCCATGATGCGTGAAAAATAAGGTGCTCGTATATGCTGCGCCTGTACTGCTCTCCTGTTCCCTCCAGCATCGTTTCAAACGAAGGAAAGTCGGCAGCTGCGGCATACCCGAAGCATACACATGCCGCAGCATTGGCGGCCTGTACATTTTTGGTCGTGAAATCAACAAGAAGAGCCGGGCTGTCGAGCAATTCCATACTGCCCGCCAGCAGGCTATCCGCCCCTCTTTCCATCATGGACTCCACCAGAGAGGTGCATTCCGCAGCCAGCCCCACGTACCCGAAAGACTCGTCAGGTGCGGGCATTCCCATCAACACCAGCCAGTGCCAGTTGCCTGCATCGTCATGCACACGAAAGGACACTGAACATGGCTGGAGAACCCGCACCGCATCAAGCGCTCCGCGAAACACACTGAAGTCGTCAGGGTGCACCAGAGCCTGCGCCAGAGACATATTGCGCAGCATGAGAGGTATCTTGCCGTTAAGCCCCGCAACCTTATGATCATTAAAAAATATCATCTCGTTACGCACGGTATCCACATGCCACATCAGCGCCGGCAGCGCATCCAGATAGGCTGCCAGCGTCTGCTGCAGTTGTTTCACACTGCGCGCAGTCTTGTCATAGCGTATTTCCACACTGATTCTCCCGTCACATGCCCGTATGCCCTGCGGCAGCGTCCTTTTTGCCGTGCAAACCCCGGTGCAGGTCAACGGCGCCGAAAAAGAAAAAAGCCTGCAGAATCCCCTGCAAGCCGTCTATCTGTGCCGCATAACCGACCTGACCGGCGCACAGCCGCAACCGGCACAGCTGCGTCAGTAACCATTCACAGCCCACATACTGCGCCCCTTGTTTTTTGGCAACCGGCCCCCGCGTGCCCCCGCAGTGAAAAAACGAGCGATATAACCACGCAACACGCTGTTTAAAAACAGAAAATACTAAAAGAATACGGACACAAAAAAAGCAATGACCGGCCTGTATGACCAGTCATCGCACGGAGTCCGCAGACTACAGGCTTACACCTGAACAGACTGAAGCAGCAGGTCCACCAGATAAAACGCCTGCAGTCACATGCCTGCAGTGTGACGCAGGCAGTACCGGCCTTTTGACACATCTTTGGGCAATACGCCGAAATTCTCTTTAAAGATCCGGCTGAAGTGCCCGAGACTGCTATACCCCACACTGACAGCAGCTTCAGTGACGTTCATCTCGCCTGATTCGATGCACCGTCTGGCATTTTCCAGACGTTTTTTCTTTATATACGAATAAACAGAGTCACCGGTATATTCTTTGAAGCAGGATTTCAGCTTGCTTGCACTCATGCCCAGCCGGCTTGCCAGTCCGGAAATGCATGGCGGATCCTCCAGATCTTCAGCAATAATCTCCACCGCACTGGCCATTTTTCTTATTTCCGCCACAGTTAACGGCTTTCTGCCCTGCGCATTGCGGGCCACAAGAAAGCTGTGCAGCAGCTCTATGGTTTTCGCTTCCAGAAAGAGCTTGCGTAAAGCGTCCACAGAGCCGGCCATCAGCACCTGTTTCACGCCTTCCATTTCCTGCGCCGTCATCTGGCCGAATTCAAGAACAGTGGCATCGGCACCGCCTCTGAGCAGCCGGTTCAACCCTTCGTGTGTAACCGGTTCATCCTCAAACATTGAGCGCAGTGCATCAATACGCACCGAAATTCCCACGCCCTGAATGCATGTATCGGGCGGATAGAGGCTCTGCCACGAATCGCCGGGCAGATGGAACATGCCGACATTGCCCTTGCCGGTACTCAATTTGCGCCCCCCCAGAAGCACATGCCACGACCCGCTTACACAAAAGCCGACATCCAGCATGCCGTCCTGCTGAACGTAAGAAAAAGAAATGTCTCTGCCCCGCCCTGTGCGCTGGCAAAAGGTAGTCAAAGAAAAATTACTGAAGCCGGTTGTTTCAACCTTTGAACATACTCTCTCTTGTATCATTTCCGCTTCCCCTGTTCTGCTGGCCTATACACGGTCGATTAGCGAAAATGATTTTCAATGTCAACAAAGACTGAAAAGAACATTACACGGTAACATTTTGATTTTCAGAATATTATTTTCTGGCTCATCGCAATAAAAAACTAGCTGTTCCTTACAGCCAGTCATACGTCAACCGGCTACAGGTAACGGCAAGCTTGTCAAACCTCTTCAACGCCCAGAGGACAGTATGAACTTCGACCCTGAAAGCACTACCGGTTCCGCACCTGCGGTTTCTTTGAGCGAAAATGCACTTAAAAAGCTTCTTTCTTTATATATTAACAGCATATTTCCGCACAAAGAACCTATAGAAGAAAGCATGGCCTTTGCCCGCTACGGCCTCGCCTCTGCGGATTTGCTGAATATGACCGCAGCCATAAGCAAACAGACAGGTATGCGCCTGCCGTCAACACTGGCTTTTGACTACCCTAACATACAGCTTATGGCACGGGCGCTCTACCGCAGACAGCAACCGCAGGAACGCACCACGGAGCCGGTTGCCGCAACGCTCCGGGAAATACAGCAAAGTCCGGGCTTGCCCCGCAATATCGCGGATACTGACATTGCCGTCATCGGCATCGGGTGCCGCTTTCCCGGCGGCGCAGACTCTCCTGAAAAATACTGGGAACTTCTCTCGAACAGAGCCGATGCCATCAGTGAAATTCCGGCTGAACGCTGGGATATAGAACAATTTTATGATCCCCGACAGGGTGTTGCGGGAAAAATGAATACCAGATTCGGCGGATTCATTGACGATATTTACGGCTTTGATGCAGATTTCTTCGGCATATCACCAAGAGAAGCCAAAGCCATGGACCCTCAGCAACGCCTTGTGATGGAAGTTGCCGTACAGGCCCTCGGGAGTGCCGGACTGAACTGGCAGAAACTTGCAGGGACAGCCACAGGAGTTTTTGTCGGCGTCAGCGGCAGCGATTACGGCAGGCAGGCGCTCGTGTCTGCCGACAGCATTTCATTATACAGCGGCACGGGGTCAGCATCGTCCATCGTTGCAAACAGACTTTCATATTTCATGGGACTGCGCGGCCCCAGCATGGCTGTAGACACGGCCTGCTCCTCATCGCTGGTGGCTGTACATCTGGCCTGCCGCAGCATTATAAACAATGAGTGCGAAATCGCCATAGCCGGAGGAGTAAATGCCATCCTGACTCCTGAAATGCACATCATGTTCTCTCAGGCGGGGCTTATGGCACCTGACGGACGCTGCAAAACTTTCGACGCTTCCGCCGACGGGTATGTTCGTTCCGAAGGCTGCGGTATTGTGATTCTCAAATCATTTACCAAAGCCGTTGAAGACGGTGATCATATATGGGGAATAATCAAAGGCTCAGCAGTCAATCAGGACGGATTCAGCAGCGGACTGACCGTACCCAACGGCAGCTCTCAGGAAGAACTTCTGCGGCAGGCTCTGAAAAACGCACGATGCCTTCCGGATGCCATAGACTACATAGAGCTGCACGGAACGGGCACCGCTGTGGGCGACCCCATCGAATTTTCGGCACTGCTCAGTGTGTTCGGTAACGATTCTGCCCGCAGGACCCCGCTGGCTTTAGGCTCGGTAAAAAGCAATATCGGCCATCTGGAACAGGCAGCAGGAATAGCAGGTTTCATAAAAGTGCTGCTGTGCATGAAGCATGGAATCCTCGCGCCGAACCTGCACTTTACCCGCCCCAATCCTCATATTCCCCTTGCAGACATGCCTGCCGCCGTCGTGACTGAAAGCACCTCTCTTGATACCTTTCAACAGCCCTTCACAGCAGGTATAAGCGGATTCAGCTTTGGCGGTACAAATGCGCACATCATTGTGGAATCGTATCTTTTTGATGATAATGAAAATCAAACTCATGCAAAGCACGACCCCAAAGCACCTCATATCGTCTTTTTTTCAGGCAGCAGCCACAACACGCTGATGCAGCATGCAGAAGCGATGGCAGCGTATATCAGAACGGCAGACCATGCGACGCTGGGCAGCATCAGCTACACTTCAGCTGCGGGCAGAAACCATTTATCACATCGGGCTGCCATCATCAGCACCGACAAACAGGGCCTGACAAACTCGCTTGCTTCGCTATTGCGCAACGAGCCAGACAATATGACCTTTACCGGGGTGCGCACCGCCGGTCACCTGCCTGCGGGCATGGCCTTTACCGGACAGGGTGCACAATATTTCGGAATGGGCAGAAGCCTGTACGCAACCGAGCCTGTTTTCCGCAACAGCCTGCAGCGCTGCGCAGAAGCTCTCGCTCCTCATATGCCCGCACCGCTTATCCCTCTGATGCTCGAAGACGCTTTCAGCGCAGAGCGTATCAACGAAACAATTTTTGCCCAGCCCGCGCTCTTTGCTCTGGAATATGCCCTTGGTGAATTATGGCGGCATTGGGGATTCAGCCCAACGCTTGTGCTCGGGCACAGCATCGGTGAATTTGCAGCTGCGTATTTTGCCGGAGTTTTCAGCCTTGATGACGCCGCCATGCTTGTGGCCACCCGCGGCAGGCTCATGCAGGCGCTGCCTTCTTCGGGCGGCATGCTGGTTGTGTTTGCCGCGGCCGAAGCGCTGAAAGAAATTCTGCAACAGTACACAACATTGACCATCGCTGCGGAAAACACACCGTCAAACACTGTCGTCAGCGGCAGCCGTGAAGAGCTTTCCCGTCTGGAAGATCACCTCACGGACTCCGCCATACCTTTTACCCCGCTTGCAGTTTCCCACGCGTTCCACTCGCCCCTCATGCAGCCCATGCTCGATGATTTTATGAAGGCAGCTGACAAGGTTTCTTTCAGCCAGCCGGAAATACCCTTTCTTTCCACAGTCACAGGCACGCTGCTGACGCACGAGATAGCCTGCCCCGAATATTGGGCCAGGCACATCACCAGCCCTGTTATGTTCAGGACTGCCATGCGCAAACTGCGCCATTCCGGACCAGAAGCAATCATCGAAGCAGGGCCGGGCGCGGTTCTGTGCGGCATGTCGGCGGAATCCGGACTGCTGTGGGCGCCCACCCTGCAACGTGGGATTAATGACAGGGAGCGCATCTCGGAAACTCTGGCCGCCATGTTCGCCGCAGGCATCGCACTGGACTGGGAGCGTGTTTTCGGAACGGCAAAACAACGCAAAATTCATCTTCCATCATATTTTTTCGACCACACATATTACCGGCATGATGTTCCCTCCAGCGCGGCTTGCAGCCTTCCGGCAGACCGCCGGATACAGCAGCACATAGCCGGCCGTAAAAAGGAAGCACAGGCGGAACGGAATGAAAAACAGCAGACACATGATACGCTGTCTGACGTAGTGCGTGCAGTACTGCAGTGGCCGCAGGACAAGCCCCTGCCCGAAAACAGATCTTTCCTGCGGCTGGGCATTGATTCGCTTATGGCCATGCAGTTACGCAGCCATCTGCTTAAAGAGTACGCTGCAGAAATAACCCTATCAGAAATTCTGGCAGCCCCTTCGCTGGAGTGGCTGCGCTCGCAAATCGGTTCCGGAGGACAGAGTACCTCCGGATCCGGCACCACGGCAGCCCTGCGGCACGACCCTGCAAACCGGTTCGCCGAATTTCCCCTGACAGAAGTCCAGAAAGCATACTGGATGGGACAAAATCCGGATATGCCACTGGGAGGGACATCGTGCCACGTATATGCCGAGGTGGATGTAAATAATCTGGACATAGCGCGTTTTGAGTCTGCCATACGTCTGCTCATAAAGCGCCACGACATGCTGCGGGCGAGAATACAGAAAGACGGGACCCAACGAGTACTGCCTGAAGTTCCGCCCTTTACGCTGCGTATCGACAGCCCCTCTTCAGAGCAGGAACTTGATGATCTGCTGAGGCACAAAAGGCACAAGCTGTCACAGGGGCTGCCGCAGGAAGCTGACGGCGCGCTGTTTTTCCTCTCCGCCACCAAAAAAGATACCGACGGACTGCGCATCCATGTGGTCTTCGATATGCTTGCCGGTGACGGACACAGCTTCATGATTCTGCTTGACGAGCTGGAACAGTTGTATGCAGGCAACACACCTCCAGCACCCATGCCGGAAATAACTTTCAGAGACTATGTGGCGTACAGCCGCAGCAGTGCAGAAACAAAAAACAGTGCTGCAGCGCAGGAATACTGGAACCGGAGACTGCCGGAACTGCCTGCAGGCCCCGAACTGCCGTTGGTGGCAGACCCTGCCGCCATATCCTATCCCCGCTTCGTCCGGCATAAAGGAAAGCTCTCCGCCGGTGCCTGGCAGACATTATGCGACAAGGCGTCTTCATACGGACTTACACCATCGGCAACGTTACTGGCGGCTTTCAGCAGGGTGCTCGGTGTCTGGAGCAGCACCAAACACTTCTGCCTCAACCTGACCCTGTTCAACCGCCCTGAAGAAATGCCCGACCTGCGCAATGTTGTCGGCGACTTCACAACACTGCTTCTGCTCGAAACCCATAACGCGCAGGCTCTGCCGTTCATCCGGCACGCCGATGCAGTTCAGCGCAGGCTGATGACGGACCTTGAACACAGGGAAGTCTCCACGCTGAACCTTATCCATGAGCTGAGAAAGCAGCATGACGGTAAAGCGCTGTTAACCCCCGTTGTCTTCACCAGCCTGCTGCCTCTGACAAGATCAGGCGGGCGCAGGAGCTTTTCTCCCCGCGGTGCCGACGCCCGCGTAGAGTTCTGCCTATCCCAGACACCGCAGGTTTACCTTGATCATCAGGTATATGAAGAAAAGGGAGAGCTCCGTTTCAACTGGGACATAGTGGACGGCATTTTCCCTCAGGGCATGATAGAATCCATGCTGCAGGCCTATATAAACCTGCTGGAAACACTGGCAGCCACAACGCAAGCATGGGAGCAGGATTTTTCGGCCGAAGCATTGCTGCCGCCCCTGTTCATGCAGCGCATCCGCGAACTCAACACGCCGCAAGACGGACATTCAGACGACACGCTGCTCTCGCTGTTTGAAAAAACCGTGGCCGGCACTCCGGATGCGGTGGCCGTACAAACAACACAGCTTACACTGACCTATGCACAGCTCTCGGGATATGCGGACGCAATAGCTTCCATCCTGCACCGCAGCGGTGTTGCGGCCGGTGCACCTGTAGCCGTCATCATGAAAAAAGGATGGGAACAGATTGCGGCGGTTCTGGGCATTGTCAGGGCCGGTGCGGCCTTTCTGCCTGTCAATACAAGCCAGCCCTCAAGCCGCCTTGCCGCAATTCTGCAGCAGGCACAGGCGCAAATGGCACTGGTTCAGAAAGGCTACAACGCTCCTGCAGACTGGCCTCAGCATATAGACAGGATAGAGGTATCGGCCGGACTGTGCAAAGCGGGCGGCAGCGGTCCCTTTGTACCGCCCGCCCCGTCCGACCTCGCCTATGTCATTTTCACCTCCGGCTCCACCGGCACCCCCAAGGGGGTCATGCAGGACCACGCCAGCGTTGTGAACACCATCACCGCGGTAAACAGCGGATATGGCATCACCTCCGAAGACGTCGTTTTCGGAGTCTCCAATCTGGACTTCGACCTTGCGGTATATGACATATTCGGCACCTTTGCCGCCGGAGGCACGCTGGTGCTGCCGGATGCGGAACAGCGCAAGGAACCTGCACACTGGCTTGAACTGATTGAACGTTTCGGCATCAGTGTATGGAACTCCACACCGCCCCTTATGCAGATGCTGACAACATACGCGGAAGCCGCCCCCCGGAGCTTGCCGCAGATAAACACGGTAATGCTGAGCGGGGACTGGATTCCCGTACCGCTGCCTGCGGCCATACACGCGCTGTTTCCTCTGGCCCGCATTTTCAGCATGGGAGGCGCCACAGAAGCGGCAATATGGTCCGTCAAATATGATACTGCGCAGCTGCCGCAGGGCAGCCGTACTGTTCCTTACGGAACGCCCCTGCCCAACCAGAAACTGATGGTTCTGGACGAACAGCTTGAAATTGCTCCGGCATGGGTGACAGGCGAACTGCACATAGGCGGCAAAGGGCTTGCTCTGGGGTATCTGAATGATCCGGAAAAGACTGCCTCCCAGTTTATCAGGCATCCGCGCACAGGAGAAAGGCTGTACAAGACCGGCGATCTGGGGCGCTACCTTCCCGACGGCACCATAGAATTCATTGGACGCAAGGACGCGCAGGTCAAAATACGCGGACACAGGGTCGAACCGGGAGAAATAGAACACTGCCTGTTGCGGCATCCCGCTGTCCATAAAGCTGCCGTAATCGCAGTGGGTGACGCAGGCAAACCACGATCGCTGGCAGCGTTTGTCGTGACAACGGCCCACGATAAGCTGCGTGCGTTTTTACGGAGCAACCTGCCGGAACATATGGTTCCTTCACAGATAATCGCCGTACCTGCTCTGCCGCTTACAGAAAACGGCAAACTGGACCGCAAGGCTCTGCAACGGATGATTCCGGCCAGAGAAGACCGCAATGCGGCAACTGCAGGCCCTGAACAGCAGCTTCTCGGCAGCATATGGGCCGCTGTACTTGGGCAGCAGACGGATATGGACACAAGCTTCTTTGAAGCAGGCGGGGATTCTCTGCTCGCAACACGGGTCATGGCGGATATACGCCGGCAAGCCGGCATAGAAATAAGCCTGAACACACTGTTCATGCACCCCACAATCAGAGAACTGGCCCATGTGATAGCTGAAAAGCGCGCTGAAAAAGAACAAGGCCCGGATGAGCAGCGGATGCTTACGGCAGACAGTGAAAACCGTTATGAGCCATTCCCCCTGACTGCGGTGCAGCATGCCTACTGGCTGGGCCGGAACGCTTCTTTTGAACTGGGCAACGTGGCAGCCCACTTCTATTACGAAATCGACGCCACCGGTCTGGATATCGCACGGCTGTCATCCGCATGGAACATGGTCATCAGCCGTCATGACATGCTGCGCACCATCATTCACGACAACGGTACACAGCAGGTACTGCAAACAACCGGTGCCTACAGCTTTCCTGCAACTGATTTAAGAAAGAGCGACAGCCAGACCATAGACCGGCACCTTGAAAAAGTCCGGCAGGAAATGTCCTGCCAGATGCTGGATACCAGCCGCTGGCCGCTTTTTGACATCCGCATCACCATGATGCCCGAAGACCGGTTCCGGTTGCACATTGACATTGACAACACCATCGCTGATGCGTGGAGCCTTTTCACCGTACTGAGAGAATGGGCAGACCTGTACGCCGATCCGGAAAAAAACCTGCCTCTGGCTGCAATAGGCTTCAGAGACATAGTGCTGGCTTCGCAGGCGATTACTGACACCCAGGCCCGCAACGCAGATAAACAGTACTGGCTGGAAAGACTGAAAACTCTTCCTCTGGCGCCCGAACTGCCACTTGCCGCTGATCCTTCTTCAATAGAAAAGCCCGTTTTTTCGCGCCTTAGCGACCGCCTTGCCCCGGCAAGATGGAAAAAACTGCAACAGCAGGCACAGAAGCACAATGTAACCCCCTCTGCCCTGCTCATGTGCGCATTCGGCACAGTGCTGCGCCGCTGGAGCAAGGAAGACGCATTTTCCATCAATGTGACGTTGTTCAACAGACCGTCAGTACATCCTGACATCGAAAAAGTTGTCGGGGACTTCACCTCGCTGACACTACTGGAAATGCCCGATACACGGGAAAACTTTGCCCGCACGGCACAGGCGCTGCAGCAGCAGCTGTGGACAGACATGGACCACAGCCGGTTCGACGGTGTGGAGGTAATGCGCCATCTTGCCCAGCAGCATAATCTGGGCGGCAAAGCAGTCATGCCGGTAGTGTTCACCAGCGCTCTTATGGGGTCTGCAGGGCAGGATGCCTCTGTGCTGACCAGTCTGGGAGACATGGTTTACAGCATTTTCCAGACACCGCAGGTGTGGCTTGACCATCAGGTGTATGAACACCACGGAGAACTGGTACTCAACTGGGATTCCATTGACGGACTTTTTCCGGCCGGGGTCATGCAGGACATGTTTACAAGCTACATCGGCCTGCTGAACAGCCTTGCCGACCGACAGGAGAATTGGGGTTCTGCGGAACTTGCGTTGCCGCCGGAACAGGTCAGGCGCAGAAAGCACATGAACGATACCACGGAAAAGGTTTTGCCGGTCACGCTGCATGCCCTGTTTGAAAAAAGCGCACAGAAACACGGACAGCGCCCTGCCATCAAGGCGCATGACCGCACCCTGACATATGCCGAGCTTGACCGCGAATCGGCAGCCGTTGCGGCGCTGCTGAAAGCCAGAGGAGCCGGCCCGGGGGATATTATCGCTGTCTGCATGGAAAAAGGATGGCGGCAAAGTGTCGCAATACTGGGCACAATCCGTGCAGGAGCTGCGTATCTGCCCATAGCCATGCCGCATCCGGCAAAACGCCTTGAGGCCATTCTCTGCGATGCGGGCGTAAAAGCAGTGCTTACCCGGCAGGAGCTGCAGGCAACGGCTGGCTTTGAAGCTGCTCCGGTACTGTGCCTGGAAGAGGCTGATATTTTTTCCGGAGAAAATGCCCCGCCGGCTGCGGAGTTATCTGCTGCGGCAACCGCCTACGTCATTTACACCTCAGGCTCCACAGGCCTTCCCAAAGGTGTGGTGTGCAGCCATCAGGCTGCCGCCAATACCATTCTGGACATCAATGCCCGTTTCGGCGTGTCAGAAACCGATACCGTTCTGGGTATTTCGGGTGCCGGGTTCAACCTGTCAGTTTACGACATGTTCGGCGCGTGGGCAGCGGGCGCTGCCCGATCAGGCCTGCGGCAACGACCCGGCAGCATGGTATGAATGCATCATCCGGACAACGGCCACCATCTGGAATTCCGCCCCTGCCCTGATGCAGATGCTGCTGTCGCATGTGACAGGCACAGCAAAAGCATTTCCTGCAAGCGTCCGCCTGACGCTGTTAAGCGGCGACTGGATATCACGCCGTATGGCGGCAGACCTGCGCAGTACGGCTCCGGACATGACTCTTGTCAGTCTGGGCGGCGCGACGGAAGCCGCCATCTGGTCGGTGCTGCACGTCATAAAAGATGTCGATTTCAGCCTCCATGCCATCCCGTACGGTACCCCCATGACCAACCAGCAGATGCACGTGCTGAATGCCGCACTGGAACCTTGCCCCGAGTGGGTGCCGGGACAACTGTACATCGGCGGCAGCGGACTGGCGGAAGGTTATCTTAACGACCGGCATAAAACGCAGGCGGCATTCATCACCCATCCTGCAACGGGAGAACGTCTGTATAAAACCGGAGACCTTGCCCGTGTAAGACCCGAAGGATTCATAGAATTTCTCGGAAGAGAAGACCAGCAGGTCAAAATAAGGGGGCACAGGGTTGAACTGGGTGAAATTGAAAACGCACTCACACTCCATCCGCAAATTAAAGAGGCGCTGATCACGCTGCACGGCGAATCCATATCCGGCAAGCGCCTGCTTGCCTACCTGACAGTACAGCAGCAGCCACCTGCAGCAGAAGAACTGCGGGACCATCTGGCTCAGGTTCTGCCTCGTTTCATGATTCCGGACCATTTCTTTTTTCTTACGGAATTCCCTGTGACCGCCAACGGCAAGATTGACCACAAGGCTCTTCCGCTTCCTTCCGAAGAACAGGCTACGCATGCCGTACAGACCGGCGGCAGCGATCTGGTGCAGGCACTGCAGGGCTATCTGGCTGCAGCTCTGGAATCACAGGCGGTGCTCCCTGATGCGAACTTCTTTGATATGGGCGTCAGTTCCTTTCATCTGGTGCAGGTACAAAACGACATCCGGAACCATCTGGGCAAAGAAGTCCAGATCATGGATTTCTTTATGTACCCGACAATTACGGAATTTGCCGCCTTTCTGGAGCAGGACATCTCCGCAGTACATACGGAGCAGTCCGCATCCGCTGCCGCCGCCTCAGAAAAATCGCCGCGAAGACGTCAGGGGAAACGCCGGAACACAAGGTAGCCAGTTCCCTGCCGGACGGGAAGGGAAGCCCCCCGCCGCTTTCCTTCCCGGATTCAGGCTCTGCACACATTTTCCCAAGAACAGAAAGGAATATTATGTCTTCTGAATACATTGCAGAAAGAATTGCCGTAATCGGAATGTCCTGCCGCTTTCCCGGAGCATCTTCTCCCGACGCCTTCTGGCACAACATCCTGCTCGGCACCGAGTCACGTTCCGAGTTTACCGGAAGTGACCTTCTTGATGCCGGAATTACCGAAAAGTCCCTGAAAGACAAAAACTATATTTCTTCAGGCTGCATAATCGACGACAGCGATGTGGAAACATTTGATCCCGCTTACTTTGCCATATCCCATACCGAAGCAGAGGTAATGGATCCTCAGCAGCGGCTTTTTTTGAAATGCGCCGTGGAAGCGATGGAAAATGCCGGCTACCACGGCCGGGATGGCTTGCGCACAGGTGTTTATGCCGGATCACGCACCAGCACCTATATTCACGGTTTTTGCGGCAACCCCTATCTGCAGTCCGGCACGGGTGAGGGGTTTCAGATTCTCGTGGGCAATGACAAAGACTACCTTGCCAACCGGGTGGCATATAAGCTCAATCTCAAAGGGCCTGCCGTAGTTGTCCAGTCTGCCTGCTCCACATCACTGCTGGCAATTCATCTTGCCTGCGAAGCTCTGCGCAGCGGCGAGTGCGACATGGCCCTTGCGGGCGGCGTTGCGCTGATGATTCCGCAGCGCATGGGCTTTGAACATCAGGAAGGAATGATCCTGTCACCGCAAGGGCATTGCAGACCCTTCTGCGCAGATGCGGACGGCACTGTTTTCGGCAACGGTGCCGGTATTGTCGTCCTGAAACGTCTAGAAGACGCTCTGCGTGACAGCGACCACATAGAGGCTGTCATTGCAGGCTCAGCAGCCAACAATGACGGTGCAGCCAAGGCAGGCTATACAGTACCCAGCCACGAGGGACAAACAAGAGTCATAGAAGACGCACTGGCATACTCCGGCGTGGAAGCTGCAAGCATAGGGCTTATCGAGGCCCACGGCACCGGCACCCCGCTTGGCGACCCCATTGAAATAGCCGCGCTCTCCTCTGTCTATGCAGACAGAACAACCCGTAAGGAATTTTGCGCCGTAAGCTCCATCAAGGCGAACATAGGACATCTGGACGCGGCAGCTGGCGTTGCAAGCTTCATTAAAGCCGTCCTGTGCGTCAAACATGCCCGGATTCCTCCCGCTGCAAACTTCACCACCCTCAATCCGCGGATAAAACTGGACGGATCGCCTTTTTACATCCCTCGCCGGGCGGCGCAGTGGAATCGCACGGCAACGCCGCGGCGGGCAGGGATAAGCTCGTTCGGCATAGGTGGAACCAATGTGCACATGTACATTGAAGAGCCGCCCTTACAGCCGGCAATGCCGGATACAGGCAGCAATCCTGTTCTGCTGACAGTATCCGGCAATGATGCCGCTGCGTTGCAACGCAATCTCACACGTTGGGCAGACTATGTTGTTCAGGAACATACAACACAGGACTGGCGGCTGGCAGATGCATGCTATACCGCGGCCACGGGAAGAAAACACTGCCGGTACCGTTATGCTGTAACAGCCTGCACTGCGCAGGAAATGCATACGCACCTGCGTAATGCAGCGCAAAGCAGCATGTTCCGGCAGACCGGCGGAGGGCTGAAAACAGCGTTTGCCTTTACCGGACAGGGCGCCCAGTACACAGGTATGGGGCAAAAAGCATACAGCACATACCCCGTGTTCAAAGAGGCTTTGGATACATGCGCTGATATTCTGGCCGATACCCTCGACTATCCCCTGCCTGAAATTCTCTTCAACCCTGCCTGCAAGGACCTTCTCTGCCAGACGCGCTACGCCCAGCCCGCACTTTTTGCTCTGGAATACGCGCTGGCTACTCTGCTCCGGTCGTGGGGAATAACTCCTGCCGCAGTGATAGGCCACAGTGTCGGAGAATATGTGGCCGCAGTGGTAGGCGGTATTTTTTCTCTTCAGGACGGTCTGGCGATAATAGCCAAACGCGGCGAACTGCTGCAAAACCTTGCTGGCGGAACCGGCATGACCGCAGTCCGGCTGCAAGAGGATCAGCTTGAAAAACTTATAAAAAAAATGGGCCTGCCTCTGGATATCGCAGCTGTGAATGCCGATTCCGGCACCGTGGTTGCCGGCACGTCAGAAGCCCTTGCACTGCTGCACGCCGAACTTGGCAGACAGAATACAGCCCACACGCCTCTGAAAGTTTCCCACGCGTTTCACTCACGCCATACCGAACCGGCAATGGACCCGTTCGCAACGTTCCTGCAGGACTTTTCCATCAGCTCCCCTGCAATGGATTTCATATCCAACCTGACGGGAAAAAAAGAGAATTCCGCAGTGCAGTCCCCTGAATACTGGGCTTCCCACATCCGGAATACTGTCAGGTTCAAAGACGGGGTCCGCTGCCTGCAGGAGTGCGGCATCACAACCGTTATAGAAATCGGCCCCGCAGAAGTGCTCTCAACACTGGCGCAGTTCAACACAGACGCTCCGGAAGAAAACCCGCGCAACCGGCAGATGCCGCTATGGATTCCTTGTTTGCGCAGGGGAATTGATGATGAGCAGAGCCTGCTTGACATGCTTGGCCGCATATACCAGCAGGGCCACAATCCGGACTGGCACGCTGTATTTGCACACCGTCCGCACCGGCGTATTCCCGCACCGGTGTATTCATTCAGCACTGAACGGTTCTGGCGCGGCAAAACACACGCCCGCATCAGGCACACGCTCCTGCGCGGACTGAGCTCGTCGCAAAAGCCGGACAGCTCTATCCGGGATATCGATATCAGGCGCTGGTCCGCCGCCTCTGAAGAGCTGGCAGCACTGTACTGCCGGAAAGCACTCCATGAACTGGACCAGCAAGCTCATCCCCCTGCTTCCGGATATTCTGAGCTTATAACCTCACTCCGTAAGCATCTGTCAGAAAAACATGCAGACATGCTCCCTGCAGGCGATATCACCATCGGACATCTGGAACAGAAAGAAAGGCAACTTGCAGAAGAATTCCCTCAGGCGCACGTCCTTCTTGCTTTTTTAAAACAGCGGGGAAGAACATTAAAGGACGTGCTCAGCGGACGCTGCAGGCCGGAACAGGCTGTTCTGGAAATGGGAGACACCGCGGATTTCATGCAGCAGCTGCACGCCACACCTTTTTTCCGCTTTTACAATGAACAGTTGCAGAATGCCGTCAGCACCATCATTGCCGACACCTCTCACGGCAGCAAAGCAATCAGAATTCTGGAAGCAGGCGCTCTGACAGGTGGAGCATCGGCGTATCTTGCCCGTACCCTGAAAGAAAACATTGCATTTTCCATAGCGGAAGCTTCCGCGCACGCCGGAGCACTGGCCAAACGCAACATGCCTCAGCAGACCCGGGTGCTTGTTGCAGACATCTTTTCATCCCCTTGTCCGCAACAACACGGCCTATATGACATTATTATCGCCGCAAACCAGCTGCACGGTACTCCGGATGCAGAACTGGCCCTGCGCAATGCTGCTTCTTATCTGCTTCAGGGCGGGATACTGCTCTTCAGAGAGACATACAGACCGACACTGGTCACGCTTATGGCTTTCGGTCCGCTTTTGCCTGTACGGAAAGATACGGTCCTGCGCCCCCGCTCCGCGTATTTGTCTGACGGACAGTGGATTGAGCTGTGCACACGGTGCGGCTTCAGCCACGCAGTCAAACTGTTTGCCGGACATGAAGAAAACAGCATTTTGGGAGAAATAACGCTGGCGGCACAACGCGCAGAGAACAATCCCGGCGGCACATGGGCATTTGAAAACGACCTCTCCGGTTCTGCCGCACGCACTGACAGCATAACAGAAAAAAACAGCGGGCAGCCTTACGGCGTCTATACCGCCGAATGGATTCATGCGGGAAAGACAGATTCCGCCGGCAGCACTGCGGGCGTAACGTGGAGCGTCTACCCGCACCCGTCCGCATCACCTTTTGCTGAAAGCATCATTGCTCAGCTGCGCGCAGCCGGAGCGCCGTTCAGCATCCGCTTTGATGAGGCTGACACCCCCCTGCCGCCGGATAACATACTTTTTATTCCCGCAGAGCGGACAAGCGCGGACAGCAGCGAAGCCGATACAGCGGGACATGAAACCGGACGCTTTATTGCGCTGCTGCAACGCCACAGCAAAACCGCACGCCGGATACTGCTTCTGTGCCCGGCAGGCACCGATGCCATGCCGACTCCCACAGGTGCCGCACTGCAGGCTCTTGCAGAAACAGCGGCAGCAGAACACCCCGGAATAGAAATATCTGTACGCCATTGTAGCGCGGCAACATGCGCACGCCAGCTGCAGGCAGTGCTGACAGAAAACATGCGCGAGCCTGTCGTCATCACGGAAACAGGGGGGCTGCGCGTACGCCGGATACGGCGCACACAGCTTCCCCACGGGCACCCCGGCATACAGATTGGCACCGCAGCAACATGCCTTATCACCGGAGGTCTGGGCGGGCTGGGGTTACAGCTTGCCGGCTGGCTGATACAGCGCGGAGCACGCTCTGTTGTTCTGGCGGGCAGAAACGCCCCTTCGCCGGAAGCAGATGAAAAAATCCGTGCATGGGTCAGGCAGGGAGTCCACATATCCACGGCAGCCGCGGATATTACCACTGAAGCAGGCTGGAGCCGCATTGAAAACGTACTGCGGGAACACCCCGAGGTAACGTATGTATTTCATGCTGCAGGAATTGCCAGCCAGAAGCCCGTCAGCACACTGGAACAGCATGAACTGCAGGCAACGCTGGCAGCCAAGACATCAGGGACAGAACGTGTTCTTGCCTTCTGCGGCAGACACAATGCACATGCTGTTCTGTTCTCATCTATAGCCACCATGTGGACTACTTCCGGATTCGGTGCCTATGCGGCAGCCAACGCGTTTATGGACGCTCTGGCAATGCGGCAAAAAGTAACCGTGCTCAACTGGGGCGGCTTTTCCGATGCCGGTATGATAGCCGGCAGCAAAACGCTGCTGGACGGGCAACGCTCCATGGGGCTCTTTCCGCTTATATGCGCAAGGGCTTTCGATACTCTTGATCTTGTACTGGCAAATGACATTCACCATGCCGCAGTCATTGATGCAGACTGGAAAAAATTCTTTGCCTCCCTGCAAACCGTACCTGCAGTTTTCACAGAACTGCACCCCTGCGGTGCCGAAAGCAGCCCCGCGGAAAAAACACAACACAACTCCGGCATACAGGAGCAGGGCTACGACATCACAACAATGTCTCATGCTCAGCGGATAGCAGCAATTTCCGGCTGGCTGCACAACAACATTTCGGCGACACTGCGCATTGCTCCGGAAAAACTGACAAGTGACACTGATCTTCTCACTGTGGGGCTTGATTCTCTGCTGTTCCTCAGCCTTTCGCAGCAGCTCGAAAAGGAACTGGGGCTCAAGCTTTCTCCCGGTCGTATATTTGAAATGCCGACCATAGCAGAGCTTGCCGAATTTCTAGCCGGTGTGGAAGACAATGCAGAAGGACAAAAAAATACCAGAGCAGAAACACAGACCACCGGCAGCACCTGCGCCATCACACCGCAACCGCACCTGCGGCATGAACCGTTTCCCCTTACAGACATTCAGCATGCCTACTGGATAGGCAGGACCGGTGCTTTTGAACTGGGTGGTATTGCCTGCCAGAGTTATGCCGAATTTAACGCCGCGGATCTTGACCCTGTGCGTTATGAAGAAGCCTGGAACAGGCTGATTGCAAGGCACGACATGCTGCGCGCGGTATTCATGCCGGACGGGACCCAGAAAATACTGGCGGAAGTTCCCCGCCTGACCATCCCTGTAAAAGAGCTGGCAGACCTGCCGGCTGCCGAACAGCAGAAACAGCTGCTTGCAATGCGTGAGTCTCTCTCGTCCATAACGCTTGATCCGGAGTCATGGCCGCTCTTTCATGTTGAAATTTCCCATACAGGGCAGGGCCGTTACCGCATACATATGATCCTCGATCTGCTCATCGTGGACGTTTTCAGCGGCATGCTGCTGATACGCGAGCTGCAGCACCTGTACGACGCTCCTGACACTGCCCTGCCTCCGCTCGATCTTTCATTCCGCGACTATGTCGTGGCGGAAATGGCATACAGAAAAAGCACCCGGTGGCAGCAGGCGCAGGATTACTGGATGCAGCGGCTGGACACTCTGCCGCCGGCACCGGACCTGCCGCTTGCCCGACAGATCAGCGATATAGAGCGCCCCCGCTTTTTCCGCAGACAGTACAGACTCGGCAAAGAACGATGGAGCGCCATCAAGGGAGCTGCAGCCGCTAAAGGGATCACGCCTTCAAGTGTGCTGCTGGCAGGCTATGCCGAGGTGCTGGCGCAATGGAGTGCCTCCGCCCGCTTCACGCTGAACGTCACCCTCTTCAACCGCAAGCAGTTCCACAAACAGATCAATGAAATCATCGGAGACTTCACCTCCACCACTCTTTTGGAAATAGACATCACCCGGCAGTCCGGCTTTGCGGAACGGGCTGAAAGCCTGCAAAAACAGCTGTGGAAGGACCTTGAACACAGGGATTTCAGCGGAGTGCGCCTGCTGCGCGAGCTTGCACGCAAAGGCAGCCTGCGGCTGGGGGCAGCCATGCCCGTGGTATTTACTGCAAACATAACCAGCCAGAGCACACAGGAAAAAGCCGTGCTCGACACCCTGCATTTCCAGAGCACCCAGACCCCGCAGGTGTGGCTGGACAATCAGGTATACGAGGAAGAAGGCAACCTGCTTGTTTACTGGGATGTTGTTGATGACCTGTTTCCGGACGGCATGGTGGACGACATGTTCACAGCATATTGCTCCATTATCGATACTCTTGCCTCGGAATCCTGCAAGAGCGCGTGGGATGCGCCTGTACCGCAGCTGACACCCGGGGCGCAGCTTGCCGTGCGCAACAGGCGGAACTATCCCGTTCACCCCTGCTGCCACGACCTGCTGCACACCGCCCTTGAAGCACAGGCGGCAGCTGCCCCCCGTAAAACAGCCATCATCTGCCAGAACAGACACATCAGCTATGCACAGCTATGGCGTCAGGCCGCAGCGCTCCGCAATCAGCTTGCGGATGCAGGTATACGTTCCGGCACTCCGGTGCCTGTCCTGCTGCCCAAAAGCTGGCAACAGATCGCGGCCGTACTGGGCATACTGCAGGCAGGCGGCGCATACGTCCCGCTGGATGTCGAATACCCCGACGGCAGAATACGACACCTGATCAGCGAGCTGAAAACCGGCGTCGTTGTCACTGATGCAGCAAACAGCGCCCGGATCGAAAAAAGCGCCGGCCGGACCATTCTGGTCATGGAGCACCTTGAACCTGTGGCAGACCAGCCTGAGGTGTCAGCTTCACGCAGCACTCCGGATGATCTTGCCTACATAATTTACACATCAGGCTCTACGGGTACTCCCAAAGGGGTGATGACAAGCCACAAAGGCGCCGTCAACACCGTTCGGGATATAAACAGGCGCCTCGCGGTGACGGCTAAAGACAATGTTGCGGGACTAGCCAATCTGAACTTTGACCTTTCGGTCTATGACATTTTCGGTGTTCTGGGATGCGGAGGCAGCCTTGTACTGCCGGACATCCGGGACATGAAAAATCCCGCTTCATGGATCGATATGATTGAACAGGAACGCATCACCCTGTGGAACTCTGTGCCCACATTAATGCAGATGCTGCTGGAATACCTGCCAAACGGCCTTGAAGGACGCCTGCAGACGCTGCGCTGCATCATGCTGAGCGGAGACTGGATTCCGATACAGCTTGCAAAAGAAATCAAATCACGCCTTCCCCTCGCTGCGCTGTTCAGTCTCGGCGGCGCTACCGAAGCCTCCATCTGGTCTGTGATACATGCAGTCGAACAGATCCCCCCGCACTGGAACAGCGTTCCGTACGGGCGCGCAATGGATAACCAGACGGTTCAGGTTCTTGATCATCTGCTGCGCGAACGTCCGGACAATGTCACCGGCGGCATATATCTGGGCGGAACAGGACTGGCAGAGGGCTACTGGAACGCACCGGAAAAAACAGAGCGCAGTTTTATAACCCACCCCGCTGACGGCAGACGCCTTTACCGGACAGGCGATCTGGGCCGTTACCTGCCCGACGGCAGCATTGAAATTCTGGGACGCGAGGATTTTCAGTTAAAAATATCAGGCTACCGCATTGAACCGGGAGAAATTGAAGCGCAGCTCAACAGTCATCCTGCTGTTTCGCAGAGTATCGTTTCCGCAATTACTGACAATTCCGGAAAAAAAGTCTTGTGTGCGCACTGGACAGGTAAAAAAGACACCTCGCCGGAAGAGCTGGCACTTTTTATCTCGGAAACACTTCCACACTATATGGTGCCCAAAATATTTGTGCATGTGACTGCTTTTCCTCTGAACGCCAACGGAAAAGTAGACCGCAGTGCACTGCACGTGCCGCAAGAACACTATGCAGTACCGGAGCGGACTGCCACCTTCTCTGCCGCGGAGCAGCTGGTGGCGCAAGCCATGACAGAAGTGCTTGCCGTACAGCCTGCCGGTCCGGAAGCTGACTTCTTTGACATGGGCGGAGACTCGCTGCTGGCCATCAGGCTTATCAACAGTCTGAAAAAGAAAACCGGCATATCTGTCTCTGTTCCGGAATTTTTTCAGGATTCAACCATAAAGGCCGTGGCAGAAAAAATCGCCGCACATGGCAATACCGGCACAGGCAGCAGAGCGGAAACATGCCTGACAGCACCGGCAGGACAACAGAACGGCCCTTCCGTATATCTGGTGCATGAAGGGTCGGGCACGCATATGCGGTTGCGTGAACTGCATCAGCAGCTGAGCAGGCGTTGCAAAGTAACCGGCATTATCCTGCCGCAGCACCTTCCGCCAGGGGTCAGCGCCCGCAAGCCTGATACACTTGCAAACTACTATGCTGACGCCATTGCCGCATCAGGCGAAAAAGGCCCCTGCCTGGTTGCAGGATACTGCATCGGCGGATTTCTCGCTCCCCTCATATCCCGCCGCCTGCAATACCATGGCATTGCAACTTTCCAGCCGGTGGTCATTGATCCGCTGCCCGCCAAACCGCTGCTGACCAGAGACCCTGTTGCCCTGCTCTACTGGGCGGCATCCTACTTCAAAATTCCGCCGGAAACACTCGGACTGAATTTTATCACGCTGGATGTTCTGGAACAGATACAAAACAACACACTGGAAAAGAACCACCCCGCCGGCAGTATATATCATGCCCTGGCAGGTCTTTCGCAACAGGAAGCCGCAGCAAAACTGTTCAGCAGTCTCAATGGCAATGCAGACAGTTTTGACAACGCCACAATGGAACAGTTTTCACTGTGGGTGAACAACATCATGAATCTGCAGATGGGGACCGCAGATATCCGGTATGTTCCGCCGTTAAAAGGCATCACGGTAATCGAGGCGCAACTGCCCGAAAGTTATTCGGGAGCGGAGTTTGAAAACATCAGAGACTTCTGGACCAAATGGAGTGAAGGACCGGATTCCGTCACTGTCATTCCGCGCAGCGAAGACCATTTCGACATCATCGGACAATCAGGAAGTGCATTCATCGCCGACACAATAAAAAGTATTATGGAGCAACAGTTGTATGCAGGCTGATAAAAACAGCGTTTCCAGATGGCTTCCGGACCTTAAGGCAGAAGACGAAAACAAAGCCGGTGTGAGACTTTTTTGTTTTCCGTATGCCGGCGGAGGAGCTTCTGTCTTCAGGCACTGGCAAGTCGGATTGCCGTCACAGATACAGGTTTGCCGCGTTCAGCTGCCGGGCAGAGAGCGTCGCATGCAGGAGCCGCCGCACACAAACCTTGTACAGCTTGTCAGAGAGATGCTTGATGCTCTGCTGCCCTGCTTCGAAGAAAAACCGTTTGCTTTTTACGGCCACAGCATGGGCACCCGCATTGTTTTTGAAACAGCACTCCAGATCCGCAATCGTACGGGACTGACGCCGGTGCACATGTTCATGGCTGCCTGCGATGCCGTGGGCTTTCCGGAGCGGCCACCGGCGCACACACTTCCTGATGATCATTTTGTCGATGTAATCAGACAACTGAAAGGAACACCTGAAGAAGTGCTGGCAAATGAAGAACTGATGAATATATTCCTGCCTCTTTTACGGGCTGATTACCGCCTTAAGGAAACGTATAAGCCCGGGGAAACAGAGCCTTTTGCATGTCCCATAACAGCATTTTCGGGAGCGGACGACGCGGAAACATGTGCCGCCGGCATGCTTGCATGGAGCAGACATGGAAATGACCTGCACCTGAAGACATTCAACGGTGGTCACTTTTTTCTGCACACACATGCCGACGCCCTGTTGAGCGAAATTGGAAACAGGCTGACGCAACACGCCCCTGCAACCAGCCGGAGCACGACAATCCATGCACACCTGTAGCGGGCACAGCATGCAATGCAGGTGCAATACGGTGGCTGTGGCGCGGTCTTTATCGCCGGATATACAGGTATTCTTCAGCGATGCACGGCATAGCCGGTGGCCGGAAGACTCTTATTACAAGACACTTTCCGAGCATGAAAAAAACAGAATGGCCGCGCTGGCCACCACACAGCTCAAGGAACAATACCTTTTTGCGCATGGCGTCAAACGTCTGATTTTGGGCCGGAAAACACACTGCGCCCCCGAACGGCTTGGCTTCGGCTTTTCACGCTTCGGCAAGCCCTTTTTGGCACATCCTGCAACCTCTCTGCAATTCAACATGTCCCATTCCGGCCCCTTTTGCATGCTGGGCATCAGTGCAGAATCACAGATAGGAGTTGATATTGAAATTCACAGTCACTCAATTTCATATCACACAATAATAGAGAACTACTTTTCTCCAACAGAGATAGCCATATGGAAAAAGACAAATCCAGCAAACAGTAAAAAAGCATTTTACAGATTATGGACACTCAAGGAAGCGGTTTTCAAATGCATAGGCTCGGGCCTGCTCATTCCGCTTAACGGCATAACCATCACTCTTACAGGCTGGCATTCTGCCATTGCCCACGCAGACAACGGGCTGCCATTGCCGTTTACACTGCTTCACGGACATATACACAATACTGCTTCATGGGCTGTCGCAGTACGTAACACGTCAAAGGAGCCACATAATGTTCCAATACACTGAAAAAAGATGCAGCAAGTGCCTTCTTCAGGAAGATACTGCGCGTAATTTTTTAATTAACGATGATGGTCTGTGCAGTTTTTGTGCAAATATGACCGAAGAAGAAAAGGACTATGCAAGACTTGAAGATGTGTTCAAAAATAAAATTGAACAAATAAAAGCACAAAAAAGCAAATACGATGCCATCCTTATGATGAGCGGAGGAAAAGACAGTGCTTACCTTGCATGGCTTTTAAAAGAAAAATACGGCCTGACGATGCTTGCCCTGACTATAGACAACAATTTTGAATATGAAGAGACGTTTGAAAGAGCATCTGAGCTTTGCAAGACACTCGACATTGCCCATATGCAGTTCCGTATTCCACCCAGCCTTACCAGAACATTCTACCGGTTCATCATGAGTGAACAACCGCTGAAGGAAAAAGACTTCGGGCAGTTATGCCTGTATTGCGGCAAGTACCTTCTGGATCATGGCATTGTCATGGCAGAGCAATTCGGTATTCCGGCAGTTATTGTCGGCTATAACCCCGATCAGCTTTTCGGAATGGGCAGATCCATTGAAGTTGAAACCCAGACGTTCCGCATCCGGCAACAGCAGGCGATAGCCAGAAAAATAGAATTCCAGTTTAAAAAAGCCGAAGCCCATGCAGCGCAAAACAAGCAGCATGAACTGATACCTGTTTTCAAACTGGAGTCCCCCCGATGCCAGCTGATCTATCCTTTTCTTTATCTGAAATACGAGCCGCTGAAGATGATGGACACAGTCAGGCGTGAGCTGGGCTGGCGCCCCATAGAGAGCTTTTCAAAAGGCACATACATCGCGTCGGGATGCAAGCTGCTTAAGCTGATGGCTGCTCTTGCAAAAATCAACAACGTCTCAAGTTATATGGACCTTGAATTTTCGAACCAGGTGCGCACTGGCGCCCTGACAAAAGAAGCACTGGAAAAATACTATGCCTCGCTTGAAGAGGATGAATCATTTTACACCGAACTGCTTTCACAGCTCGGAATCGCAGAACCGCTGCAGAGCCTTGCGGCAATTTCGCCTGCCGGTGCAGCAGGTAACAAGGGGTAATCATGCAAATGTACAAGAAAGTAATTGTCATGACACGCGGCAATCATTTTCTGCTAGGATTCGCCGCATTTTTTGCAATTCTGGATGTCCTGTTCGAGCTCATTCCATACTTTGCAGTCTACAGCCTTGTCATTCATACCACAGAAGGAACACTTACGGAACATGCCGTCGCTGTCCATAGCAGCATTGTGCTTTGTGCAATAATACTGCGGACGTTATCGAGATGGGCAAGTGCAGTGTCGGCGCACAAGGCCGGATACAGGACACTGTATAACATACGCATCAGGCTTGCGGACCATATCGGCAAACTTCCCGGCATGTATTTCACCCGGCAGTCCACAGGTAACCTGCACAAAATAATGACTGAAGATGTCGAAAGAATAGAAAATCTTCTGTGCCATCACCTGCCGGACCTGTTTGCATCCATTGCAGCTCCGCTTTTTACCCTTGCCGTATTTTTTGCCGTCGACTGGCGGCTGGCCCTTTTTGCACTGTGCCCGCTGCTGCTGGCAGTCTTATGCCAGCGGATACTTGCCAAAGAAGCCGCAAAACACATGCACACCTATCATGCAGCCATGGGAGCAATGACAGACAGCATCATGGAGTACACACGCGGTATAACTCTTATCAAATCTTTCAACCGCACTGCACGCACATTTACACGCTTTACAGACAGCGTACACGCTGTACGCGATGTTATGATCACATGGAACAAGAACGCCAGCACGTTTTATGCACTGTTCGGCACATCGCTCATAAGCGGTATTGTTTTTGTTCTGCCTCCGGGAATATGGCTCTACTCCGGCCATGGACTGACTTTTGAGTCACTGTTCCTCTTTTTGCTACTTGTTTCCGGCTATGCGCTGCCTCTGGACAGGTTAAGCCGCTTTGCCAGCAAATTGCGGCAGATAGAAGAAGGCGTCGGCAAAATTGATGAAGTGTTATCAACACCGCCTCTTCCTCCTTCGCGTACCAACCTGAGCCCGCGCAGCGGTGACATACAGTTCAGCAAAGTCACCTTCGGCTACACACCTGATGCGCCTTTTTTCCAGAATATTTCATTTACCTGACTTGAGCGATCCACCAGCCTGACGCAACATCATTCCTGGCGTATCATCTCGTTTTTGTTTACAATCTTATCCAGCCAACGACGAAAATCATTTCACCCATATGGTGGAGGGCTGGATG
>Ga0334901_1000249_pt1 | contig 84555 bp, 84 predicted proteins | sample GraSluR3_MG_3_FD_207216 | JGI IMG/M metagenome (GOLD analysis project Ga0334901, IMG submission 207216) | Sludge microbial communities from methane-producing bioreactor in Wageningen University, Netherlands - Granular Sludge_15_08-R3 | ecosystem: Engineered > Bioreactor > Anaerobic >...
CCTCTATTTTTACGTTTTTCGATTCAATAAGGGTAATTTCTCCGTCTATTTAAGCGATTTTACCATTCATTTTCAATTTAAGCGGAATTTTTCCGTCTATTTCTCAGATTGGGCGCTTGCCTGATCGTCCACCTGAATCTTATGACGCTGATCATTGTACCAGCAAGGCAGAACGATATACTTTCTTTACTTGTTAGAAAAACCGGGCAAAAAGCGCCCGGTCCTTACTTTCACAGGATGTGATGGCTTTCGCGTTGCATACAGGACGTATGCGTAGTTAGCGAAAGTTCCTTTGCTCCAAATACGGTTTTTAATCATCAACCATGTGCTTGAACAGACATTTCTATTTCATAAAGTATTTTGGTCCTTCATTAAGTAACGAGTAAAATAAGCGGAAATTTTCTGGTTATATGCATCATGACGCTTGTTTCGCGGGTAAATAAGGGTAATTTTTCCGTTTATTTATCAGATTGGGCAGTTACCTGATCGCCCAACCAAATCTTAAGGCGCTGATCATTGTACCAGCAAGACAGAACGATAAACTTCCTTATCTTACAAAAGAAGCTTCGTCGGGTCTATCACCCGTCGAAGCTTTTGATTGCTTATTTTAGACTGAAATCTCCTGAACTTGTCCGAGCCTTGATCTTATATTTGCCGTCTCCTTTTTTACCAATGATATGATGATCGCTTTTCTCTTTATAAAGCATATCTTTAAAATGTACAGAACCATCACCTGAAGATCCTTGATAATAAACGGAAACTGAATCAGGCTCATCCCCGAATGTGACCGTGACATCACCGCTGCTTGTTTCCAAGTTCAAATCGCCGGCAAGCTCGTCACTAGTCAAGTCAATATCACCGGAACTGGCCGAAGCATCCAGATCACCGCAACAGTCAGTTACCGTTATGTCACCTGAATGCGTGAGCAGTCTCAAATCATCCGCAGATGATTTGTTCAGACGAACATCACCACTCGACGTGTTCGCATTCAATCTTTCCTTTACATGTGTATCGCAAATAGTCAGATCACCGCTTGATGTCGTCGCATTTAGTTCTTGATTTGCGGCGCAATGCATCAGTTCAATATCACCTGAGCGGCATGAGAAATTCATCCGATTGGTTACAAGTTCAAACGCACTTATATCACTTGATTGCCCGTCAATCACAATGTGGTCATAGAGTCGTGTCGGTAACTCGATAACGACTTTTACGTTTGCAAAGCTTAACGTCTTGAGGCGAGTCAGCCAATCCTGTCTGTTGCGGATAATATGAATTTCTAATTTGTCATCTTTTTTATTCATCACCAGTTCAACAGGGCAATTCTGCTCATCCAGATCTCCCGTCCAAACCTGAGCTTTTAAAACCGTCTCTTCCGTCTGAATCAATTCAACATCCGTTGATGAGGTGTTGACAATAAGATCATCAATTCCATCCATATCAACAGTTTCTTCCAATACATTCCGCATACTGTTCACGCCTTTCAAACGATTAAATCTTTGATGTCTTTACTTTAGCTGTTAATCAAGTGGACGTGATCAGTCGCAGGTCTGAATTTAATACCTTCCGAGGTCCGGATCGTACAACGTGCCTCATTAATCATTTGGAAAAATGATTCCACTCTGCTTCCGTGCCGAACTCATGGTTTTGACAACGCTCCGACTAAGTGCGCGTAGACGTAAATACTCTTGTTTATTGTTCTGTTCAAGGATATCCGCAAAATTGCTGATTTCATAGATCTTATCGTCTTCTTCAAAATGGGTTGCAATCGGCTGTACCTCTTTATTATGGGCATCAATCCACTCAAGGCGTGCGATATTGGATGAATTATTGATCCGGAACGTTCCTTTTTCACCATGAATTTCCGACGGTGCATCGGAATAGGCGATCTTCGAGCAGAGTATCGTACAGACGAAGCCGGGATAGGTGAGCACCAAGGTACCTCCGCCGTCAATTCCATTGGATAATTTGACCGGATAATAGACGGATCGCTCCGGTTCGCCGAAAAGAGCGACCGCTACATAGGTCGGGTAAACGCCAAGATCTTGCAGTGCTCCCGCTGCAAACTTCGGTGAGAAGATGTTTGTAATCTCTCCGTCCAGAAATTTATCATAGCGCGAGGAATATTGAATGAGCTGCAGAACAGCGGAACGAAGCTGTCCCGCTCGTGGAAGCTCCTGCTGTAATTTTTTAAAAACCGGCGTCTGAATGTTGCGGATGGCTTCAAATAAATACACGTGATGCTCATCTGCAAGTTTCACTGCCTCATCAAATTCTTCTAAATTAGCAAAAATCGGTTTCTCACATATAACATGTTTTCCGCCGCGCAACAGGACTGACACTTGCTGAAAATGCAGCCCGTTCGGAGACGCGCAATAAATGGCGTCCACCTCATTACTTGCAGCCAGGTCTTCGAGTGTCGTGAACCACCGGCTCCCACCAAATTCTTCTGAAAACTGCTTTGCTTTTTCCTCCGATCTGGAATAGGCACCGACGTAATCGAACCGCCCTGTCTTCTTAACCGCTTTCACAAATTGTTGCGTAATGCTGCTTGTTCCTATAGTGGCAAGTTTCATTGTCTTCCCCCTGCTTGATCATTTTTATTACACTAATTATAACGATCGATGTATAATTTTGGTAGCCCTTACATCGATAAACCCACAAATATATAAATTTCCCCACAAACTTAATATAGATGATCAATTTAAAGTATAAGTAATGATGCATAGATAACGAAAACACAATTCGGAGGACGAATTTATGATGAACGGACTTGATAAAGTCAAACAAAAGCCTTTTATTTTAGGGTTTATCCTATTATATGTGCTCCCGCCTATCGGAATGGCTTGGTTTGTCGGCTGCGCCATCCTGGAATGGCGCAGTCAAATTTCGAAAAAACATGCGCTGCCTACAGATCTGATCAGCCTATTGCTTGCCTTAATGGCCATGGCGTCCATCGGTTCTGTACTGATTAATTGGCAAGTTACTGATCTTCTTTCCACGCTCATTCTGATTGGTTACCTTGGGATCTACATGTATTGGCTGCGTCATCCCGAACATCTTCATATAAGACAATTTGTGTGGATTACAATTTGGGGCGGAGTTTATATTTTCTTCTCGGAAAAAGTATTGAATCTGATTCCTCATGATTCAATTGTCGGAACAGCGGTTTCCTTCTTAACCGGACATTTTTTATTTGGTTACAGGGGTATACCGCGATTATACGGATCAACGTTCAATCCGAACTATGCCTGTTACCTGTTAATACTCGCACTCGCTTTTCTTTCAGTCGAACTGTTGCGAGCCTTGCAGCTAAAAAACAAGCAGCTTATTGTCTTGTCACTTTTGATTCTTCCGATTCTTGATCTAGGTATCTATCAAACGGGATCGAGAGCCGGATTCGCCATTATGTTCCTGATTCACCTTTTGTTCCTTTATAAGCTGAGCATTCGGGCATTCATTCCCGTTGCTGCCCTTGTTATGATCAGTGCTCCATTTCTCTACCAATGGATGCCGCGATCAGGCGGAACAGAATCATCGATGGCAAAACGGATTGAAATTTGGGGCAACAGCTGGCATATTTTTACGGAGAATCCGTTCTTCGGTGCCACTACGTTTGGCTTCGGCAGAGATTATGCGGCACTTAATGGCGAGATGATTCCGCATGCTCATGATCTGTTTCTGTCCGTTCTTTCTTCATCGGGCATTTTTTGCGGTCTGTTTTTTCTTGCTGTCATTGTCATTAATACGTTCCAGCTGTTCAAAGCGCAGCGAATGAGTGCTAAGACCAACTATTCAGCAGCACTGTTTCTCTTTTCATTGCCGACCATCATTCTGTATGGCATTATGGACTTCACCTTGTCCTCGCCTCAAGTTATGATTATGGTTCTTGTGCTGCTTTCCTACTGGGTAAGATATTCGGCACGCATGAATCAATTCGCGCGCCTGCACAAGACCATAAAACTGGTTCTAGGCAATAGAGTTCACTTCGGAAACAGAAGGCGGCAAAAACCCGCAATGCTGCAGACATTCAAAGGAGCATCTGGCAGGTAAGATCAATTAATGATATGATAACGTTGATATTTTTTGGTGGGCACCTTGACTCGAGGTGCCCATCTTTAAAGTGAAAGGGTGAAGAGCTTGGTTGAAAAAATAGCATTTATCGGTTCCGGCGAATTAGCGGAATCTTTATTAAAAGGCTTTCTGAATAAAAAGTTCGTAACAGCAGATCATGTCTGGATGAATAATCATGCAAACAAGGAACGCCTTGCAGAGCTTGAACAGGAGTTTCATGTCCATACAACTCAGAATAAAGAATTGGCGCTGAAAAATGCTGAGATTGTTATCTTTGCATTCAGACCCGCAGATACAAAGAATGCAGTAGAGGAAATGAAAGCCTATCTGCATCCGGAACAACTAATTATTTCATTAATGGTGGGTGTCCCTACTTCATTCATTCAATCGGCGTCCGGCATTGAACTTCCGATTGTTCGAGCGATGCCGAACACATCCGCATCCATCGGCCTCTCTGCAACCGGGATCGCAGCAGGCTCTTTTGTCACAGAAGCGCAGCTTAACCTCGCCAAACAGCTGTTTGAAACCGTCGGTACCGTTACCGTCGTTAAGGAAAACGAAATTGATATCATCGCAGGGCTTGCAGGAAGCGGACCCGCCTATTTATATTATCTAGCTCAGGCAATGCAGGAAGCAGGTATTCGTGAAGGAATCTCTGCAACTTCCTCGGCACAGCTTGTCATGCAGACGTTGCTTGGTGCATCGCATCTTCTGAATCAATCCGGAAAGTCAGCCTCCGACCTGTTGAAGGCTGTTGCAACCCCCGGAGGAACAACTCAGGCAGGCATCGACACGTTAGACAAACAAGATGTAAAACAAGACGTCATTGACTGTGTTCATCAGGCAATCGTACGTGCTAAGGAAATGAGCACGCCTTTTACAAAGTAAGTTCTGTCAGATCTTGCAACACAGATGTATCGACAATTTATAAAAACAAAATAATATGTCAGATTTCATGACACGTTTTATTGAATGGTGGTCAAACGGTGCTATTATGTTCTTGTAAGCTTTAACACACCTTCTGTTGCAGTTAACCTTAAGTTAAGATGTTTGATCTTGATTTAGGAAACCATCATTTACTCGTTTTGCGATGAGATGCTGACCGGCATTCTTGTCGCATATTTTTTTTGCGTTCAGCTTTGATTCGAGCGACGTCTGTTCATTTTTTGTGGGCAATATGCTGTCTGATCCGCATCATCAACGTGCTGTAAAAAAATCAATGTCATTGCAGAGCCTTCTTTATAGATAAGCTGCGTTCCGTTATAATAAAATGATTAAGTCACTGAATTACTGGCTGTTATTTTGCTGTGAAATTTTTTACATACCATAGAATAATTGATCGGCCGGCACGGCTATCAACTTCTTTGCGAATAATGAATGACAGGGTACGCCGTATAAAAAGAAGAGGGGCAGCATCATGAGTTTAAGTACTAGTTTTAAAATTTTCATCAGCTGTATTTGTCTGAGCTTGACCGCTCCATTATTACCTGGTCACGAAGTAAAGGCACAGACTAAGCAGCACCTCTTTTTCACTTCCTTTGAGAACGGCAATCCGGCACTGACTTGGAAGAACACAGCTGAAAACGGTAAAAACGGAGAAATATCGTCCAATGGTGTCAAGGCGTTCGATGGCAGCGGCAAAACTATGGCTACTTATATCTCACGCGGACCAAGCGATTTGTATAATGCTCCCTCAAAGTTAGGATGGACAGGCAGTCATGTCCTCACTTATGCAGGTTCAACTGCCAAAAAGAAGGACAGTTATGCCTATAATAAGCTCTTCAACGTACATATTCCGGTAACAAAAGATACACAGCTCTCCTATCTTATCGCTCCTGAAGCGACAAAAAAGGATCCCAATGCACAGACAGCAAGCTATGTATCCGTCGATCTTAAGTTTTCGGATGGTAGCTATCTTCATCAGCTGAAAGCAGTGGATCAGAATGGTGTGGCCATAACCCCGGAAGCTCAGGGAAAATCCGGCACGATGCTCATGAATCAATGGAATAATAAAACGATCTCGCTCGGTAAAGCTGCAAAAGGAAAAACAATTGTCCGCATTCTTCTCGCCTATAAATCATCAAGGACAGAAAGCACATTTAAAGGAGCAGTTGACGACCTGCGCATCAGCAATGTCTCCGCGGCATCTGCTGCAAAGGTGCAGCCCGTTGATCAGGTAAACGTGCTCCGCGGCACAGCTTCCGATTCACAATTTGCGCGTGGGGATACGGTTCCGGCAATTGGCGTGCCCAACGGATTCAATTATTGGTCACCGGCAATTGACAGCAGTGCGAAGAAACAGATTTATCCATATAGCCAAAATAATGATCCGAGTAATTTGCCTGAACTTCAGTCCTTTTCACTCAGCCAATCAGCAAATGATCAGAGCGGCATTAGGCAAACGTTGCAGGTGATGCCCTCAAGCTTTTCCGGTACACCAAGCGCCAATCGGCTTGGACGAAGCAAGGCGTTCAATCGATCGGACGAGTCGGCCAGCCCTTATCGCTATTCAGTCACGTTTACTGATGGCATGAGCGCTGAGCTTGCCGCAACCAGCCACGCTGCAGTCATGCGTTACACCTTTACGGGAAGCCAAGGCAATCTGCTCTTTGACAATCTGGATCGGCAAGGCAGCCTGACGTTGCATCCCAAGACACAATCAATTGAAGGTTACTCCGACATCAAAGATAAAACCACCGGCAACATGAACAGAATGTTCTTCTACGCAACCGTAGATCAGCCGGTTACCGATGCACAGCATTTGTCCGGAGAAGATCGTGATTCTGTGACCGCCTTCTTCAAATTCGATACCTCAAAGAACCGCGCAGTTACCTTAAAAGTGGGAAGTTCTTTGATCAGCATAGGGCAGGCGAAGAAAAATTTGAACCAGGAAATCGGCAAGAAGACCTCCATTAAAGATGTTGAAAAGAAAGCAAAAAAAGAATGGAATGAGCGACTCAGCCGAATTACGGTCGATGGTGCAGAAACAGATCAGCAAGCGACTCTGTATTCGAACCTCTATCGACTCTATCAATCGCCGAACGATGGTTCTGAAAATATTGGAACAAAGAAAAACCCGAAGTACCGATATGCGGACCTCAGCGTTCCGGCGAGTTCTGCGAATACAGCCGATCACACGGGAGCGTCAATCAAAAATGGGCATATTTATGTCAACAGCACGTTCGCTTATAGTGCACAAACTGCTTGGCCTGCCTATGCACTTCTTGAACCGAAACTGACCGCCCGCTTAATAAACGGATTTCTTACGGTTTATAAAAATGGCGGACGTTTCGACGCTGATGCAGGGACCGCCTTTGCTGATGCTGTTGCAAAAGGAGTTCCTGGTATCAATACGTCGCTGCTGTATACTGCTATGCTGCAAGCCGCTTCTGTACCTGAAAATGAACAGGAACAGTTACTTACCGGATATACATCGTCCAGTCAAAAAAACAGCATCAGTCAAACATTAAACCGATCGATCAACGATTTTGCCCTAGGGAATTTTGGCAAGACTTTGGCAAACAAACAGCCGAATACTTCTTCTCTTTCAGAGGACAGCAGCTATTATTTAAGCCGTTCGAAAGATTATCTTAATCTTTTTAACCGCTCACTCGATGCCTTCACACCGCGGAAAGAGAACGGAAAATGGGCGATCAGTTCATTGAAGAGCAGCCAGTTGAGCAATCAAACTGTAGAGGACTGGGCGAACGCCTTTAACGTTCCCCAGGATGGTCAAGGCCTTATTAATTTGTATGGAGGAAAGGCTGGACTGATTGATAAGCTCGATCAGTATCTCAGCACAGAGCCCTCTGCTCAATCAATTAAAAAACAAGCAAAAGCGCGTCTTGCTTTAGGCAGCAAGATGGGGATGTTCACCCTTGACAATACTTCATCGCCTTCACTTCCCTACATGTATTTATTCGCTTCCGCTCCTTGGAAGACACAAAACATGACTCGGGCACTCTTGAACCGTTTCTATACAGGCGGATCAATCGGTCAAGGCTATTTAGGCTCCGATACAGGAGCGATGCTTTCAGGCTATTATCTATTTGGCGCAGCGGGTATCTATCCGCTGCAGAAAGGAACACAGAATTATGTAATCGGCGCTCCGTATTTCAAGAAAATGACGCTGCATTTGGAGAACGGAAAAGAGCTGATCATCAGCGCTCCTAAGGTAAGCAATAAGAACAAATACGTCCAAAGTGTTTCACTCAATGGCCGTTCGTTGCAACAAACGACGTTATCAGCAAGCGATCTGGCAAACGGCGGAACTCTTGTCTTTAATATGGGTGCTCAGCCATCCAGCTGGGGAACATCCGCAGATACTGTACCTGAATCACTTACCGCACAATCGACAAATGGTTCATTTCTTTATCCGAAAGCGTTGAATGATCTTACTGAGAAAGCAACAATCAATCCTCAAAACGGGGAAGGCAGTCTGACCGATTTGGTCGACAACAAGTGGCAGACTTCTGTTAAATTCGAAAAAGATCATCCGTCAGTTATTTTTCATTTTAAAGCAGAGAATCGCAGGATAAAAATGTATACCTTAACCTCGACAAACAGCCGGGATTCAAGCGATCCGGAGAGCTGGACAGTGTGGGGATCAAATGATGGGACAATCTGGGATCTTCTTGATACAAGAACTAACCAGAAATTCAAATGGCGCTCCATGACACGTGCGTTCTCGATAAAAAATCCAAAGATATACTCTTATTACAAAATAACCATAACGAAAAACAACAGCAGTAACCCTCTGTCGATCAGCGAGCTTCAGCTGCTTGGCTATTCAGGAATACGTGACGGCTTTGATACGATGCGCAACGAGATCATCCATCAATTCGGGTTGAAAAATTTGAATGAGTCGGAAACAGCGTCACTTTCTAACACGTTGAACAAAGCGCAAACGGCTTATATGAGTGGGAATCTTTCGTCATCTGTTTATTACATGCAAACCTATGTTCAATTGATTAACTCATTTATTTATAAAGTGACCGCTCCTGAAAAAGTGCGCATCAGCCTTTTAGCCGATGCGCACGCAATGGTCAATTTATTATCCGATTGATTGCAAAAGATGCAGCCAATCAAAAAATGGAGGAACTTTATGTCCCATTTAATTAAAGTCAGAGATGCCGTTGAATCGGATCTTGCAACCATTGTATCGATATACAATTCAACCATTCCTGGCCGCATGGTCACAGCCGATACGGAGCCGGTCAGCATTAATGATCGGCGTCCGTGGTTCGACGCTCATCAAGCAGACCCAAATCGGCCGCTTTGGGTCGCTGAATATGAGGGAGAAGTTTGCGGATGGCTCAGCCTCAGCAATTTTTACGGACGCCCTGCTTATCAAGCAACTGCAGAAATTAGTATTTATCTTGATGAACGCTTTCGAGGAAAAGGGATCGGCTCGTTTCTCATTCGTTACGCTTTTGACCACTGCAGTGAATTTGGAATCAAGACCATACTCGCATTTATTTTTGCTCAAAACATGCCAAGCCTTCGCCTATTTGAACATTTCGATTTTGAGCGCTGGGGAACGTTTCCGAAAGTCGCCGAATTGGATGGGATCGAACGCGATCTAGTCATTATGGGCAAGCGAATCGCAGAATAAGTCAATTTTTAATAACACTATAACTTAAAAATAACAGGCCGCAGCTGCGCGGCCTGTTATTTTTTCGGTTCTTCACCGATGATCTTTACTTCTGTTTCCAAATTCACACCAAACTTCTTCTTGACTGTCTCCTGTACATGCCTGATAAGGCGTATATAATCTGAAGCAGTGCCATGATCCACATTAACCATAAATCCGGCATGCTTCGTCGATACTTCAACGCCGCCAATTCTCGTTCCTTGTAGCCCGCTGTCCTGAATCAGCTTTCCGGCAAAATAACCCGTCGGCCGTTTAAATACGCTGCCACATGATGGATACTCCAGTGGCTGCTTCAGCTCACGCAATGCAGTCAATCGATCCATCTCTTGTTTTATTTCAGCTGGGTTGCCCTTTTTGAGGAAAAAGGTCCCTTCAAGGGCTAAATAACCTTTTTGAGAAAATGCGCTGTGTCGATAGCCCATTTCAAGTTCATGATCTTCAAGCTTCAAAATAGATCCATTTGTGTCGACGACAACCGCTCCGCGCAGCACATCGGCTGTTTCTCCCCCATAGGCACCGGCATTCATATATAATGCACCACCGACTGATCCGGGAATGCCGCAAGCAAACTCCAGACCTGTAAGTGCATGTGCCAAAGCGAAACGAGAAACATCAATGATCGATGCACCGCTTTGTGCGATCAGCGTCTCACCTTCGCATTTGATTTGATTTAGACAGCCGCAGTGAATGACAATTCCTCTAATTCCGCCATCCCGTATAATAAGATTGGATCCCCGTCCGAGGATTGTCAGCGGCAGCTGATGCTTATTGGCATAAGCAACAGTCTTTCCTACTTCTTCATACGTTTGCGGCTTTACAAAAAGATCAGCTTCTCCGCCAGTGTGAGTAAAGGTATATGTACTTAAATTTTCATCTATTTTTACTTGTTCTTCATTTGACATGATGTTCAATAAATTAGAGCGCACTTCTTGTTTATCCATCGCAATGACCATTCCCTCTCGGCTTTTTCGCCAACTTCCTGCTTTATTATTTATGCCATTGCCCGGCAGGTATGTCAACCGTCACTTTTTTTCATTCGATGAATTTCAATCAGAAGTCGGCAAATAAATACATGATCAGCCTGTTCCGTAACATGCAGATGGCGGCTGATTAACCAAAAATCGAGCGGATTTATGACTCATCCGCCCGACGTTTATTCTGAAAACATATCTTTTTGCTGCGCTCTCAATTGATGCTTGTTGAAATACATGTATTCATCAGCTTTCTCGATCAAATCACCAATTGTCGCACCATCATCGGGATAAAAACTGATTCCGATACTCAGCGACAGCCAAATATCATAACCGTCCTGAACGATATGTCTTTTCTTATTCACCTCAATGCGTTCAGCGATCGCCTGATAATCTCGAACGGTTCGAATGTCAGGGAGCAGAACCAGAAATTCATCGCCGCCATATCTGCAGACAATATCATTTTTACGCGTGGATTCTGTCAGTAGACTTGCCACGCGCGTCATGACTTTATCACCTGTATTATGCCCATAGGTATCATTAATCAATTTAAATTCATTAACATCGACAAACATCAGGCCAAGCATTGTACCGTGTTCTCGGGCCATACTTAAATATTTGTCTGCAAATTTGTCGAACAATGCTCGATTTGCAACACCCGTCAGTTTGTCATAATAGGCGAGTTTTTCAATCACCTTTTCCTTCTGCTTCAACTGGTTGTTTAAATGGGAAAGTTGACTGACATAATCCCTCAATTGACTGATCCTTTGAAACTGATTCGTGACATCGATAAATTCAAGAAGAAGCGCGCTTCGGCCTTCCAGCATCACACGATTCATTTTCAGGTTCACCCGATGATCCGGGCTCACCAATTTTCGATGCATGGCGGCTGAGAAGAAGACAGGGTTTCCACCGGATGTCAACCGCTCCACTGCACTATAAAAGAATGGACGTTCAAGCGCAGGAAGCACCTGATCCACCTTTTTCCCGAGAGTCTCTCCGCTCTTCTTACCTGATAATCGCTCCATAAAAGGATTCCAGTAGGTAATCTCGAGGTCCTCGGTAATCATTACGATTCCCTCATTTATGCAGTTTAGAATACCAGGAATAATAGAATCCATAATCACTCATCTTCCGTTATACAGTTTATCGATCTTATTCAGGATATCGTCGAGCGAATTCAACGTCATATTAATGACAATTGCTCCGGCAATCTCAGTCCCTTCAATGTCAAAAGCAAGAAACATCATAAGGACAAGCCGATAATCTTCACAATCAACAAAGTGCTCCGCATTGGCATCATTTAACACATCTATGTCCGGCAAGGTGTATTCAACCGGAATGTTTACGGTATTGCTCAGTTCGCCAATAATTGAATTAATGACGATATTGCCGATTTCTTTAATCGTATCAAAATCAATATCCGTGAATTCCAGACTGTTCTCAAATTCATCACGTGTTTCATGAAGGCAGAGATCAATAAAATGGTGCATTTTATCTGCTGGGAAGAGCAGGCTGACTTTGCCTTCCAGCTGACTGTCAAACGAAATAGAGGAGACCATAACCGCTCCCTCAGCAACGTTCAACAAATACTTATTAAGTTCAATCTTCCCTTTAGCAGCGTCCAAAATACGGACATTAGGAATCGTCAGTCCGATTCGTTTATCAATGATGTCCGAAAGCGTACTTGCCGCTTGACCCACGCCAACATTAAATAATTCGGTTAGGATATCTTCTCTGCTTATATTATCGGCCACGGCTACCCGTCCCTATGATGTCGCAGATCTCTTTCGCCTTTTTTTCATCTAAAGGCTTATTAATAAAAGAGAGCACACCCATTTTCTCTACAACATCACGCACGCGATTCTGAACATCAGCGGACAAAACAATGACATTCGCATCTCGTTCAATTTGTTTCACTTTTTCAATCAGATCCTGTCCGCGCAATTTCGGCATTAACAGATCAACAATCATAAAATCAGGCTGAGTCTCCGTGAATTTCTCAAGGCCTTCCTGTCCGTCATTTGCAAAAACAAACTCTATATTTTTTAAGTATTGGTTTAAAAATGAATATGTAATCTTCTGTGAAAACTTTGAATCATCCACAATAAGTATTTTTGTCAAAAATACCACCCTTTCTCCGTTTTGGTCACTGATCATAGCATCAATAAAGGGATTGTGCGAACAATCCATAATTACGATAAGCACTATTGACTAGGTCTTTTTGCCTTTGAAATTTCAAAAAAAATATAGATATCACTACTATTAATTATAAATGGATGCGGAGAAAAGACAAGAATAATAATCCTCTATAATCTGTTCATCTTTTCTCTAAACCGACACAAAAAGCACACATTTGAGTAAAAAGTATATACAATTAAGCTTCAGTAGCATCACATCACTGAGATTACATGTTTAATATGCATCTTCTTTTTCTATTTCTTGACGCACCTTCTTGCTGAGCGACGACAGCACAAGCATGTGTGCCTGATCCAACATCGTCTTTAATACACTCACTGGAATATCCGCTTCAAGATACAGTGAATTCCAATGCGTCTTGTTCATGTAATACCCCGGAACGATTGCATCGTATTCTTCACGCAAATGTGCGCCAAATTCAGGAGACAATTTAACCGTGATAATTGGGCTGCCCTTTTTGTCTCCACCACGCATCGCAAACATTTTGCCGCGTATCATGTATCTGGTCGCTTGCCATTCCTCTTTAAAATCACATTCCGTGCCGATTTTCGTTAAACAGTAGTCATGAATCCATTCAGTGTCCATCACTAACCTCCGATTCTCTTTGTTTTATCAATATATTGTTTATTTTCTTTTGTTTTTCCAAATTTTTCAACATTTATTTTTTGGATTCCAATTATTTACCATCATAATTTAAGCACGCCAAATAGGTGACAGCCGACGACTGTCACCTAGGAATTAGATTCACTTATTTTTGATCGCAGATTTGATGACGGAATTGTATCATACGTTTATCCTCGATAATTGCAACACCCTGTTTACTTACTGCTTCAGCAATGAGTGCCAGTTCCTGTCGCATTGCGCTTGACAGGAAACCGTTTTCAATATTCTTTTTGATCACATAATATAATTCTGTTAAATAAGTGGTTGAATACTGATCATATGAACTCATTTTATTTCCCCCCACATGTGAAACCTAATTATTAATTCGAATAAGTAAATTCTTTTTCTTTTTACCAAATTGTTCTTTTTCTACTTGAAAATACCCATTGATATACTTCTCCCCTATGCCTAATATACCCAATTCAAATTATTTTGGAATCCGTATTTTCCGCAATTATTTCAAATAATTATTTTAAATTTTTTAAAGGAGTTGTGCTTCATAAGTCGAATTATCACTATATGTAAGACAAATTTTGGAGGTGTTTGAGCAATGAATGAAAAATTGTGGGCATTAGTACAGGAATTTGTCGATAAGGCGCATGTAGGCAATGCAGAGTTGGCAGTTGCAGGTGCAGATTTGGATTCGGATGTATCCTCGATTTTTACCAAGCATATGAGCCAAATAAGCGAGTTGCCTGCGAGCGGACCACTTGAATGGGTTTAATAATGCAGAACAGAGATAAAATAAAAAATTTTTTAAATGAGTATATTTCAGAATGTGAAATTAATAGCGATACGAAGGATTTCATTTCTTCTCTTTTGCATTTAAAAGGGAAGATTTTTAATGTCGAATCGGGATTTACATGGGCAGAATTCAATTATCATATTGCCTCACTCTTTGAATCGACTGATAAGAGGGATTCTTCTATAGTTGCCTGCTCTGCAGCCATTGAACTTCTTGTCCTCGCAACAGATATTCTTGATGATTTGGCGGACCAAGATTTAAATGGCGAACTCTTAACATGGGTTCCTGCTCCCCAAGCTGTAAGCTTATCCAGTGTGCTTTTAATGGAAGGATTGCACATCATCAGTCAGTATAAAAATTCTCAAATATTTTTATCTGTGGTAGCGCAATTACGAGAAGCGGCTCAAGGACAAACCATGGATCTGTCCTTCTGTATCAGCAGGAAACACGTACCGACTGAGAAAGAGTACTTTGCGCAAATCAGTCGCAAATCGGTATCATTGACTCGTTTAGTTTTTCATTTAAATGTGCCACATAAAGAGCTCGCATTTTGGAGTAAAGTCGCAGATTACATAGGATTTTCCGGACAAATCAGCAATGATGCACGGGATATTTTTGACGATACGAAAAATGATCTCGTGGATAAAAAAGCAACATTACCCTTGATTAAAGCAATTGAGGCCAGCCAAGCAAGAGATGACGATTGGCTTTTAATGATGCTGACAACCAAGAATTTAAGAGAAAGCCGAGATTTGCTGCCAATTATTCGTTCCTATATAAAAAAGACGGGCGCAATTAAATATTGCGATATTCTTTCTGAAGTTTATTTAAACAAAGCCTTACTTCTTTTAAAGAAAAAACAAGAAACAAGTACCAATAAAATGCACTATACAGACCTGATAAAGTTTCTCGGAGATGATCATCATTAAGTCGAAATTACACGTCTATTCATTATTTACATTATTTATTTTACTCACAGTATATTACTCTTATTACTTTTTATTCCAAGCTAATTCCAATAAAATCGATGTGGATCCAGTTCCTCGTATCGATCAACTTATCATTCTTTTCTCGATTGGCTTCTTTTTTCTTTACAGCGGTTTTTACTGCTATACAACAAAACCTCACTCCGTCATTACCAAGTATTATTTCTATCTTATGTTTATGACTGGTATAGCAATCATCTCCGCTATCCCTTCTGGCTTTAAAAATATCCTTGCACAGCCGATAGAGGTAATTTCTGTATTGTTTACACCCGTCTGCCTTTTACATTTTTTTCTTTTGTTTCCCTCGACAACAAAGCCTAAGCTGTTCAAGTGGCTTTATGTAACTTTAAATAATATTGTTTTATGCTTTTCAATAATCTATTTTTTCGCCACAATCTTTCGGAGGTTCCATAATCCACTTACTGACGTTTCTCGATATTTAATTCTTTTTGTTATTTGTACATCACTTGTACTCTGTATTGTTTTAATCAGCTTAATGCTGAAATCCAATTCTGCAAAGGTCAAGAATCAGCTCTATATTCTCATTGCTTCTTTCTGTCTTTCCTTTTTTCCGGTTATTTTCTTGAGTCTGATCCCGTATATCTTCTTTGCTTCAGAAAATCATATTCCTTTTTATTATAGTTTAATAAGTGTCATCATTTTCCCAATCTCAGTTACCTACATGCTGACGCGTCAAGAGATCATCGATATTCGTATAAAATTTATGACGCTTCTATCGAAAACAGGCATCATCATCCTTTCTTTAATTTTAACAAACAACTTATTGTTTTTATTTTTTCAGGATCATCTGGATCTATTTTTTCGCATCAATCTGTTAATGTCTGCTGCCATCATCATTTTCATTGGATTCAATCAATTTTTCAGCTCACGCTCCTATCGTCACAAGGTTGATAAAACCCAAGAAATTAAAAGAGAAACGCATCGAATCATGCAGCAGGTTTTAAACGGGCAGCATCTAACCTCCTGCGCACGGTTAATTGTTAATCTCATTCAGCAAACGGTCGTAATTAATGGTGCCTGCCTCGTGTGGAAGCAAAACCAAATTCCAAAGATTTATTATCAAACCGGGATTTTTTCAAAAGGATCGTTGACACTTAAAATTTTGAACAGCCTAAACTCAGATACAAAAGAGACGATTCAGAAAAAAATGGATGTAACCATCCTTTCGTTATCGGATCAAGAAAGCATCAAAGGATGGATTTTTCTTGGTCAGAAAAAGAACGGAACACGCTTTGAAAAAAATGAGTTTGCATTGATTGATGGAATTTGTGCCGATGCTCTTAATCTGTTAAACAGCTCTGAAGTGCTTTCTCAGATGGATACTGAGCTTGAGAAAACAAGAAGTCTGTCATACTCTCATGAGCATTTTAATCAATTGCTCATGAATTCCATTGACGAAAGCAGACGGGATTTATCCATTTTTCTGCACGACGAGATTCTTCAAAATGTTATACTATTAGAAAATAGGATCGATGGTCTGCATCATTCGCATAAAATTGATCAGGCTGCCTACAGAGAAATCAAGGAATCACTCTTAAACACCATTTATGAAATTAGGGAAAAGTCGCGCGAATTGCATCCATTCATTGTAGAAGATCTCGGATTGCAGCAAAGTGTTCAGGCGCTGAAAAAGAGACTGCAAAACAACTATAATGTAATCGTTGATACAAGTTTTGATCTCGGAATGAAAATAATTCCGAAGAGAATTGAGCTTGCAGCCTTTCGCATGGTTAAGGAGCTGCTCCACAATTCGATCAAACATGCGTCGATTCCTGTTGTCTCAGTTTCCCTTAAGTGTACGGATTATTACCTGCTGATCATAGTAAGCGACCATGGAAAAGGGTTTAATCTGACCAACATGTTAAGCACTGCCTCCGGCCATATCGGATTGCTCTCGGTACAGAAAAGCGTCGATTTGATGCATGGACTTTTCGACATACAATCGTCATCGGGAAATGGAACAACAATCAATATCACACTGCCCCTAGATTGGAATGATGGACATGACAATCAACATCATCTTAGTGGATGATCATCTGCTCATGCTCATGGGCCTAAAGGAACTGCTTGAGAAAGAGTCCGATTTTCACGTCGTCGACACTCTGCCTGACCCTATAAATCTTAAAAAGGTAATCAGCGCGCAGCCTCCAGACGTCCTTGTACTTGATGTACGTCTTAAGAACACAAACGGCGTCGAACTCACCAGAGAAATAAGAAAGAGTCATATTCCGCTTAAGATTATCATTCTCTCCGGCTATCAATATGACGAGTATATTGAAGCAGCAAAACAGGCGGGAGCGGATGCCTATGTCACCAAAGAAGAATCGAATTCACGACTTGCAAAGGTTATCCGCCAAGTCTTTCACGGGGAAAAGGTATTTCCAAGGCTTAAGCCGGAAACTCCATGTGAATCGTTAACCTCCAAAGAGCTTGATATATTAAAACTAATTGCTGAAGATATGACAACTAATGAAATCAGTCAAAAACTGTCCGTCAGCAAACGGACCGTTGAATACCATATATCATCTATAATCCAAAAATTAGGCGCTGATTCTCGTGTTGGCGCCGTTGTCAATGCAATTAAAAAGGGCCTGCTCAACCTCTAAGCAGGCCAACTTGAATAAGATTCAATTTTCCATTTCTAATCCAGCAAATAATGCAGCATTTTCTGCGGATCCTCCAAAAAACGACGCATCACATTATAGTGTTCCGTATCCTCATAACGAGTCTTCTTAACACCCTCATTTGATATAAAGTAGATATCCGCATTGGGATAAGCCATCAACATAGGTGAATGAGTGGCAATGATCAGCTGTGATTGCTGATCCACCAATTCCTTAATTCTTACGAGCATTGTCATCAATTTTGTAGGAGATAAAGCCGCTTCAGGCTCGTCTAATATATAAACACCGTGACCGCGAAATCGATACAGCATGAGTGAAAGAAAGCTTTCTCCATGGGATTGCTGATGCAACGATTTCCCACCGTACTGTTCTAAAAAAATCGGATCACCTATTTCATCAACGTTAGATGCAAGATTGTAAAAGCTCTCCGCTCTCAAGAAAAAACCGTCCTTAGGATGATCCGGCCCCTTGATGACACGCACGGCTTTATATAAATCTGAGTGTGTCATGCTGGTAGAAAAAGTGAAATTCTTCGATCCGCCTTCAGCATTAAACCCAAATTTAACGGCCAATGCTTCCAAAATTGTTGATTTTCCCGATCCGTTTTCCCCTACAAAAAAGGTTACCGGGCGATGAAAAGAAAAGTCATAAAGATGGCGCAAAGCTGCAATTTTCGATAGATAACTGTCTGCATATTCCGGTGCATGATGGTCGATTCGAAAGCCTTTTATATAGAGTTTGCCTGCCATTTGAACCCTTCCTCGTTTATCTCTTCATCTCCACTAAATGCTCTGATCCCCGTCATTCGATGTCAGAATCCGGTACAGCTCCGGTCTGCGATCACGAAAAATGCCCCATTCAAACCTTTGCTCCTGAAGCTTGTCCAAATCAAATTCAGCGACCAAGGTCGTTTCGCTTGCTCGATCTGCTTCACAAATCTTGTTGCCTTGCGGTCCGGCAATAAAAGAGGAGCCGTAAAAAGTGATCTTGGAGTCTTCATCTGTTTCGGTGCCAACTCGATTGGATGCGATGACCGGGACCAGGTTTGACGCTGCGTGGCCAAGCATACACGCTTGCCAATGATCCTTAGAATCAATAGTCGCATCATACGGCTCTGTTCCGATTGCCGTCGGATAAAAAAGCAGCTCCGCACCCATTAAAGTCATGCAACGTGCAGATTCCGGAAACCACTGATCCCAGCAAATACCCACACCGATTTTTCCGAAACGCGTGTCCCACACCTTGAACCCGGTATCGCCCGGATTAAAATAAAACTTTTCTTCGTAACCCGGTCCATCGGGAATATGACTTTTTCGATAAGTGCCGAGCACGGTTCCATCTGCATCGATCATTGCCAGCGCATTGTACAATGCATTATTTTTCCGTTCATAAAAGCTGATCGGGAGTACCACTCCGAGTTCCTGAGCTAACTTCTTGAAGTGTGCCACTGCACGGCTTTCGCCAAGTGATTTCGCCAGCGAATAATACTCAGTCTTCTCTTTTTGGCAGAAGTATGGTGTTTCAAAAAGCTCCTGAAGCAGAATGACTTGCGCACCTTGTGCTGCTGCTCGGCGTACCAATTTTTCAGCCTTACTGAGGTTCTCATCAATCGTCCAAGAGCAGCTCATTTGCGTTGCTGCAACCTTAACTTTTCTCATAACTTCACTTCACCTGCTTCTTTCGTTTTCGGCATTTGCTGCGTGCTGCAATGAACATTGCCGCCTTCACGGATAATCGCCATACCGTCAACCGTTCGGATGGTTCGGTCAGGAAACATCTCCGCAAGAATCGATGCTGCCTGTCTATCTGTTTTATCCGCATTCCCTCCGAATACAGGAAGGATAATGCCGTTATTTACAAAATAAAAGTTAAGATAACTCAGAGTTAATCGCATACCTTGGTAAAAACGAGCCGGCGGCTGCGGTATGCGAATAATTTCAAGCCGTCTTCCCTGGGCATCAACCGCCTTTTCTAGACGTGCGATATTTTCTTTTGTAATCAGATAATTATCATCTTCCGGATCATCGCAGCATTGGATCAGAACTTTTCCTGGTGCCGCAAAACAAGCGATGTTGTCTACATGTCCATCCGTCTCATCACCGGACAAACCATTTTTCAACCAAATGACCTTACTTATATTTAAATACTCCTGCAGACTCTGCTCAATCTGATCACGATTCATCGCAGGATTTCGATTCGCATTGAGCAGGCATTGCTCCGTCGTCAGCAAGGTTCCCTCCCCATCCACATGGAAGGATCCGCCTTCCATGACGAGCGGTGCATCGAATCGACGCACCTGTAAGTCGTCAAGGAGCACATGAGCCACCTTATCGTCTAAGTCCCAAGGCTGATATTTTTCACCCCAGGCATTAAAATGCCAATTAATTCCTGCTAAATTCCCCTGTGTATCCTGAACAAATGTCGGACCGTTGTCGCGCAGCCACGAATCATTATGCGGCAAAACAAATTGCTCGAACTGAAAGCGAGATTGATTGACAAACGTATTTACGAAATTCTGTTCATTGGGATTGACCAGTACAGTAACCGGTTCAAAATCAGCGATCGCCTCAATGAAGCCTGCATAGCCAAGGCAGACACGCTCGTAGTCGTTTGGAAAGCACATCGACTCCCGTACCGGCCATGATAGAAACGTGCGCTCGTGAGTCGCCCACTCCGCAGGCATTTTATAATTCAATGTTTTCGGATTCATAGTTACCTCGTATCATTAATGTTGTTCTTATCAGTATGTTATCATAAAATTACTGCCGATAAATAGCAGTATTCTTTGATTCATTGCGTTTTGGTGAAACGCCGCAAACGGTATAGTGTCACACAGTTTAGGGCATTGTGTTGAGAGATGTTAACTTTTTTAGATTACCCCATCCATCAATGGAAGTGAGGAGCATTCATGCAGGATTGGATCGTACAATTTATGGAACAGCATGGCTATGCAGGAATCTTTTTTATGATTTTTTTGGAGAATGTTTTTCCTCCAATCCCTTCAGAAGTCATTCTTACGTTTGGTGGTTTTATGACCACTCATTCGCGCTTGACCGCACCTCTAGTCATTTTTTTTGCGACTCTTGGTTCAGTTACCGGTGCGGCCGTACTATATGCCATAGGACGTTTCTTGAGCATTGAGCGATTGGAACGAATCGTTGCACGTTGGGGGCATGTACTGCGTCTTAAATCGGGGGATCTCACAAAAGCGAGCAGCTGGTTCGAGCGTCACGGCTACCCGGCAGTGTTCTTTTGTCGGATGATTCCCTTGATCCGAAGTCTGATTTCCATTCCTGCTGGTATGGCGAAAATGAATCTGCTGTATTTCCTCCTGATCACGGCATCCGGTACACTTATTTGGAATACCATCTTAGTCCTGCTCGGCTCTTCGCTCGGAAAATCATGGGACAAGGTCCTTGAATGGATGGATGTGTATTCGCACGTGACGTATGTGCTGATCTTAATTGCTGTTGCAGCAGTACTTATTTATTGGATCAAAAAAAGAAGATCATAAATGCGGGTAAGAAGAAAATCCATTTTCAATCACGCGTTTATGTAACGGCAGCAAACACCCGTAAACGATAAGGTACATGATTACTGAATAATATAGTTTCCAATGAATAAGATGAAAATAATTAACTTGAATCGTAATGAACTCAATACCTAGCGACAACAGTGTAAACAGAATAAGCAACAACCATTTATTTGACTGCGTCCGATAATTAAGGTAGATAATCGCGAGCCCCGAGGGAATGAATGTTATTGATATTAGATCGGCAATACCGATACCATGATCCGTCCCGTAACGAAAGGCATCAAAATAAATTGCTGAGGTAATATCCATAATCCAAGAAAGAGAACAAATTACACCAAATGTCGCGTAAATCTGCCTCCAGGTTACGTGCCTTTTTTTCATGAACAAAATAAATAGAACGACAAATGCTGAAAATGAAATTGGATACCACACTCCTCTTGCCTCTAAATCCAATCTTCCCAAAATTAAAGACATAGAAAAAACACTCCTTCAACTAAACATTTATGACTAGTATCAGAAGTGCAGCAATTTTTCATTCGGAAAAAAGTAAAATTTAATTAAAGTTCATCCTGATATTGCCCACGGTGCACACTGTTTTTCCCATTTTTCTTGGCGTCATATAAAGCATTATCACAGGAAATATAAAGATTTTCTACGTCTGTAAAACGATTGGGGCGAATCGTAAGCAGACCAATACTGATAGTATAGCGCAGCGTTTTATCAAGAAGATCAATTTCAGCGTTTGCGATTTCTGACCTTATCCGCTCAGCCGAGACTGCAGACTGTTCCTCATCCATTCCGGGCATTAATATGGCGAATTCATCGCCGCCAAACCTGCTCAACAGCTGGTCCGTCTCCATTAATCCATAAATACGTCGCGACAGATCGCGAAGTACACGGTCACCGACATCATGCCCGTGAGTATCGTTGATGCATTTAAATTGGTCGACATCAAATAGCAAGAAAGAAAGCTTCTGCTGTTTCTTTGTGTATTGTTCAAGATACTGTTTTGTCCGTGCAAAAAAAGCGCGACGATTGAGCGTCTGTGTCAAATCATCATAATTAGCGAGACGCACAAGTTCTCTGTCTGTCATTTCCTTTAGGAGTAAGATGAAACCGGTACCGCCTAAAATCATTGACAAATTAAGCATAATAAAAGTGAAACCGTAAATAAAAGACGCACTTAAAGTGCCTGGTTCAAGTGCATGATACATAAATAGCACCATCATTGCTCTTCCTAGAAAAGAGCCCAGAAGTGCAAGATAAAGGTAGCCCATCAAATGCATCAGCAGTGAATGATTCTTACCTTGAACCATACGATATATGGGGAGAACGAGTAACGCTGCCAGACTCAAAGAAGCAAAAACCACCCGCAGATTAAATTGGTTATAAAAAATCAGGATCAAATTGAATCCAATGATGCTTATTATCGTAATCCACATACATGTTCGATAAGCAGCCTTGCACTAGGATCGTGTTAATTTAAGTAAAGCGACCGCATCCAGTGCGTAACCGACGAACAAGAGACTGTTCGCAAGTGAAATGGCAAAAAGATCAAATGAGCCGCTGCGAAAAACAGCAACGATCCATGCCACCAATTGGATACATTTTCCAAAGAAAAATGTATTTAACGTCTCATCATCACGATGATGCCATAAATAGGCGCCGATCAACGCTACAGTGACTAAATTTCCACTTATAATGAATGATAAATACATTTTCATATCGAGCAATATATTCACGACCGATCATCCTCATCCGTTGCAGCAAGGCTGTCCACCTATTTTATCAAATCTTGTCGAATTATTATATAAATTGACAGGAATTTAAAAAAAGAAGTGAACTGACCCCTAGAAAGCGGACAACAAAATTCATTTATTGATGTTTCAATCAAAGTAAATCAATGAAACCATATCCTTTTCTCTTATCAATTTTGTGCAAACCTGCCTTCACTTAACCAAAGATCAGTGAGTAAGATTTCATTTACTGCAAAAAAATACAGGTTCCCATATAGGAAACCTGTTTAAATGGCTTTTTTAATGGCATCTTCGCACTGTTTCATTCAGTACTCGCAGCCTCCTGCTTCAATAGAGGCGATGCGTGCTCATCCAAAGTAAGTCCTGCATCAATCGCTGCTTGAACAATCTGCCGAACCCACAATTCGGATTCGTTTGAAAGCAGTCCCTTCGCATACCATTCTCCTACTTGTTTACAAGCGAGCGGATAGCCGAGTTCTGCGGATAATAAAAGAAGATGCAGGCCTTGATTTTCGTCCTTTGCTACTTCTTGTCCACCGAACGAACCGCGCAGACGAATCTGTGCAAGTTCGTAGACTGCTTCCGGATGATGAAGACCTGCTGCCTCTTCAATAAGACACAAGCCGCGCTCCGGATTTGGTTCGATATCAGAACCGGATCCGAATGCCATACCAATCTGAAATAGAGCAGGGCTGTATTTTTGTGCGGCGCTGCGGAAGAGATATTCAACTGCCCGCTTGTCTGTAATGATCCGATCTTCTGCACCATCCTTTTTGCTGAGCACCCATAGCTCGTATTGTGCAGAAGGCAATGTTCTTGCAGCCTTTAACAGCCATTGATAGGCGCGTTCTTTATTGATTTTATCATTACGTAATGACTTATATCCGGAAAAATAGTAGTGATACAGCGCAAATTGTGCTTCTGGATAATTCAGCGCTGCCGATGTTTCAATTAAGTGCTTTGCTTCGGCCAAATCAGCAGAAACATAAAATCCGTCGAGCAGCACATTAGCGTACCTGTACATTGCTGGTGCATCGCCACTCTTAGCAGCAGCTCTTAAGTAAGTTACTGCTTCACGGTGGTCCATCATCATCTCATTGCCCTGTTCATATTTATCCATAATCAAAACACATGCCCTTGGATTTCCTGACTGAGCAAAGGACTTTAACAGTTTAAGTGCCTTTGTCTGATTCTTTTCGCATAGAATATCTTTGTAGCGTCCCTCATAAAAGCCTTCATATTGCTTCATCTGAGCTTCCCAATCTTTCTGATCAGATGCTTCTTTTAGATAAGCAATTCCTTTATGATCATCCTTGTCCAAATAATGTCCATCTATGTAAAGATCCCCAAGTCGCGTCTTTGCTTTTGCAAGGCCATGATCCGCGGCAAAGATCAGCCATTTTAGCGCTTTTTCTTGGTCCATTAAAAACTCATTTCCCTGTTCAAAATAGTGCCATAGATCAAAGGCAGCATTAATACCGCCATGCTCCGCGGAGGAAAGCAGCCATGCATAAGCATCCTTTCTGTTTCCCTCCACCGGTTGACCTAAGCATTGGCCTTCGTATGAAATACGAAAAAGTAAATACTCCGCAAGAGACTGCTTTTTCTTTGCTGCCATCTTCAGAATGCCTAAATATTCTTGCGCGTCCTCAATTGAAATAAAGATCAAATTCTTCTCGTACGCGCCTGCCAAAGCTCTGACCGCCTTATCAAATCCGCTTTCCGCTGCTGCTTTCACATAGGTAAAAGCACGGCTGCCATTGTACGAAGATCCTTCAGGCAGGCAGCTGTATGCATAAATCATAAACTGAGCTTCCTTGTCGCCGTTTTCCGCCCATTTTTCACATGTTTTTAACGAAGACTCATCACTGATTTGAGCAGGCAATTTCTTAGTCGTGTCAGACTGTGCTTGCGTCTCGCTTTTTTTTGGCAGGTTTTTTATTGAATGATTCTTCCATTTTTCAGCTTCACTTTTATTATGGATCGTAAAGCGACTGTCGCTGTACAGTTCTGCAAGCCTATCTGCCGCTTCATAGGAACCGTGCGTTCCCAGCTCTTTTAGAAGAGCGACTCCCATGTTCACCACTTTATCATTATCCGCATTCCTGCTGATCCAATAATCAATTTTAGCCAATTGAACCTCTGTCCGCTGCTCGGTTTTGAGATAATCACGCATACGCTGATGCGAAAAAAAATCAAGCAAACCGCTTTTCGTTACCAGAAAATCTACGGATTCATAACTGAGCACTTCTCCGGTTACTTTATTTTCCAAACTAATTCTGAGATTGATCAAATCGCCATACGTAAATGATGGCATTGCCGCCTGTGGAATACTTATGGATTGCTTTTCTTGACGAAGCGGTAAGGAAAAGTCCAGCTCCCCATCTTCATTTCGAAATTCCGAACTTTCCGGTTGATCAGCCGCGTGCAAAGGCAGGTTGCCCGGATTTTGAAAAAGTTGAATGTTAATCACACGATGACGCCTTTGTCTCCAGCTTGTTAATGTACTTGCAACCTGCACCGAAATCGACAGCCTTGATTCGTCATCAATTGCGACATCTACTGCCATAGAGCTTTCAGACTTGTTTTCCATAAATGTCTCCTCTTTTTCATTTAATTTTGGCTAAACTGTACACATGTTGATCTATTCAGGGCCGTGTGAATCTTTCACGCACAAAAGGATGAACACTATCATTTTAATGGGATGATGTGAGAGAAACTATCGGACCAACCGCCTGATCCATTCCATGTTGATCGCTATGCTAGGCATAAGCAGCACATCTAATGACGTATATTCCGTTATTTTCAGAAAATAGCAATAGTTCATTTTATTAGTAAGCTTACGATAAAATTTATTTAATGTAAATTAAAACATGATCAACTTCTGCCCAAACAAAAAAAGCACCGATATGCACAGCACATGGGTGAAAAAATCAGTCTCTTGAACCATTATGACTTCGTCAATACGTTCCTGAGACATAATTTGAGACCTGGGACTTAGTTCAAATCTTCCTCCATCAACTCAGCAATCAAATGTTCTGCTTCATGAGGACTCATTTTTAAGTTGTCAATGACTCGCTTTCTCCGCTCTTGAGAATGATTTTGGCTCAGCTTGCATTTTCCTTCCATTCGATCAATAGACACTTTGAAAGCAACGATTCCTCTTAAAAGTCCGCTGATCATCGCAGGTGAAACTTCATCAACACGATATGGCTGGTGCTCATCTTCATAGTTCATCGTCATTAGTTTCATCAAAGTCATGATTTCAACAGGATCATTGACGATCTCTGCTCTTCCATATACATGCACCGCCACATAGTTCCAAGTCGGCACCGCCTGCTCAGTTTCATACCATGAAGGAGAGATGTAGCTATGCGGTCCATGAAATATGGCAAGTGCCTCCTGTGCGGCTATGCTTTTCCATTGTGTATTTGCTCGCGCAAAATGTCCGTACAGCACACCTGCCTTCCGGTCCAAAATCAATGGCAAATGTGTGGCACACGGTGCACCTTCCTGCACGGAAATCAAAGTGGCAAAACTGTTTTTCTCAACGACTGAGAACATAGCGTTTTCATCAGTCATCGCAAAATGCTTTGGACGATACATCATCGATCACCTCTTACAGAAAGAATAGAACTATGCTATTCTAATGAAAACATCCAATTGGATCCTTAAAAGGCCATCCAATTTAATGAGGAGACTGTTATGACCTTTCATCCGGACAACACAAATCGACTGCCTGTTTATCAGCAAATTGCCCGTCATTTTGAGCAGGACATACTGAAAGGAATCCTTCGCCCAGGGGATAAACTCCCTGCAGAACGAAAGTTGGCCATACAGATCGGCGTCAATCGTACGACAGTGGTTCATGCCTACGACCTTTTGCGTTCTTGCGGCATTGTGACATCAGTTAAGGGAAGCGGGACTTGTGTCGCTCAGGAACAATGGGGCGTGCGTCCACTTCATCTCCCAAACTGGCAGGACTATGCGAATGGCGGAACCTTTCTTCCGACACTGCCAATTGTGCAACGGCTCGCTGAAGCAAAGCAGCAAAAATTGGGGATCAATTTGTCATCCAGCGAACTGACTCAAGAGGATTATCCAATTTTGACGCTTAAAAAGATCACCCAATGCCTTCCATTCAACGGATCCCTCGGCTATCCCGATCCAAACGGCTATGAACCGCTTAGAACTGCGCTTCATCAATTTATGGACACACAATTTAAAATGAATACCGATCCGTCGGGTATCCTAGTGACTTCGGGTGCGCAGCAGGCACTGCTGCTCATCACCCAATGCCTCTTAAATCCCGGCGAGGCAATCGCTGTTGAGAGTCCTTCTTATTTCTATTCATTGCCCCTGTTCCATTCGGCCGGACTGCGCATGTACGGGGTACAAATGGATGATGATGGACTCATTCCTGGTGAATTGGAGCTTTTGTTCAGTACGCGTTCAATCAAAATGCTTTTCCTAAATCCAACGTATCAAAACCCGACCGGACGAACGTTAACTGAAAGACGAAGAAAAGAAGTGCTCACCATTTGCGAAAAGTGGCGTGTGCCCATTGTTGAAGACGATGCTTATCGCTCGCTCGAGTTGAGCGGTGAGACCCAAAGTCCGCAACCATTATTTTCTCTAGATGCCTCACACGAACGCGTGATCTATATCGGAAGTTTGTCAAAAACCGTTGCACCGGGACTGCGTATCGGATGGATCGTCGCGCCCGAACCCGTGCTGAAACGGCTGCGTGAAGCCAAGTATCAAATGGATCATGGTTCAGACATCATAACTCAGCAAATCGCTGAACATTATCTTCGCTCGGATTTGTGGGAAAAGCAGGTTGAACAGTTGCGGCATTTGCTTGAGCAGCGAAGAAGAGCAATGGTTGACGTCTTGTCTACCCATTGTGGGGGAATACTCAGCTTTACGGTGCCAAAAGGCGGTTATCATTTGTGGTGCCGCTGCACGCCAAATGTCTCCGACACAAAACTGCTTGAGGCATGTATCAAGCAAGGAGTGCTCATTGTGCCCGGAACCGTGTATGGTGCCCATCCTCGATTTGTACGCTTGAGCTTTGCCTGCAATCAAGTGGAAAATATAGCTGAAGGAGTCCTGCGCTTTATTAAGGCGATTAAGCAGTCCTCTCCGGCAGATGATTGAGGCTAAAAAGCGGAAAAGCGCTCATACTAACCTCGGGAGGTGCGCTCACTATGCGACTACTGATGTTGGCAGGCATTCTGCTCTTTGCTCAACCGCAAAGCATTGCTGGCAATTTATTAATTATGTACCACGGAGACACGATTGCCACGGTTAATCGAACAGAGTTTACCTATCCATTTGCTTCTCTTCTAAATCAAGACAAATACGATCATTTAGTCGATCACATTGCTCAAAAGGTCGATCAGGCACCGGTGAACGCTAAAATTAATGATCAAGGTGCCATTGTTCCGGGGAAAAATGGACATAAGCTGTATCGTTCCGCATTCAAAAACCATTTTTATCGCTATTATTATGGCCATGGCCATGCAAAAATGCACGCCCCGTTAATTAAAGATTATCCAAAGGTAGATGCGGAACTGCTCGCCCACATTCGCGTGCAGCGAATCAGCAGCTATGCCACCTTTTTTAATGCAGGGAATGAAAGTCGTGCGCACAATATTGATTTGGCAGCGAAGGCCCTCGACAACCATGTCGTCTTCCCTAACGAGATATTCTCGTTCAATCAGACGGTCGGCATGCGAACAAAACAGAAGGGCTATCGCTCCGCACCGATCATCGTCCGCGGGGAATTTTCCGAGGGAGTAGGTGGCGGGATCTGCCAAGTATCCTCCACCCTTTTTAATGCTGCCGATCGTGCAGGGCTCAAGATTGTGGAACGTTATTCCCACAGCCGCCGTGTCCCATATGTTCCATCCGGACGTGACGCCACTGTCAGCTGGTATGGGCCGGATTTTCGCTTTAAGAATACATACAACCAGCCAATCCTGATCCGCGCACATAAATATGGCGGCAGCATCTCCTTCGCGCTGTATTCATCCGACATGATCAATGTCGCGCCGCGCAAAGTACCGAGCGCCTCCACGCATCTCCCTAAAGAAGTTCACTTGGAAAAAGAAAGCCTGCATTCAAGCAAGCCTTGAAGTGGTACAAGTAACGCTACAGAAACTTTATGCCTAGACAGCCATATGGTGATCCTGCAGCCTAACTAAGCGTACGCTGTTCTTCCTCCTCTAACTGTCGCAGCATCGCCGAAAAGAAAAAGAGACAAGTCAAGGTCAAGCCAGAGAAAATGATAATCGGTGGCAAAGTATTCACTTTTAGAAACCACATGGAGACAATCATAAGCGAAACGATATTCATTGCCGTCATTGCCGCAAAAAGAATCATTGGCGGAGCTAAGATGTATCCAATCGATCTCTTCTTAATGAGAAGGACTCCGGCCAGAATCATAAGCGGCAGATAAAACGAAAAATCAAGTGCGTGCACCGGATTTGATAAAAGTCCTGCTTTTGTGATACTCTCAGGCGTCTTGTCCGTCAGTATTGCCGGCAGTGCATCCGACAGCCACACCATTGCAAATACCAAAGCAATCATAATAAGAAAAATTCCAACTGATTTTACAGGGACAAGTTTTCCAAACCAAGACTTAAAAGAAACCTTTATATTCCTGTAAAAGAAATACAAGACAGAATAGATGGACAAACCAAGGATTACACAATAAAAAAGAAACAAGGAATTAAAGTGAAGCGCAAAGCAGTAGATCACAAAAGAATAAATATTGGTAATCATTGCTCCAAGCCAGATAAGAATGCCGACTCTGCTCCCTTTCGAAGCAAAAAAAGAGGAAAAGAATAACAATGGAGCTACAACAAACAGATTCGAAAAATCTTGGCCAATTGTCTGCGCATACCAAGCACTGGTCTCTTTTGCATAAGTAGCTGAATGCAAGATGCCGAAGCACGAGGTGATCACCATTAAAATAACTACAGGCACTGTGAAGAACAAAATGCCTTTATCCGTTTGTTTCATTATTGTTCCCCCTGTTCCATCTCGAACAAATTCTTGAATACTTGTCTCATGACTCTTCTTGCTGTGTGTATATCTTCATCAATTACTCCTTTGAATAATGCTTGAGTAAATACGAGTCCCTCATTTCTCAAATCACTCCAAAAATCCATGCTGTGCTTAGTCAGCTTAAGACGAGTCACGCGCGCGTCATTTTGATCTTTTTCAAGAACAAGCAGCCCCTTCTCCTCCAGTTTCAGAGCAATCTGTTTCACATTTTGATGTGAACTTCCCATTTCCCTTGCCGCCTCTTTAATGGTCGGCGCCTCGTCAAACAGGTTGTCAATGACAACGGACAAAAACCATTGCTTTGTCGTCACATCAAATCGTTTAAATTCATGTTGAAGCAGCGTATCAATCCGGTTCGCCGCGACAAAAATAAAGCCAAACAAGAACTGCTGATCAGGCATCGAATCAATTTTTTTAAGCCGCATTTTTTCTTCTCCTAAACAATAAAAGGTAATGTATTATCCATTTAGATAATACATTACCTTTTCATTTCTTACAAGTGGTCAATCACAATCCCCAATTTGAAAAAAGATTTAGCAATTAAAAACAGTATTTGACAAAAGCAGATGACAGTGATTAAATGGTATCTAACCTAATCGAGAGGAAAAATAAAATGAAAAAGTTGCAATTGGCTCAATCATACTTTAATGGCTTCTATTACTACTTTAGATAGTTCGTATCCGCTCTGGATACGAACGCAAACGCGTAAGTATCTAGAGTTGGGAAGCTGTTTTGGTCTGACCAACTAGATGCGCAAGATTAAATCTAATTGGTTGCCATTACAATCCGGACCTTTTTATTTTCCTGACGGAAATTCGTAACCAGTTAGATTAATCATCTGACTGGTTATTTTTTTACACTTTTTTGGGAGGAAATGGGGCATGAACACAATGACGAAATCAAACAAACTCAGACTAAGTATTTCTTTGTACCTGAACTATTTCGTTCATGGTATCGGACTATTAATTTTAACGCAAAATATGAGGCCGCTCAGCAGCGAATGGGGCACATCGATCGCAACCGTATCCTACGTTATTTCCGGAGTCGGAGTTGGTCGACTGCTCGCCTACTATTTTCTTGGCAGCTTGTCAGACCGCTACGGTCGAAAAAAAATTATTCTCTTCGGGATGATCAGCTACTCCATCTTTTTCATCGGAATCCTTTTGACCAAAGATTTTAAAGTCGCTTACCTGCTTGCAATCCTCGCCGGAGTGGCGAACTCGGCACTCGATTCGGGAACCTATCCAACCTTCTTGGAAATGAACCGCAACAATGGAGCGGCGAGCATCCTCATTAAAGCTGCGATGTCAATTGGAGAGTTTGTTCTGCCTCTATACATCGGCCTGAATGAAAATCTGGGCGGCTGGTACGGATTAAGCTTTATCTTTGCGGCTGCACTCCTACTGATCAATGCCGTGCTGATCAGCCAATCGCAATTTCCACTGCAAGCAAAGCCTGAGAAAACCGAACAGCATCATTTATTTTCTAATGGGAAGCTGTCAAAAGCAAAGATCGGTTTAGTCACCATTTTATCTTTATATGGTTACACCTCAATGGCCTTGATGATTCTCTTTACCCAATGGATCACGCTCTACGGAATTGATGTATTGCATATGAGCAATATGCAGGCGCACTTTCTGCTGTCGCTTTACAGCATTGGATCGATTGTCGGCGTTTTGCTGGTCTTCACTATTTTAAAAAGCGCGCTGATCAAAGAGGGCACACTAATGGTCATTATGAACGGTCTCTCGCTGCTCTTTCTTTTAACCGTTTCTTTTTCACTCAACCATTTAGCGGTCACCGTCGCATCTTTTTTCTTCGGTGTCACGGCAGCGGGAGGCATTATGCAGGTCGGTTTGACTATATTCAGCTCCATGTTTCCTCACGCTAAAGGGCGTGTTACGGCCATCTTTTTTTCTTTCGGAAGTATCGCATCATTCACAGTTCCTATTTTCACCGGCATGCTGTCCAATATTGGAACGGCATACGCCTTGCGCAGCGACCTTGTGATCGCGTCGTTTTCACTCGTTCTATGGATCATTGGTCATCGACTGCTCACCCTATCCAGTGACTGCACGGGTTACGAGACAGAGCGTAGCCAAATCAATTTTATCGATTACTGGATTCTTAAATTGCTTCAATGGCGTTTCAAACTGGCCAAATCAATCGGAATGAAAAAGATGAATCAAGGTCTGCAGGTCTTAGATCCCTTTCGGGAAAAAGAAATTATTTCGAGGATTGATCAGCGCGTAAAAGATCATGAGAACCGTGACCATTATCAGGAAATTTTCCAAACCATCTTAACAAATTCAAAGCAATGTCAAACGGACTTGCAGGAGAAAGGAAGAGTTAAATGATTTATTTTACAGCAGGAGAATCGCACGGCCCGCAATTAACGGGAATCATTGAAGGGTTTCCAGCCGGACTCCACTTGTCCATTGAGAAGATCAATCAGAAACTAAGTGAACGGCAAAAAGGCTACGGACGCGGTTATCGCCAGAAGATCGAAAAAGACCAAGTCAAAATCACCTCCGGCGTGCGCCACAGTATCACCTTGGGTTCACCGATCACCTTAACCATTGCCAACATTGATCACAAGCACTGGAGTGAAATTATGGATCCGGTCCATAAGCCCGATCCGGAAACGAACCTGCGTGAAGTGAAAAATCCGCGCCCCGGCCATGCAGATCTGGTTGGCGGCATGAAATACGGACACCAGGATCTGCGCAATGTGCTTGAGCGCTCTTCCGCCCGCGAAACAGCGATGCGCGTAGCTATTGGTGCTGTCTGCACGCAGCTTCTGAATGAGCTGGGTATCGAAATCGCCGGTTATGTACGAAAAATCGGTACCATTGAAGCTGATATCGATCAGCTATTAACACCTGATCAAATTGAGCGCGCAATCAGCGGCAATGATCTTCGTATCGTCAATTCGGATAAGGTTGAGGCTATTCATGAGTTTATTGATCAAACCAAAAAGGCAGGAGATACATTGGGAGGAATCGTCCGTGTCATTGCCAAGAACGTCCCGGCCGGATTGGGGAGCTATACCTCATGGAACGAGAAACTGGATGCCAAAATAGCAGCGGCGGTTATCGGTATTAATGCGTTCAAAGATGTGAGCTTTGGCGACGGTTTTGACTTGGGTACAAAACCAGGCAGTCAAGTGATGGATCCTATCTATTGGGATCAAGATCAAGGCTGGTACCGAAGCAGCGATCATCTCGGCGGATTTGAAGGCGGTATGACAAATGGAATGCCACTGATTATTAACGCAGCCATGAAGCCGATCCCTACGCTTTACAAGCCGTTGCACAGTGTCGCGATTGATACAAAAGAAAAACATAAAGCCAGTATCGAACGCTCTGATGTTACAGCCATTGTTCCGGCATCGCTTGTCATTGAAGCCGTTGTCGCAATCGAGCTGTGCAAAATCATTTTGGAAACCTTTGATTGCGCGAGCATGGAACGTTTAAAAAAACAATATCGCGATTATTGCGATGAGTTGAAAAAATATTGAGGAGACCATGCCGGTGATTATTCATACTCTGGGACCTGAAGCAACGGACAGTTACCGTGCCGCGCAGCACTATCAAAGCACGCATCCTGGCGACATCCGGATTGAACTCCATGATTGTTTCGAACGTATTATTGAACATTTCAATGACTATCAGGGCGATTATTTTATGATCCCCACTGCTTTTAAGTCATGTCATGAACATCTTGATTGGGCGGACATTCACTATACCTACTTGGATCAAATGAAGCTTGTCACCTGCTTTCGTTATGCACTTGATCCGCTCGTCCTGATTCGGCGCTTAAGATCAACTATGGATGCTGCCTATACGCATCCGTCAACCGCAGCCTTGATGAAGAATTATTTATGCTCCATTCAAGATGAAGCTGTGATTCATTATACCGACAGTAAGTATTTGGCGTATCAGAACTACAGGACTGCTCAGGCTCGCTATGTCATTACCAACCAAAAAAATGTCCAATTGGGCAACGATGAACGTATTGAACGCACCTACACGCCGGACATGGTCTGGTGTCTCTATCAAATCTTGAAAAAAACAGGTGATCATATGAAAACCCTAAGAACAAATCAGAAGCAAGGACTTCAAGGCGCACTTGAGGTTCCGGGAGATAAAAGTATTTCCCATCGAAGCATCATTTTCGGTGCAATCAGCACCGGCGACACGGAAATTACTCATTTTCTTTCCTCGGAGGACTGCCTGAGAACCATGCAAGCGTTTAAGGATATGGGTGTATCGATTGATCGGACGAAAGATCATGTTCTCGTGCATGGCGTCGGATTAAATGGACTCTGTCAGCCAAAACATGCGTTGAATATGGGCAATTCAGGAACCACAACACGGCTGATGCTCGGCTTATTGAGCGGACAGCCCTTCACGACAGAATTATTTGGCGACCAGTCACTAAGCAGGCGGCCAATGAAACGGGTCACCGAACCGCTCAGCCAATTAGGCGCGGAATTCAAAGTGACCGGGGACGGACGACTGCCAATCACAGTATACGGCTCGCCGGATCTCAATCCCGTTAACTACCGCCTGCCGGTCGCCAGCGCCCAGGTAAAAAGCGCGCTGATCTTAGCCGGACTTAGCGCAAATAAGACATCAACCATTATTGAAAAGCAGCAAACGCGTGATCATACCGAACTCATGCTGCGCGCATTCGGCGGAGAGATAGAGAAGCAAGGGCTGACACTAAAGGTAGCTGGTCAACCAAAGCTTATCGGTCACCAAATTAGGGTACCCGGTGATCTGTCATCGGCCGCATTTTTCATCGCCGCTGGCACCCTTGTGCCACGCAGCACCATTACACTCCATAATGTCGGACTGAATCCGACTCGTACCGGTTTTCTTCGTGTCTTGACACGAATGGGCGCGGACATAACCATTCAGAATCATTCCAATCATGCAGAACCTTCAGGTGACCTGCTCATACGGAGTGCGTCTCTGCACGCGATTGAGCTCACAAGCGATGACATTCCGAGCGTCATTGATGAACTGCCTCTGATCGCTCTCTTAACGACTCAAGCTGAGGGAACAACGAAAATTACCGGAGCTGAAGAACTGCGCGTTAAAGAAACAGATCGAATCACCGTCGTGGCTGCCGAACTGCGAACGCTTGGTGCAGAAATTACGGAGCTTCCTGATGGGATGATCATTCAAGGCGGAACACGACTCGCTCTGCAGGAAACCGATCAGGTTGACTCGCACGGAGACCATCGGATTGGCATGATGCTGGCTGTAGCTGCCTTGCTTGTCAAGGGCGAACTGACACTCGCCAATGCATCAGCAATCAATATCTCATATCCCAATTTCTTTGTTGATCTAGATCAACTTCTTCCGGCAAGAAGGCCTGCTCTATGATGAAAACGATTGTCATCGACGGCTTAGGGCTAATCGGAGGCTCCATCGCCTTAGCGATCCGGCAGCAATGGCCCCTGCACAAAATCATCGGGGTCGATATTAATCACCATTCATTGACGTATGCAAAAGAAAGAGGGATCATTGATGACGGCTTTACACAGCTGCAACGTTGTGCCGAAAAAGCCGATATCATTCTTTTAACAGCACCGGTCTCCATCATCCTAAAACACATGGAGCAGCTGGCACAGATGCAGCTGAATCCGGAAGTCATCATTACTGATGTCGGCAGTACAAAAAAGCAAATCATGGCTAAATCATCCTTATTTGTCGATCGAGGCATTCATTTTATTGGCGGCCACCCAATGGCCGGTTCACATAAAACAACGATTACAGCAGCGAGAGCTGATCTTTTTCAGAGTGCTTACTACTTCTTAATTTCCGATACGCTCATCGATCAACACGTACAAAAAGCGGTGGATGAACTGCAGGCATTACTATCCGGCTTGAATGTCAAATGGCAACTTGTTTCAGCGCAGCAGCATGACCAAATTGTCGCTCAGATCAGCCACTTGCCTCATATTATCGCAGCAGGATTAGTCAACATGGCGCAGAACGAATTCAGCGGCTCGACTTTATCTTTGAAACTAGCTGCCGGTGGATTTCGAAGCATCACACGGATCGCGTCCTCCGATCCGGACATGTGGACAGACATACTCTTAAGTAATCGTCAGATACTGATTGACAAAATCAACACGTTCAGCGAGCTTTTGAAGCATGTCAAAGAGGCACTCCATTCATCAGATCGTTCTGCCATTCGAAACTACTTTCGGCGTGCCAAAATTACCCGAGACAGCATCAATGCTCAAGCTTCAAGTCATGCACCTAATTTCTATGACTTGTTCGTGAACATTCCCGACCAAGTGGGTGCAGTCGCCGAAGTGACGCGCGTTTTGGCAGAGGCAAAAATCAACTTAATCAACATTCATATTTTGGAAATCAGAGAAGAAATTAATGGCGTTCTTCAGTTGACCTTTTCCAACCAAAATGATCTTGCGGATGCAAAATGCGAACTTATCCAGCATGGGCTGTCCGTAGTGCGAGGTGAATAAATTATGGTACACAGCATACTTGTCGGCTTTATGGGGAGCGGCAAAACAACTGTCGGACAGCTCTTGGCAAAGCATCTGAATTGTCCCCATCTCGATTTAGACGCACTCATCGTCGCACATGAGGGTAAATCTATTAAACAAATTTTCACGGAACACGGGGAAGCATACTTTCGTTCATTGGAATCGGAAATGCTTGCCGAAGCGTTCAAGCGCGAGGGCATTCTGTCCACCGGCGGAGGTACACCTGTCCGCCCCATCAATCGCCGATTATTAATAAATTCCGGCGTCCCTGTCGTGTATTTAAAAGCATCTCCAGAAGTGATTATTGATCGACTGCACGGGGATCAAAACAGACCGCTCTTTCAATCACTAGACAAGAAGAAGCTGATTGAGCTTCATTACGAACGAGAAAAAGCCTATGAACAATCAGCAACAATTAGATTGACTACCGATCATAAAGAGCCATTAGAGATCGTTCGCATTATTTTGAAGAGCATCGGTGCGTCTGTTCAATGAGAAATGCGCCATGTAATCGGGGTTAGTGGTGCAGCGCTTTTCGCTGCACCATTCATTTTCATAATGAAGAATCATGTATAATCTACATGTATGAATTTGATTTGAGGTGATTTGATGCGTAAAACATTGTCTGTTGTTGCGGCAATACTAGTGAACGAAAATGAGGAAATTTTATGTGCTCTGCGTTCGCCAAGAATGTCGATCCCAAACCGTTGGGAATTTCCCGGCGGCAAAGTTCAAGAAGGCGAAACACCTGCAGAAGCTATTGAACGCGAAATTAATGAAGAATTAAAATGCTCGATTGAGGCTAAAGACATTTTTCTCACCAGTCATCACGACTACGATACATTCTCCATTGATTTGACTGCCATTACATGCAAACTTGTAGAGGGGTTCCCAACCGCACATGAACATTCCAAGCTCATTTGGTTAAAAAGAGAAAATCTTGATTCGCTAAAATGGGCACCGGCCGATGTCGCAACAGTGGAACGACTTGTAAAAGAGAGCATGTAATAGTCTTTTTATTTTATTCGAAAAATGTGTATAATAAAGACAGGAAATACGTAAAATAATACCGTCCGAAGTGACGCAATCACCTCGGACGGCTTGAGCTAGGCAATATCCGCATTGAGCGGAATCAGTGCATGAACTGAATCAATTGAAATGATCCGTTTCAGCTATCTGTGGAGAGATATGAGACGGATCATTTTTTGTTTCTTGACAACATCAGCACTAACATTCCAAAGGAAATCATGAGTGTCAGTACTTGAAATGTTGTCATAAGCGCCACCCCCAATCATCAGGGCGTCACCGATCCACTCACATACTTCATCTATTACCTTACCAAATTATAACAGATTAATAGAATCCTTTTATACCTTTGTCGTAAACTCCTGATACAGAGACATCGGCACTTCGTGATGCAAAGCAATCTCAGTCGTGATTGGTTTGTTCCCGCAATACTTAACCACATCTCCTGTACCTATGTAAATAAATGGTTCAGACTGCTGATCGATCATTCGATATTTTCGAATGAATAGGTGAAGCTTGATTCCATCTTCTTTATTGTGAATGATATGGTGTCCTTGAACAGAGTCCTGACTTTTCGTATTTGGTGATTCCCATTGAAATAAGGATGTTCTAATGAAGTGATCTTGGTAATTGACGCTTTCTTTAATCCCCTCTTCCTTATGCAAGTCAATAAATAAAAAATAATCATTTTCGTTCACGAGCAATCCTGAACCGCGAAATGAACTCAGTGTTTTTCGGTAATTCGATAAAAGTGCAGTTTCGATCATTGTATACTGCGCATAAAGTTTGAAGAATGGAATGCCAAAATTCTCATGTCCAAACATCTTCTCATAACGATAAATTCCATAATTAAGCACATCAAGAATGTAAGCCTTGTGCTCCTCATTTTCACAGATCCTATCCAAAGTTTCCGACCGTTTCAAAAACTTACCTTCGCGGTCATAGCTTCCCAATTTTACTTCTCGTGATTTCTGCCCTTGATCATCATAGGTTTGATTCAAATGCTCAAAAGCATGATCAAGCGTCTCTTCATTTATGGATTCTAATAATTTCTGAACTTCATTTTTTGCCTGTTCCCACGACACGGTTTTATGAGTCATCAATGAACGTAAAATACAAAATTCATAGGGACGTTTTATAGGAAGATCAGAAGATAGCTGTCGCAGCACAGTGTTGAATGGCTCTTCATTCGCCAATTTTTTTAGCTCATCCGTTTTTTCAACAGCCGCAAGAAAAGCAAGATAGGTTTTCTTATTATTAATAAACTTAATTGGATCAGGGGCATTTTCGAATTTTGCATAGTCTAATAAGAAGTAGGGAATGGTTCGATCTTCTGCCCCAGCAACAAATTGTTTCTTAAATTCGATATACTCTTCCTTCAAATATTTCATTGCACGGAAATTTTCTTGATTTAATTGGTCAATAATTCGCTGCTGCGAAATTCGGTCCATCTGAATATGAGTCGCACCTGGGAGATCCGGAAAACCGCGATGAACCGCAACCTTTAAGCTGTCCTTGTCATAGAAGCGTTTACCGCTTAATGCAATCGCAATAAGAAAAGTTTTGCTGTGATTGCCGATAAAATCGAGAACGGTTAAAAAGGATTGTCCTTCATATTTTCGCAAGCCACGGCCAAGCTGCTGCATGAAGATAATCGGTGAATTGGTTGGGCGTAACATCAAAACTAAATTTACGGACGGAATATCGATGCCTTCGTTAAAAATGTTGACCGTAAAAATGACTTGCAATGGATCGTCATCATTTTCAAGTCTGCGAACCATTTCTTGGCGCTTAGACTGCTTGTCGTCCCCAGTCAAATAGGCACTGACAATGCCCCGTTTATTGAATTCATCAGCCATATATTGGGCATGATCCTTGGTTACACAATAACCCAGACACTTACATTTTTCTCCGTCATAGCTATAGAAATTCATTTTGTCGATAATAAAATCGACGCGCTCATTCACTTTGAGCCGCTTCGCAACCTCCGCCACATCATCAATGGAGACATCAGAAAGATCCACACCATCCACATCTGAAATGCCGAAGTAATGAAAAGGCAGAACCAGATCTTCTTCTAATGCTTCATTGAGTCGAACTTCAAGCGCAATATTGTTATCAAATAAACCGAAGATATCACCACGGTCACAGCGTTCCGGAGTAGCCGTCATTCCTAATAAAAATTTTGGTTCAAAATAATCCAGTACGCGTGTATACGTTGAAGCTGTTGCATGGTGAGCCTCGTCAATAATAATATAGTCGAAGTAATCAGCAGGAAACTCGCTATAATGATCCTTGATGGTTTGGATCGTTGTAAAAAGATAATTCTTCCCTTGGTAGTCTTTGCTATTTCCAGTGTACATGCCCATTTGATTGCCGCGACCAAGCAGTCGTTCAAAAGTCTCTTTTGCCTTCGTTAGAATCTCTTCACGGTGCACGATGAAAAGCATTGTCTTGGGCTGAACCTTTTGAACGTCAAACGCTGACATGTACGTTTTTCCTGTACCAGTCGCAGAAATGACGAGCGCTCGCGTTTCGCCATGTGCTCTTAGCCGCTCAAGATTATCAATCGCCTGCTGTTGCATCATATTCGGCACAATCCGCTGCATCTCAGCATTCCCGTAGCTGTTAAAGGACGGCTCACGAGCAACCGCCACCTGAGCCTTTAATGCTTCAATAAATTTCTCGTATTTCTGTAAGAAAAGATCATCTGCAACGGTGCACTGTGCCCACAGCTCTTTATATTCCTTAATGGCTTTTTCCAGAAATGGGTTCTGCCTTGTGGACACTGTTGACACATTCCACTCGACATTGCTCTTCAGAGCACTCTGCGTAATGTTCGATGAGCCGATCATAACTGTATACATATCTTTATTCTTAAAAATATAAACCTTGCTATGAAAGCCTTGAACCTTGTCAGCCTCAAAAACTCTCAGGTCGATATTATTGAAGGCTTTAATCTTCTTGAGTGCTTTGGGTTCTGTAAAATTCAAATAAGTGGATGTCATGATCTTTCCACGAACACCACGATCACGCAGCTCTTTCAAATTATCAAGCAGCAGCTGCAATCCGCTATAGTTAATAAAGGCAACACTAAAGTAGAACTCCTCGCAGGTTGAAAACGCCTGCTGCAGTTCATATAAAAAGGTCTGTCCATTTGAATTTGTGATGAGTTTGGGGGTCATTGACTATCTTCCTTGCAACTATTAGACTGTTTTGACAACATTATACCAGGAAATAGACATAAAATTGACTGCATTGTATAATGTATTTAAATGGTTTAGTGATGTGTCCCTTGGCATACACTAATAAAGCCATCAGTGCTGTTACACTGATGGCAAGCATGGCAACGTCCGCATTGAGCGGGCAGCAGTGCATGATAAGTAAATCAAAGATGAAAATTGATCCACTTCAGCCACTGCAATGGCATATGAGGCGGATCATTTTCTTTCTTTAAACGACAGTATCGCTATAATAAGTCCCGCAAAAGAAATTGCGAGCATTAGTGCTTGATACACTGTCATGGGCAGCACCTCCAATCTGAAGGTGTCACTGCCATCCGCTCATATGCCTTATTGCCATAATTAAAGTATATCGAATAAGATCATGTGTTCGCAATATGATTCGTATAATTATTTCTCCTAAATCCAATTAGTGACGCCATGAAAGCTACTACGTTAACAAGTAAAGGTTATATATCAAAGTTTCGAACTATCATAAGCACATCAAGCGGTAAATCCATCTTATTTGCTTATAATAGGAATTAGATATCTTGAAACCTAGGAGGCGACCTTATGAATCAACATTCTTTCTTGAAGCTCAATCTCTTCAGCTGTCTGTACGGGTTTCTGCTGTTCGCCCTGACTATGATGTTATTCCGTCCATACCAGGTCGCGGCTATTGTGCATGTTACGCCGGAAGAAATCTCCGGTGGATTCTTTTGGGTCGCTATTTTGGCTGCAGTAATCTACATGATGTTTATGAATCGCTTTGCCCGTCAGAGACCGAAAAACTGGAAAGAGGCACTGGGCATCGCTTTATACGCCGTGCTCTGGTTCCCTTATTGGCTTCTTTTTGTTTTTATTGCGTTTCTCATAAGATTCTGAGATATAGACTTCCCCCTAAAAATCTGCCTCCACGCCATGGCACCTGCATCCCTCTTTTCTTTGATCTGCAATGATCTGTACATAAATCTTCTGCCCACCACAACAACAAAATTTACAAATTCTTTACCTCTATGGCCTACGTATCCCTTTTCTGCTCAGTTATAATTATTTAGAAGATACTGGGAAAGAACGGGTACGATGGTCTATGAACAATACAGTAGTAACTGACTTGGACAAGATTATCAATGAACAGAAAATAAAAGCTGTTTTTCAGCCAATCGTCTCTCTGCGTAATGGTGAGATTCATGGCTATGAGGCATTAAGCCGCGTGACATATGAAACAGAATTGGCGAATCCGGAAAAGCTGTTTTTAGCAGCGGCAGAACACAATCGGTTACACGTACTTGATTCGTTGTGCCGCTCCACGTCGTTGCGCTCATTTTATGATCTATGCGCAGGCTCACCACCAATAAAGAAACTGTTTTTGAACGTCAGTCCTGTTATTCTTCAAGACCCGCGGTTCATTCAGACATTTAGTTCTCATTCTTTGAATTCCTATCCCTTCGAGCCGAGCCAAATTGTCTTTGAGGTCACCGAACGGAGTTCCATTAATCATCCGGATCAGTTCGCTGTTTCGATACAGGATCTTAAGTCGCATCACTTTCAGGTTGCCATTGATGACGCGGGAGCTATGTATTCCGGACTAAATTTGATTACGGACACCCACCCGCACTATGTTAAACTTGATCGACGTCTCATTGAGAACATTGATCTTGGTCGTATAAATTTTGCACTCGTCAAGGGACTCGTCGAATTTTGCAGAATTTCTAACATTCATTTGGTTGCCGAAGGTATTGAGACTTTATCTGAATTAACAAGCTTAATTGATCTCGGTGTCTCTTATGGACAAGGGTTCTATCTTCAAAGACCGTCCGAACGGCTTATGGAGATCGATGAAACCATAAAAAAAGAAATTATTGACCATCATAAGATGAAAAATAATGTATTCGGTCAACCTAATGCCAATGGCTATATTTTAAATATTTGCAATCCCACTGAAACCATAACCATGCAAATGAAGATTGAACATGTGCTGGAAAAATTCAAAAAGGATGGAACGATTCCCGGTCTCTGCGTCATTGATAATCATAGAGTGGTCGGTATTATTACCCGATCTCAATTAACGATGCAGGTAAGCGGGCGCTTCGGATTCAGCCTTTATCAAAATCAGCCGATTTCAGTTCTCATGGATCGAGATTTCATTTCGGTTGACTATCGAACGCCAATTAACGAAGTCTCGAAGCTGGCCATGTCGCGACCTCAGGACAAGCTCTATGATTTCATTGTCGTGACTAAAGAAAATCGCTATTTCGGAACGGTGACCATTAAAAATCTGCTGCTTAAATCAACAGAAATAGAGGTTATAAAAGCAAAATACGAGAACCCGTTGACCGGTCTTCCCGGGAATCTGGTGATTGAACAGAAGATGAAGCAAACACTCGAAAAAAACGAGACGTTCAACGTTTTATATATCGATATCAATCATTTCAAGGAATATAACGACGTCTATGGCTTTGAAAACGGTGATTCGATCATTAAATTGCTTGCCGACATTCTCATGCTCTACTTGCCTCGCGGGCAGTTCGTCGGACATGTTGGCGGCGATGATTTTATCACCATCATGGATAAAGGAGCTATTGATAATTACTGTGAAAAAGTCAGTGAACGTTTTCAAGAAAAAGTACTTTACCATTATAATGAGCAAGACCGAGAACGAGGCTTTATCATCACTGAAAATCGTTTAGGAATCGTTGAAGCGTTTTCCATTGTTTCCATATCCATAGCCGGTACCTGTGTCCCATGTGATCATTTTTTGAACTTATTTGAGTTGACAAAGAAGCTGGCGAAGTTAAAAAAGAAATCTAAGAAGCAAAAAGATCAGCACTATTTATATATTGAGTCTTAACCCAAGATCAATGGCAAATCGATTGTTGGGTATGAAGGTGCTGTGTCTTGCTTGGTGAGCCTTTCATTCTTTAGCCACGAAATCCTTTGTAAATCCTTTTGCACGTGCATTTTCTTCTGGATTATTTTTTCCCTGCACCGTCTGATCCAGTATATCCTCCATCAGGCCGCGACCTTTTTTTCATGCCATTTCTGTGTTTCATGGCAATTTTCCGGGTAAGCTTGGCCATGTAAATTATCATGATTCATTCAATGCCTCATTCATCAAGTCCTATTACTTTAAATTCTCGCTTATCCGTTCTATGATTAATAGCGAAAGGCTTTTCAATAATCGGTATAGTGGAGGGAATTATCTTGAAACAAATCGCAATTGGATCTGAAAAGAAATTGGGATCGGCGGTTGTTCAGGGATGCATGCGCATCGCAGATATGCCTGAGGAAGCGGTAGATCGCCTAATCAAGACCGACCTAGAGAACGGTGTTACATTCTTCGATCATGCGGATGTTTACACGGACGGCGCATGTGAAGCATTGTTTGGCAAGGTACTGGCAAAGCAGCCCGGCTTGCGCGACAAAATCACTTTGCAGACGAAGTGCGGCATTGTTCGCGGCAATGGCGATCACAATAAAGCGTTTGACTTCTCAAAAGAACATTTGCTTGAGACGGTAAACGCTAGTCTGCAACGTCTGCAGACGGATCATGTGGATTATCTGCTTCTGCACCGCCCTGATGCCCTAGTTGAACCTGAAGAAGTGGCTGCTGCATTTGATCAGCTCCACTCTGAAGGGAAAGTTCTTCATTTTGGCGTCAGCAACCAGAATCCATATCAAATAGAACTGTTGAAAAAATCAGTGCGTCAGCCGCTGGAAATTAACCAGTTGCAGCTCAGTATCAAGTTCACCGGAATGATAGACGAGGGATTGAATGTGAATATGACAGTTGGCGGTGCTTCCGTTCGCGATGGCAGTATTCTCGATTATTGCCGGCTGAATGACGTAACCATTCAGGCATGGTCTCCATTCCAATATGGATTCTTCGAAGGCGTGTTCCTCGATAATCCAAAATTTCCTGAATTAAACAAAGAAATTGATAAGGTCGCAACGAAGTATGGTGTCAGTAACAATGCGATTGCGGTTGCCTGGATCCTGCGCCATCCGGCAGAAATGCAAGTCATCCTCGGAACAACGAACGTATCACGTATTGCTGCATCGGCAAAGGGTGCGGACATTACGCTCACTCGTCAAGAATGGTACGATATTTATCAAGCGGCGGGCAACAAGCTGCCTTAACCTTAGAAAACGAGAAGCTGAGCAATAATAGGTCGAGCAGTCAGCTCGACCTATTTTAATTCTGCTTGATCCCTCCTCACAAGAAAAGGATCGATAGTGATGACGAAGGAAACGCGCAGCACTAATTATTGCATTGCGTTTTCAATGCTCGATTTGCCTTTGTTCTTTTTCACGCCTTCTGATTCATGTCGAGCAAAAATCGCTGAATGACCTGATTGAACTGCTCATGTTGGTGCGTCGGAATTTGATGGAAGGCTTTATCAATAAAAATAATTTCTGTTTTTGTAAGAAAATCAAAATACTTTTTGTGTTTACTGATAAATTTATCGCGTGTTCCATAAACAATCCACATGGGAAGCAAATCCAATTGCTTAAGTTGAGCGGAAAAATCCGTTTTCAGTCCTGCTTTATATAGATCGAGCACCGCGTGAACATTAGCTTTTTTACAATATGTGTAAAACATTTTTTTGTCTTCTTGGGTCATTTTATGGGCATTCGCTAATAGGTTACTCAAAGCCTTTTGACCGCCGCTCGCTTTCATGATTAGAACGCCGAGCTGATATTCCATGAACAGCATTGCTGAGCCGACACAAGGAAATCCGCCGGAGAGAATCATTCCACCAACCTCATTGGGGAAAGTCAGTGCATAAGAAAGAGCTATTAAACCGCCGCTTGAGTAACTGGAAAGGATTGGCTGCTTCAATTGAAGTTCTTGAATGAGTGTTCTAAGATCAGCGACATGATCCGGAATCACACGTTCAAGGGAACGAGAAGGTTGATAACTGCTCCGTCCATGTCCTCTTTGGTCATATAAAATAATCTGTGCATGTTCGGATAAAATCTTTTGATAATGAAAAACGACATGGCCCATTAAAGGGGGATGAATGAAGATAATGGGTCTCCCTTTTCCACTTTTTTCGTAATACAAGCAAATGTCCTTTGTCGTGTTGATATACGGCATCGTAAGTCTCTCCGAGTGATCGTTTTATATTAGAATGCTTATGGCCTATTCTGCCCCTAACATTGTCATTCAAACAGTCACCTAGCATTGTTTTTAAACACACTACTGAAGGCATCTGCCTTTTAGATCATTAATGATGCACCTCGTCATTGCTAAAATTTTTCTTTAATAGCGACAGAAAACGAAACAGTTCCAATGAAAGGATTAAACCACTGACCCATACTGCTCCGAAAACATATCCTGCCACGAGATCACTTGGGGTAATGCCGAAGGCGCTGATTGCGCTTGCTGTGTAAGCAAGCAAAACGATTAAGAAGAAAAATAATTCGGACATACTGATCATGTACTTTTTTTGATGGCGTACCAGCATCATCAAAAAATACCCTAAGAGAATCAGCAGCATCATCGACTTCTTATTTGGAAAATCCAGACTCATGTAGGTTCCAGTCAGAATAAAGTGAAACAGCCAGCGCACGCCGTTTGCGAAGATAAATCCCCCGGATAATGTCAGCCCAAGAAAAAGCAGTTCAAGCCATTTGTCCCTGTTATTAAGAAGAATTGTGACCGCTGTAAGAATGATGATTACAGAGAGTGTTGACCAGGAAGACAATCCATAAACATGCTGCAGCGCCTGCTGCCATTGATTATCCACAATGAATGAAACAATTCGTCTGGAAACCTTGTCGAACGGCACAAATTCATTGCTGAGAAAATCCTGGATCATTCCTGCCATCAAAGTGATGAGTGAAATAAATGCAGCCAGAATCAAGAAAATAAATAGTTTGATCTTCAAAAAGCTTTTATACCGTTTAAAGGTTGCTTGAAAGAGGAGCAAAAGCGATTCCTTGATATATCTTCGATTCGTTCTAATCACGATATAACATAGCAATACGAGGGCAAGCAAAACGCTTGCCAGCACCAGCCATTTCTTGATTTCCACCTGATACTTGTCCCATTCCGGTCCTAATACATACCCAAGTGATATAAAGGTTCCGGTCCAAAGAAAAACACCGATATAGGCAAACACACTAAAGGACTTAAAGGGCAAGCGGATCACTCCGGATATAATGCTCGCGATATGCCTGATGCCGGGAACGAAGAACGAAAAAATGAGCAGAACCTTCCCATACTTTTGGTACCATTTAGATATGTGTTCCATCTTTTCCTGCCCCATATGAATGTACCGACCATATTTACGAAAGAAAGGTACGCCAAGCTTGTAGCCGATCCAATAGGAGATCGTCGCGCCGATCATGCCCCCAGCTCCCGAGGAGCACAAAGACAAGAAAAGATTCATCTGTCCATGAAAGGATAAGATGCCCACATAGCTCAGCAAGGCTTCATTTGGAATAGGAACACAAACCAGTTCAAGCATTAACGCAAAAAAAAGTGTCAAATATCCGTATTCATTCAGTAATTGATCTAAAACACTCATTCATGGTTCCTCCGCATGGCAGCAAATCCATAGTCAATTTCACTTAATAGTATTCGATTCGCTTCACCGTTACAGTACCTTTATTATTCAAAAAAATGATCCACTCTCCGATGAGAATGGATCAACGTTAATCAATAACAAGATTAAGAACTGCAAAAGCAGCGATAAGCAGCAAAATGACAAACATGCAGACCGTATCTTTTATTTTCCAAGTCAGCTGACGAAATGAAGAACGCGGCAGCTCGGAGCGATAGCCGCGGACGTCCATGACGTTGGCAAGCTCCTCCCCGCGATTCAGCGATCCGGAAAACAGCGGCAAGAAGATCGGGACCAGTGCCTTCATTTGGCGAAAAAGGGAACCTTCACCAAACACTGCACCTCGCGCCTTTTGCGCATCCATAATCCGTTGCGTTTCATCGAGCAGATTAGGGATAAAACGAAGTGAGATGGACAGCATGATCGATAATTCATCGACCGGAACATGCAGAAAACGAAGCGGACGCATAAGAAAGTTCAAGCCGTCCGTAAGTTCCATAGGCTTCGTTGTTAAGGTAACGGCAGTCGTAACGAAAATGATTGTTACGAAACGGGAAAAAATAAACAGTGCATTAATTAAACCGAATTCGGAGATTTTGATTGGCCCCCAAGTGAAATAAATGATTCCGCCGGCAGTAAAAAGAATCTGAAGGAATACCGTGAATAAAATCAACCAAATTAATGGCCGAACGCCGCGAAAGAAAACTCGGAAACCGATTTTCGTCAAGCTCATCACAAAAAAAGTAAACAGCCACAATAAAATGAGCCCCTGTCCGTTTTTCGCCATAAAAGAAATAAAAATAAAAGCAATACCTGCGATCATTTTGGCACGTGGATCAAGCTTGTGAATTGGTGAATCACCTGGAAAATAACGTCCGAGAATCAGTTTATTCATACACGTCCCACCCCGATCAAAGCCTCTGCCAGTTCTTCCTCTGTCAGGCAGACATTTGGCAATCGAATACCTGAATAAGTCTCAAATGCCAACTGGAACCGCCTCGCTTCAGGAACATCCAGCTGCCATCTGTTCAACTTTTCGCTGTCCGCAAATAGGCTGCGCACGCTTCCATGATAGACAACTTTTCCTTGATCCATGACGACCGCATCATCTGCGTAGCGTGCCGCTGTCTCCATATCATGAGTAACAAGAATAACAGTCAATCGTTTACATTTGTTCCATTGCTTAAACAGCGACATCAATTCCGCTTTTCCTGAAGGGTCAAGGCCTGCGGTTGGTTCGTCCAGTGCAATCACTTCAGGTTCCTGAGCGAGAACGCCGGCAATCGCCACTCTCCTTTTCTGTCCGCCGGAAAGTGAGAACGGCGACTGTTGAAGAATAGATTCATCCAGCCCAACTTGGCGAATCATCTTGATTGCCAGATCATGTGCTGCTTCCGGACTCGCACCGAAGTTCAGCGGACCGAAGCTGATGTCTTGTTCCACAGTTTCAGCGAACAGCTGCGATTCAGGAAATTGGAACACCATCCCGATATGCTTCCGGACTGCTTTCAACGCTTTTTTGCTCGTTTTACTGTCTATCTTAATGTTACCAACCTCTGCCCAACCGGATTTTGGAAGCAACAAGCCGTTCAACACTTTCAGGAGACTCGACTTACCGGCTCCAGTCGGACCAACGACTGCCGTAAACGTTCCCGGAGCTATTTGCAGGCTGACGTCCTGAAGAACACGAGGGCTGTGCACAGGGCCAAGCTGATAATCTGCGCTCACTTGATTCAGTCTTATTTGCATAGCCATTGGATCCATTCACTTTCCGTCAGATAGGATTCCGGAGTGCGTCGCTCTTTGCTAAGAAGCAGACGCCGCAATCGTTCGCTGAACGGTGCCTCTACGTCCATTTCCTCGCTAAAAATATCCGCAGGCAATCCACTGTTCGCCACGCTGCCGTTTTTCAACACAAGGATACGGTCACTTGCTGCTGCCTCATTCATGTCATGGGTGATGGACAAAATGGTTAATCCTTGTTCAGCCCTCAACTGTTTTAAAGTTGCCAATAGCTCTCTCCTGCTTCGAGGATCCAGCATAACAAAGGCTTCGTCCAAAATAAGCAGATCAGGATGAAGGGCAAGCACACCGGCAATCGCGACGCGCTGTTTCTGACCACCAGATAAACGGGAGGGATCTGCCTCACGATGCTCCAGCATACCGACGAGTTCCAAGGCTTCTGTTACACGTTGCCGCATGTCTTCAACCGGCATGTTGAGGTTTTCCATGCCGAATGCAACATCATCCTGCACGGTTGCTCCGATGAATTGATTATCAGGATTTTGAAAAACAATACCTGCATGACGACGAATCGTCCACTTTGTTTCCTCATTCAAGGGCATACCGCATACGAAAACGGATCCGCTCTGTGGTTTCAACAGTCCAATCAGCAGCAATGCCAAGGTAGACTTACCCGCACCATTATTACCGATAACAGACAGCCATTCACCTTTATTAACGGCAAAGGAAACAGAAGATAATGTATTGTTTTTTGCAGGTTCATATTTAAATGTCAGATCTTTAACTTGGATTATTTGCTCGTTCATCGGACATACCCTCTTTTCACAAGACAACGGCAACGAACAGTAATAACGCAACGGTTCCATTCACAAGCACCAGATTTTTCACAGCAACCACAAAGGTTTTCGATTTGACTTGAATTTGATTGAACTGTTTCACCTGTTTAGATACAGGAATGATGGCCAGCAGTGCAAGCAGCATAATCATCGGCAGTATTTTAAACAGGACACAGACAACAATTGCAGCAAAGGTCGCAGCATAGAGTCCATTAAAAAGCCAAATTGCGTAACGTTTGCCAATGTAATAGGGCAGCGTAAAGCGATGATTCTTAATGTCATCATCCAGATCGCAAATGTTATTCGCCAGCATGATATTCGCTATGGTGAACATGCACGGCAGCGAGACGAGCACGATTTCAAAGAGCAGGAGCAGATCGGCCTGCACGGTTATTGTCCGTCCTTCCCAAATCAAATTGACAATGCCTTGGTCCGTTGCGTTGACATAAACGGTTAAAAATAAAACACCGAGCCCTTCCGTGATCCCTGAAAAAATTTCACCGATCGGCATTCGTGACAGTGGAATTGGTCCGAACGAATAAAGGATGCCAATTCCAAAGCAAGCCATGCCTACGAGTAAAACAATTAGATCAGTACGTACCACAAGTACCAGTCCCAGCACCGTCGCAATCGCCAAAAGGATGACGATGGTAAACGCGACCAAAGGTTCCGAAATATGCTCCTGTCCAATGATGTTTTCTCTTCTGCGATACTCCTCACTCGTTGCTTTTCGATAATCCATGTAGTTATTAATCGCCGTTGCTGTCATATCAAAAAAGAGCATGGAAGCAAAGAAAATCGTTGTGTTGATTGGATCCAGTAGATGGAACCGGTATGAAACAAAGAGACAGCCAACAATAAAAGGAAAGAGACTGGCTAATTTGGTCTGAATTTCAACGAGTTTAAGGAACGCGCCCAGCGACATCTTTTTCACCCCTTCTTCAATTTAACCCCTTCGACACCTTCTGAAAAAAATACAGTCCTTTTTATTCTATAAGTTTAAATGCTTTATTCGTCAGCACAAAATTATTTTTTAGATTAGGTGTTATATAGACTTTCTTATCGCGCGTCACAAATACGGCCTTAATCCCCCATTTTTTCGCATCGCTCATTCCGCCTTTAAGCCCGCCCGCAAACAGGACGGTGGAAAGCGCATCTCCGTCAGTCGAAGCATCTGTAATTACTGATACCCCTGCAATGTCATTCATAAATGGATAGCCGTCAAATGGGTTCAACAAATGATGATAGGTCTTACCATTCACCTTAATGAATCGTTCATAGATTCCAGATGTGACAATGGACTGATTGGACTCCTCGATTTTCCCGACAATCGCCCCGCGCGGTTCAAAAGGATTCTGGATACCAACGTTCCACTTTTCATCTGAGGCATTCTTCCCCAGTACGTAAATATTTCCGCCAAGGTCAACAATCGCAGACTGAACATGGTTTTGCTTCAGTACGGTCACCACTTCATCGGTAATAAAACCTTTGGCAATGGCGCCTAAGTCCAACCGCATGCCTTTATTTTTGAGAAAGATCGTGTGCTTTGAATCATTGAGGATCATTCGTTTGTATCCGATTAACGGAAGCACATGGTCAATCTCGCTCTGCTTCGGTTTTCTTGCATCGGAATAGCCGATATGCCACAGCTTCGAGAGCGGTCCAATGGTCAGATCAAAACCGCCATTTGAGCGTCCGCTGTACTTCTTCCCAATCTTGATCATGCGGTAAATGTCATTAGATACTTTAACCGGCTTAATTCCTGCCTCTTCATTCACCTGATCAATCTCAGACGAATCATTCTTATCTTCAACAGTCGTCGCGTCCGCCAACTCTTCGATCCGTTTAAAAACCGGCTTAAGTACATCTGCTTTCCCTTTATCAAAAATTTTCACCGTAACTACCGTGCCCATTATAAATTCGGTCCTGCTGTATGGGCTGCTGAGAATCTCCGCCTTAACAGGCTGCGCTTTATGCCCACATCCTGTCGTAATCAGCAGGCACACGATGACCATAAACATAATACCGATCTTCCTCATCGGACTCATTCCTTCCCAATGGTTAACTGCTCCTTAGAGTAAGAAAGGCTTTAGAGCAATTCCGCGCTCTAAAGCCTTTGATGGCACTGCTTCCATTCATTATTTCTCTTGGAAAACAAGATTATCGACTTCGATTGGCGTTGTATCGCCCTTTTGAGCCGCGTTAATCAGCTGTGCCGCATAAATACGGAACGAATGACTGGAGTGTGTCGCGCCGGAGACAACATCCACTTCTTCTGCATTTTGTTTGTCAAGTAATGATTTGCTGAGTGCCGGAATATATTCTTTTGGTCCTACCCCGGATTTTGCTTTCATTGCCTTTTCATATGCGGCATTTTCTGATTTTAGTTTTCCATTTTTGTCCAGAAAATCATAATTAACTTTTGTGATCTTACCGCCTTTAACCGTCATATCAATAAATGTTTTCCAACCGGTAGTGCCCAGATTTTTTTCTGCCAACTTGTACGTTCCATCCTTCAGCTTGGCATATGCATCAATGACAATTGGTGTCGTGTCGCCTTTTTGTGCTGCCTGAATCAATTGCTGCGCATAATTAATGAAATGATTAGATGATTCGGTTGCACCGGATACGGCTTCAACCTGCTGTGCATCTTGACTGGCAACAAGTGCTTTATTCAGCTTAGGGATGTATTCCTTTGGTCCAATTCCGTTTTTCGCCTTCATCGCTTTTTCATAAGCTGCATTATCTGACTTCAATTTTCCATCTTTATCTACGTAATTATAATCAGATTTAGTAATTTTTCCGTCTTTAACTGTTATAGACATTGTAGCTTTCCATCCGTGACTGTCCAATTCCTTTTCTTTTAATGAATAAGTCCCATCTTTCAAAGGTGCTCCTGCAATTAATTTTGCGGTTGCAGGTTCACTTGACCCGGAAGCCTTTTTTTCTGTGTTTGATTTGGTAGCGTTTTCATTTGATCCGCAGGCAGCAAGCATCATGATGATTAACAACCCCAACGGTAACAATAATTTTTTAATATGCATAGCTAACACTTCCCCCTTAAATCGACATTTTGTGAAATTCATCACATTATCTTGCTCTTTCATCTTACCATGTCTATGATTCATTAGCTACATCAAAATTGTGAACGTTTTCATAAAAAGTTTTCTTGTTCATTTGCTATACCTAGACACATAGATATGAAATGTGTACTATTTAATTTAGATGGATTGTTATTTATTTCACAAATTATTTCATTTTTTTGATAGCGCTTTAATTTTGTTTTTTCGAAGGGGGAAGAATAATGGGGATTAAGAACATTGTAATTATCGGGGCCGGATACGCTGGTGTTCATGCTGCGAAAAAATTGGCAAAAAAGTATAAGAAAGATGCTTCTGTCACCATTACTTTGATTGATCAGCACTCATACCATACGATGATGACAGAACTTCATGAGGTTGCCGCGCATCGCGTGGAACCTGAAGCCATCACATTCGATTTGCGCAAACTCTTCAAACACACAAAAGTGAATCTAGTCACAGATCGGGTCAAGAACGTCGACCATGAGAATAAAACAGTGACCACTGAACATGCTGCATACAGCTATGATTATTTAATTCTCGGTATGGGCGGTGAGCCCAATGATTTCGGCACGCCGGGGGTACGCGAGCATGGCTTTACACTTATGTCTTGGGAAGACGCAATGAAGTTGCGTGAACATATTGAACACATTGTTCGCAAAGCAGCAACGGAACATGACCCCGATAAGCGGCGCGCAATGCTTACCTTCGCTATCTGTGGCTCAGGCTTTACAGGTGTTGAAATGATCGGCGAACTGATCGAATGGAAAACGCGGCTTGCCAAGGTCAATAAATTGGCAGAAAACGATATTTCTTTGTATTTAGTGGAAGCGGTTCCAACAATTTTGAATATGCTTGAGCGAAAGGATGCAGGCAAGGCAGAAAATTATATGCGCAAAAAAGGCGTTACTATCTTGACCAGTTCGCCCATTGTAGAAGTTAAAGCAGACCGTATCGTCCTAAAATCGGGAGATGAACTTCCAACGCACACCTTGATTTGGACAGCAGGAGTGAAAGCGAATTCCCAAGCAAGCAGTTTCGGCATGAAATCGGCACGTGCCGGACGTTTGACGGTCAATAAATATATGGAAGCTGAGGACTTGGATCACGTTTACGTCGTTGGTGATCTCTCCTATTATGAAGACGGCGGAAAACCCGTACCTCAAATTGTCGAAGCGGCCGAGCAAACAGCCGGAACGGCAGTTAAAAATATTGCATGTGCAATTAGCGGTGGCGAAAAATCGGCATTTAAAGGCAATTACCATGGTGTGATGGTTTCGATCGGTGCCAGATACGGAGTTGCCCATCTAGGGAGCATGCATTTAAGCGGGTTTTTTGCCATTTTAATGAAGCATATGGTCAACCTGTACTATTTCTTTGGCCTTCGCAGTGCACATTATATGTTCCATTACATTATGCATGAATTTTTCCAAACGAAGGATAAACGAAATATCCTCCGTAACTTTTCCACGCGGTACGGCAATGTACTCTGGAGTCTGCCTCTTCGCGTATTTGTCGGCGGTTTCTGGCTTAATGAAGCATTCGGCAAGATATGGGGTGAAAGTATTTGGAACAAGGTCACGTCACACTGGTCGAATTTCCATCTGCTGTTTAATGGACTTGGTAAGGATTCCTGGCTAGTCGGATCATCTGTGAAAATGCCGTTTGATTGGCTGCAGACAGCGACAACCGGTGCGAGCCAAGCGGCAAGCAGCGGTGCGGGCGACACAGCAAGTCAGTATGCCACACCTATTCTGAGCAAGATGCCATTCTGGTTTGAATGGATGATGAAGCTCATGCTCCCGAACGCAGATGTGGCCGTATTTATGCAGAAAAGCATGGTGTTTATCGAGCTCGCCATTGGTCTTGCACTTCTTGCCGGCCTGTTCACGTGGATTAGCAGCGCAGCAAGCGCAGGTTTTATCGTCATGTTTACACTAAGTGCCATGCTCGGCTGGAATAATTTATGGGCACTGCCTGCCTCCATTGCTTTAATGAACGGTTCTGGCCGATCCGTCGGATTTGATTATTGGGTTGTCCCGTTCCTGCAAAAGACATTGAGCAGATGGTGGTATGGCAAAGAACAGGCAATCTATAACGATGCTGCAGACAACGAAAGTCCCGCTCTCATTAAATCGTCGAATACAAATAATTTGAATCAATAAACCAAAAGAAGGGAAGATCAGCAGTGGGCAACTACTTAAAAATGATCAAACGCTGGGACATTATTCTTATAACGATACTTGTTCTGATCTCTTTTCTTCCCTTCACTATTTTCAGTGTGGTCCAAGCGAAAAGTAATAATGATCCAAACAACATCAATGTTGCAGTAATTTCTGTGGATAATAAGGTCGTCAAACGCATTGTACTCACAGGTAATGTAAAAACCCAGCAATTTGATGTTCACGACCTTGGCGGCGATTGTAATACGATTGAAGTGAAGAAGAACCGAATCCGGGTCAAAAGCGCCGATTGTCCCGACCAAAATTGTGTGCTGACCGGCTTTATATCTAAACCCGGCCAAACGATTGTCTGTCTGCCTCATCGTGTCGTTATTGAAATTAAAAGCAATCACGAACCGTCACAGGATATCATTGTCAGTTCATAAGGCGGCAAAGGAATCTGGTACTTATGACAAAAAATCAGCTGAATGCTTATATCGCACTGCTCGCCGCCCAAGCGGTGGTCATTAGCATGTTCGAGAACGCCATACCTTTTCCTTTTGCTGTGGCACCCGGGGCTAAGCTTGGGCTTGCGAATATCATCACATGTATGGCACTCTATACGCTTTCAACGAAAGATACACTTAAAGTACTCACCATTCGGCTGATCTTGGCAACATTGCTCGGCGGCACCATTTCCACATTCATGTACAGCGCAGCCGGTATCGTGCTGAGTTTTTTAGGGATGTGGCTTGTCAAAAAACTTGGTCCTGATCGTGTCAGTTTGATTGGTGTGAGCACAACCGGAGCTATTTTGCATAACATCGGACAACTCATTGTCGCAAGCTGGATTGCGCAAACATGGACGGTGCTTCTCTATCTTCCGGTACTGTCTTTTGCCGGTATTCTAGCAGGCATTGCGATCGGTGTCATGGCTAATTATTTGTTAAATCATGTCGAGAAATTACACAATTACCGAAGTTTGCGGGAATTGAATGAATAAGGTGCAAGATTGGTGGTGAAACAGATGGGCATTCATAAAATGTGGAAATCGTATCCGGAACTTAATGATGAGCTTGCGGATGTGCTTAAACTGATCGAATCCTATATTCGTGTACGAGACACAGCTATTCAGGATAAAATACTCGCCATGATTCGATCGGGAGGAAAGATGCTCCGCCCTGCTTACTCGCTTTTATGCGCACATATTGGTCCGGAATCGGAACGTGCGCGGCCAAAAGCAGTGGCGGCAGCACTCGAATGTCTGCACATGGCAACCTTGGTTCATGATGATGTCATTGATAAAGCGGACACGCGTCACGGCCAGACAACCGTGCATGTGGATTATGGAAATAAACTCGCCGTTTATACTGGAGATTATTTGCTTACACTCGCCTTTTCTATTCTTTCCAAATATGCGGATTCCGTTCCTCAAGTGAACTTCCGCGGCTTTGAAGCAGATAAAATTTTGGCCGGTGAACTGGCGCAATTACATGGACAATACCGTGCGTCCGTTTCTGTCAAGCGGTACCTTTCTCAAATTTCAGGAAAAACGGCGCAATTATTTGCGATCAGCTGCTATGCCGGTGCATTAGCAAGCAGGGCGGATGAAAAAGCTTCTGCACACGCCTGGCGAATGGGGCATCATATTGGCATGGCTTTTCAGATCATTGACGACTTGCTCGACTACCAGGGGAACAGTCAAACACTTGGAAAGCCGGTGATGAGTGATATTCGGCAAGGCATTTACACCTTACCGCTCATTTATGCCGTCAAAGCTGATCCTGACTCCCTTCGATCGTATCTGATTAAGGGAAAAGAACTAAATGACGAGGATATTCATGCTCTTTTAGGACTGATTAAGAAGCACAATGGAGTAACAAAATCTTTGCTTATAGCTCAGAGATTTACACAAAAAGCACTGAATGAACTACGGCAGCTTCCTGACGGTGCATACAAATCAACCCTTGAAAAGCTGACCAAGTCGTTGCTAGACCGAAAAATGTAAGAAGGGGATAACCTTCAATGTTGTCATCAAAGTCTCTTGTTCGCGTTATAATAGAGGCAATGATACGCACTGGAGGTTATTTTTATGAAAGAAATAACGATTACACTTGGTGACATTACAACGGTGAAAGTCGATGCTATTGTCAATGCGGCAAACACCTCCCTGCTTGGCGGCGGAGGCGTCGACGGCGCGATTCACCGTGCGGCAGGGCCTCAGCTTCTGGCCGAATGCAGGACGCTGAATGGCTGCCGAACTGGTGAAGCAAAAATCACAAAAGGTTATCGGTTACCATCCAAGTATGTCATTCACACACCAGGTCCCATTTGGCAAGGCGGCACTCATCATGAACGGGAATTATTGAGAAACAGCTATGTGAACAGCCTTAAGCTTGCAGAAGTCCATGACTGTCGAACGGTTGCCTTTCCCTCGATCAGCACCGGTGTCTACCATTTCCCGCTTGAACGAGCCGCTCCGATCGCGATTACGGCTATTCAAGATTTTTTACAAAGCGCTAATTTTGTTGAGCAGGTCCAAATGGTGTGCTTCGATGCCGGCACAAAACAAGCCTATGACCATGCATTAACCCAAGTGAATGAAGCATGAGCGAGCCTGATCAGTGTTCCATTAAACCCTGCGTTTAATTCTGAAGTACTGCTCGATTAAAGTCCATTGAACCTGAAAAAAAACGGCCGACACACTTTCAATTTGAAGGCGGTACTGCTTTCGTTTCATACATATGCTCTTACTACGCAGTAAAGACGGACTGGGCACTATCTATATTTTCGTCTTTTTGGATTTTGGCAGTTAAGTTAAACATTCGCTCTGTTCGGTTGAACCTTCCAACGGTTAGGTTGAACTTTTCGAGTGTTGGGTTGAATTTCTGCTCTTCGGTTGAAATTAGTTACAACTTTTTAGAAGTTCGTTACAATTTTCGGGTCGTTCGTTACGATTCTGAATCAAAGCTGATTGCTGCGCCTCTTCCGTCAAACGCGAATCAGAACCATCACCTCACATTATTGACTATTAAACCTTGTCCTCTGTTAACACCATTGAATAAAAGGGATACACGCTTCCATTTGACTTGACCATCATCGTTTTTTCTATTTTGAATCCCACACGTTCATAGACTTTCAGTGCTCGTTCATTGAAAACGGCTACCGACAATGAAAACATAGATGGGTTGAATTTTTCTTCAGCAAAGTTCAAACCTGCTTGGATAAACGCCCGACCTAGTCCCTTTCCTGTCAAGTCCGGTCTCAACCCTAGACCCATTTCAATTGTTCCTGAATCATTAAAATAACAAAAAAAGCCAATTAATCTATTTTGATCATCATAAACAGAGTAATAGGCATCCTTTCTTGCTTTTGAATCCAGTAATTCTTCCAAATCCTCTTCGTCATTTTTGAAATCATAGAAAGAATACGGCTCCTCATAGTGCCAATCCGCAATGACCAGTGCGTCTTGATCATTCATTGGCCTAAATATATAGTTTGTCATGGTTTCCTCCATTTTTACGTTACAGTTGCGCCACAATCCATTGCGCCGCTGTGAGAAAATTGTCTGCGATATAATCAGGTTCAACCTCAGCCCATGTATGTCGATAGTCATGCAGTGAGCTCTCGCCTCATCCGGTTCGAACCAAAATTTTCTTGGCTCCGGCTGCATCAGCTGCCTGCATATCCGTGCCCGTATCCCCGATAAACATGGTTTTTGATAAATCTAAATGATATTTTTCCGCCGCTTCGAACAGCAAGCCCGGCTTCGGTTTTCGACATGTACACTCGTCATCAGGACCATGTGGGCAGATGAAGGCATCATCAAGATCATCGGATTTGAATTCCTCGTAAAAATCATCCATTGTTGCCTGACCTTTACTGATCCTCCACTGATTCGTGCAAGCAAAGAGCGGGATTCCTTGAGCTTTCAGCAGATGAATTGCGTCTTTGCTGTAAGCATACGGTTGAAAATCACAAGGATGAATAAAGTGACCCGTTCCGCCAATCGTTCCGTCACGATCAATAAACACGGCTTGAATTTCTGTCATCAATAACAAATTCCCCCTATTTATTCTTCCTCTACCTCCATATTAAGCTTTTCTTAAGAAAATATCTTTACAGTAGATGTATGGAATTTTGAACAACTAAAGGGAGAATGGTCTATGGAACGTATGAGCAAAATCAATTATTGGTTAGGAATTGTTATCGCCGCTGCGCTGCTGCTCGAGTCCGCATTTGGGATTTACAGCTTTATACAAAGTAAACAGCAGGCACAATCCTTTCAAAGTAATGCTTCACAAAACATGCCGAATTTTAATGGAGGAAACGGGTCAGCAAGTCCTTCCAGTGGTTCCAACGGCGCTCCACAGTTCGGCGGCGGTTCGGGATCGCAAAAAAGCGGACAGCGTCCATCCGGAATGAGCGCACGCTCAGGAGCGCAAGCAAGTCCCGTTCAACTAGTCATTCATATCATTTCATTAATTTTGGCCGTTGCCGCACTGATTATGACCGCAATTATCGGCAGAAACAACGCACGGAAAAGAAAAGAATTGATGGAGCAGGAAAAATTAACACAAGAATAAGAAACACAGCAGCCCCTCGCAAATGTTTTTGCAGGGGGCTTTTTTGTGATATCCAATTCATCCAAATTAATGAATACTTCTCTTCCGCACCGATTGGTGTAGTGACGGATCTGAATTTCTAGCTCAAACCTTTTCGCTACCACTGAGAAGGCTCCGCTCGCTCGGCAGCAACAGTGAGAGCAAGGCGGCGACCAGCGGTAAAAGCGCAAGAAAGGCAAAAATGGCATTGACACCATAGAGATCGGACAGCCAGCCAATCATCGTCGCACCAATTCCGCCGGCACCAATCCCGAATCCAACCATCAGCCCGGAAACCAAGCCGATATTCTTCGGGAACATCATTTGCCCGTAAACAACCGTAACGGCAAATGATGAGAGGACAAAGAAACCGAATAGGAAAAGAATAATGATTGATAGTACACCGTGAACATGCGGAAGCAGCCATGCAAAGGGAACCGTTACGGCCATGGAAATAAACAGCAGCCATTTACGACTGATCCGATCCGAAACACGGCCGCCGATGAAGGTTCCGAGTGCACCGGCGCCAAGAAACAGGAAGGTCAACAGATCACCGTATTTGAGCGCAATCCCCTGGTGCAGATAAAGAAACGGCAAAAATCCAGCGACACCGATCTGTGTCCATGACCGGAGAATAACAACAACGGTCAGCAAACAGAGTCCGGCAACATGATTGCGGCCTTTAATCTTTTTCTGTCGTGCTTTATTTTCTGCAAGACTGCGTTTATACCATGGCATGACGGAAAGCACTAATGCTAAACCGGCAACCGTGGCCAAAACAAACCAGCCCAGTCCATGAAGCCCGGTCGCAATCAGGAATAGGGGAAGAAGCAGCGGTCCTACGGATTGGCCGAAATTGCCGCCGACCTGAATAATCGCTTGTGCAGTTCCTCTCGCTGTGCCCGCCGCCATATAGGCGCCGCGCATCGCTTCCGGATGAAAAATTCCCGAACCGATTCCGGATAATCCAACGAGGATAAGAAGGACCCAATAAGCAGGAGCATAACCTGAAGCCGTGAGACCAAATCCCGTTAAACAAATCCCCACCGGCATAAACCACGTTTTCGGATTCTTATCTGTGATGACACCGAATATGGGTTGCGCCACAGATGATGTCAGCATGGACACGAACAAAATAATGCCGGCTTGAAAATAGTTCAGATTAAAAGCATCTTTGTATAAAGGCAAAAGTGCAGGCACAAGTCCGGTCGTCATTAAGTCATTAATAAAATGGACACCGCTGAGACTGAACAATTCCCGCCTCGCTGCCAGCCTTGGTTTGACAGCCGTCTGATTCTCATTTTTTAATGCAAGATTCATTGCGTTCATCCTCCTTGACCACTGCAAAATCATTTACATTTTTTTCGAACACTCTTAGACTAACAAGGAAACGACAATAAAGCCTGCAGTATCCTGCTCACCTTTAGCACAATTTTGACTGAAAGGGATTTCTCAATGAAAAATGAAACGAATTATTCACCGAAACGAAATGGCAACCGTCATGCCTACTTGGACATAAATTTAAGAGAAGGATTGGGGTATGGTTGGAGATATCAGGAAAATTGGCACGAGGAAATGCAGTTTTACTATGTTGTGAGCGGTCAGGGACGCATCCGATGCGAATCGGACGTATTTGATTTACATGCAGATGAGACACTTCTCGTCAACTGCAATGAACTGCACGTGATTGAGAGTCTTTCAACAAAATTAACCTTCTATTCCATTCGCATTGATCTTACGTCTATGTTTCAGGACATGCCCGATCTGCACAAGGTAAACTATGTTGAACTGCTTATGCAGCAGCGCATTGTGTTCAACCGTTTTATTGATAAAAAGGAACCGATTACTCCCTTACTGCGCCGATTAATTCGCGAGCAAACGGCTCGGCGGCCGGGGTTCGAACTCGCCGTGAAATCGGATATGCTTCAAATTCTGCTCATTCTGATCCGCAATCACATTCAAAAAGTGTACACGAAGAAACGCTTTGACTTGAAGCTTAACAGTTTGAACCAATTAAAATCAGCATTTACCTATTTAAATGACCATTATAAAGAGGCCATTACTGTTCACGATCTGGCAGCACGCGCGCACATGAGTGAAGCGCATTTTTGCCGCACATTCAAAAAATTATATGGTCGATCCGTTATCGCCCATATGAATGAATTACGCGTCGACAAAGCAGAACAATTACTGCAGAACACGCCGTTGACCATCACAGAAATCGCCTTCTCGGTCGGTTTCAACGACGCAAACTATTTTAGTCGCGTATTCAGGAAAAAAAGAGGTCTATCGCCGCAGCAAGCACGCACTTTAAAAGAGAAATAAATGAATTGCGGTCATTTTTTTATTCTCTGAGCTGATTTCCATGAAACACCTTGACTGCTATTTTCATCAACAGTTTCACCTTTTTTCCATGCGGACATGAGGAATACCGTCAAGCACGAAAATTTCAGATGCTGGCTCAAAACCAAAAGGAGTATATAAAGACTGAATGTATTCCTGTGCCTCAATGGCAACCGGCATATTCGCAAATCGTTTCTTAATTACCCTTAGTACTTTGGCGACGAGCAATTGGGCAAGACCCTTGCCACGGCAATCTTCGCGGACAAGCAGCCGACCGAACGATACCCCGTCATCCATCTCAAAAATACGAGCATAAGCTGTGATCGCTCCGTCCTCATCCGTCGTGAAGACATGCAGACTAAATAAGTCATAAGGATCTACTTCATGGTAAGGACATTCCTGCTCAACCACAAAGACATCGACCCGCGCTTTGTAAATCTCATATACTTCCTTTCCAGTCAATTGATGAAAGTTTTTAACTGTCCATTGTAGACGATCCATGGTTTTCACTCCCAGTATGTCATTGTGTTTCAATAGATTATCCAGCTTGGAGGATTATCTAAAACTTATTCTTGCGGCTGATACCATTTTGGAATCATTGTTTGAAAATGGTCATATGCATCGAGCGTTTGCTTAATTTCGCGTTTCATGACCTTCACTTCATGCTCCCCATAGTCGATCGCCCATGGGATCGAACTCAGCATGTTGGTCGCAATGTATATTGCCATTAATGGAAAAAATGTATCCGGCACTTTATTTTCAAAATATCCGTTAATCCTGCCGGTTGCAAATGCGGGGCTTGTGCCTGCACACCAGGTGATGCGGTTAAATTCTTCCCAGGGATCGCCGTAATCCATTCGATCGAAATCAATCACACCAATTTCATGTTCTTTTGAAATCACCATATTCCCGCAATGAAAATCGCCATGCTGAAAAGTTTGCGGCCGACCCTTTAGGAGCGCTCTGTTTGCTTCTATAACATTTATGATCGACTGGTCATGATCAACTCTGATTCCACAAGTCTTATAAACGGCAAGCTTGCGATCAATCTTATTGTTATAAAAATCACTCCACGATGGTCGTGTGGCAGGTGCGGCAAGTCTATGAATCTGTCTCATGATTTGTCCCGCAGAATAGCCAAGCTTGTACTGTTCTTCAAAGTTCAGCTTCGGCAAAACGATTGCAGCCTGCTCACCACCGATCCACGTCATGATCGTATAACATTTTCTTCGTTCATCGCACCATCCAAAGGCGATCGGCTTTGTCACGTTGCAGGTTAAATCGTTTAAACCATTTAACGCCTCAAATTCTCTCTTTCTGCGTTCATAGAGTGCTCCTTCAGACAAGCGCAGCAAATAATTCTGATTTTGTAATCGAAACGTATATTTGTGATCGTGCGACCAGCCCGCATTGAGCGGATGCAGCTGTCCCCAATCCGTTGATCCCGGTATGCCAAGAAAAGCAGTCATAGTGTTTTCTCCTTAATCTGTCAATCAATGAAAAGCCCCATGTGGATTGAGTCATAGAACACGCCGTCAATAAGAAAATCGCGTGTAATGACACCTTCCTTTTCAAATCCAAAGGATTGATAAAGGTGGATGGCACGCGCATTATCCGAACGCACACGCAGGTTGATCTTACGGATGATCTTGGTTTCTTCGCTCCATTCAATCATTCTCGCAATGAGTGCTTTTCCGATTCCCTTGCTCCAGTAATCCTTACGCACACTAATCCCGAACTCGCCAGTGTGCGCCGTTCGCTTCTTCGTTCCCCCTGCAAAATTTAAAGTTCCTGCAATTTGTCCGCCATATTCGGCGACCAAGTACAATGCGTTTTCTCTTTTTGCATAATCCTCAAAGATCGCTTCTTCTTTTTCAATCGTCAGATGCAGTTCTCCTGCAGAACCAAAAGTCAAAAAATCAGATTCGCCGGCAATTTTTTGTAAAAAATCGATCACATCTGCGGCATCCGGCCTTCTCGCTTCTCTGATTAGAATATTTGAATTTCCCATGCTCGTCCCGCCCCGCTGATTCATATGTATCACTTAATATAACACATTGTTCATCGTAAATTGTCTGCCATCTCTTTCACCAATCACTTAGTGAGGCAAATGCCATGGCAGCAAAAACTAAGTAATTTGATCGGTCAGCCTGTGGGTATTTCTTTGACCAATGGGCAAGGCGTATCAGGCATTTTATGCGGCGCATCCGGAGGACAAATTTTTGTGGTCGAATATCTCTACCAATCTCAATTTGCGCTCAAACACTACGATGAACAGATGATTCAAGACATTAACCCCTTCCCTCCATGTGCCCCACACACAATCGGATGATCATTGACAGAGCCGGACACTTTTACGGCTCTTTTTGAAAATTACAAGAAGATTAGGATTTTAAGTTGAGTGCATATAAAAGACGGACTACGAAGTATATATATTTTCATCTGTTCAGATTCTGACAATTCGGTTGAACTTTCCAGAGATTGGGTTGAACTTTTCATTTGTTAGGTAGAACTTCTATTCTTCGGTTGAACTTTTACCCCGTTCGGTTGAATTTTCCGGAGATTGGGTTGAACTTTTCATTCGTTTGGTTAAACTTCTATTCTTCGGTTGAACTTTTACCCTGTTCGGTTGAATTTTCCGGAGATTGGGTTGAACTTTTCAGAGATTGGGTTGAACTTTTACCCCGTTCGGTTGAATTTTCCGGAGATTGGGTTGAACTTTTCATTCGTTTGGTTAAACTTCTATTCTTCGGTTGAACTTGATCGGATTTAAATCAGACCTTGTTTCGCCTTAGATATTACTGTTCAGGAAGGAAAGTTTCTTTCTTTTTTGCGTACACATGCAAAAGAGCCGGGGATCATTACCCGGCTCTACAGAATTCGCATTTTTTTATTTAGTAATCGTCTCTTTCAAGCTGCTAATAAAAGCATCGACTGCTTCTTCTTTTGTCGCCCATGACGTGACAAGACGAGCGGCAGAATAGCGTTCATCAACTCTTTCCCAATCGAAAAAATGGAACTGCTGGTGAAGCTCGTTAAGCAATTCATTAGGCAGGATTGGGAAAATCTGATTGGAAACAGGCGGTGTCAAGAATTCATATCCGGCCTCTTTAATCGCTTCGGCGAGCTTCATCGCCATCGCGTTAGCATGGGCAGCGAGATCAAAAAACAGATGGTCACGGAATAATTCGAGAAACTGAATGCCGGTTAGCCTTCCTTTGGCAAGCATGGCTCCCCGCTGCTTCATCATATATCGGAAATTTTCCTTAAGTACGTCATTGCAGATCACGAGTGCTTCACCAAGCAGCGCGCCGTTCTTTGTACCGCCGACATAAAAGGCATCGACAAGCTGCGGCAGATCGCTGAGCTCCAGATCATTTGCCTTCGATGTCAGTGCAGACCCGAGACGCGCACCATCCAAATAGAGGAGAAGCTGGTGGCTCTTGCAAAACGCGCTGATCGCTTTCAGTTCGCTGCTTGTATAAACAGCGCCATTTTCGGTCGTATCAGATATGTACACCAATTTGGGCTTGACCATATGCTCATCGGGATGAGCGTCAAGCATCGATTGGATCCCTTCAGGCGTCAGCTTGCCGTCTTTTGCACATGGTACAGCCAGTACTTTATGACCGGTCGCTTCAATTGCACCCGTTTCATGAACATTGATATGTCCGGTTACGGCGGCGACTGCCGCTTCATAAGGACGTAAGAAGGCGGCAATTGCCGTCATATTGGTCTGCGTGCCACCGGTCAGAAAATGAATGTCTATATCTGCATCATTCATTCTTTCCTTAAGCAATTCAGCGGCTTTCAATGAATACTGATCTTCACTATAGCCCTCTTCCTGGACTAGATTCGTTTCGATCAACGCGTTCAAGATTTGCGGATGCGCGCCTTCACTATAATCATTTTTAAAGCTGTACATTGCGATGAATCACCTCAGCTGTCTGATTTTTCAACTCATTACTTGGACTATAGCACAGTCACGCGGACAGCGGAACCCATTTCCATTAACCGCCATAATAAAAGCCGGTTTCCTTCATCGTGAGCGGATCACCCTCGCGATGAACGCCGACGTTGATTACTTCACCAACATAAATATAGTGGTCACCGATTTCTAATCGATCAACAACCTTACATTCGAAAAAATTCAACACGTCTTTAAAAATCGGACAACCGGTCTCTTCTGTAGTGAATTCATAACCTGCGAGTTTATTATCTTCAACTTCAAGCGGTCGAAAAAAGGCAGTGACCATATCCTTTTGTCCACTTTCCAGTACATTCACACTGAAGACTCCACTTGAGGCGATTTGCTGTTGCGAACGAGTACCCGCTTTAACGGCTATAGTGACTAGCGGTGGTTCGAAGGAGGTCTGAGTTAAAAAGTTGCCTGCAAAAGCATTCACACCGCTTTCATCTTTTGTCCCAATGAGGTACAAACCATAGGTGATACTGCGAAGTGCTGTTTTTTTCGTTTTCGGATCCAATTTGCTTACTTCCCTTCTCTGTTTGTGTTCACATTTTTGCCATATATTCATTATAAAGCAAATCGTATACCTTCCCTAATCTTTAATTTATTTTGAGACAAGATACCGATTTTTTAATAGAAAAGGCGCGTACAAATGTTGCTTTTTTCTCCATTCATGCTGTTCGCTTACTCGCCCAAGTCAACTTTTTCATAAGGTATCAAAGTAGATGAAGTAGATCATCTGCAAATTCACCAAAGAAAAGGAGCTCGATTTTATGTTTTATGATCAACCAAATATCCCAGCAGACTGGCAGGTAACCAGTTGGACACGGGAAGACGCATCATCGATGGGTTATAACAGCAGCAATACATTTCCAGTATTTGATATCAGCAAGGTGAAGTCGCTTGATCCGGAGCGCGATATCTGGGATAACTGGCTTGTTGTGGATGAAGAAGGAAAAACGGCTGACGTGAATGGATACAACATCCTGATTGCCCTAGGCGCGCCAGTAGGAGATCTCAGTCAGGCACGACTGATGTATTTTTATTCTAAACAAGATGAAAACAGCTGGGCACCGGGCGGCTATGTATTCGCCGATCGATTAATTGAAGATACTCAAGAATGGTCAGGATCGACCATTTTCACTGAGGATGGCTACTTGCAGTTCTTCTACACCATTGCCTCATCCTATCAAGATCCTGAAACAGGAATCTACCAAACCAACCAGCGTTTTGCGACTGCAAAAGTTCCTGTTGCGGCAGACAGCGATAAATTACAGCTGCTTGACCCGACCTACCATGAACTTCTGATCGAGCCGGACGGTTATTTGTATCAGAGCGTAGAGCAAGCGTCGCGCCAAGAACAGCGGTTCCCCGTACAGCATCGCGCTGATCTCGGAAGCGACCAGGTGAATAATTTTACATTCCGCGATCCGCATTACTTTAAAGATCCGGCGGACGGAACCGAATACCTTCTGTTCGAAGCCAACACCGGCGAAGCATTGAATGCTGAAGGGACGGTCCGTGATCAATTTATCGGTGCTTTTCCGGAAGGCTATCAGCCGTCTGCAGACGACCTAAAAGCAAACGGATGTGTTGGCGTGCTGAAGCTGAGTAGCGAACGGACAAAAGCAGATTTTCTGCCGCCGCTGCTCACCTCTAACCTTGTCACAGATGAAATTGAACGGATTAATGTCATCGTTCGCGGTGATCTCTATTACTTGTTTGTCGTAACTCATGGAAATAAAATGACTGTTGACGGTAACGACTTAGTCAACCGTGATTTTATGATTGGTTTTGTGTCCAGCGAGCTGTTTGGCCCCTACGTACCACTTAATAAAACAGGGCTGGTCATTACGCAAAAATCACCCGGCGATCCATATGTCGGACAGGAAAATAACGAGCAGTATGTCTACTCATGGCTCGTCGTTCCTGCAGAAAACGGACGCTTTGTTGTGATCAGCTACAGCAATTTCTCCTCTGACTCCAAAGGAACGGTACAGAAAATAAAATCAGCCGGACCGGTGATCGAACTGCTGATCAGTGGGACAAGTACCCGAGTCGGCCGAATTCTCGGGACATTTGATCCCGCAGGATCCTCTGAACCTCTTGTTTGACAATATCTCGATAATGTCTTTCATGGCATTTGAAAAAGTACAGAGAAAAAAGTGACTTTGCGCTAAAAGAAATTTATGAAGCAATTCAAAAAAGCGAGCGAAATCTTAACATGATTTCGCTCACTTTTTTACGTATTACGGATTCTTTACTGATCAGCATGGATCCTTCCATCAACGACCGGCAGCAGTGCTTCTCCGCTCAACAAGAATAGTGTCATGCCAAGTTCCATCAGGCATCTGTGCGATTTTCTCACGGTAACCAATTTCGCGAAACCCACATTTTTTATGCAATGCGCGGCTAGCCTTATTTTCCGCAATAATCGCGGATTGAAGCGTCCAAAAGCCTTGTTTTTCAGAAGCCGCAATCACCGCGTTCATCAAAGCAGTTCCTATGCCATGCCCTCTGCCCTCCGAACGGATGTATATACTCACCTCGGCAACGCCTTTATAGCAGCAGCGGCTGGAAACGGGACTCAAAGCGATCCATCCAAAAAAACGCCCATCTGCCTTTGCTGCAAATCGACATGTCTCTAAATGAGCCTCATTCCAATCCTCCCAACTTGGGGCCTCATTCTGAAAGGTTGCTCTTCCTGTTTTGATTCCTTCGATGTAAACAGAACGCACTTCTTCCCAATCAGAAGGCAAAATGGGCACAATATGCACATCAAATAGTTCTGTCAACTTCTCCTGCTCCTTTCGTGCATCCGGCTTTTTTCCGAAACATATCCCTCTACTAATCTATAAATTATAGAATTACAATTTGTTTAGATCCGGATATTCAAAAACAAACCACAGGCATTTGCCTGCGGTTTGTTTGGTTGCTTCAGCATTATACACGTGGAATGATTGTCTGAATGCGTTTGAGTCTTGGCGCGAGCAGAACAACCACGAATGGTGTCAGCGCAATCGGAACAACGTCTGCAATGCCGATCCATACAACGCAGTACCAGTAGCCGAGACCTGTGAAGAACGAAAGCGACAGGCTGGTTGCAAGAATCATCAGGCAGCCGAACAACAGTGACCAGAACAATGATTTCCAAATAAACGAAGTCTTGTTCACGAGCAATTCGTCAAGCGACTTTTTCCGTGTCATGACATAAGCAGGAAGCGCGGCACTGAGCGCTACCGTGATTCCATCGGCAATCAATGTATGCGGCGCGATGAAATATCCGCCAAGAAGTGACCAAACCAATGTGCCGATATAGCCGGCGAAAAATCCGGAAACCGGGCCGAAAAGGAATCCAATAGCAGGAATAATAAACGCAAAAGTTCTGAAATGAACGGCACCCGGGATCAGCGGAATCGGGCTGCCGTAAGCCCAAAGCACGCCGGTAAATACACCGAAGATAACAAAGAAAATGATGTTGACAAAGGTGAATTTTTTCACTACGTAACGCCTCCTCAATAATTTGTTTTTGCAAAAGTAGATAGTATATCTTTAAGCTCTTTGACCGCATAGTCAAACAGCCTTTTGCCTTTTTCAGCAGTTGCATAGGTTGGCGCACCAATCACGCCGCTTTTGGTGACATCGCTTGTTTTCCAGCCGGCATTGTATGGCCCGAACAAGGTCACAAAATCGTTGTCACGCAGGGCCTCAATCGGATCTTCATCGACTGCAAGCTCCATATGCACGGTCTCCGGCGCCGCATGCAGCATCAGTGAGGTTTCCAGCTCGCAAGCATGGAAAACGCCGTATTTCCCAGACTGCTTTAACCCTTTGAGTCCCTTGTCCCAGAATGAGGTGAACCACCAATCGAAGACAAAGACATCCATGCCGAAATCAATTCTCAGGTCGCGGCTGATCATGTTGAGCATGTCCGTATTCCCGCCATGGCTGTTAAAAAGCACAAGCTTCTTAAATCCACTTTTGGCGATGGCACCGGCAATATCATGCAGCACCGCATAATAAGTCTGCGTGCCATAAGTGAGCGTACCGGCAAAACCCATATGTTCATTGCTCTTGCCAACATTCAGCAGCGGAGCAAAAAGCAGCGAACCTTCATCGAATTTCTGTGTCTCAATAAAATGGTCAATGAGCGTGGACAAAATAATAGCGTCTGTCCCAACCGGTAGATGCGGGCCATGCTGCTCGGTCGCCGCTGTCGGCAGGAACACAATCGCCGAATCTTTGTCAATGGCCGCAATCTCATCTCTCGTTAAGTTTTCCCATTTTGAAATCATTGCATGAATCCCCCTGTCCCTTGTAATAAATTCACAATCTTCAAATATTATTGACTGCAGTCAAGGAAAAAAAACATTTCCTGACTAAATCTGAATATAATAGTTGATCTGCAAGATGATCGTCAGCACTGTGGCAATAACAGTCACCGATGCAAAGAGTGCATCGGAATACGTTGCCTTGATCATTTTGTAAGAGGTACGCTTCACTTTAAAATTCAATTTGTAGTAATGCATGGCAAGCGAGATCGCATGGCCCTTACTGAGCACTCGGAACAGCAGCGGCAGTGAGATGATCACATAATTTTTCATCTTCGCAAATGCACTGCATTTATCGACTTCAAGCCCACGTGATTTCTGTGCTTCCATGATCGTCGCAAACTCCTGAACAATCATTGGAATGATCTGAAAAACGAGACCGACCCCGAAAGCGACGGCATAGGGTACGCGCCACGATTGCAACCCGAGAATAATCTGGCTGAAGTTCGTCGTCAGAATCACTGTGTAAAAGGCCGAAATCATTAAGAAAATGCGCAAGGCATATACGGCACCTTTATAAAAGTCGAACCAATCCAAGCTGAATACATAATGATTGCTGAAAATTGTGAATGCTGCCCGGTATATGGTCGGTCCCTCGTTAATGGTGAACGCTCCGAGCACCAGCCATAACAAAAAGATAAATAACAGAAGCACCTTGACTTTGTTTGCCAGCACAAGCATATACTTGCCGATGCGGCCAATCAGCCAAATCGCCAGAAATACGAGAAACAGGAACAAGAGCGCGACGCCACTTTTCACAAAAGAAGTCAGAACGGACATGATAATGAAAAAGACAAACTTTGTTCTCGGATCAAGTCGGTGCAGAAACGAATTCAATTCCACGTATTGCAAAAAGTCACCCATTGCTCGCACCTCCTGTAAAGCCGTCATTCTTTATTCCTGCTGCAATGGCATCTGCGAAACGTTCCGCGTCGCAAGCAAGGGTTTTAAATCCAAGCTTCTTAGATAAACGAACCACTGGAGGCAAATCAATATGGATCTTCTCAAAGAGCGCTTCATTGTCCGCTAACTGCTGCACGCTGCCTTCTTCCAGCTTCGAAGCATGGTCAAGTACGAGTAATTCATCGGACAGTTTAAAGACGAGCGGAATTTCATGGCTGATCAAGATTACCGTCTTGCCCTTGTCCTTCAGATGCTTTATGATGCCCTCCAATTGATTGCGCAAATGAAGATCCATCCCTAAGGTCGGTTCATCCAGTATGATCACATTGGCACTTGAAAACAGGACCGACAGAATCGTCAATAAATGCTTCTTGCCCATGGACAGATTGACCGGAAGCTCTTCCTTATCCTTGAGCAAATCATATTTTTCAAGAACAGATAGTGCCTCTTCTTCACTGAATGGAACGCCTTGAGCACGTGCACAAAAGGTTAATTCCTGATAAACATTTTCTTCAAAAAGCATGTGTTCAGGATGCTGAAATACGAGAATAATATCGCGACTGATTTCGGCTACAGATTTGTCTGAGGTTTCCGCACCCAGGTAGGCAACCCTGCCTTCAGTCGGGCGGTACAGTCCATTCAGATGCTTCACTAAGGTTGTTTTTCCAGAGCCGTTTTGCCCCAATATGGATATGATTTTTCCTTTTTCAAACCCGGCATCAATATGGTTCAATGCCTGAAACCCGTCTTGAAAACTCTTGCTGAGATCTGTTACCTCAAGCACATTTTCTGCATGTTCTTCAGATGGATCCAATGCAGCTGCCGCCTCCGGTTTTTCGAAGCGATCATGAAGCGCATCATATGCTTCATCTAATGTGGAAAAAGGCTGCAATCCTTTAATTCTTTTTGAAAGCTCTCGATAGATTTCAACCTCTTGAGGAATGATGACACCGAGCTGATGCTGAACATCAAACTTGGCGAAGAACTCATCCCTGCTCCCGTCAAAAACTACTTCACCGTTGTCGATTCCGACAACATGATCGACGATTCCCGAAAACCAATCCAGGTTATTATCGACAATAACAGTCGTTTGCCCAGTTGCGCGCAGCTGATTAAGCACCGACTGAATCAAATGCTTTCCCTGCGGATCCAGTGAGCTGACCGGTTCGTCCATGATCACCAAATTCGGACGCATGGCGAGAACAGATGCAATGCACACGGCTTGCCTCTGTCCGCCGGAAAGCGTCGACACAGCCCGTTTTCTCAAATGCTGAATATGCAGCAAATCAAGCACCGACTCGACACGTTCATGAATCTCATCGCTGGCGAGTCCCATGTTTTCCACACCAAACGCAAGTGCGTCTTCAACACCATAACCAAACAGCTGATTTTCAGGTGTCTGGCTGACTACGGAGATCATGACCTCTTCACCTGCCTGAAAGGAACCCGACAGTTCGCCTTTATTCATTAAAGTTGGAATCACTCCGCTAAGAATGCTGACCAGTGTCGACTTGCCGCATCCGCTCGGTCCGACAATCGCCGTAACCTCAGCTTCTCTGATTTCCATATTAATATTTTTTAAAATTTGCGGTGTATCCGCACTATATTTATAGCTGACATTCTCAATTTTGAAGCTCAACGTTATGGACTCCCCGCTTTATTGGATTGCATCAGACGGATCAATAGGGAATAATGGCAGTTCTTCCAGATAGATAATATCATCACGTTTCATAGCGTCATCACCCTCGGCGAGTATTGCGGCCTTGCCGACCAAAGTGCCTCCGGCTCTCTTAATCAACTTTTCCAGTGCCCGTACAGATTCACCGGTACTGATCACATCGTCCACAATCAGAATCCGCTTGCCTTTGATCATTTCGCTCTCTTCTTTTTCAATGCAGAGCAACTGTTTTCTTTGAGTGGTTATTGAGTAAACTTCCGTCACAAACGGATCACTCATATAAGGTTTGATGCTTTTGCGGGCAACAAAGTAACGCTTCTTTCCGCATATCCGTGATAATTCATGGATCAACGGAATTCCTTTCGCTTCCGCAGTAATGAAATAGTCCGCTTCAGGTATGCGTTCCTTCAGCGCCTCGGCGGATTTGGAAACAAGCTCTGTGTCACCTAAAATAACAAAACTTGCAATCTTGATATGATCCGCAATCCGGACAACCGGCAGTTTTCGTTCAACTCCCGCGACCTTGAGTATAAATTCATCCATTCGGTTCACCTGATTTCTTTCAAATTTAACTACACTGCTCGAAATAGAAAAAAGCAGGGAACGGGTGTCCTCTGCCTTGCGACAAGTTCCGTTCGCCATGACAAATGAAGCAATCATGCCGTAAAAATGCATAAAATACCCGATCCGCCAGGCTAAAAGGAACAAGAACACCATAGTGCAGGCAATTTACGGTTGCCGCGTAGAGACTTCTACACCTTATTTGCAGAGTTATATGGTTTCACATTGTATGTAATTCGATTTATTTCGACATCTTTCTTAATAAAAATTATATCACTGTAATAATCTTTTAGCAACAGAATCATTATTCAAACTATTAGTTGATCTTGACCTGACTGTTTGCAATTTATCCTGACGTTCCCAGTGTGCCGCTCGCCGGCATGCTTCAAAAAAAGCAGGCAAATCTTCTGTGCAATTGAGTGATACGCGAACACAGCGTTTGCCAAATAAAGCATTCACCAGCTGCTTCCTAAGATAAAGTATTTGTGCCGTATCATTGGTGTGGAACGAAAAGTAATCCCTCGTTGCAGAGAAAGCTATGTATTTTTGGTGCCATCGATAAGCAGGCATCCGACAAAAAATCGTCTCATCCCAATTCGGGAATGCACCACGCATAAAGGACACCATCGCGTACAGCCATAATTTTTGTTGATGATTAAATCGATTGAGATACTCCAATTGTTCCAAAAAATTCGTAACCGTTTCCATTACTTCAATCACCATCCAGACAAAGTTTAGTCAGGATTAGGATGGCAACCAGCGAACAATCTTATACCCCATTTGCAGCGACAAAAAAAACAAAGCGGAGCAAAAAGTGCCCGGTCCTTACTTTCACAGGATGTGATGACTTTCGCATTGCATACATGACGTACTTCCGCAGGATGCGGTGACTTTCGCGTTGCAAACAGCGTATGTGTCATTAGCGAAAGTTCATTACATTCGAAAGTTCATTACCATATACCGTAAAATAAGCGGAGATTTTCCGGTTATATGCATCATGGCGCTTGGTTCACAGGTACATAAGGGTAATTTTTCCGCCTATGCACAGAAAAACCTATCATTTTCACATTTTTCGATTCGATAAGGGGAAGTTCTCCGTCTATTTAAGCATTTTTTTCGTTCATTTTCTAATTATGCGGAATTTTTTCTTTTATTTCTCAGATCTGGCGCTTACCTGATCGCCTAACCGAATCTTATATGACCTTATCATCATACTGGCAAGGCAAAAAGCGATAAACTCTCATTACCTGTAAAAAAAAACGGAGCAAGTGGCAAACCACTTACTCCGTTTTTAACTGATTCCGTTTTTTAAAGACTTATTTTTTAATTTCCCAATAGCAGCGTTTTGGTGAAACGATTTTCTCTTCTTTCTTCAACTTAGTCATTACTTTGTTGACTTCTTTTTTGTCCAGTCCAGTTGCATCAGCAACTTTGCCTGCGTTTGCAGGTTCTGCGGCTTTTTCAAAATAGGCTAATACGGCATCGTAGCTCTCCATCGTTTGAATCCCTCCGATTATGTATCCTTTTTGAGGATCAACTCTATTATAATCACTCAAATTGGTTTGCGAGCACAAAGAGTTTGTCAATTGTTTTCCAATTTCGCGTTGTGCAATAAGGGCTCAATTTTTCGACACGCAGTGCCAGTTTCGAATTGCGGATACTGTGATGGAAGAGAAGATAGACATTCCGACCGGCAATTTGATAGCGATCCATGCCGAAGTCAGACTCTGATTGAAGCCGTACTTTTTCAGGATCAGGTGCAGTACTGAGCATCGTTACGTAGAGACATTCACCTACTGCGGTTTCCCGTGCACGGGCAATTTCATCTTTACGAAACGGACAATTCCGAATGATCGTTTCCAGTTCACTTTTGTCTCTCACAACAACATGAACGGTCAGACCGAACTGTTCATCAATGATGTGCTCAATCTGTCCTTCGAGCTCATGCTCAGTCTCCTCAGACTCAAGCAGTATGTTACCACTCTGAATATATGTGCGTACCTTTTGGAATCCGGCGATTTCAAGCGCTCCCCGTAAATCTGCCATTTTGATCTTATTTCTTCCTCCGACATTAATGCCGCGCAGCAGTGCAATATAGATCATTTTCTTACCTTCTCTCAAGATATATCATTTTAGCATTGCTTATTTTTACTTATATTTTACATAAACCCTGCTGGCGACTTCAAACTCTACTGATATATTGGTAGAAGCAGACTGCTCATTTAGTTAAATCGTCTTATGCAGTCCATGTACAGCAAAAGCCCATTTTTCGGGAGGGGATTACAATGAAGGATGAAACCACTCATTTGCTCATGATCTCACTTGACGCAGTGAGTACAACTGATACCAACACGCTCATGAAGCTGCCCAACTTTTCGCAGCTCTCATCTCAAGGCACACTTGTTCGAAATGTGCAATCCGTTTTCATCTCGAATACGTATCCTTGCCATAGTTCCATTATCACAGGCGTCCATCCCGACAGACATGGCTTGGTTGAAAATATTATGAGCCAGCCGGGCAATGATGCACCTGATTGGCGACGGGAAGCTCATTTAGTAAAAGCCCCTAAGCTTTATGATAAAGCTGCCGAGATTGGATTGGACGTCTGTTCAATCTTCTATCCAGTGACTTGCGGAGCAAAAATAAAATGGAATTTCCCTGAAGTACCTGGAAAAATGGGAATCCTCGAACGTGCTTCTGCACTGCTGAAAGGCGGAAGCTCGTGGTTCATCCTCTCCTCACTATGGCGAAATAGAAACTATTTGAAGAAAATCTCCGAGCCTTGCCTTGATGAATTTACAACCCATATTGCTCTTGATGCATTGATACAGAAAAAGCCCGACCTCCTGCTCCTTCATCTTCTTGATGTGGATGATCACAAGCATCGATTCGGACCGAGAAGTCAAGAGGCTGCTAACGCACTCACTCGCCTTGATGATCGACTAGGGCAATTAATGGATGCTGCATTTCAAGCATGGGGAGAAGAACACACGGCCATTATCGTATTCAGTGATCACGGATGTCTCAACGTTCATACCTCGGTTGATCCTAATAACTGGCTTAGAGAAAATGGGCTGATTCACAGAACAGAGGACGGCATCGAACACTATGATGCCTTTTTCCACAACGGCGGCGGTACATCATTTCTGAAAATCTTGAATTCATCAGTAAAAGAAACGGTGCTTCAGCATTTTTCCGATTACCTGTCCCACTCTTCAGTAAAACGAAAGCTGTCAGATGAAGAAATGGATATCAGCGGTCTCGATCGAGAATTTCTCTGCGGCATAGAAGCCGCCGATGGATACAGTTTCGGTGAACCGGTAAAAGGATCACATGGCTACAGTCTGGCTCACGATGAATATCAGCCTTTCTATCTTGCAGTCGGACCAAGAATCGGTAAAAATAAGGTGACCGAAGGCGGATGTATTATCGACATATGCCCGTTAGCCGCTGATTTACTCGGAGTACCGCTATGGTCGATGGATGGAAAAAACAGATTGTCAGGGAGCGATCAATTTGCCGAAATTCACTAAAACAGAAAAAAGCTGGATTATGTATGACTGGGCGAATTCGGTATATGCGACCATCATTATGTCCGCGGTCTTTCCCATCTATTTCGCTTCCATCGCCAGGTCCAACGGTATTGCCGGTGACGTCTGGTGGGGCTATGCGACATCAGCTTCTTCTCTGCTCATCGCACTGACTGCTCCCTTTCTTGGTGCACTTGGCGACTTCAAAGGGATGAAAAAAAAGCTGTTTACTTGTTCGCTCCTCTTCGGCGCATTTTTCACCGCGTTCATGGCCTTCACGGATCAACCACTGCTTATGCTGCTCGGCTACAGCTTTTCGTTCATCGGTTTTGAAGGCACTTCGCTCTTTTATGACAGCTTTCTGACCGATGTGACCACTCGAGATCGGATGAATAAAGTGTCGGCGTATGGCTATGCCATGGGTTATTTAGGCGGAAGCACAATCCCTTTCCTCATCTCAATCGCACTGATCCTGTTCGGCAGTTCAATCGGCGTCGATGGAACGCTTGCAGTCAAACTGTCTGTTGTGCTGACTGTACTTTGGTGGCTCATATTCAGCTTGCCTATCCTGCGTCATGTCCATCAGACGCATTACATCAGCATGCCGAAATCAAAAATGTTCAGAAACACCTTTGTAAACATCAAGGAAACTGTTCTTGCAATTATTCACAATCGAAAGCTTTTATTTTTTATGATTGCCTACTTTTTCTATATCGACGGTGTGGGTACAGTGATTTCCATGTCCACTTCATATGGAAGCACGCTGGGCCTAAGCAGCAGTCTAATGATTCTGGCTCTGCTTCTGACACAGATTCTCGCCGTCCCTTTTTCCATTCTGTTCGGTCGGCTTTCCGAACACTTCGGCACGCATCGCATGCTTCAAGGAGGCGTGTTGATTTACATGCTGATCTGTCTGCTTGGTTTTTATCTTGGTTTTTCTTTAGAACCGCATCAAAAAGCATATGAGAATGAGTTTATTCATGTCGTTAATCAATCCAATGCTCAGCTGGATCAGCAAACCATTAATACTGTAGAAAAAAACGGTCGTTCCATTCTAGCGAGTTCCGACCGCACAGAAGCATTTAATAAACAAATGGACGAACTTTCACAATCCATGAACAGCACAGAAAAAGCGGAGCTTCAGAAAATGAAAACGGATGTCGACAGCTTTTTATCCGACACGAATCGATCAAGCGATTATACAAACGCGCTTCACTTCTCGACACTGCTGTTTTGGGTCGTTGCGATTCTTGTGAGTACAAGCCAAGGTGGCATTCAGGCGCTCAGCCGCTCCTTTTTCGCCAAGTTGATCCCGGCTAACCGCTCAAACGAGTTCTTTGGTTTTTATGATATTTTCGGCAAATTCGCCGCTGTAATCGGACCGGCACTTTATGCGTTCAGCGCAGCTCTTACCGGAAGGTCATCCTTCGGCATTCTTAGTCTGCTCATCATTTTTGCTGTCGGTTTTGGCTCACTGACGTTGAGCAAGGTTCACATGAGCACGCAGAAATCAGTAGAAACCGAAGAAGTTTAATTGACTTTTGTTTTAAATTCAGCTTACCAAGTAAAAGGAGCACATGCGATGTGCTCCTTTTGTGATCAGTGATGTAGCAGTTTTGAGGATCCGGGGTACGGTTTATCAAGCGGTAGCTTGATACCGGCCGCCGGCACTTCAAACGGTCGTTCGCCGGAAAGGCCGAAGTAAATGTCCAGTTTGCTGATATCCATTTCCTCGGGATTGTAAAAGTCATTATACTGCAAGGTATGCCTGACACTGTCTAAAATTGTGTACGTCAAGGTTCTCAGATCCGGAACGGCAAATTCAGCTTTCTGATCATACAGCGGCCATTTGAAAAATGAGGCTTGATCGCTGAAAACGACTGTCATTCCCAATCGTCCAACTGATACCGGTTCGGCAAGGGAGAGATCCCATCCGGTCAGACGTGCGATTTCCTGAATTTGTTTTTCAGGAGTCAGCATACCTTGGACATGAACTGGAAATCGCTTAAACTGTCCATCCATACCAATAAACAAGGTCCCCGACTCAGTTCTTGGCGCTGTACCGTCATCGATCTTGCTCTCAGCAGCCGATGCGGAAAAGGGCAACAAAAGAAAGCACATGGCAATGACAACGGATTTCATCAATGATTCATCGCTCATTTCTGTAAAGATTAGAGTGAACAGCACATTAAGGTCATGCGCTTTCATTGTAAGTAGTATCCCTATTTGTCACGGCATCATGCGCCAGTATAAACGAATTCAGTTATTTTTTACTTTCTCTTCCTTTAGCCTCATTGTACCAATAGACTGCAGCCGCCGTAGAAAATAAGAACGCGAGTAATCCCAAGGCAATACCCAAGTGCATCACTCCATTTTTGTAAGCGCTATAGTATATTTAGTCTATTCCCTCACAATGCTTACGTCAAAGTTGAAGACACCTATTTAAAAAAAATACTGCGACGATTTTCATTTGCTGACTTGCTTTTTAAATGAATGAGCATTTCTTCAACAGCGCTCAGCAATGCGACCAACCCGACAATCCATAAAAAATTCAAGCTCTTGAACGCACTATATACAACGGGGGCCATGAAAATAAGCAGACCCGCCAGCTTATTTCCCCATGTATGCACGCTGACAAACGCATGGTATTTATATGCCGCAATGAGTAGGCTTATCATTCTGACAGAGGCGATCAAGACAATGAATAGAGCAAATGGTACAAGAAGATCCCCGGCCCAATAAAAGAATAAAACACATAGAACGCCATACATCATGACATCCGCAAATGAATCCAGACGTGCACCAAACCTGCTCTGACTGTTAGTTTTCCGTGCAATGACGCCGTCAAGGATATCGGTCAGGCCTGTCAATACGTACAGCACGACAAATATCCAGCTGTTTTTATATGTAAAAAGAAGCAAGATTACAAAAATGATCCGGCTTATGCTCAAAATATTCGGTAAGTAGTTCAAAAGGTTCCTCCGGTTGACAGCACATTTCTGAATATCGGACTATAGCTTTTTCTTATAACCCTTGTGATCTTTTGAAAATCCATAGGATTCATAAAACCCGCAGGCATCTGTTCTGTTTCTTTCAGTCACAAGAATCATCTGCGAACACTGTCTTTCCCGTGCCCGTTTTTCCAATTCATTGAGAAGAGCCTTGCCTACACCCATTCGTCGAGCACCACGATCAACAATCATGTTCTCAATGACCAAGAAAGGCAGACAGTCTCCGTATAGCTCGTCACACACCACACCCATAACAGAACCGACCAATCGATCCTCTGAAACAGCACTTAATAATATGTGTGTCTTTCGCTGATTTATTTTTCTAAATTGTGCCTTCATTTGATCGATATTGGAATCTTCATTCCAAAACTGGCGATACAAGATTGCGAGTTGTGGCAGGTCCTCAAGCTCCATTTGTCTTATATTCATCGACTCACCTCAGAACATAGGTTCAAAGTTTAACAACACCAGATTCCAAAATAGCAAAACCGGGTTCATCGCAACGAATCTCAGCGAGTGCTCCGTATGGCAGGAGACATTTTGGTTCGTTGTGACCGAAACTGCCGTTATATAAAACCGGCAGTTCTTCTTTGCTAAATTCCGCCAGAATTCTTTTAATAATTTCCTTATATTCTTCGTAAAACGTTCCTCTGAACGGTTTGCCGAAAACCAGGCCATTAATTCGATCAAAAATGCCCATCATGCCATAGCTTCTCAAACTGTCTTCAAGCAGCCAAACCGGAGGCATTTCCTCAGATGTTTCAAGAAAAAGTATGGCATCATCGAAGTCGTTTAATTCCGGGAAAAGTGAGGTACCTTTGATCATGTCAATGACTTCCAGACAACCTCCGATCAGGCGCCCGGTTATTATTCCCGTTCCCTGTATGAGTTCGTAATCCGTATTTTTCTCGAATTTTCTTAGTACATTTTTATTTCCGATCACCCATTCAAGGCGCTGCGCTGTATATTCCTTAGAAACCGGAATCTCACCAATTGGCGCACTACTGAAGAGCACTTTATTCGCCCACTCCAAAGTATAGTCGGACATTTTGACGTTCTCAGCAAAATCATTCAGCAGCGACAAGCCGTAAAAACTTGAGATCCCCGCTTTAAGACAGAGAAAGTGAGTAACTGTACTGTCCGAATAGCCGGTCACGATTTTCGGATTGTTGCGGATCACATCAAAATCAATATAAGGGAGCATGCGGATGCTGTCGCTGCCGCCAATGCAGGAAATAATAGCCTTAATCGATGAATCGGCAAAAGCCTGCATCAAATCCTCTGCCCGTTTTTCCGGATGTTTGTAAACATACTCCGTGCCTTTCAAAGTGTTTGGCATTTCAACTACTTTTAATCCGAAAACTTGTTCCAAGCGTTGCTTCCCTTGCAAGTAACGCCAGTTAATTGCTTCGTCCCCAGCTCCGCCCCACGACGAGCTGACCGTTGCCACCGTGTCACCAGGCTTAAGCATCGGTGGCTTGATTAAATTCAGCATATATGTGTTTTCCTTTCGACAATGCACAGGTTCTCAAGAACACTGTTAATCATTTTCAATTACACGTGCAACATCATGGCCACATTCCGCACATTTTCCCTTTAAGATAATACCGAAACGATCCCTATTAATCGTATAACCTACAATTTCAACTGCTTTGCCGCAATTTGTGCAAAAGACATTTCGCTTCAATTGTTCTCGAGTTTGTTTAGGAATAGCTAACCATTTTTCATTTGCAGTAGTCATTCTCTCATTACCTTCGATTCAAGTTTTTTTCACATCTTGACCATACCATCAATCGAATGAAAACCTCTGCGATGATAAAAGCCTTCCATTTCGTCATTTTTGGATGTGAATAAGTTTGTATTCATTATACCTTTTATCCTTCAATCATTTCTCACATTCATTGAGCAGGGTCTCTTTACTTTAAAAATATTGATACGACAATAAAACCTATTGTGATGACAAGAATAAGGATTCCAATCCCCTTCCAGCCTAAACTGCCCACTAAATCAACAAGACTGCCATTTTTTGCCCTATTAAACGCATCGTTCAAAGTTCCAGTTGGGTTTCTTTCTAATTCTTCTTGTCTCAGTCTTTCTCTTCTTTTTTCAGGTGTTTCTTTGTCATCACTCATGACCACACCCCCACTTTCTATGATTTTAACCACTGTCTCTTAGTTTCTTTAAAATATAGACGGATACTGCAAAAAACTGCTCTATCAATAAACTACAATCTCATTTAATTTAATGACTATTAACAGAAAATCCTTTTCGATCCTATAGCTGATAAATATAACGCATTTCAGTCATCTGCTTCCCGCTAATATCCGATTGTTCCTTCGTCCCATCAAACGTATAGCCGTATTTTTCGTAGAATTTTCTCGCCCGTCGGTTCTCTTCAAACACCCATAAAGAGATCGTATGATAGGCGTGCTTCTTCAAATGGTTTACGGCAAAATCCATAAGCTGTCTGCCACAACCCGTTCCCCATACATCAGCAATGCAATAAATTGCACTGATTTCCGCAGTATCTTCAGACGCATCTTTGTCCCTTGAATGGCCAATCGACATCATTCCTACAGGCTTTCCTTTTAAATAGGCACCATAAAATTCATGTTGACTGATGGAAATCGCTTTTCTAAAAAAAGTCGCTCGCGATTCTGACGTCAACTGATCTAGAAACGTTTGCGGGACAATACCTCGATATGCCTGTTTCCATGATGTCGCATGCACGAACCCGAGGTCCTCAGCATTTGCCAAAACCGCTTTCATAATTTCAAGCATGTCAACGCATCCTTTCGTTACATATAGCCTATATACTTCATAAAAAAAACACGTTCAGTTTTTTCTTCCGGTCAGTGCCACAACATTTATCGTTGCAATATCCCACATTTTTTCCCCATTTTCATAGCAATGGATACGTTCATCAAACCGGTGATTGATTAACTCGTTCAAACGGCTTCGTTCTTGCTTGGTTAATGCAGCAGGATTCAAATTAAGCGCCTTGCTCATGCTATTTAACATGAACAAACGATTCACATTGATGCACTCAATTGCGCGTTCAACCGGCACATCAGCACTATCTGGTGCATAGCTCACCAGTGACATCACGTTGACATTAATGTCTCGAAATCCGTTTTTCTCCATTATTGGTGCATACTCTGACACTGATAGCGGATACTTCCGAATCTGAATTGGTGCCTCGGGCGCGGCCTGGAATGCCTTCTCAAATAGTTTTTGTTCTTCTCCAGCGGTCGGTTGCCAATTTTCACCACTCAGATTCAGCCCTGGCAATACTGTAAGCACGGCTATTGTTCCCCCAGGTTTTAAGACACGGTATTGTTCATGTAAAAAAGCGTTAGGTTCAATATGTTCCATGACCGTGAATGAATAGCACAAATCAAAGGTTTGATCAGTGAAAGGCATAGCAGTAGCATCGCCATTAGCAAACATGCAATCCAGTCCAAGTTCATGAGATTTTGCTTCCGCAAAAGCAATATGCCCCGAGTCAAAATCAAGTCCGGTGACTGTCGTGTGCGGTAAATAGGTTTTGACTCGATGAGCGAACAAACCACTGCCGCACCCGACTTCAAGTACGGACATACCGTCTTGAATCCGCAACAAGTCCAACCATTTTGTTTTGTTCCCATCATGAAAACGCAATGCTCTGGATCGGTAAAGTTCTTCTGAAGTTTGTACATAATCGGACCAATTGCTATCCACAATGCCATCTCCCTAACCACTTTTATTTGAAGCACAACTTCCTCATTCATGGTACTCTAACTTCATAAGGAAACGGGGTGCGGACAATACTTATAAAAGAGTTTTGCGCAGAAAACTTCACACAAATTCCTGCGGCCATTGATCATGGTGCCGATCGCATTGAACTTTGTGACAATCTGGCTGTTGGTGGCACCACTGTCAGCTATGGTGTGGCGGCGCATACTATTCCTTACTGCCACTCCCGCAACGTACCGGTGATGGTGATGATCCGACCGCGGTGCGGAAATTTTGTCTATTCTCATGATGAAGTCCGTATGATGTGCGCGGACATCGAGCAGGCGCGTCGGCTTAAAGCCGACGGCATTGTCTTCGGTTGCCTGACCGAACAAAATCAGCTCAATACTGCCGCAACGGCTAAATTAATTGAAGCAGCTACCGA